>Ga0137307_101262_pt1 | contig 23781 bp, 24 predicted proteins | sample NAcewD2O_March_2_FD_97180 | JGI IMG/M metagenome (GOLD analysis project Ga0137307, IMG submission 97180) | Mouse cecal microbial communities from Vienna, Austria - N-Acetylglucosamine amended D2O_March | ecosystem: Host-associated > Mammals > Digestive system > Large intestine > Cecum | place... | reverse complement strand
TATGTGCGCCTGATGGTACACATTTCTAACGGATGCCAATCCTGAATTCGCTTGTTAGTGGGAAGGATATAGCCGAAGGCAAGGGTGTCCATCGTGAGATGGAAGCTGAACTCCAAACGAAGAAAAGAAAACCATTAATATGCTATTGCGAATAATCAGGCGGATCCCATTGATTTGCCAAAACAACGAATTTATGCAATGTGTAATTTACGAGGAGGAATCGGAAAAACTACATTATCTTTTAATTTAAGCTATTTAGTGGATAGTTTATTGGCTGTAGATACTTGTCCGCAAGGAAATCTTTCTTTTTTTTATGATAATAATTATTATGCGGCACAACAAACAAATGTCAAAGATATGTTATTGCCATATTTAGTTCCGGGACTTGGAAAAGCAACTAGGGTAGCCTCTTATATTGGCGCAACAAATCAGTATTTTTCACAAAAAAATAATTACTATATTCCTTCGTCCGAAGAATTATATTTATTACCATCACAGTTGATTACAGCTATTAATCAAACGTCGGGGCTTCAACAGACGCAAAAAGAACAGGCATTGAAGAGTATTTTGTATTCTTTAAAAACTGAAATTGAAAGAGAACTTTCGGAAAATGATTTAGATAAATGTATCATAGACACGTCTCCATTTTTTGCGGGAGCTACACAATTAGCTTGGTACGCTGCAGATGCGTTGGTAATACCTGTTCGAACAGACCAGCAGTCAATTAAATCACTTGAGTTGTTAATTAATACCTTGAGTAGTCCGCAAAGTGAATTTAGAAAGTATTTGCCGGAAAACGATATGAATGTTCCGAAAATACAGATGGTGGTTTTAACTCATTGCGGTTGGTCAACAGTAGCCGGAGCCAGAAATGAACCAAATCAACAAACAAAGGTTTATTTAAAAAAGGTTTATGACATTTTGTCTAAGCATAGAACTTTATTAACAACAACTGCTCCAGAGAACCATTTATTTATGCTTGATGATTTCCACGGCTCTGGTCGAATATCTTCCATTGAATCAAAACCGATGGAATTGTTGCAGGAGGGAGAAACAAAAGTAATTGACAGGGTACGGGTAAGTGTGAATAAATCAGTTGATAAATGTAAAAATCAATTAAAATTCATTGCACAGCAACTATGGTAGAATAGTCCATAATTTTAAACTGAAAACATTATTCCACGATTTTTCTAAAACGGGGAGGCAGCGACTCGAAATGAGTCGTTGCCTCCCTTAAATTTTTGAAAAAAGAAAAAATAGAATCCTGCTTACAAATATTTCCGGTTATCCTCAAGCATCTTTTTCACACGATCCTGGGCGAGGGAAGCAAGCTGCTTCTTCTCATCCTTAGAGAGCTCGCTTAAGAGAATCGGTTCCCCATACTGCAGGACTACATGCGTCTTACGGACGCTTGGTAAATGGTCTTCAAAAATATGGGAAGAACCGGTAATTGCCATCGGAATAATCGTGCATCCGGTTTTTTCCGCCATCTTGAAGCTTCCGGATTTGAAAGGGAGCATATCCAGCTCGCTATCGCCTTTGCTTCTTGTGCCTTCCGGAAAGATACACATAGAGACTCCGTTTTTTATTTGTTCAATTCCGGTAAGGATTGTCTTCAAGCCTTCCTTTACATCAGTGCGGTTTAAAAACAGGCAGTAGAGCCGTCTCATCCAATTGCTTAAAAGAGGAACCTTGGCAATGTTATCTTTGGCGACATAGCCGGTCAGCCTTGGGCATCTTGCATAGGTGATAATGATATCGAAATAGCTTCGGTGATTGCCGATGTATAAAACGGGTGTATCTTTTGGAACATTTTCCTCTCCAATTACGGTAACTTTTGTACCGCTGATGAATAAGATTACCCGGAACGCCCATTGGACAATCCGAAGGCTGCTGATATCAGCCGCAGGTTTATTGAACTTGCCGATGATCCATTCCACAAATAGTACCGGGATTCCCAGAATCAAAAACAACAAAACAAAGAGTAAGGCAAAAATTGTACGAATCATATTGTATCCTCTCTCAGAAAAGTATCCTTTTTATGTTATTATAAAGGCTGTATCCGTAAAATACAAGGAAGGAGATACTTTTTTCTGAATTTAGATAAGGTTTTTGACATAGAATAAAAGTAAGAAATAAAATGGAAAGAGAAACAAAATGGAAAGAATACAGCAGGTACTGGCGATTGTTTTGTTTGCAGTTCTTTGTCTGGCGGGGTGCGAGGTGACAACGTCGGGTGGGACAAAGGTATCGGATATTGACTATACGGTGGTAGAAGAGGAAAAAATACCAAAAGAGCTTTTGGAGACGATCGAGGAAAAGAAAGCGATGGATTTTAAATTTACATATGAAGCCGGTGATGATTTCTATATCGTCAGGGGATACGGACAGCAGGAGACTGGAGGATACAGCATTGCTGTGGATGAGATCTATCTGACTGTCAATGCTATTTATTTTAAGACGACGCTGATTGGTCCGGGAGAATCGGCAGAAATACCCAAGGCGCCCAGTTATCCATACATTGTAATTCGAACCGCCAAACAGAGCAAGAATGTTATTTTTGATTAACAGAGAAAAATTATTCTGTTCAGATTGACATTGATTTAACACAGTGATATACTAAAGCGTATGCATGATTCAAAAAGCCTACGAAGTTATGTCGGCAGGTAAGGAGGAAAAAGTTATGCAGAAAAATGATATAGATAGGGTTCGAGCATCTGTACTGCAACAGTGCGGAAGTAAGGTGTTAATTCAATTGGACAGGGGCAGAAACAAAGTGGATGTCCAAGAAGGCGTGATAAAGGACGCATATCCAAGTGTTTTTACCATACTCGTGAATGATGAAGACGAAGGAAATCCGCCTCAGCTATTGTCATTTAGTTATACGGATATTATTACAAGAGAAATTCGCATGAAGCTGTGTTAGAAGATTTGTTTTGTTCATGCGTCAGGAAATCATAGAATAAAGTCCCCCGTTACTGAATAGAATGGAATAAAGATTCAGGACGGGGGATTTTCTTATGGAATTAAAGAAAACGTATATACATATGAATTATGAGAAGGGACGTGCGCTCAGTCAGATTACGCTGGATGATGATTACAATCTGCCGGATTACAAGCCGGATATTGTAAAGGTGATGAAAGAAAAGGGCGAGATACATTTTGATGAGGTAAAAGTCAGCGACGGACATCTGTATGTAAAAGGCACGCTGCAATTTTTGATATTGTACCGGAGCGACCAGGAGGAGAAGAAAATTGACAGCTTGACCGGAATCATTCCGTTTTCGGAGACCATCAGTTTAGAGGGGGCGCAGGAGCTGGATCCGGTGCAGATGAGCGCGCAGATCGAGGATTTGAGCCTTGGGATCATCAACTCCAGAAAGCTGGGCGTTCGGGCGCTCGTTATGCTGCAGGCGCTGATACGGGAGACAAGAGATGAGGAAATTGCCACGGATGTTACGGCAGAAGAGCCGCTGGAAATGCAAAAAGAATATGAGGATGTGCTGCAGCTTTTAGAATGTAAAAAAGATAACTTCCGATTCCGTCAAGAAATGCCGCTGGCGTCCAGCAAGCCGAATATCAGGGATATCCTCTGGAAAAGCGCGCAGCTTAGAGGGATGGAAAGCCGTTTGAAGAATGGAGAGATTGAACTTTCAGGAGAGGTATTGGTTTATGTGCTTTATCTTGGAGAAGAAGAGGACGATAGGTTACAGTGGATGGAAACAACAATACCATTGACTGGAAGTATTGAATGCGGAAATTGTTCGGAGGATTTGATTTATAAAGTTTCTGCCGTTCCAAGGACGGTTGAAATTGAAGCGAAGCCGGATTTTGACGGAGAGATGCGGATACTGAATCTGGATATGGTGCTGGATTTGGATATCTGCCTCTGGCGGGAAGAGTCAATGGAGATCTTAAAGGACGTCTACTCCCTATCCCGAAGAATCGTACCGGAGTATCGAGAGAGCCGTTTTCCAAAACTGGTGGCGAAGAACTATGCGAAATGCAAGGTGGGAGACAGGATACAGCTTGACAGTGAACAGGAGAACATTCTTCAGATTTGCATCTGTGAAGGAGCGGTGTCCATAGAGAATACGACATACGAAGAAGGCGGCGTCAAAGTGGAAGGAACGCTTGCGGTGGAACTAATGTACATAACGACGGACGACGCCATGCCGGTTGGGAACTTAAAGGGGCTGATTGCTTTTGAGCAAAAGATAGAGGTTCCGGGAGCGAAAGCGGGCAATGAGTTTGAATTGGAAGCCGGTATTGAACAGTTGGGAGCGCTTCTTGTGGACAATACCCAGGTGGAGATCAAGGCAGTGATCAATTTAAATCTGATTGCTTTTGAAGACAGAAGAGTTCGGAAACTTGCCGATATTGAGGCAGAGGAACTGAATTTAGACGAATTGCAGAAAAGACCGGGGATTGTTGGTTATATCGTGAAAGCGGGAGACTGCCTTTGGAATATTGCCAAGGAAAACCATACGACAATTGCGGATTTGATGCAGACAAATCAGCTTGTATCCGAAGAAATCCAAACCGGAGACAAATTACTCATTGTAAAGACGGTTTGATGTGTGCTACTATAGAGGAGCGAACGGTAACAGCGTCTGCCTTGGCGCAGACGCATAGTTCGGACTGTAACAGAGAATATTGCAATGAACACGAAAGAGGAGTGTTGACATTGAATTTTAATAAGATAAAAAAAATAAAAAACAAATATAAAAATAGGATTATGGCATCTGCATTGGCGGCGGCACTGGGATTTTGCTGTGTTTCCACCGTATATGCAAGTGCCATTTCTGACGCCCAGAATAAAAAAAATCAGGCGCAGTCTGATTTGGACGCCCAGAACGAGAAGATAGACAGTCTGCAGAATCAGCGGGACAGCTTACAGGCAGACATAGACCGGCTGGATTCGGAGCTTGTCAATATTATTGTCAATATGAGCATTTTGGAGGAAGAATTGGCGGATAAAGAGGATGAGCTGGAGCGTGTAAGCGCAGACTTAAAAGAGGCAGAGGAGAATGAGAGAACCCAGTATAATAATATGAAGAAACGGATTCGCTATATGTATGAAAACGGTGAGACCAGTTTCCTTGAAATTGTGCTGGGGGCAACGGATTTTGCAGATTTTTTAAATAGGGTAGAATATGCCAGTCAGGTTTACGGTCATGATAGGGAGCTTTTGACGAGTTATCAGGAGACGGTACAGCAGGTAGCGGATTTAAAGCTGCAGGTAGAAGGCGAGAAGGCGGAATTAGAGCAGATGCATTCCGCATATGAAGAGCAGGAGCAGGAATATCAGGCTCTGATTTCTTCGAAGAAGTCATCTATGAAAGATTTTGACATACAGCTTGCTTCTGCAAGAGAGATTGCAGCGGAGTATAAGCAGGTGATTTCCGAACAGAATTCCATTATCCAGCAGGAGCAGGAGAGACAGCGCCAGCAGGAAGAGGAGGAGCGAAGGAGGCAGGAAGATCAGAGAAGAAAGGAAGAGGAAGACCGATTAAAACAGCAGCAAAGCGATAACAGAAACAGTAATAATCAAAATTCCGGCGGCGGGGATAACAATAATGGTAACAGGGATAGTAATTCCGGCGGTAATAATAGCGGAAGCTCCGGAAGTAAGAAAGATAGCGTAGGAAGTGGAGGAGGCAGCAAGAATCCGTCTTTTTCTACGAATATCAGCGGCGGGGATGTGGTAAATTATGCGTGTCAGTTTATCGGAAATCCCTATGTATATGGCGGAACAAGCCTGACGGACGGATGTGATTGTTCCGGTTTTGTCATGAGCGTATACGCCCATTTTGGCGTGAGCCTGCCCCATAGTTCCACTGCACTGCAGAGTTCTGGGAAAGAGGTAAGCTATAGTAATGCGCAGGCGGGAGATTTGATATGTTATGCGGGACATGTGGCAATTTATATGGGAAACGGACAAATTGTCAATGCGAGCAGCCCGGCGCCCTATCCGGTCGGCGGCATTAAGACGAATTCAGCTACTTACCGGCAGATATTGACAGTAAGACGCGTATTGTAGTAAGCAGAAAAGTGAGAAATTACAGATGAAATATAAAATTTTTTGGGCTGTAGTTGTGGTATTTGTGATTGCGGCAGGCGGTATGAGTTTTTTTTCTTATCAGCAGAAACAGCCGCTGGTGTATCATGAAAGCCTGATGGTTCCGGCCGTTACCGTAGATGAACGGACGCTGACAATGGGAGATTTGGCATACTATATTGCGGCAGAGGAGCTTGAGATTGAGGAACAGGCAAAGATTTATGATTTAGAGAATACGGATAAATATTGGGGAATGCGGCTTCGTCCGGGCAGATTTATCAAGATAGAAGCAAAAGAGATGGTTCTGGATACGGCAATCCATGATGAGATTTTTTATCAGATGGCGATGGACGCCGGATTTACACTGGGAGAGGAAGAGCAGGAAAGTCTTGCAATGCGGCAGTATGATTTCTGGTCGGATTTGACCGAAGAGCAGCAGGAGCGTCTGGGCGTTGAGAAGCAGGAGCTTATGGATCGTATGGAGCAGATTGCGATTGCCCAGCAATACCAGTTTGTCTATGGAATGGAGCACAGCATTGTTGCTGAGGATTATGCGGTAGACGGAGAAAAGTATCAGGATTTGTTAAAGGAGCATTCTGTGAAGGTGAACAGGTCCGATTGGAATCGGATTCCTTTTGGAGAGGTTGTTCTGGGCTCCAAGGAGAGTTAGGAAAATAGTATGGAGTTAAAGTTTGGAAGTAAATTACCAAATCTATCTAAACGGCGTGAAAAGCGCGCAAGAAAGAGGAAAAAATGTCAATAAAGAAATTAGGAAGAAATGATGCCTGCTGGTGCGGCAGCGGAAAGAAATACAAGGTATGCCATGAAGCTTTTGATGAGAAAATAGCGAGATTCAAGGAGATGGGGCACCGTGTGCCGGAGCGGGGTATTATTAAAACGCCGGAGCAGATTGCAGGGATTAAGGAGAGCGCTAAGATTAACATTGCAGTGCTGGATTATATTGCAGAGAATATACATGCCGGAATGAGTACGGAAGAAATTGACCGGATGGTATATGAGAAGACAACGGCTATGGGCGGCATTCCGGCGCCGCTTCACTATCAGGGATTCCCCAAAAGTGTGTGTACTTCTGTCAATGAGCAGGTCTGCCACGGGATTCCATCAGAAGAAGAGATTTTAAAGGACGGAGATATCATTAACGTGGATGCATCTACAATCTTAAACGGCTATTATTCCGATTCTTCCAGAATGTTTCTGATCGGAGAAGTCAGCGAAGAGAAGAAGCGTCTTGTAAGGGTTGCGAAGGAATGCGTGGAAAAGGGTTTACAGGAGGTAAAGCCTTGGGGATTTCTCGGAGATATGGGACAGGCAGTGCATGACCATGCGTTTGCAAACGGATATACCGTAGTGCGGGAAATCGGCGGACACGGTATCGGGCTGGATTTCCATGAAGAACCCTGGGTAGGCTATAACAGCAAGCGCGGAACGGAAATGCTGCTGGTTCCCGGAATGATATTCACAATAGAGCCGATGGTAAATATGGGGAAACCGGATATTTATGTGGATTCCAACAACGACTGGACCGTATATACAGATGACGGCTTGCCGAGCGCCCAATGGGAGATTCAGGTACTGGTCACAGAAGGCGGCGCCGAAATAATTTCATACTAAAGGTCTCATTCTGATATTTTATCAGATGCTTTAGGATAACAATGCCCGAAAGAATCACGCCCCCAAGCCGGATGGACGGAACCGGGCAGGTCAGGTAGTTTAAGACCGAAAAAACCAAAAAAGTAAAAACCGACCGGAACAAGTGCGGGTTGATAATCAGAATCAAAGAAAAAGAAATATATGCGGCTGCAAGGAGAACCGCAGGCTGCCAGATGGGAAAAATCCCAAGCAGCACTCCAAAGGAGACGGCGATGGCTTTGCCGCCTTTTTTTGTGTGTAAAAAGGGAAAAGCATGTCCAAGTACCGGAGCGACAAGCACCGGGGTAAAGAGCAGAGATTTTATTGCCGTTACTTTGCACGCAAGATATACCGGCAGAAAGCCCTTCATCAGCTCACAGATAAGAACCAGCGTGCCAATGAAAATACCGCAGTTTTTATAGACATTGGCAGTTCCGGGATTCCCATCAGAACTCTCCTCAACAATATTTTCGCCGCAGATCAGTTTCGGCAGCCAGCAGGCATAAAGAATGCTGCCGGATAGATATCCAAGTATTGTGAATAGAATGTAATTCATAAAATCCTCCTGTCTTTGAAAGGCGTAAGAAGCATCGAAAGTATACCTTATCGTATTGTTTCCAGTAATTCTATGATGCGCATTGCCGCATCCGGTTTCCGGTTTGCCTGTTGTTCTTTTGTCATCTCCTCGGACAGTCCGGAGTCGCGAATCAGCATCTGTCCCAGCCGTATCTGCTCGACCATATATTTTGACGCAAAAGAAAGTCCCCGCTCCGCAAAGAAAGCGCTGTTTTTTGTCTCGCATCCTGGTATGGGAGCCGTATGGACGATGGGAATGTTCTTTACAAGCGCTTCCGTAGAGGTCAGTCCGCCGGGCTTGGTGAAAATGACGTCACATGCATCCATATAAAGGGAAACATGGTTTGTATAGCCAAGGATGTGTACTTGCTTATTTCCGTGAAATTGATGGTTCAGTATCCTGCGGATTTTTTGATTGTTTCCGCATATGATGATTAAGTGTTCGCCGGATTTACAACGTTTGGCAAGGGCAAGGGAAAAGACGGCAAGTTTGCCGAATCCCATACTTCCGCTCATAATGAGATACAGCGGCTTATCAAGCGGAAGATTGCATTGGCGTCTTGCCGCAGCCTTATCTGTCGGACGGGTAAAGGACTGGGCGACCGGAATTCCGTAAGGCAAAAGTTTTTCTTTAGGAACGCCTCTTTTGACATATTCCTCAATTAAATCTTCGTGGGGAATGATATAGTAATCGCAGTCAGTTTCCTCCCAGAAGGGAATGCAGGTGTAATCTGTGCTTACGGCAACGGTCTTTACATGGAGCATATGATGACGTTTCATGTAAGTAAGCGTCTCCGCCGGGTACAGATGCGGCGTCACTACGATATCATAGTGGTTGGCGTCAATAAATGCCGCCAGTTTTCTTGCCAGTCTTGTATTTGCCCAGTAGACGGGGGATTTTACATAGCGGTTGCTGATAAAACCTGCAAGCTTATAAGCAATTCCGAATATGTGGGGCAGGGTCCTGGCAATATAAACGTAGCCATTGCCCACAAGCCGGGAAGTCCGTTCACTGGATAAAAGCATCATGTCCTGTAATACGGCGTCATGCCCGCGCAGCCTTGCCGCCTCTAAAACAGCATGACCGGCAGCATTATGCCCTTCACCGGTATTGCAGGATAAAATCAATATTTTCAATATAGAAACATCCTTTCCGCTTTAAACTATTACATGCATACATATTATTACAATTCTTGGAAAATAGCAATAACAGTTCAGCCTGTAGCTGCGTACTTGCCGCAAGGTTAGCAGCCGGTAATGCGGAAACTGAAATATAGCTTGTAATTCATGGAAAACAAAATTATAATTAAAAGTGTTTCTGAATGAAATCAAATGCGAAGGATGGAAGGATAAAGGATGAAAAGGATTGAAGAGTACGTAAGAAGTATACCGGATTTTCCGGAGGAAGGAATTATTTTTCGTGATATTACCAGTGTATTGCAGGATCCGGGGGGACTGAAACTGGCGTTGGATTCCATGATTGCGCTGCTGGACGGGGTAGAGTTTGATGTAGTGGCAGGGACGGAGTCGAGAGGGTTCATGTTCGGAATGCCGATAGCCTATGCTTTGGGCAAGTCCTTTGTTCCGATGCGCAAGAAAGGGAAGCTGCCCTGCGAGACGATTTCGGCGGAATATGACCTGGAATATGGAAAGGCTGCTATTGAGATGCATAAGGATGCAGTGAAGCCGGGGCAGAAGGTGGTCTTGGTGGATGATCTGATCGCAACCGGAGGGACGATTGAAGCAAGCGTCCGATTGGTAGAACAGCTTGGCGGAGAAGTGGTGAAAATTATTTTCCTGATGGAGCTTGCCGGTCTTAAGGGCAGGGAGAAGCTCGCCGGCTATGATGTAGCGTCTGTGATTACATACGAAGGGAAGTGATGTGTATCCATTGCAAGGGATGCATTGCTTACATAAATTTTTGCGTTGATGGGGCATTGCCCTGCCGCGCACTCAAAAAACAATACGGAGGACATGAAAATGTTAGAGAAAATGTTCAAATTAAAGGAGAACAACACAACGGTAAGGACAGAGATACTGGCTGGTATTACCACATTTATGACGATGGCGTATATTCTGGCGGTGAATCCGAATATGCTCTCGGCAGCGGGAATGGACAGGGAAGCTGTTTTGATTGCGACTTGTCTGGCTTCCTTTGTAGGAACTTTGGCAATGGCATTTCTTGCAAATTATCCGTTTGCATTGGCGCCGGGTATGGGATTGAATGCTTACTTTGCTTATACCGTATGCGGCCAGATGGGATATTCCTGGAAAATCGCATTGATGGCAGTCTTTGTGGAGGGGCTGATTTTTATCGTATTATCCCTGACCAATGTCAGAGAAGCAATTTTTAATGCTATTCCAAGCTCCTTAAAAAAGGGTGTCGGGGCAGGAATCGGTTTGTTTATCGCATTTATCGGATTACAGGGCGCGCATTTGGTAGTGAACAGTGATTCAACCTTGACTACATATGTTGACTTTGCAGGAAACTGGCATACACAGGGCATTTGTGCAGTGCTTGCATTGATTGGGCTGATTATCACGGTCATCTTATATGTTAAGGGTATAAAGGGTTCTATCTTGATCGGTATTATCGCCACTTGGATCATGGGAATGATCTGTGAGGCTTTGGGTGTTTATGTGGTTGATGCCGAGAGCGGCTTCTATTCTCTGTATCCGGCCTTGGGCATGACAGACTTTAGTTCTATCGGCAAGACCTTCGGACAGTGCTTTACGGGTGATTTTGGCGGCGTCAGGATTTTTGATTTTATTGTCATTTTATTATCATTCTTGTTTGTAGATATGTTTGATACCATCGGAACCTTAATCGGTGTATCTGACAAAGCGGGTATGCTGGATGAGAATGAGAAGCTTCCGAGAATTAAACCGGCATTGCTTGCCGATGCAATCGCAACTTCTGTCGGTGCGGTTTTTGGTACGTCAACAACAACGACTTACGTAGAAAGCTCTGCGGGCGTCGGAGCAGGCGCAAGAACAGGTCTGGCGTCTGTAGTGACCGGAGTTTTATTCTTGGTTGCAATTTTGTTTGCTCCTATTTTTACGGCGATTCCGGGCTTTGCAACCGCACCGGCATTAATTTTTGTAGGATTCTTGATGATATCTGCAATCTTAAAAGTTGATTTTGGCGATTTGACGGAGGCTGTTCCGGCTTATCTGTGCCTGCTTGCAATGCCGCTGATGTACAGTATTGCAGAGGGTATTGCAATCGGCGTTATTTCTTATGTTGTTATTAATGTGATCTGCGGCAAGGCGAAGAAAGTTACGCCGTTGATGTATGTGCTTGCGGTGTTGTTTGTTTGTAAGTATATATTCTTGTAAGTAGCTATATTATTATCTCTTTGTCTACCAGACATGCGTACTTATCAACAGCCAGTTCACCCCGTTCATCTTGACCGATGGCGTGGGTGGCTGGCTTTTTTATTTCATAGGAAATACCTTGTTGCTTTGAAGTGCTAAAGTCTGTGACTTTCCTATGAAATAAAAAGCCCTCCCGGCAGGATTGCACTGCGGCGGAGAAGAATTATGCTGCCGAAGCAGCCCGCCGCAGGCGGAGAATCCGGCAGAGCCGGATTCTTTCTTGTTTTGCAAATAGATAAAAGCAGAAAAAAAGAATATTAAGGTGGTATGATTAAAAGTAGAAAAGCATGTATAATAGAAGAGGCAAAAATATAAGGTTTTGTTTGCTATGAAATGTCTATCGGGGTATAATATAGCTTATGAGAATCCCGGTTTTGGATTCTCATAAAAGGCGCCGAATTTGCGCCGTCAATCTGATTATGTGAAGCCGTTTCTGCTTCGCATAATATAGCTTATGGAAATTCCGGTTTTGAATTTCCATAAAAGGCGCTTCTTTTGCGCCGTCCATCCAATTATGTGAAGCCGTTTCTGCTTCGCATAATATAACGCCTATGCCTTTAATGTGTATAAATAGAAACAACGGAGGACAATCATAGATGACACACCTACTTGAATTATTAGAAAACGGAACCTCGCCTTACCATGCGGTGGAGTGGGAAAGCAGCTTCTTAGAGCAAGGCGGCTTCCGTGAACTGGATTTCAAAAAGCCGTTTGTATTAGAAGCGGGCGGCAGGTATTATGTGAAGCCGTATCCATCGGCACTGTTTGCCTTTGTAGTAGGCTCGGAGTTTATTCCCGCTTGTGAAAGAGGGGGTTCGAAAGTAAAGGCAGCAATGGCGCATACCGATTTCCCATGTTTTAAAATAAAATCAAATCCAGAGTATACGACGAAATCCTACTTGCAGGTAAATGTGGAGCCTTATGGGGGAATGTTAAAGAATACATGGTTCGACCGTCCGTTAGGCGCGGCGGGCAAGGTAGTCTTGGTTTCCGAAGATATTTATTCGCCTAAGACTATGCTTTTCGACAGCAAAGAACCGCTGTTTATCATTCCGAGCCTTGCGCCCCATATGGACATGGAGGCAGACCGTAAGAAGGAATATGACATGCAGAGGGAATTGCAGCCGATAGTGGGAATGCTGAGGGAGCAGTGCGAAAAAGAAGAATTTCTTATGCGATATCTTGCGCAGAAACTTAAGGTGAAGAAAGAGGATATTCTGGCATTTGATTTGTATCTTTATAATATGGATAAACCGGAAGCGGTCGGGCTGAACCGGGAATTCTTAAGCGCAGCAAGAATTGACAATCTGGCTTCTGTGGCGGCTTTGTCCGAGGCTGTCAAAACGGCTGATCTGAGAGAAAGTCTTGTCATGGCGGCGAGCTTTGACAATGAAGAGATTGGAAGCAGAAGCAAGCAGGGGGCGGATTCCATGCTGCTGCCACTGCTGCTTGATAAGATAGAAGAAGGGCTGAAGGCGGGGGGCGCTGTGGGAACTTGGAACATTCGGGACGCATTCCTTCGCGGCTTTCTGCTGTCTGTCGACGGTGCGCATGCGCTTCATCCGAATTATGCCGCAAAGAGCGATCCGACGAACGAGGTGTTTTTAGGAAAGGGTCCAGTGATAAAAACCAGCGCCAGTCAGCGGTATTTGTCCGACAGCGAGAGTACGGCGATTTTAAAGCAGCTTTGCAGGAAAAAGGACATTTCCTGTCAGATACAGGTGAACCGTTCCGGTATGCCGGGCGGACAGACTTTAGGACCAATTGCGGCTTCCTATCTTCCCATGCAGGGCGCAGATGTAGGACTGCCGATGCTTGCCATGCACTCCGCAAGGGAGCTGGCAGCATGCGGCGATTATGAGGAGCTGGTAAAATTCGTAGCAGGACTGTTTGAGGAATTGTAAGGATGGATGGAAAAGGATTTCAAATGGAAAATGTAACTCATGCCAGAAGGAGGAAATGATGAAATCATCAGCGGAATTAAGGGATTTACTGGATTGGATAGACCGTAGGGGGTATCCGGCGTATAAGGAAACAAAGGGAATATACCAGTTTGGAGGCTATGCTCTTTGCATAGACCATGTACAGGGAGACCCTTTTGCAGCGCCATCAAAGGTCAGTATCCACATTGCGGGGAAGGATGCAGGGTTTCCGAAAGAATTATTTGATAAAAGCTGGAAACGGATTATGCTGCAGGACTATCTCCTGCGTCAGTTTTACCGGGCAGTGGAGGAGTATTCGTTTCGGGCAAAGGGCTCGGGGAAGAGCGGGCTTTTGGCAGTCAGCCGTCCCGGACAGGAAATCTTAGAGCGCAGCGCATGTCAGATGGACGCATCAAACGGAAACCTGATTCTTCGGATGGAAGTAGGATTTCCGGCAAATGGGAGAACCGTAAATTCCAGAGAACTAGAGAAAATCTTTTTTGATTTTCTTCCGAGATGCGTAAAAGGGAATTTATTTTACAAATCTTTGGATGCGGGGATACTGAAAAAGAATGCGGATCTGGCGGAGGATCAGCAGTATATCAGAGAACAGCTAAAGGAACGGGGGCTTGTGGCATTTGTGGCAAACGGTGCGGTTCTGCCAAGAGAATCCGGCGTTTCCAAGCGCCCGATGAAGCAGGCGGTCGCATTTAAAGCCCCGGCTTCTATGGAGGTTTCCATACAGCTTCCGCATTATGGGGAATTGAAGGGAATGGGAATTCCCCGTGGGATTACCCTGATTGTTGGCGGCGGCTATCATGGCAAATCTACTTTGTTAAAGGCTGTTGAGTTAGGCGTCTATAGTCATGTGGCAGGTGACGGCAGGGAGTATGTTATTACGGATGAAACAGCCATGAAAATTCGGGCGGAGGATGGAAGAAGCATCCGAAATGTAGATATTTCCATGTTTATCAATCATCTTCCAAACGGAAAAGATACGACGGTCTTTTCGACGGAGGACGCCAGTGGAAGCACCTCTCAGGCAGCAAATGTCATAGAGGCGATGGAGGCGGGAACGAAGACCTTTCTTATTGATGAGGATACAAGCGCGACGAACTTCATGATAAGGGACGAGCTGATGCAGAGAGTGGTAAATCGTGCTTCTGAGCCGATTACGCCGTTTGTGGACCGGATCCGGGAGATATATGAAAAATATGGGATTTCTACCATACTGGTAGCCGGAAGCTCCGGCTCTTATTTTCATAAGGCGGATAAGATTTTGCAGATGGATTGTTATGAGCCGAAGGACATTACGGAATTTGCCAAAGCAGAAGCCGAGAGATATCCTTTGGCAGCAGAGCCGGTACCGGAGTGTAAAGAACCGGATTTTCGGCGGTGTCCGGTGCAATCCGGAGGCGGAGCAAGTGAGCGGGGCGGCTCTGGAAGAGGCAGAGGGAATGGAAGAAGAGGCGGAGATGCCGGCGGAAGAGAGGAAAGAGTCAAGATTAAGACGACAGGCTGCGATACGATATCTTTGAACAAGGAAAATATCGATATGCGGTATGTGGAACAGCTTGCCGACAACGAGCAGATGACTTCATTAGGCTATATTTTAAGCTATGCCGGAAAACACTATTTTAGCGGAAGAAAAAGCATACAGTCGATTGTGGAAGAAATTTCCGGTTTGATAGGGGAAAAGGGAATCGGCGCTGTGTGTGAGGGCAGCTATCTTCCGTCGGGGCTTTGCGTGCCTAGGAAACAGGAAATCTTTGCGTGCCTGAACCGGTATCGGGGACTTCGGTTTTAGCAGGGGGACAGAAGGAGAAAAATATGCGACTGACAACGCTGTGTTACATAGAAAAGGATGACAGCTATCTAATGCTGCACCGGGTAAAAAAGAAGAATGACATCAATCAGGACAAATGGATCGGCGTGGGCGGGCATTTTGAAGAGGGGGAAAGCCCGGAGGAATGTCTGTTGCGGGAAGTGTGGGAAGAGACAGGACTTCGCTTAAATAGCTGGAGATTTCGCGGGATTGTCACTTTTCAATGCGACGATTACGAGACGGAATATATGTGTCTTTATACTTCCTCAGATTTTGAAGGGGAATTGATTGAATGTGATGAAGGTATCTTGGAGTGGGTCAAAAAAAGTGCAGTGGATCAGCTTCCTATCTGGGAAGGCGACAAAGTATTCTTCCGTCTATTGCGGGAAGAGGCTCCATTCTTCTCCTTAAAGCTCTGCTACAAGGGAGATAGATTGACGGAGTGCGTGCTGGATGGACAGAATATCTTAGGCAGCATTTGAGAATAATACGGAGGATACCATGAAGAATAAATCAAAGCGAAAGAAGATAAAAGAAAACAGGCAGACCAGCAGCGTTCCTAAGGAATGGCTGTATCTGAATCAGGAGGAAGTGGCGCCGCGGGAGATTGCACAGATTTTTGACAAAAGAAGCGGAATCAGCGCACAGCTTTGGGAGGAAGCTAAGGTTGTGGAGATAGAATTGCCGGAAGCAGGCGCCGTGGATATGGAATGGCTGAAGCTGCCAACGGAGGAAGCAGATTTTGATGAGTACCTGCAGGCACAACAGATACGGTCGGTGTTTTTGGTAACACTTGTTCCCGAGGATTTTGGGAAGGCAGAGCCTGTAATGAAGCAGATAACAGAGAGCCTCGGAGGATATTTCTGCGGAGATAATGAGAGCTTTACACCGATTGTCCGGTAAATAATTTAAGGTTTCACAAATATTTATATAGAAAAGAAGGAGGAAACAATATGCCATTTATTGATTCAAAGATTACCGTGCCGGTAACAGAGGAGAAAAGGGAGGTGATTAAGAGCGAGCTTGGGAAAGCTATCGGAATTGTGGGAAAGCCGGAGAGTTTTCTGATGGTAGGTTTTGAGGACAATTATGATTTGTATATGGGTGGAAACAAGTTGGAAAAAGGCGCTTTTGTGGCGGTAAGCCTTTTTGGAAATTCTACATCCGACGCTTATAACAAGATGACTGCGGAAATCTGCCGTATTTATGAGGAACAGCTCGGGATTCCGGGAAATGCGGTGTATATTACTTATACCGGAGTCGGTGACTGGGGCTGGAACGGAAGGAACTTTTAAAAAATGTCGGTTTGTGGGAGACGAAAATGGGAACGAATAGAAAGATTTTAGAGGAGCTTGAGTAAGATTTAGAAAGGATTCATTTCGTGTTTCACAGATAAAATACAAAAATTGTGCGTTGGCTTTGGCAGGAAGCGCATTTTTGTTCTTTCCGCATATGTTATTAAGACTCAAAATATAAGGGTATGATGAAGAATGGAAAAGTATGCGGTATTGTCTATAGAAACGCACTTGTTCTTTGCAAGAATCATGAAGGAGCATGCGCTCTTTTTGGAGGCAGGATTTCCCTGTAAGGATGAGGCATGGATAAAAAAGGCGGACTGGTTCAAAGAGCAGTTTGAGGAGCTGCTAAGAGATGCAGTAGAGATTGGGGAAGGGCGGATTGGCGGATGTATCTTAAAATCCGGCGAGCTGCTTACAGAATTTACCATTCCGGCGGAAAAGAGGACGGCGTGTTTAAGCGGAATTGCAATTGACAGCGAGATATCCGGCATGGAGCAGAGGATGATTCAGAGCGTTTTTTGCGAAGGGGAAAGAAATGCGGGGCAGAATGACGGCTGTGTATGTGAAGGCAATGAGGGCAATCGGAAAAATGCCTGTGTATGTGAAGGCAATGAGGGCAATCGGAAAAATGCCTGTGGATGTGAAAGTAATGCAGGTAATCGGAAAAATGCTTGTGGATGCAGAAGCAATGTCCGTCAGGGCAGTAGGCGCGGATGGGAAAAGATTCATGAAATAAACCGGCGGGCTCTTCGTCTGTTGAATGGGCTGATTGAGTTCAAGGAGAATATTTTAAATGAGGTTGCAGACGGAAATTTATTTAATGCAAATTATCCGCTGCTGATTCAGCACATTATCCGGGAAGCAAAGCTGTACCGTGCAACGGTGGAAGAATTATTGCGGAATGGAAAAATTTCCCGCCAGAGAATGGGGGAAATGGAAAGTTTCTGGAATCAGATTATGATGGAACATGCTCTCTTTATCCGCGGATTGCTGGATCCGTCGGAGGAGGAGCTGATTGCTGCGGCAGATGGATTTGCAGCGGATTATAAGAAGCTTTTGGAACAGGCGAGGCAGCAGGATTGGCAGGCAATGGATGAGCTGACAAGAGAGTCGCTGGAAGAAACTTTAAAATACCGGGAGTTTAAAACGGCGGGAGCCGAGGGGATTTTGTGCGGAGAAATTGCGTCTATTATTCTTCCTCTTCTGGCAGATCATGTGCTGCGCGAGGCAAATCACTATATCCGTATCTTAGAGTGTGGGCAGTGATTACGCCGCCGGAATCAGGGCATTTGGAAGTTTTTTGCAAGACTTCCAAATGCCTTTTTGAAATATCTGATTGTGAAAAGGAAAAGCGAAGGGTATGATGTAATCAGAACATGTTTCAGGGATGTGGGGAGCTTGGAAGGTAAGATGGTGAAAAAAGCGCTGCCAGTAGGCGTGGAAAATTTTGAAGATATAGTGATATCCAATTATTATTATGTGGATAAAAAATATAGTTAAGGCAGATCGTGAAACAAAAGGGCAGATTGAGACGCTTTTGAGTGGAGGGACATTGGATATTCAGGTACATGAAGAAGTTACGTATGAAGACATGGACAGCAGAGGGGAGAATTTATGGAACTTCCTCTTTTTTACAGGGTATCTGACGAAAGAGAAGGAATATTTTAAAGAATCAGCTATATTCCTGATGGTGCGGATTCCTAATATAGAAGTGAGGACAATTTATCAGACTACGATTTTAGGCTGGATGCGTCAAAAGATAGAAAAGCAGGACTTTCGGGATTTGTACCGCACAGAAAACTTTTATCATGGTTTTCTTGCAGGAATCTTAAGTCAGAGTGAGGATTATCTGGTAAAATCCAATCGTGAGTCTGGCGATGGGCGTTCTGACATCATGGTAAAAAGTCCTTCTCTGCGGGGCAGGCCATTTATTCTGGAAGTGAAGGTTTCTGCTCATGTTGATGAGTTGGAAACAGATGCGGAGAAAGCGTTACAGCAGATATATGATAAAAGATATATGGAGGAGCTGTTGACAGAAGGATATAAGAAGATTGACTGTTATGGAATAGCGTTTTTTCGGAAAGACCGCGAGATCCGGTTTGGAGAGGGCGGCTGAGGGATAGGTTTAAGAAATATATAAAACAAATTACGCATCCCCAACTTCAAGCGGATGTGTGGTCATATCCCCCCTGAATGCTGCATACAATGTAAAAACAAATATCGCAGGGGAAAATCCTTGAAGAGTTATATAGAAGAAAGAGCAGTGGAAATAGCAAGATTTATCATTGATAACAATGCAACGGTAAGACAGACTGCGAAACAGTTTGGGATAAGCAAGAGTACGGTACATAAGGACGTGACGGAGCGTCTTATGCAAATTAATCCGGCTCTCGCAAAGTCGGCGCGAAAGGTACTGGATGTGAACAAGTCGGAACGGCATATCCGGGGCGGGCTTGCTACAAGAGAAAAATATCTGCATCAGCATATGTAAGGCAGCAGGTATGTAAGAGATTGGGGAATGCCGGAAGGGTACTTTTTATTGCAGAAGTGTCTTTCCGGCATTTGTTATGTTTAGTAGGTCACTCCTTTTCCCATATTTGGGAAAATCAGGGCTGCGGCACAGTCGAAGATAAAAGCAACGATGAAAATAGTCAGAAGGAATCTCTGAAGCAGGTGAGGAAATTTCCACCAGAGTTTTTTCAGGCGTGGCGCTGCAAAGCAGACCCAGACCATCCCGGCTGCTGCAAAGCCCAATGCAATCCACAGGCAGATATAACCGTTGAAATTCATTGGATATCCAGAATAATCCCAATAGCGAAGCCGCCAGACCTTGTCTAAAAACCAGCCTACGGCAAGCTCTGTTCCTGTTCCGATCAGCCCGGAAAGAAAGAATACCCGGATATAGGAATGCTCGTATTTTCCAAGAAAGAGGTATATAAGGACGGCGCCGACTCCATACACCGGAAGCCACGGACCGTAAAGAAATCCGCGATTGAGGAAAGCGCCCTCCTGCATCCATAAAAGTCCGACCTCCCAGAGAAAGCCAAGAATGGATGCGACGAAAAAGAACATGATGCAAGTTGAAATCTGTTTTAAAATCATTTGTTTTCTCATAGAAAAAGTATTTCCGAATCATGGAGAATTATGTATACTGAATAGTAGGAATAGGATAACTTGAAATTTTAGATGATGCTTTAGGGATTGATCAGGAGAGATGCAGATGAGCAGTAGGATTGACAGAAAACAGGTAAGAGAAGCATTTGCAGATTATACGTCTGCTTATGATGTAACTGATGAAAAAATCAAGTTGAAAATTGACCATACCTATCGGGTGGCGGAGCTTTGCGAGCAGATTGCAAAGTCGCAGTGTCTGTCTGCAGAAGACGTGGATGTGGCATGGCTGCTTGGCATGCTGCATGATGTGGGACGGTTTGAGCAACTCCGGCAGTATGGGACATTTGTAGATGCGAAGTCTATTGACCATGCGCAGTTCGGTGCGGATATTTTGTTTCGGGATGGAAAAATTAATGACTATCTTCCAAGAGCGATATGGAGCGAGGAGATTAAAATGAAACTGTTAGAGACAGCGATTCGTTGTCACAGTGCGTACCGGATTCCGGAAGAGCTGGATGAGCGGACAAGTATGTTTTGCAATATTTTACGAGATGCGGATAAGATTGATATTTTGAGGGTAAATATGGATGTTCCGCTGGAAGCGATTTATAATGTGACGACGGAGGAATTGAAAAATTGTGAGGTGTCTGAAGGAGTGCTGAAAAGTTTTGAGGAGGAACATGCAACTTTGCGCAGCTTAAAGAAGACGCCGGTGGACAACGTTGCGGGACATATTTCGCTGGTTTTTGAATTGGTGTTTCCAATTAGCGTTCGGCTGGTGAGGGAGCAGGGATATTTGGACGGGCTGTTGCAATTTGAATCAGATTGTCCCAAGACGCGTGAGCAATTTGCCTGCATGAGGGAGAGGGTAAATCAGTTCATGGCCAAGCGGGTGAGGTAAGCCATGCGCTCTAGATGAGTTGCGTAATAAAATTGCAGCCGAAACGAAGAACATTGAAAATCGGGAGGTTTTGAATTGTGAGAAATTTTGCGATTTATTACTTGTCTTTCGATTGTGCCTACTCTATAATGAGGGATAGAGTTTCGAAAATTTTTGGAGATAATTACAGGAGGATGAAAACGTGGATCAGGAAAAAGTAATTGTCATTGATTTTGGCGGGCAGTACAACCAATTGGTGGCAAGACGTGTCCGGGAATGCAATGTTTATTGTGAAATTTATTCCTACAAGACGGATATAGAGCAGATAAAGGCGATGAATCCGAAGGGAATCATTCTTACCGGGGGACCGAACAGCTGTTATGGTTCCGAGTCCCAAAGCTGTACGAAGGAGCTTTTCGAGCTTGGGATACCGGTGCTTGGGCTCTGCTACGGCGCCCAGCTCATGATGCATCTTCTGGGCGGGAAGGTTGAAAAGGCTCCCGTGCAGGAGTACGGAAAGACGGAGGTTTTTGTGGATACATCATCTCCTCTGTTTACGGATGTGCCAAAAAGTACGATTTGCTGGATGAGCCATTCTGATTATATTTCCAGAGAAGCACCGGGCTTTACGGTCTGTGCCCATACGGCGGACTGTCCGGTGGCGGCGGCGGAAAATAAGGCGCAGGGTCTGTATGCGATTCAGTTCCATCCGGAGGTGCTTCATACGCAGGAAGGCACGAAGATGCTGCATAATTTTGTACGCGGTATCTGCGGATGCTCCGGTACATGGAAGATGGATGCTTTTGTGGAGAATTCGATTCAGGAAATCCGGAAAAAGGTTGGAAGCGGCAAGGTTCTGTGCGCGCTTTCCGGCGGCGTGGATTCGTCCGTTGCGGCAGTTATGATGGCGAAGGCAATCGGAGACCAGTTGACCTGTGTTTTTGTAGATCATGGCCTGCTTCGTAAGAATGAGGGGGATGAGGTTGAGGCGGTTTTTGGACCTCAGGGTTCTTATGAGCTGAATTTTATCCGGGTGAATGCTCAGGAGCGTTTCTATGAAAAACTTGCCGGAGTAGAAGAGCCAGAGAAGAAGCGTAAGATTATCGGCGAAGAGTTTATCCGGGTTTTTGAGGAAGAGGCAAAGAAAATCGGAGCAGTCGATTTTCTTGTTCAGGGAACCATTTACCCAGATGTGGTGGAAAGCGGCCTTGGAGGAGAATCAGCGGTTATTAAGTCCCATCACAATGTTGGAGGACTGCCAGATTGTGTGGATTTCAGGGAAATTATTGAGCCGCTGCGCAATCTGTTTAAGGATGAGGTACGTAAGGCGGGGCTTGAGCTTGGCATTCCCGAGCATCTGGTATTCCGTCAGCCTTTCCCTGGCCCTGGGCTTGGCATTCGTATCATCGGTGAGGTGACTGCAGATAAGGTGAGGATTGTGCAGGATGCCGATGCAATTTACCGTGAGGAAATTGCAAAAGCCGGTCTGAATCGAAGCATCGGGCAGTATTTTGCGGCGCTGACGAATATGAGATCGGTTGGCGTCATGGGGGACGAACGTACCTATGATTATGCGGTGGCGCTGCGTGCGGTGAATACGATTGATTTTATGACAGCGGAAAGCGCAGAGATTCCGTTTGAGGTTCTGCAGACGGTGATGAGCAGGATTATTAACGAGGTACGTGGGGTGAACCGCGTATTTTATGATTTGACGAGTAAGCCGCCGGGGACGATTGAGTTCGAATAATTTTTAAAAGCTCGCAAAGCCTAGTAAAATGGGAATTTGCGGGCTTTCTTTATGTCTGCTGGTACTATTTTGGTACTAAACGGAGCGTTATTATATGAATAAGTTTATTTTAGGCGTGCGGCCAAGTTATTTTCCATTCAAAGTATTCTGCCGGAGTAATATCTCCATTGGCAAGTTCTTGTTTTTTCTTATTCCATTCTAAAAGAAAATCATTAACCAATCCATAATTAATTGTGATTGCCACAGGAGCAAACATAGACGTATTCATGTATTCATTGTAAGTACATATTACATCGTTGTCGTTGCTTACCGGTTGCATTTCGCACAATGTAATCAGATTGCCTGGTGCGTCATATTCAGGAAAATGTTTATTGGATGTGTTTATAGAAGCACTTTCTTCTAACCAAAAGAGTGTCTCTATAATATCCTCAGCAGAGCCAAGACCATAATCGTCTAAAGCTTTGTAATTACATTGAAGAACCTCTGCAATTTTCATAAGCATATCGCGCTTGGGATAACGTTGACCGGACTCGTACTGGTTAGCACGCACGGAACGGTTTCTTCCTTCAAAGCCTAGGGCGGCACCAAATTCTTCCATGGTCATTTTTCTGAAAACTCTTATTTTCTTAACTCTGTCACCAAAAGTCATGTAAAAACCTCCTTGCATTTACCGGATAAATCCGCCTGATTAATAGGAGTATATCACACATAGATTTGTTTGAAAAGATTTACCATACAAAAAAATATGGAAAAATATATTGACAAGATGGAAAAGGGGGTGTATTATAACACCAATAGAAAATACAATACAAATATGTATGGTAAATAAAAGAGAAATGATTGCACATTGAAAACCAACCTTGCGACAAGGTCGCAGGTTCGCGGCAGTCGGCAAATGACTAAATGTAAACATTCGTCACTTACTTCGTTGCTACCGCGGAAATGAGCTGTAACAGATGCCAACAGACTTTGCGAGGAGGCTTGAGAAATTAAGAAGAGCAAGGGAAGACACTTTCGTCAAGAGTGGGAAAGGAATTCGAGCAGGAGTAGCCCACAGGTGAGCCATAAGGCTGGCACTAAAGGTCGGTTGTGAGACTGACAGCATCTGATACGAACGGAAGCCACAAAAATATTCCTGACCGGATACATAACACTACGAAAGGAGGAACCCAGATGGCGGAATGTATGTTTATTAAGGCTGATGAAATCAGACAATTACTCGGTATTTCCAGATCGAAAGCATATCAGATTATCCGAGTGCTGAATGCAGAACTAAAGAGTCAGGGATATATGGTTTTGAATGGAAAAGTAAATCGTAATTATTTTATGA
>Ga0137307_101260_pt1 | contig 23825 bp, 19 predicted proteins | sample NAcewD2O_March_2_FD_97180 | JGI IMG/M metagenome (GOLD analysis project Ga0137307, IMG submission 97180) | Mouse cecal microbial communities from Vienna, Austria - N-Acetylglucosamine amended D2O_March | ecosystem: Host-associated > Mammals > Digestive system > Large intestine > Cecum | place... | reverse complement strand
CAAATATCCATGCAAGCATGGCTACTTGGCTTGTTGATTCGCGGGAATAAATGCAATATCAGTACAACACCAGCGGCGGTTCCACTGTAAGCCTGGGCCTTCCTCCGCGCAGCCCCTCAATGAGCACCATATTAGGCTCTTTATCCACATAGGGATGCACAAAGCGGATCCTCTTCGGCTCAATCTTATGTGCACACATCTTCATAAAGATCTCCGGCAGCCGGAAGGGTCTGTGAACCATATAGAATCTCCCCTTCCAGTTCAGAAGTTTCTCACTCTCCCGCAGAACATCCTCCAGTGTACACATTACCTCATGCCGGGCAACATACAATGCCTCATTTTCATTTTTCAGTCCATGCTGTCCGATCATGTAAGGTGGGTTCACGGTAATAACCTCAAAGGAGGCTGCGCCAAATGTCCCTGCTGCCTCCCTGATATCTCCTGTTACAATTCTGATGCTCTCCTCAAGCCCGTTATAGACAACACTTCTTCTCGCCATGTCCGCGCTTTCCTCCTGAAGCTCCAGCCCGGTATAGATTCCGCCCTCATTTTTCGCCTCAAGAAGTATAGGCAGAATCCCGGTACCTGTTCCCAGGTCCAGCACATGCTCGCCCTTCTTCACCACTGCAAAATCAGACAGAAGCACTGCGTCTATCCCAAAGCAGAAACGCCCCGGATGCTGGATGATCTCATACCCATTGATCATAAGGTCATCCAGGCGCTCGCCCTCCAGTAATCTTATATCCTTATTCATCATCCAGCTTCGATGCTCCGTTCTTCTCTTCCAACGCTTTCAGCTCTGCCATCTCTTCCCTGGTCAGCTTAACATCCTTTTTCTTCCTCTTTGGCCTGAAGCGGAGTTCACTCGCCTTGTATTCCCGTATCTCCTTCTCGTCATTGTCCAGCGTTACGATCACCTTCACAAGCTGGCGGAGTACATTCACAGACTGCACATCTCCCTTAAGCCCCTCAGGGGTAGTCACACGGTCTCCGTTCCCGGGAAGGCGGCTGTTAAGCTGCTCATATGTCTCTTCCTCATTAGTCAGACAGCACATCAGGCGTCCGCACACGCCAGAGATCTTCGTCGGATTCAGAGACAGATTCTGTTCCTTTGCCATCTTAATGGAAACCGGTGCAAATTCAGCAAGATACGTATGGCAGCACAGTGAGCGCCCGCAGATTCCAATACCGCCGCGGATCTTCGTCTCATCCCGCACCCCGATCTGCCGCAGCTCAATTCTAGTACGGAACACACTTGCCAGATCCTTCACAAGCTCCCGGAAATCAATCCGTCCATCCGCCGTAAAATAAAACAGCACCTTATTATTATCAAATGTATACTCTGCATTAATCAGCTTCATCTCAAGCCCATGCTTCCGGATCTTCTCCAGACAGATCGCAAAGGCTTCCTTCTCCTTCTCCCTGTTTCTGGCTTCCTTATTCTTATCCTCCTCAGTCGCAATCCGGATAACCGGCTTTAGAGGCTGGGTAATACGGGAATCCTCCACTTCCTTCGGTCCAGTCACTACGGAACCAAACTCCACTCCTCTGGCCGTCTCCACAATTACCTTGTCGCCGTTCTTTACTTTATGTCTGCCCGGCGCAAAAAAATAAATCTTCCCCGCCGGGCGGAATCTTACTCCTATTACTCTTACCATTGCCTAATTCTCCTTTATCGTCAAGAACAAAAGCTCCATCACCAGCTCAAAATTCACGTTGGCCCGAAGCCTTGCCTTCGCCTTTTCCAAACTCTCAAGAATCAATCCGATTCCTTCATAAGAACTCCTTCTTGCCTGTTCCTTCATATAATGCATCTGATCCTTCAGGACAACCCTCTCCGTATCTCTTGTCGCCTTATAGAGCAAAGCATCGCGATACCATATCATAATGATATCCAGAAAATCCGTAATTTCTAATTTGTATGCAGACACACGGTTCACTGCCTCCACGATCTCGCTGATCTCCATATCCTGAACATGCTGCAGAAGATGGAGCGCCTCCTCTCTGATCTCATTAAAATGTTCAGAATTCGCCAGCGTGATGGCTCTTCCCATATTCCCCTGTGCAAATGCCGCACAGATATCCGCCTTATAATCCGGCACCTGCAGTCTCTCCATCAGATATTTACGGATCAGGGTCTCCTTAATATTGCGCAGCTTAAGCATGACACAGCGGGAATTAATCGTCGGAAGCAGCATGTCCGCATTCTCCGTCAGAAGCAGAATCACGGCATACTCCGGCGGCTCCTCTATCGTCTTTAGAAGTGCATTCTGTGCCTGTGCAGTCATCAGATCCGCCTGCGGAATGATATAGATCTTATATGGTCCGCTGTAGGGCTTGATCTGGATCGTGTTATTCACCTGTTCTCTTATATCGTCTACACCAATAGAATTCGGCTTCTCATGGGTTACTGTGATAATATCCGGGTGGTTGCCGCTTTCTGCCTGGATACACGAATGGCATTTGCTGCAGGGATCCCCATCTCTTCTTTCACACAAAAGCGTCATGGCAAAAAGCCTTGCGAGCATCTTCTTTCCTGCTCCCCTTGCGCCATTGATAATATACGCATGTGTCACCTTATCCTCCCTGGCCGCATTCTGTATATACCGTATAATGTCTTTATGTCCAACTACATCTTTAAAGCTTCCCATGTTGTATCCCCTCTACATTCTTCTTAAAGTAACTCCCGAATCACTTTCTTACAGCCAGCGCAGTAAAAACGCAGGCCTGCTGAGCAGTTACAAGTATATTCTTATCTATTGTAACATACTTTTATACCCTGTAACAATGTTTCTTTGCAAATTAATTGGGGACGGGGCATTTTTCGCCATAGCGCGCATCAGAAGCTCCAGTGGAGCTTCTGATGTGAAAAATGCCCCGTCCCCAATTGACTCTCATCCTATTTTTTTATCGTTACACTTTCAAATTCGTCGATAATTGACTGATCTGGCGCCTTCGTCACAAGGCTCACAATTATAATCATTGCCAGTGACACAAGGAATGCCGGAAGCAGTTCATAGATATCAAGCACTCCGCCCATCGGACGAACCATGTATTTCCAGATAAATACCATTGCTCCGCCGGAAATCATGCCTGCAAGAGCTCCCTGCAGTGTTGTACGCTTCCAGAACAGTGAGCAGATCATAACTCCTGCAAAAGCTGCTCCCATACCTGCCCATGCGAAGGATACGATACCAAATACGCTGGAATTAGGATCTCTTGCCATGAATAACGCAATAAGCGCAATGACCAGAATTGTACCTCTGGCTACAAGGAGTCCCTGCTTTTCCGTCAGCTTCTTTCCCATAAAATCCTGGACAATATTCTCGGATACGCCGGACGCTGCAACAAGCATCTGGCTGTCTGCCGTAGACATGGTTGCTGCAAGGATGCCTGCAAGAATCACACCACCGAGAACTGCTGTCAGGAAGCCGTGCTGGCTCAATAGATTGGTCAGTGCAATAATAATGCGCTCGCTGTCCTCAAGCGGCTCCATTGCCCCTGCATTTACCACTGCCAGGCCTACAATGCCGATGAAGATAGCAACACCCATGGCAATTGTTACCCATACAGAAGCAACACGTCTGGAAAGCACAAGCTTATTCTCGTCCTCAATTGACATAAATCTTACGAGAATATGGGGCATACCGAAGTAACCGATTCCCCATGCCAGAAGTGATACTGCTGACAGCGCAGAATACGGAACTGCCGTTCCTGCAACCGCATCATGAATCGCGGAAAAGGAGAGATACCCGGACAGTGACTTCGCATTGTCCATAACTGCATCCATGCCGCCCGCGCTGCTCACACCAAATGTTACGATGGAAACAAGCGCAATGGACATAACGATACTTTGAATCAAATCATTCGTCGCTACAGTTGTGAATCCTCCTGCAATCGTGTAGACTACAATAATAATGGCAAACATGATCGCACCTGTCATATAATCCAGCCCAAACAGCGAATTAAACAGCTTGCCGCATGCCGCAAACCCAGATGCTACATACGGTACGAAAAATACTACAATAATAACTGCTGAAATCGCTGTAATAATATTCCTGTCATCATGGAATCTCTTTGCAAAGAATGTAGGCACTGTAATCGCACCGATTTTCTCTGAATAACGTCTCAGTCTTCTTGACGTAAAGAGCCAGTTCAGATATGTACCTATTGCAAGACCTGCCGCAGTCCAGAATGCATCTGCAAGACCCGTAAGATATGCAACTCCCGGAAGACCCATAAGAAGCCAGCTTGACATATCGCTCGCCTCCGCACTCATGGCAACAACCAGAGCGCCCATCTTCCTTCCGCCGAGATAAAAATCCTCACTGCTGCTGTTCTTTCTCGCATTATAAGCCCCTACGCCAATCAGCAGGCACATATAAGCGAGAATCGTACACAAAATAATAACGCTGACACCACTCATAAAACACACCTCTTCTTCCTTTTTTCAAATACCTCCGGTTCCATGCTGCATCGCAGCACCAGTGCAGCACTTCTAGGAAGATGCTAAAACGTAACAGCCCAGGCTGGCCTGTCTGTTAAGAAATACTGCACTGGGACATCAATATACTGCTATTATGCTGCAATACACATCCCTTGGAGGGTTGAGTATACTATAGCACCTGGAAGAAGCCATGTCAATAAAAACATTACATTTTCTTATGTCTCCATTAGATTATCTTATTTTTCAAAACTTCCTGCGCTTCCATGCCTTATACCGTGTCTCTTCCTCTTTAAGCAGCAGTCTGAGCCCGCTTTCCTCCTTCTCCTTTAACATCCTCTCCCATACATGGGCGATAAACTAGTACAGCCTTGCGTTCCCTCTATCGTTCTGCCCATATACTACATAAAAACAAACAAAAAGGAACAACAAACTATGAAAATTGAAGAAAGAAGTGAATTGCTTGTCATCGACATTCCGCAAAAAGATTTCAAAGAGATGGCAGAGGATAATATGGACAGTCCAATGTGGGACTGGATCCGTAACACAAAGAGGGTACTGGATTATTTTTAATCCTTATCAAATTCTGTCATAATGCGTCCACATACGAACAATTTTTATCGTCCCTTGATATTCAACTTCATTAATGACAACTGACTCATTGTATACCTGATAAACTAATCTATGCTGAATATTAATTCTTCTGGAATAATATCCGCTTAAATTTCCTAATAATCCTTCATACGGTGGTAGATTTTGAAAAGGATTTTCTGCTATTAAATCCAACAATTTTTTGGCTTTTGGAGCAAGTCCCGCCCCTTTTAGCAACTTCTTGTCTTTGTCAGCCTGTTTACTAAATCTAATTATATACATTTACCATTCCTCACTTGGATCATATACCGAACAATCCTCAAGCGGCTCTTTTCCTGCTTCAACAATACTTTCTGCCATACCCGGAATAGAATTCAGGTATAATGTTTCCTGTATAGCGTTCCAATCATCCTCTGATATGAGAACACCATTTTTCCCACGATTATTCGTAATTGTGATTGGCTGACTGTTATTATTAACCTCAGATAATATTTGATATATATTTTCTCTTGCTTTTGTCACACTTATTGCAGTCATGTTACCATCTCCTTTTCTAAATTATAACGTACGCATTTACGTACGTCAATATGCAAGTTGGGGACGGGGCATTTTTAAAAATGCCCCGTCCCCAACTTGCTAATTTGCTATTTTGATGAGTGCGGACAGTCGCTGCAGCCGCAGCTACAGCCGACACAGCTTCCTGTCTTCTTCTTTTTTATCCACATGCTTCTGATCACCAGTACGACTACAATCAGCAGGATTCCCCCGACTATAGCCGTTGACAGTACACTGCTGCCTGCTGCCAGTACCATTCACATCCTCTCCTTTCTGTTATGTTAAAGTATTTCTAACTCCTTTTTTCAAACATATCCGGGTATCCCGGCTTATCCTCTTGCTCCGGCGCGTACGCTTGATATGTTCATATGGAATGTATTGCTTTCTTTATACGGTCTGAACAGAAGATATAAAAATCCGATCAATACCAGCAGAGCCGCTATTGTTCCGATGCCGAAGCCTGCTCCTGAAAATACCATTCCGAACTGGTAGATGCACAGGGAAACCAGATAGGCGAATACACACTGATATCCGATTGCGAACCAGAACCATCTGATATTGTTCATCTCACGTTTGATTGCTCCCATGGCTGCAAAGCAAGGTGCGCACAGAAGGTTAAATACAAGGAAGGAGTATGCGGATAATGCCGTCATGCTTCCTGCAAGGGTCTGCCAGATCTCGTTTCCTTCTTCTGACACTTCGCCGAAGCCATACAGGATGCCAAAGGTCCCCACGACATTTTCCTTTGCTACAAGGCCTGTGATTGCTGCAACTGCAGATTTCCAGTCGCCCCATCCAAGGGGTGTGAAGATCCATGCAAATGTCTGACCAATATTGGAAAGAAGTCCGTCGCTTAAGTCTTCTACCATGCCAAATTTTCCATCCACAACACCGAAGCTTGATGTGAACCAGATGAAGATGGTTGACAGCAGAATGACTGTACCTGCCTTCTTGATGAAAGACCAGCCGCGCTCCCACATACTGCGCAGAACATTTCCTACTGTGGGAAGGTGGTACGCCGGAAGCTCCATAACAAAGGGAGCCGGATCTCCTGCGAACATCCTTGTTTTCTTTAAAATAATTCCCGAGCAGATAATCGCTGCGATTCCGATGAAATACGCGCTTGGTGCAACCCAGGATGCCCCGCCAAACAGCGCGCCTGCAATCAGCCCGATGATCGGCAGCTTCGCGCCGCAGGGGATAAAGGTGGTTGTCATGATTGTCATCTTGCGGTCACGGTCATTTTCAATGGTTCTTGATGCCATAATGCCGGGAACGCCGCAGCCTGTTCCGATAAGCATCGGGATGAAGGACTTTCCTGACAGCCCGAATTTACGGAAAATCCGGTCCATGATAAATGCTACGCGCGCCATGTATCCGCATCCTTCCAGGAATGCAAGGAAAATGAATAATACCAGCATCTGTGGCACGAATCCCAATACTGCTCCCACACCGGCTACAATACCATCAAGGATGAGTCCCTGAAGCCAGTCTGCGCAGCCAATGCTCCCCAGGAAACCTTCCACTGCAGGCGGAATAATCTCACCAAACAGGACGTCATTAGTCCAGCCTGTAACATAATCCCCAACCGTTGAGACAGAGACATAATATACAAGCCACATAACCGCCGCGAAGATTGGAAGCGCCAGCCACCGGTTTGTTACAATACGGTCAATCTTATCTGACGTTGTAAGCTTTTCCTTTGATGCTTTCGTAAGGCACTCCCCTATAATGGAACCAATGTAGCAATATCTCTCATTCGTAATAATGCTTTCGGAATCATCATCCATTTCCTTCTCAGCCTTTTGGATAATATCTTCCGCAGCAGGCACGTTTGCCATAATCTCTTTGATCCTGCTGTCGCGCTCAAAAAGTTTAATCGCATAGAAGCGCTTCTGTTCCTCCGGAATATCGCCGATCAGGTTCTGAATATCACACAGCGCCCCTTCAACCTTTGCGCCAAACTCATGCACCGGGGCAGAGCCGCTTTTTTGTCTGGCCGCCGCAACTGCCTTTGAAGCAGCTTCCCTGATGCCGTCACCCTTCAGCGCGGAGATCAATACTACCTCGCAGCCAAGCTTATCACCCAGCTTCTTTGTATCAATCATGTCGCCGGATTTCCTCACTACATCCATCATGTTCACGGCCATGACAACCGGTATCCCAAGCTCCGTAAGCTGCGTAGTAAGATAAAGGTTCCTCTCCAGATTCGTCCCGTCTACAATATTAAGAATAGCATCCGGACGCTCTGTAATCAAATAATTTCTCGCCACAACCTCCTCTAATGTATATGGCGAAAGGGAATAGATTCCAGGAAGATCCATGATGACTACCTCTTTATCCTCCTTAAGCTTCCCCTCCTTCTTCTCAACCGTAACTCCCGGCCAGTTTCCTACAAATTGGTTGGAACCCGTCAGTGCATTAAATAAGGTCGTCTTTCCGCTGTTCGGGTTTCCGGCAAGTGCAATTTTCACTCCCATTTCTACACATCCTCCTATACTTTATGCTGTAACCGTCCAGACAGGCTGACCTGTCACTTCACAGCCCGATGCTTATCCTGCGGTCTGCTAACCGTTCTCACAGGCCTGTCACTTCACGGCCTCCTACTTATCCTGCGGTCTGCTGCTTATCCTGCGGTCTGCTGCTTATCCTACCTCTATCATCTCTGCATCTGCCTTGCGCAGTGACAGCTCATAGCCGCGGACAGTAACCTCTACCGGATCGCCAAGCGGCGCCACCTTACGGACATAAATACCCGTTCCCTTCGTGATTCCCATATCCATAATTCTTCTTTTTACAGCTCCCTCTCCGTGAAGCTTCACAACAGATACTGTCTCATCACATCTTACATCCCTTAATGTACGCATCCTCTTCTCCTCCCTAAGCATTAACAGTTCAGCTGAACAGCCTACACCATGATCATAACTGCAATCCCTTTGCTGACTGCAACTCTTGAATCTTTAACCTGGACAATTATGTTGCCTCCGCCCGAAGACACAACTCTCACCTGTTCGCCTGTCACGAACCCCAGATTCTCTAAAAACTTCCTCACCTCATCCTGTCCGCCGACACGTTTAATCTCACCAGTTTCACCGTTTGACAATAGCGTCAATGGCATCACAATTCCCCCTTTCCATCTGATTCTTTTAATTCATATGACCATCTCTTCCGAAGCAGGCCCATATCCTCCAAAAGCTGCACGGTTCTGTACACAGTAGCCATTCCGACCCTGCTGTCAATGCGCTTCGCAGCAAAATAAATCTCCTTGCAGGACGAATATTCATTCCCAAAGATCAGGCCTAACAGAAGCTTTCTCTGTCCTGTAATACGGTATCCTTCACTTTTCAACTGACTGATTGCCTTCTCCAGATTCTCTTCCTTACTCATATGTATCCTCACACATCAATGATATTGATTATCATTTACACAACGTATTATATTCCTAATGATAATGATTGTCAATATTGTTATTGATAAATTTTCTCAATAAAAAAAGAGTCTGACCCAGCGAAGCGAGGCCATCCCACAGAGGGTTTTTGTATATAAAAAGTTGGGGACGGGGCATTTTTAAAAATGCCCCGTCCCCAACTTTTTATTCAACTGGTGCCAGTTCCTCTTCTAACTCTTCTTCGTACCCGAAGTCTTCCTCAGCCTCTTCCTCGTCATATTTCTCCGGCTCTTCCTCATCGTATTCCTCCAGCTCTAACTGCTCACTGTCATCATACTCCTCATAGCCGTCATATTCCTCATAGCTGTCGTCATCTTCCTCTTCGATCTCCAGCTCATCGTCCAGATCAATCTCTCCCTCGATCTGTACATCACGGTACTTGTGCATACCCGTACCTGCCGGGATGTGCTTACCGATGATCACATTTTCCTTAAGACCTACAAGCGGGTCGATCTTGCCCTTGATGGCAGCTTCTGTGAGAACCTTGGTTGTCTCCTGGAAGGATGCCGCTGAAAGGAAGGAATTGGTCGCAAGAGATGCCTTTGTAATACCGAGCATAATCTGCTCTCCGGCTGCCGGCTCTTTGCCTTCTGCCTCCAGCTCCTTATTCCTGTCTTCGAATTCCAGAATATCTACATTAGTTCCCGGAAGGAACTCAGAATCTCCTGCCTCTTCGATGCGGACCTTCTTAAGCATCTGACGCACAATCACCTCAATATGCTTATCATTGATATCAACACCCTGGAGACGGTATACACGCTGTACCTCCTGGATCATATAATCCTGTACCGCCCGCAGCCCCTTGATTCTTAAGATATCATGAGGATTAACACTACCCTCTGTCAGCTCGTCGCCGGCCTCAAGCACAGCTCCGTCCTGTACCTTAATTCTGGAGCCATAAGGTATCAGGTATGCCTTTGACTCGCCCGTCTCATTGTTCGTCACAATAATCTCGCGCTTCTTCTTTGTATCATTAATATTCGCTTTTCCTGCGAACTCAGTAATAATCGCAAGACCTTTCGGCTTTCTTGCTTCAAAAAGCTCCTCGACACGGGGAAGACCCTGTGTGATATCGTCACCGGCAACACCGCCTGTATGGAAGGTACGCATAGTAAGCTGTGTACCTGGCTCTCCGATGGACTGGGCCGCGATAATACCAACCGCTTCACCAACCTGCACAGGCTCTCCGGTCGCCATGTTGGCTCCGTAGCACTTCGCGCAGATTCCGGTGTGTGAACGACATGTGAGAATGGTACGGATCTTAATCTTCGTAAGCGGCTCACCGTTCTCGTCAACACCCTTCTTCATAACGAGCTCCGCCCGCTTCGGCGTTACCATATGATTTGCCTTCACAAGAACATTGCCGTCCTTATCCACTATATCCTCGCAGAGGTAACGTCCTGTAATACGCTCCTGCAGGCTCTCGATCTCTTCCTTTCCATCCAGAAATGCACGCACATACATGCCCGGGATCTCCCCGTCCTTTTCAGCACAGTCAACCTCATGAATAATGAGCTCCTGTGATACGTCAACCAGACGCCTGGTCAGGTATCCGGAATCGGCGGTACGAAGAGCCGTATCAGACAGTCCTTTACGTGCTCCATGGGCGGACATAAAGTACTCCAGTACGTCAAGACCCTCTCGGAAATTCGACTTGATAGGGAGCTCAATAGTACGTCCAGTCGTATCCGCCATCAGACCACGCATACCCGCAAGCTGCTTAATCTGCTTGTCAGAACCACGGGCTCCGGAATCCGCCATCATGAAAATATTGTTATATTTGTCAAGACCAGTAAGCAGCGCCTCAGTAAGAGCGTCATCCGTTGCCTTCCAGGTCTCAACTACTTCCTTATAACGCTCTTCCTCTGTAATCAGACCACGCTTAAAGTTCTTGGTAATCTTATCCACAGTATCCTGTGCCTGCTGAATCATCTCCGGCTTCTGGGGCGGCACAGTCATATCGGAAATAGATACGGTCATGGCCGCTCTTGTGGAATATTTATATCCAATTGATTTTACCGCGTCAAGCACCTCTGCAGTAGCGGTAGAACCATGTGTGTTAATAACCTTTTCCAGAATCTGCTTCAGCTGCTTCTTACCTACATGGAAATCCACCTCAAGAAGAAGCTCATTGCCCTCTGTCTCCCGGTCAACAAACCCCAAATCCTGCGGAATGATCTCATTGAACAGGAAACGTCCCAGTGTAGATTCAATGGTGCCTGTCTTCACGCTTCCGTCTGGCATGGTCTTAGACACACGCACCTTAATGCGTGAGTGCAGGGTAAGCGCCTCATTCTCATAGGCAAGAATCGCCTCATTCACACTGCGGAATGCCTTACCCTCACCGAGAGCTCCCGGCCTTTCCTGAGTCAGATAGTAGATGCCAAGTACCATATCCTGGGAAGGGACGGCAACCGGTCCGCCATCTGACGGCTTCAGCAGGTTATTAGGCGACAGAAGCAGGAAACGGCATTCTGCCTGAGCCTCTACAGACAACGGCAGATGCACCGCCATCTGGTCTCCGTCGAAGTCAGCATTATATGCCGTACATACAAGCGGATGCAGCTTGATCGCCTTACCCTCTACAAGAATCGGCTCAAAGGCCTGGATTCCCAGTCTGTGAAGAGTGGGGGCGCGGTTCAGCATAACCGGATGCTCCTTGATAACCTCCTCCAGTACATCCCATACTTCCGGCTGGAGTCTCTCCACCATCTTCTTGGCATTCTTAATATTATGCGCAGAACCGTTATGCACAAGCTCCTTCATAACAAATGGCTTAAAGAGCTCAATCGCCATCTCCTTCGGGAGACCGCACTGGTAGATCTTAAGCTCCGGCCCTACGACAATAACGGAACGTCCGGAATAATCCACACGTTTTCCGAGAAGATTCTGACGGAAACGTCCGGACTTACCCTTCAGCATGTCTGACAGGGATTTAAGCGCCCGGTTTCCGGGACCCGTTACCGGACGGCCGCGGCGGCCATTATCAATCAGCGCATCCACAGCCTCCTGCAGCATTCTCTTCTCATTTCTTACAATAATGTCCGGCGCGCCCAACTCAAGCAGGCGTTTCAGACGGTTATTTCTATTAATGATTCTTCTGTACAGATCATTTAAATCAGATGTGGCAAAGCGTCCGCCGTCCAGCTGTACCATAGGACGCAGGTCAGGCGGGATAACCGGAATATTATTCATAATCATCCACTCCGGCTTATTCCCGGACTCGCGGAATGCCTCGATTACCTCAAGACGCTTCACGATTCTTGCACGCTTCTGTCCTGTCGAGCCTTTAAGGCCGGACTGCAGCTCCTCATATTCCTTATCAAGGTCAATCGCCTCAAGAAGCTCCTGAATCGCCTCAGCGCCCATGCCTACGCGAAACGCGCTGCCCCAGGACTCTAACGCGTCCTGGTACTCCTGCTCAGACAACACCTGTTTATACTGCAGATTCGTCTGCCCCTGATCCAGTACAATATATGACGCAAAATACAGTACTTTCTCCAGTGTCCTTGGAGACAGATCAAGAATCAGCCCCATACGGCTTGGGATTCCCTTAAAATACCAGATATGCGACACCGGAGCTGCCAGGGCGATATGCCCCATACGCTCACGCCGCACGCTTGACTTGGTAACCTCAACACCACACCGGTCGCACACTACCCCCTTATAACGGATCTTTTTGTACTTCCCGCAGTGGCACTCCCAGTCCTTGCTCGGTCCGAAGATTCTCTCACAGAACAGACCGTCTTTTTCCGGCTTCAAGGTCCTGTAATTAATGGTCTCCGGCTTCGTAACCTCTCCCCTGGACCATTCCAGAATCTTATCGGGCGATGCCAAACCGATCTTGATCGCCTCAAAGGTCATTGGCTGATATGATTGTTCCTTATTATTTTCTGGCATACTGGCACCCCTTCCTAATAATCAATGTCTGATAAATCATCTGAAAAATCTTCCGTTTCCTCAAAATCTATCTCATACTCCTCATCAGGCTCTTCTTCCTCTTCAATATCAATAAGCTCATCTCCCTGGAATTCCTGCTCTGTGTAGCCCTGCTCACCGAAATTGTCATCCTCATATTTCCTGTCTCCCTCTATGAGTGAACGGAAATCCGTCTCTCCCATATCCACGGTCTCCATGATCTCAACCTCTGTATTATCCTCACGAAGCACGCGCACATCCAGTCCCAGTGACTGAAGCTCCTTCAAAAGCACCTTAAAGGACTCTGGAATTCCCGGTTCCGGTACGTTTTCACCCTTGATAATCGCCTCGTAGGTCTTCACACGGCCTACTACATCATCTGACTTCACGGTCAGGATCTCCTGAAGCGTGTAGGATGCACCGTAAGCCTCCAGCGCCCATACCTCCATCTCACCGAAACGCTGTCCGCCGAACTGCGCCTTACCGCCTAACGGCTGCTGGGTTACAAGTGAGTAAGGCCCTGTGGACCGCGCATGGATCTTATCATCTACAAGATGATGAAGCTTCAGGTAATGCATGTGCCCAATCGTAACCGGGCTGTCGAAATATTCTCCGGTACGTCCGTCACGCAGCCTTACCTTTCCATCCCTGGAGATAGGCACTCCCTTCCAGACCTTCCTGTGCTCCCTGTTGTCAGAGAGATACTGAAGCACCTCCGGAAGCAGTTCCTCCTTATGCTTCGCTTCAAACTCCTCCCAGCTAAGATTCACGTAATCATTTGCCAGGTCGAGTGTATCCATAATATCATCCTCATTTGCGCCGTCAAATACCGGTGTGGCAATGTTAAAGCCCAGTGCCTTTGCCGCAAGTGAGAGATGGATCTCAAGCACCTGCCCGATATTCATACGGGAAGGCACGCCGAGCGGATTCAGCACAATGTCAAGGGGCCGCCCGTTTGGAAGGAACGGCATATCCTCAACCGGAAGCACACGGGAGACAACACCCTTGTTCCCATGACGTCCCGCCATCTTGTCACCCACCGAGATCTTTCTCTTCTGGGCAATATAGATCCGGACCGACTGATTCACTCCCGGAGACAGTTCATCTCCATTATCTCTTGTAAATACCTTGGCATCTACTACAATACCATACTCGCCGTGAGGCACCTTAAGAGACGTATCCCTTACCTCGCGTGCCTTCTCACCGAAGATTGCACGAAGCAGGCGCTCCTCTGCCGTAAGCTCTGTCTCTCCCTTGGGCGTTACCTTTCCTACCAGAATATCCCCGGCACGCACTTCCGCGCCAATGCGGATAATCCCCCTCTCGTCAAGGTCTTTTAAGGCATCATCACCCACACCCGGAATATCCCGGGTAATCTCTTCTGGTCCAAGCTTCGTGTCACGGGCCTCAGCCTCATATTCTTCAATGTGTACAGATGTGTATACATCATCCTGTACCAGTCTTTCACTCAATAATACCGCGTCCTCATAGTTATAACCCTCCCAGGTCATAAATCCGATCAGCGGATTCTTGCCAAGCGCCATCTCTCCGTTTGAGGTAGACGGGCCGTCTGCAATCACATCTCCCGCCCTCACCTTGTCACCCTTTACAACAATCGGTCTCTGGTTATAGCAGTTGCTCTGGTTACTTCTGAGGAACTTGGTCAGCTTATATTTTCTTAATTTCCCATTGGTCTGGCGAACAGTAATCTCCTTGGATGTGGCACGCTCTACCACGCCGTCTCCTTCCGCAACAATACATACGCCAGAGTCAACGGCAGATTTTTCCTCCATACCTGTGCCCACAACCGGAGCCTCTGTCATCAGAAGAGGCACCGCCTGCCGCTGCATGTTGGAACCCATCAGCGCACGGTTCGCATCATCATTTTCAAGGAATGGAATCAGGGCCGTCGCAACCGAGAACACCATCTTCGGAGATACGTCCATATAGTCGAACATCTTTCTCTCGTACTCCTGAGTCTCCTCGCGGTAACGTCCGGATACATTCTTACGGACAAAATGTCCCTCTTCGTCCAGCGCCTCATTCGCCTGTGCAACGTGGTAATTATCCTCTTCGTCCGCAGTCATATATACAACCTCATCCGTAACCCTGGGGTTCGTCGGGTCTGAATGGTCGATCTTACGGTACGGCGCTTCTACAAAGCCGTACTGGTTAATTCTCGCATAGCATGCCAGTGAGTTGATCAGACCGATGTTCGGACCCTCAGGAGTCTCAATGGGGCACATTCTTCCATAATGGGAATAGTGCACGTCACGCACCTCGAATCCGGCACGGTCTCTTGACAAACCTCCCGGTCCAAGAGCTGACAGACGTCTCTTATGGGTCAGCTCGCCAAGAGGGTTGTTCTGATCCATGAACTGGGACAGCTGGGAGGATCCAAAGAACTCCTTCACTGCAGCCGTCACTGGCTTAATATTAATCAGAGACTGAGGGGAAATTCCCTCTAAGTCCTGCGTTGTCATACGCTCACGGACAACTCTCTCCAGCCTTGACAGACCGATCCTGTACTGATTCTGCAGCAGCTCTCCCACTGCACGGATACGCCTGTTGCCAAGGTGGTCGATGTCATCGTCATTTCCCATGCCATATTCCAAATGAATATTATAGTTAATGGATGCCAGAATATCTTCCTTTGTAATATGCTTCGGAATCAGGTCATGGATATCTCTCCTGATCGCGTCTTTCAGTTCATCAATGTCACCTGCCGTCTCCTCTAAGAGACCCGCAAGCACCGGATAGTACACAAGCTCCGTAACCCCTACCTCCTTCGGGTCAATATCCACGATAGAAGTAAGATCCACCATCATACTGGAGAGCACCTTAATGTCTCTCTCCTCATCCGGTCTGCTGATCCAGACAGCCGGAACCGCCGCATTCTGAATCTGATCTGCAAGCTCCCTTGTTATCTTAGCGCCCGCTTCCGCGATCACCTCGCCTGTCACTGCACTGGCCACATCCTCCGCAAGGATCTGTCCTGCGATACGATTTCTAAAAAGAAGCTTCTTATTAAATTTATACCGTCCCACCTTCGCAAGATCATACCGCCTCGGATCAAAGAACATACTCATAATCAGGCTCTCCGCACTGTCCACTGCAAGCGGTTCGCCCGGACGGATCTTCTTATATAATTCAAGAAGGCCTTCCTGATAATTAGTGGCAGCATCCTTATCGAAGCTTGCCATAATCTTCGGCTCCTCGCCGAACAGTTCTACAATCTCGGGATTCGTACCGATTCCAAGCGCACGGATCAGAACCGTGATCGGCACCTTTCTCGTTCTATCTACTCGTACATAAAAAACGTCATTGGAGTCGGTCTCATATTCCAGCCACGCACCGCGGTTCGGAATAACAGTCGAAGAATACAGCTTTTTGCCCAGCTTATCATGGGCAATCGCGTAATAGATACCTGGTGAACGGACAAGCTGACTTACAATTACACGCTCTGCGCCATTAATGACAAAAGTTCCTGTACTCGTCATCAGCGGCAGGTCGCCCATGAAAATCTCATGTTCGTTGATCTCTTCAGTCTCTTTGTTGTGGAGCCTTACCTTCACCTTGAGTGGAGCAGCATAAGTCGCATCGCGCTCTTTACACTCTTCAATTGTGTACTTTACGTCATTCTCGCATAAGGTGAAATCCACAAATTCCAGGCTCAGGTGTCCGCTGTAATCAGAAATCGGGGAAATATCATCAAATACTTCCTTCATTCCTTCATCAAGAAACCAGTTGTACGAATCCTTCTGAACCTCAATTAGATTCGGCATCTGAAGAACTTCTTTTTGCCTGGAATAGCTCATGCGGGAACTTTTTCCGCTTTTCATAGGGCGAATTCTGTTTTTCTCCATATTGACGTTTCACTCCTTATTTATTTTTTTGCAGCGCCACTCCCCGGTACAGCCCATGCCTGTTCCAAAGTGCTCCGCAGACTGGCACGAAACCGTATAAATCCTTTAAAATCAAAGAAATAAGCCTTGCGCTACAGTTTTTCATACAATATTATGGTACACCTTTCCACAATAACGCATTTTTTACTATAACACAAAGCTTTCGGGCTTGTCAATAATTTCCTAATGATTTTTTGTTACTGTTCACTCCGTTGTTACTATTTACGGACTAACCGTCCGCTCATAGTAACGCATCCAGCTCATTTAAAAGTCGCTTTCAGCGAGGGGCTGGATAACACTCCAGATAGTTTTCTTCCTCCGGACCCTCCAAAGTATAGCCCGCCCGGGCATAGCCGTCCAGGAAGCGGACAGCGGCTTCTGTAATGAACTCTCCAGGGACTATAATAGGAATTCCCGGAGGGTACAGGTATACATATTCCAAAGAGATATATCCTGCAGCCTCTATCTGTGGAATTTTCCTTATACCCGGCCGCTCCTGCACTTCTGTTTGTATTGCTGCCTCATGTCCTTCCTCCCCCCTTTTCCCGGCAGGCGCCGTCTGCCTGCCCTGAACTCTTCGGCCTGTTTCCGCCAGCTCTCTAATGCGTTCTATAGCAGCCGTGCTATAGATCCTCGGAAGCACCGGCGGTGCCTCTGTGCCGGGGGACGGCTGAGAAGACCCGGACTGTGGAAGACAGGCGGACAGCCTCTGGTCAGTCTCTGCCAAAGCATGGATCAGTCTCTCGAAGCCCTCCGTCCGGTCGGCAAAGGAAGTCATAGCCACTACATAGGTGCCCGCTTTCATTTCCATCTGAAGATGGTAACGCTCCAGAAGAAGGTAGTACAGCTCTCTTCCGCTTATGCCGGTCTCCTTTGTGGAAATGATAATTTTGGAACAGTCATACCGGTCCGAAGCGCTGGTTTCTGAGCCGGATGTGTCTTCCGGAATAAGCCGGAGGCTTTTCATCTTCCCCAGTGCAGCTCTTGTCCTGTCAAGATCACATATATATGGAAGAAACAGCTCTTCCATTTTCTCTTCCAGCAGATGGATGCAGGAGTCAATACTTGCCATCAGCACGTAAGAAGGACTTGAAGACTGCAGCATGCGCAGATATTTTCTCACCTTTCTTCTGCTTACCAGACTGCCGTTTATGTGAATCAGCGCGGTCTGGGTTAGGGAGGGAAGCGTTTTGTGCAGGCTGTGGATCACAATGTCCGCGCCGGCCCTGTTGGAATTCTCCGGAAAATAGGGATGAAATCCAAAATGAGCCCCATGGGCTTCATCCACAATAAGGGGCAGGCCTTTTTCATGCACTGCCTCTGCAATTGCCGCCACATCAGACACAACCCCGTCATAGGTTGGTGATACGATAACAACCGCGCGTATCTGCGGATAAGCCTCCAGGGACTCCCTGACATCCTGTACGGATATTTCCATATTCAGCTGTGTATCCCTGTCGAATTCCGGATAGAGATATACAGGCTCCAGCTCGTTCAGGTCAATTGCATGATAGACAGACTTGTGGCAATTTCTTGCCACAAGTATGCTGTCACCCTTATCTGTTACACCGAGAATCCCACTGAGAATCCCTACCGTACTTCCATTTATGAGAAAATGTGTTTCTTCCGCACCGTAAAGCGCTGCCGCACGGTCCTGCACCTCCCTCAGCACTCCATCCGCATGGTGAAGGTCATCAAAGCCCTCAATCTCTGTAATATCTATTTCACAGGAGGGCGCTGCCTCTGCAAATGCCTCGTTACGCTTATGCCCCGGCATGTGAAAACCATAATAATCGGAACTACTGTAGATTTTCAGCTTCTCATATAGTGTCATCATTATAATCTCTTCATTAACTCTTCTCTTTCCTTTTCATATCCCGGCTTTCCAAGTAAAGCAAACATATTCTTCTTATAGCTCTCTACTCCAGGCTGGTTAAATGGATTCACTCCGAGAATATATCCGCTTACGCCGCAGGCAAATTCAAAGAAATAGAACAGCTGTCCCAGTGAAAATTCATCCTGTCTCGGAATCTTAACCAGAAGATTAGGAACATTTCCATCCGTATGAGCAAGAATCGTTCCGTTCATAGCATTCTTATTTACAAAATCAACGCTCTTTCCTGCAAGATAATTCAAGCCGTCAAGATCTACCGGCTCCTCTCCGATCAAAATCTCTTCCGCTGACTCCTCTACTTCCATAACCGTCTCGTACATGATGCGGCTTCCGTCCTGGATAAACTGTCCCATGGAATGGAGGTCTGTTGTAAGATCCACAGATGCCGGCAGGATTCCTTTCTGATCCTTTCCTTCACTCTCGCCGTAAAGCTGCTTCCACCACTCAGATACATAATGAAGGCTCGGCTCATAATTCGCAAGAATCTCTACACCCTTGCCCTTTCTATGCAAAATATTGCGGACTGCAGCATAGAGTAATGCATCATTTTCCTCAAAGGCATTCTGAAGCGCTGCCTCTCTCCCTGATGCTGCGCCCTCCATGAGCTTATCAATATCCGCCCCGCTGACCGCAATTGGAAGTAGACCTACTGCTGTAAGCACAGAGAAACGTCCGCCCACATCGTCCGGTACAACGAACTCCTCATAGCCTTCCTCATCAGAACGCTTCTTAAGTGCTCCTCTTGCCTTGTCAGTTGTTGCATAGATTCTCTTAGCCGCTTCCTCTTTTCCATACTTCTTCTCCAGCATCTCCTTAAAGACACGGAATGCAATTGCAGGCTCTGTTGTTGTTCCTGACTTAGAGATAATATTTACGGAAAAATCTCTGTCACCGATCACATCAATCAAATGCTTTAAATATGTAGTGCTGATACTATTTCCTGCAAAATAAATCTCCGGAGTCTTTCTGATCTCTTTTGAAACCACGTTATAAAAGCTATGACGCAGGAACTCGATTGCTGCCCGTGCCCCCAGATAAGAACCACCGATACCGATCACAACAAGCACCTCGGAATCTCCCTTGATCTTCTCAGCCGCCTTCTTGATACGTGCAAATTCATCCTTGTCATAATCTACCGGAAGATCAATCCAGCCAAGGAAATCATTACCCGCCCCTTCTCTTCCAAGCAGCTCTGCCTTTGCAGCCTCTGTAATCTTCTTCATGGATTCCATCTCGTGCGCATTGATAAATGCACCTGCCTTTGAGTAATCAAATGATACTTTACTTCCCATAGTAGTTCCTTCCTTCCTCTTAAGATGAGATATATTTAATTCAATAGTTATATTTTATCATTTTGAACTGCATTTATCAAGTTGTCAGGCCATAAACTCTTCCAGAATCTGGCGGATCAGCACCTCCTTAGCAGGATCCTGTCCCTTTTCCTTACGCTCCTGTACCTTTTCTTTGCGCTTCTGCGGCTTTTCCTCCTTACCCGGCCCTGCAGCCTTCACTGCTGCCGCAAGTATATCTGCCGCATCCCGGTTCCCACTGTCGGGGATTTTTTCCTGCTCCCTCACAGGCCTGATTCCTCTGTCGCCAACAGCCTGCACCCTCTCTCTGCGTCCCCTGACAGCACGAATCTGTGGCGAGGGTTCCGGAACATCATAGGGCTCTGGCATGACTGGAGGTGTAATTTCCGGCGGTGTCTCCGGCGACGGCACCTCTCTTCCCGGATACGGTCTCATGGGATCATCGGCCTCTGGCAGTTCATCAAACAGTTCCTCATCTCCTGCCACCTCACCAAACTCCGGAACCGGAACCTCCGGAGCCATAACCTTAAGCTCCTTCTGGTACGTCTTCTCATAGCGGTGCAGACAGATATTTTCCAGATAATCTACCATATAATTGCGTATTACCTCCATCCGGTACCTCTCATCTGTCAAAAGATGTACAAGAAAAACGAGAATCGCAAGTCCCGCCCCGGCCGCAAAGATCCAGAGCACCTCATCCCTCATACCGCTTTTTGCATACATAGACACCGCTCCTGCAAGACCAGCAATCAGGCACACCCACGATGCCGCAAGCTCCAGCCTCCTTAAACTGTGAAGCTTAAGACCCGCCACACGATATTCATAGAGATACTTGTCCACAAACACCCTCACATTCTCCACCCTCTCACTGATCATACATGCATGCTCAAATTTTGCACGCACGAGACGCATCAATGGATGCGTGCTCTTATTCATACTCCCAGATGCCTTCACCAGACGCTTCAGCGTAATACTGACAATCAGCTTGCTTATGATACCGCATGCGGCAGCTCCCCCCATAAGCGCATAAATGACATACTTGTCCAACATCATTTTCAGCATAATAAAGCCCTCCTTCTAATATGAATTATAACTGAAATTCACGAAGGAGGGCCAAAAAGCGTTCCCCAGAATCCGACACACATCTGTCAGAACCCGTATTCTGTTGTCATATCATCTTCCACCTGGTTCCAGTCACTACTCCTAGATCATCCCCAAAAGTTCCTCCACAAGCCTTACACTGTGGACAATTGCCTTCTTTTCAAACTCCGGATAATCCACCGTTGCACTATTGTCAGCTTTATCCGAAATCGCCCGAATAATGACATACGAAACTTTGTTCAAGTAAGCCGCATGGGCAATCCCCACGCCCTCCATCTCCGCACAAAGCGCCCCGAACGTACCCGAGATCCTCTCCTTCACCTCCTGCGAAGAGACAAACTGATCCCCACTCGCAACCCTTCCAACAAAAGTATGAATATCCGGATTCGCCTTCTCATTCGCCTTACGCGCAAGCTCCACAAGCCGCTCATCCGCCGGAAACGCAAACGTATCCATCCGCGGCACCTGCCCCGCCGGATCCCCAAATATAGTGGCATCCATATCATGATGCACCGCATCTGCCGAAATCACCATATCCCCAATATCAATCCGCGCATCCAGAGAACCCGCAATCCCCGTATTAATCAACAGATCCGCCCCGAACCTGTCCACAAGAATCTGCGCACAAATACCGGCATTCACCTTGCCAATCCCACTGCGAACCACAACCACATCCTTCCCGCACAGCATCCCCCTGCAAAAAACCATAGACGCAAACTCCGACTGCACCACATCCGCCATCGCAGCCTTAAGCGCACTTACTTCCTCCTCCATCGCACCAATAATACCAATCATAGCTCCTCCTTGTTTTGGGGGACGGGGCATTTTTAAAAATGCCCCGTCCCAAATTAAAAATGACCTGTCCCTTTTTTATGCCCCCAACTTTGCCTGGCGAAGAGCCTTCGCCAGCTGATCCGGGCAGGATGTTGACTTATTCCCACATGTAATGCCTTCCATACGAGAAATCGCATCCTCCACATTCATTCCCCGCACAAGGCTTGCAATCCCCTGGGTATTTCCATTGCAGCCTCCAACAAACTCAACGTTTTTTATCGTATCCCCATCAAGTTCTACATGAATCGAACGAGAACAGACACCCCTTGGTGTATATACCATATGTAAAACCTCCTTCAAATAAATTGTAATAGAATCCAACAAAAATTATAACAAAATTAAACCCAAAATGCTATAGTTGGGGACGGGGTATTTTTAAAAATACCCCGTCCCCAATGCATTATACAACTGCCTCAATCAGAAGCTTATCGTCAATCATAATTTTTTTAACTCTTGTAGTCTTTTTCTTTGAACAAACTGATTCTTATCTGAAACATCTCTGGATGAAATGCTATTTGAAATTTCTTGCTCTGCCAAAAACAAATTGTAAAGACGCATTCTCCAAAAGTCAAAGCAATGCAAAAGGGATACAAAGTTCTTTCTCCAACTTTGCATCCCTTTAGTTTTATGGTCTATTGTTTTATTCTCTTTTTTGTTGATAAAGTTACAATGGTTGTCCCTTTGGGACAGTTGCTTAATAAAGTTACATAAAATTGATTGATTGTTTTTTTCTTATTTTATACTTCTTCTATTTCTCTCTTTCCCTCAAAACGCAGACTGCCTCTCCTTATTCACATCATGATATTTATTATGATTCCTCAATATAAACACCATCAGTAAAGCTGCTGCTCATGTCATCGTCCGCAAAATGTATACAATTATTCCAGTAACAGCAGCTGCTTTCCACTTCCGGCAGCTTGTCCGCAGATATCCTGTCAGCCTCCTGGCTGGATTCTATTCTGGTCAATAGTCATCATCTTTTTTGCACACTTCTGCACTGACACTAGCTCTGACCTCGTTTACTATGCAGACAGCAGCCATTCTTCCACCGCCATAGAGCCTTTCCGATCCAACCTCAACACATTTTTAAATATCCAACCAGCAAACCTTCTCATCTGGTAATCTTTGTGTCATAATCCACTGGCTCATCGTCATGAGCCAAATAAGATCCGTCAATCATGGATTCATTTGAGCCGTCTGGCTATCGGCCGATAGCAGCACCGCTATCCCTGTAAACGTTGTCATCACACAGCAAAAGGACAACAGTCTTCCCTTCACCTCCTCTCTCCCTCCTTTACACCCCCTCATATATAAAGACACCTAGCTATGAAAAAACTTACGCGGTTTACGATATAAAATATAAATTATTTCAAAAAATTCCACCTGTACGGTTGGAGACTCTACAGAGTAACGTATGTTTGCCTCTTCAATCCTGCTGCCAAATGTGCTATATTAAGCATAGAAAAAGGGAAAGCCATAGAAGCGGCTCTACCCCTCAAACAACTAAGTTAAAACCTCATATGAGGTCAGCCGTCACTATTAGCAAATGGAAAAAGCGTCTGTAAAAAACAATGATTTTACTGACGCTTTTTTAGTTTGCCTTAACGCATGGAATAATTTATTAATTTTCCGACAAGTTGATATAAGGTAATACGCTGCTCCTGTGGGATTTACCATGAACCGGGGCAGTCTGCAAGCGGTATGACTGGCGCAAGCAGAATAAACGCATGGGTAAAGACGTTACAGCTGACAAGTCCCAGTCTGCCACGAAGATGGGACAGACGCCATAAATGTAGCGGTCTATAAACTGGCAGAAGGCGGCGCA
>Ga0137307_101257_pt1 | contig 23857 bp, 22 predicted proteins | sample NAcewD2O_March_2_FD_97180 | JGI IMG/M metagenome (GOLD analysis project Ga0137307, IMG submission 97180) | Mouse cecal microbial communities from Vienna, Austria - N-Acetylglucosamine amended D2O_March | ecosystem: Host-associated > Mammals > Digestive system > Large intestine > Cecum | place... | reverse complement strand
TTTACACGTTTATACACGATTAGAGATTGACTGGCTCCCCTACAATTCTGGATGTGTGTAGTAGCACTAAGAATCCATAATTTGCGCATCTTCCAGTATTACAGTAATACTTATCAGGAATATTTGCCTCGTCATAAAGTATGGTGCTGAGACTAGCCAATCCAGCGCTACCAATATAGTTAAACTACCCTTAGCTTTTGTCCGTAGTGGGGGTATCGCCACTGGCGATGGTAAAGCTAGCTATGTCGGCTCCAGTCTTTATAGTTGGTCACAAGTATCTAGGCTAATCACTACTGCCTATGGTTTGGGAGTAAATCCCACAGGCGTCGATCCGTCCGATGGATACAACCGATGGCGTGGTTTCCCCCTCCGCTGCCTCTACCCTAGTAATGCCTAATGGAGGAAGAGGGGGCGTCCAACAGTCAACATATTTTTTGTACATCACAAAATAGAGCGCAGCAGTCAGTTTATTGTTTTCCGCACGCCCTTTAGTAATAAGTATCCAGATTTATCATATAGAGTCACCCTTGTCTCCTATTAGAACAATTCCATCCCCAAATACGCCTCATCCCGCTCGTCTTGCGTGATTCCAAGGTAACGCTTTGTAATCTCATAGCTACTATGGTTATAGATGTCTACAATCACCGCCAGTGATACATCTCCGCTTTTTACGGCGTGATAGCCCCAAGTCTTCCGCAGAGAATGACAAGCAATTTTACCCATAATCCCCAGTTCCACCACTGCAGCATGAATAATCCGCCACGCCTGTATTCGGCTGATAGCTTTTGGCTCCTTACGGTTGTTAGCAAAGATATAATCACCTCGGCGGTGAAGGTAACACTGCTTCAGCGCACCAATTACCTGTGGGTTTAGGGCGATGGTGCGTTGTTTTCTGGTCTTCTTCTCTATAATAGTAATATGGGTACGGAATGCCTGTCTTTCTTCATCGTATACATCTGACCATTTGAGCCGGAGCAGGTCGCTGATTCGGAGTACGGTATATGTTCCCATGAGTACTAGTGTATAGTTACGCAGTTGTCCCCTGCTTAAGAAATAATCTGCGAGTTCCTTTAACTGTTCTTTGCTTCTGATTGGTTCTGTTGCTGCCATAATAATTAAAGCCCCCTTGTCGTGTAAGATACGGCTGATTATAGCGTATCACCACGCAAGGAGGCTGATGTAACACTTTATAAGTACTGTAACGATTTTAACATCAAAACTTCCTATATTCAAGAGGTTGCCGTACTAAAATGAAGAAAATTGGTACACAATATCATAATAAACGGCATCATTTAGCATATAAGCGGCTAGTAGGACGGCATAAGATGTAACACTCCTTATATAGTGTTACATCTTATTTTTAGCGGTTCATGAGCCGTGATTTTTTGCTGTTATCTGGCAGTCACGTATAAGAAAGGGGGCAAGGTTCATCAGATTATTTCGTTACTAAAAATACAAAGGATATTTATGGAAGGAGAAGATGGATGATATTATTACTTCTTATTGTAATTTTACTCTGGATTGTAGTGTATTTAACATCCGGTAAGATAAACCGGAAAACTGACAGCAGGACTGTCCGTTTGAAGAAAAGTGTACAGGAGGTTGCTGATTTGCTTAGGCAGGTGTCGGGAGAATTGGGAGCCAATGTCGACAAGATTGAAGATGACCCATTTGGGAAATTTGGCTCTTCTGAAGACTTGGCAGTTGTATTATCTGGCGAGGAAAGAGGGCTTTCTAGAGATATATGGGCAGTCCATGTATATGTCACTGCTACATCCGATGGATGTGATGTAGAATTAATCGCACTTGGTGAAGGTTTATCAGCAGGATATTCCGGTACATATTATAGCGGACGAATTAAATTGGCATCAAGCAAGAAGCGCAGGGATATAATCGCGGCTAGACTATAACTTGTCAGAAATATAGCAACGTATAAAAAGTAGACTGCTTTTTGTTAACCTGCAGCAATATGTAAGAAACAGAAATGTGAGGAGGAAAAATGAAAAAAAAGTTACTATCAACTATGTTGGCATTATGTATAGTGCTGCCGATGCTGCCGATGGGTGTGTTGGCAACTGAAGAAGTATCAGAAACAAGCGAATTAACCACAACAGAACCTGAGAGCGAGGAGCAGAAAATGCCGGAAGATGCACCGCTAAGCGATGTTCTGGAACCAATTACTGAGTCAAAGGAAACAGTAGAGCCTACACCATTAATGGAAGACTTGCCTATGTCTGGAACGTGCGGTGATAATTTAACATGGACGTTAGAAAAGGGGACTCTAACTATTAGTGGTAATGGTGCTATGTCAGATTTTAAGTATTTTAATGGTTCTTCAAGCCCATTTTATTTGGAACGATCTAATATCGAAACTGTTATTATTCAAGATGGTGTAACTTATATTGGTGATGCAGCCTTTTGGCAATGTTACAAATTAACAAGTATTATTATACCGAACAGTATAACCGGCATTGGTAACTATGCATTTTATCGCTGTTCTAATTTAAGAACTGTCTTAATACCAAGCAGTGTAACAAATATAAAATTAGAACCGTTTTTGGAGTGTACTAATTTAACAGAAATCATTGTAGAGCCAGATAATGAAAACTATTGTTCATCAAAAGATGGTGTATTATTTAATAAAAAACAGACGGACTTAATTACTTGTCCAGCTGGAAAAAGTGGATCATACAATATACCAGATACTGTAACAAGAATTAGAAGGCACGCTTTTGATGGTTGCAAGAAAATTACGAATATTACAATACCAAATTGCGTAACAAATATCGAAGCATATGCTTTTTCCGGCTGTGAAAATATCACAGATATAGTAATACCTGATAGTGTAACAAACGTTGAGGAGTATGCTTTTTCCGGCTGTACTGCTTTGGTAAGTGTTATGCTTTCGACTAACATGTCTTCTATTGAGAATAATACTTTCCAATCGTGTAAAAACTTAAGGTGTATTTACATACCAAATAATATAACTAGAATAGGAGTCTATGCTTTGAATGACTGCCCCCTAAAATGTATTTGCTATAGTGGGAATAAAGATGATTGGGATTCTATAAAAATTGATTCAGCGAATTCAATTTTGTCAAATGCTGATCTTCTTATGTGTTATAATTGCCCAAAAGCAGATTATCAAATATTTCGTAACAATGGTTACGAAATATTTGATCGTTCTTTAGAGATGTGCATGTTCAAGACTGATTCTTCAGAATATAATCCTCAATTAGCGCATATGTTAATTGCGATGTGTAATTCTGTACACAATTCAACGGATATGAAAAACACTTTTGAGTCGTTCGGATTTGACAAAACCTTACGAGCAGATTTGCTTTCACTCACCTTTAGCGTCGGCATAAAAAAAGATCATACGAATAAGCCCCTGGTTTTAATAGTTGCAAGGGGTACTAAAGATATTGAAGAATGGATAAGTAATGTCGATTTTAAAGCCAATGATAAAGGCCTTCATAGTGGTTTTTATGATGCAGCAAAAGAAGTTTATAATGAAACTATATCATTCTTGAATAAGAATGATATAGATATATCTAAAGCCGCTTTTATTATCACGGGGCATAGTCGTGGTGCGGCTGTTGCAAACATACTGACCGCAAGATTTGTCAAGGTCGAGTCAAAAAATATTTACACTTACACTTTTGCCTGCCCAGATGTAGCTGTCATTCAGGAAGATTTGGCACATTCCTATAAGAATATATTTAATATTGGCAATGTCAAAGATTATGTGAGTTGGATTCCACGTGCTATATTATCTCGCTCTGGTGAGAAGGATGGATGGGGCAAAGATTCCTATTGGGATAAATATGGACAAAGTTTTTGGTATTGCGAAGACTGGGATGACTATCACGAACTTAAGACTAATGTATTGGGCATATCTACATTCCATGGTCAGGACAAATATTTAGAATATTTACGCTCAGAAAAACCAACTTCAGAGTATAAAAAGCGTAATGAAGCATCATCAGCATTAGATGAGGCTTCAGATAAAAGGCATCAGGAAGAAATTAAAAAACGCCGTCCCAATATAGGTGGAAGACGAGTTTATGTAGGTGTATTCTGTCCAGTAGACGTAGAAATTTATACTTCTAATGGGCAACTGGCTGGAACAGTTATTGATAATACCCCTAATGAAATATTACCAGACAAAGTATACATTGATGTTGTTGGAGATAAAAAACACATATTTTTGCTTGATGATGATAAGTATACAATTAATTTAACTGGAACCAAAGATGGTCTAATGGAATATTTCGTGCAAAATATTGATGTGGACACATGGGAAACAATTGAAGAAAAAACTTTTGCAAATGTTGCACTTAATAATGGCAAAAAAATGGTTAGTTATATCAATACCCAAGAAGAAGGCGGAATAGGTGCTGATATTCCAAATGTTCAGTTGTTTGTCCTTGGTGACAATGATAAATCAGAGAAAGAGGTATTACCTGACGGAAATGGCACTGAGGTTCCGGTAACTAACAATTATACTATTACATTTGATGCTAATGGTGGGTCTGTAGAACCATCCACTATATCAACTGAAGCCAATGGAAAATTGCTCGATTTGCCAACACCAACACGTGATGGATATGTTTTTAATGGGTGGTTTACAGATGCTACTGAAGGTACACAAATTACTACAGATACGGTATTCACAAGTGAGACCAAAGTATATGCACGTTGGATAAAAAATGATAATACCGAAGGAGACGACAACAAGCCTGGAGACGACAACAAGCCTGGAGACGACAACAAGCCTGGAGACGATAACAAGCCTGGAGACGATAACAGTTCTGTGAATAAACCCTCCATCTCTGATGGAAATAATAAAACTGCTAGTTCGGGAAAAAATACAGCACAAAATGCATCAAGTAGTAACACTGAACAGAAGAAAGCGCCTCGAACAGGGGATTCTATTCCTTTTATATGGCTAATCTGCATGTTGCTCTCTGTATTGTGCCTGTATACAGTGAGGAGAGCCTATAAACATTAGTGCATACTTAAAAATTACTTAATACGACACTAAAGACCCTCATTCGTATAGAGGGGATTTAGTGTCAAAACAAATTAATTATTAGTACCATTAACAACAATATCCCCAGAATTATACATGGGAGTATACAGAGTAGTACTGCTAACCTACATATCGAATAATTTTTGTCGCGCAGGGAAATGTTATATTTTCTCCGCCATCGTTTTAACAAGATGACACCCAAAATCGCAGGTATGACGGTAAAAGGAGCAATATATATTGAAAAAAGTAAAATCGAAAATATAGCCAAATTTGTGTATCCAAAGAATTGCGTGCTTTCAGAAAGAAATTGCGGGATGATCAAGACACAGGTTGCGACAAAAATAATAACATCAATTATGAAGTAGACAATCGCCATATTCGCCAACTTTCGTCGATCAATTTCTATGATTTGATTTTTTTAGAACTAATATTATCTGTATGATTCATCACTATCTAATTTATCCTAATAATTAATTTATTCTGGATGCGGATATCATAAACACAAAAAGCGACACCGCAAGGTGCCTTACTTCCATTCATAATCGGATACATTTGCTGCTGTGATTATTTATGCAATGCCGCTCAATGCACACCAACAAATGTAAATAAAAATTCCGATTATACAAAAAGTAAGGCACTCTTATTATACCACAAGAAATTTAATTATCTTACAATACTGCTCGAATAACGAGTAACTATACCTAAACAACAATTTAGATAGTACATATATGGCTAGAGGTGTGAAAGAAAATGAAGAAAATAAAACAGATATCAATTATCTTGGTATATACAGTAGCATTTACATGGACAGTTTACTACGGTAAATTACTAGCCTACTCTGTAAACAACAGCACCAATCATCTCCCCTCTGGCTTGTCGGCGTGGATTTTTTGCTGAATATAAACGTTAGTATTTTCTCCAACCCAATAAACTCCTCGCGGGGCACAGTATGCCATTAAAATTCGAGGACTTTTCGTAGTGTTATTTAAGATTTTATGATATTATTTTTTACAACTACATCTATAGTAGCATATCCCTATAGTGGTCAACGACATCCTCATAGTCCAGTTTTTTTGCCAATAGAAAAATTACGCTATACAGTGACCGCCTTAAAAGCAATTCTTCTATCGGTATTTCCAAATCTAACAAAGCGGTCAGCATCTCTTCTAATGTCGTTATATCTTCATCAAATATCAAAGTTGTCCAGTTCCCGTTGCCTTGTTTTGTAATCTTGCCCTTCTTTGTCGTCAACAGAAAATCAAACCCACCGATGACACCTTCTACCAGTTTATATCCTATCGGCTCTGCCGGGAAGAAAAAGCCATAGACCCCGTCTAAAAATGAGTACTGTCTTTCATCCATCCACTCGTTCGGTGCATTAAGACGTAATATAAATGCCCGTCTGGTATAGTTGGCTATTTGTTGAGAAAATATCCATAGATTCAGCCAAGTCTCCCGATAATTGTCCGCATCCGCTTTACGAGGGAAACATGCGAATTGCTTCAGGAGTATTTTTATCAGACTCCTATGGTTCGTCCACAACAGTTCTGCATTGCTATAGATCATATCGCAACTTCCTATTGCAGCACATATGTCAGATGCTAACTGGAACGCTTCTGTCTGGTACAAATAGCCGACTTTATCGGATGTATAGAAGTTAGTATCTACCGGGAATTTGCTAATCACCTTGTCTATAGTCTCTAAGGCTTTCAGATATTGCCCGGATGCCGCTTCTATGTCCCCTAGTTTCTTGTTCGACTGGGCAAGCAGCATCAGCGTGTAGGCGAAATAAATCGTCTTATTCCCCGGCATCATCTCGTAGAAACCTACAGCCGCCTGCAAGATGGGGACATCCCTCTGACAGCCTTCTGTTTGTTCTAATTCTTCCATATTCTTCCAATCCGTCAGCAAAATACCCGTCCAAGAAAAGTACTCTTTTGCCGCCATGATATAATTCGGTATTTCTTTCCCCTCATTCTGATAAAATTGAACATATCGGAATAAGATTGCCTGCACATGCGGGACGGATGGGAATAAAAGCGGTCGGATTTCCTCAACAGACATTCCCCTCATAGAATAAAACATCTGGTAAAATACGCCATACGCAAAGTTTACGCAAAGCATTGCGTCATTCGGCTGAAGTTCATCCCGCAAAACTTCCTGTAAAAGTTGGTGGATTGACAGCGTACCCCGCTCTGCACGAACCAGGGAATACCTTGTCAAGCCCCTGACAAACTCATCCCGGTCTAATTCATTTTCTAAGACAGAGCGGATAGGCTGCGGCAGCCCGTTCCCATAATGAGAAAAAATCCGCAGGTCAATCCCGTCTGGAGCCAGAAAGGCACAGATATTGAGGAATTGCCATGCACTTTGGGAAATATAATCACTGGAAGAATCAGAAAGCAGTCTATCTAAAGTGATATGGAATGCTTCACGCACGGTTCTTCTATACATCTGGTTTCCCACTTTGCGGTCTAAGACCTTAATCCCAAACTGTTCCAATTTCTTACTATAGGCTGCATAATCTACCTCAGGAGTCTCCCTTATGTACGCAGATGCATATTCCAGTGCTAAGGGTAAATATCCCATCTGTGCGGCAAGCATAGCTGCATTTGGGGCATCCATGATACTGGTGCGTTTCTGTAAAAAGGATACGGCTTCTCCTTCTCTAAAGACCGGCAACTCTATATGCAACGCATCCTCAAAAGCATTTTTACAGCGCGTAGTTATCAAAATATCTCCATTAATATTGCCTGGTGGAAAATAACTTAGTAATGCTTCATACTCATCTGGTGTCCCATATTCCGCATTATCATAAATCAATAGCCAATGCCCCTGTGCAGCAAAATAACCAGTAAAAATCCCTCTGATTTGGTCTGCATCGTATTTTTCTGGGAGGTACCCCTGTGTGCGCAGAAAATCAGAAGCACTGTTCTGCAAAGCCAACTTATTTTCTGCACTCATCCACCAGACAATCCTGTACTCATTGATGTGGTTATAGGCATACTGGAGGGCGGTCTGAGTTTTACCCACACCTCCCATCCCGTATATACCCTGCAGCCGTACCCCATTCTGGTAACATTCCTTCAGTTCTATCAGAAGTTCCTCACGCCCGCAAAAGAAACGGTTTTGACTAGGAAGATTCTCGGCTTTTGGCTTATGATTCGCTCTCATGACCATGCTGATCCCCGTAATTACAAGCATATAAATTTCTGCCAAAAATGTTGCTAACTCTTTTGTCGTTGCAATTTCGCTATAATATATTTTCTCTTCTGCAGAGATTTCTACGTCCTCCTCAACCAAGGATAAGACGTCCGCTAACAGAGCCTCCCTTTTCTTTATCGGTATACGTGGGACAATCTCTGTTAAAAAGCAATACTCTACATTCCCAAAAGCATTCGGTTTGAGATGGCTCTCAATGGTAACTGGCGATATCTTCCGTGTACCCTTGCAGAATCTTGATGCACTTGTATCATCAATGGCGGGCTCTCTGTTTCTTGCATCCTCCCTCTCTCTGCCGTCTATTATCTCCGAACTGATGGCTGGAGACAGCAATAGAAGGTTTGCCAAATCTTTTTGTCCTATATGTGGGGTCATATAATCACGGAGAACTTTTTCAAAAGAACCATAAAATAGCCTGATCATAAAATCATCTCGTTTCTCGTGGCAGTTGTCAAGCATCTGTCAACCCGGAGTCAATTACATCTAAAAACAATTATGTTATCGTGATTTTAGTCAAAAACGAAGGGGGTTGTGCTTATGAAGATTATATAACATAAATGCAAGTTGTTCAAACCATAACGATTTGAGGGCGAGAAAACATTGAAAGACAAAAGGAGGTTCGTATGGAAGAAAAAATCTTGCAAAGTATCCACATTCATATAGTTAATGGTCGGTTTGCCCACCTAAGACTCATCATCTATCCAGACAGCACATTGGAAACCGCCATCATTACAGATGATTCTATGCAGGAAAAGGTTTTTTCCAAAAGGTTTGAAGATGAGGGAAGTGCCCTTGGTTTCTTTGATTACCTGAAACAAGACCGGGATGTGCCAGAACCGGTGGGGCGATATAAAAAACTGGCTGTTGACCTAGAAAAAGCAAAAATATATGCAAAAGGACGTATGGGCAATGATGGCAGCGGCGCTTTCAATTTTGACTCCGTCTCCATCTATCTTCCGAGATGGCGGGAGAAATTGATAATTAATGCAGCGAAAACGGCAGGAGTAGATTGTTTCAAACGAAGACGTAGCAGTTCGTATCTGATCTCCATCTCGAAAGCCGGTGATTGCCTGATGCGGACGAAGGCTGTAGAAGCGATGAGTGATTTCCTGAACAATATGGGGTAACGCACATATGTATTCTACATGTTGGACTAAATATTACAGGCTATTTTTGACACAAAAAACAAACTGGTGCAGGACGATGGGCTGTACTGCGCCAGTACTACCAAAATCATATCACAAGGAGGAATACCTATGAAGTATCCAAACATTGAATCCGTTGTCGAAACATTTTCCGGGGATGTGGTTGATACCATCCCCACCAAACGCAGCGTAAACGCGTTGCTTACTCCACGCCCGCTTAGGTTACTGCAGGAAAATGCCCTGCTTGCAGCCAGCGAAAACAGGTGCCGTGCAATGTTGGCACAATCAGCCATTAACGATACTGCCAGTATCGCCATGTCAGTTGACCGTCTAGCAAGTTTAGCTCCGTCTGGAAAGCCCTACTACCAGAGAATCTTATCAGCCTACGCTGATACCGCCACAAGAACCATAGAAAGGTGGTGATCGAATGCTTAATGTCATTATTTTAATTCTTTTAGGCGTCTGCCTGATCATAGCAGCAGATTGCTTGCTAGAGAAATACTACGATCTAAAAAGAATCGTGGAAGAAAAGGACGATTTTGAGAAACTGATGCGTAAACAGCTAGAGCTTGATGCCGCAAGGCTTAAGGCGCAGGAAGATTTACTCCACGAAGCTTGCCGTTCATGGGCAGAAGATGCTGGCAGCGATGAATAGGAGGAGGAAGCCGTCATCAACACATTGTTGACTTTTTTACAACATTAAGATTTAGCTACACTAAATTACTATTTAACCCTGTTAAGGGGTGTCCAGTCGTTCTAACAGTTTTTATTTCTTATGTTTGGGATCAGGGCTGCTTTGGGGTTCAATGGGCGTCAAAGCAGCCAACCAAAGAAAGGAACATGTATTATGGAAAGAATAATCAACAACACAGAAGCCAAAGACAATTCGGGCAAACGTTATGCTACCCTCCTCATTGATCCACCATGGGACATTATGCAAAAAGGGGCTTTTGGTGCAATTCAGCACTATAATCTGATGTCACTGGAACGTATCAAAGCAATGCCAATCAAAGAGCTGGCGGCAGACAATAGTCATTGCTGGCTCTGGGTAACAAATAATACGCTGCGATCTGGTTTTGACGTTCTAGAGGAATGGGGCTTCACCCCGCGCTCCGTGTTCACTTGGGTTAAACTTCGGATGGGACTTGGAACTTATCTAAGAAACTGCACAGAGCATATTCTGTTCGGGACTCGTGGGAGAGCTCCTGTACGTTGTAAAAATCAGATAAATTTTGGTGTTTTTCCTCTTCAGGATCACTCACACAAACCTGAGGAAATACACAAAATCATTGAACGGGTTTCTCCACCAGATTATCTTGAGCTCTTTGCACGTCGCCGACAACTCGGCTGGGATGTATGGGGCAATGAGATTGAAAGTGATATCGTTATTCCCGGTTATCCCGTGCCGCAGTATAGTGATAAAGTGCCAAAGGGGGAGGTGTGATGTTTGGAGCCACCAAAAGGATTGATCACCCGGATACTCGAACTTGCTTTCATGCTGGCGTTGAGTGCCTACCTCATCAGAACGGCGGCATATTGGATACAGGAAGTCTGGCCAATTCTTCTCACCATCGCCATTATCGTCACTGTCACCATCATCGGTATTCGTATCTGGAGACATAGACACGATGATTTGGGAAAATGGTAGAAATAAGCACAAGAAACATAGGAAGGAGTGGGCATTCTTGAAGCATCCAATTGAAGACCTGGTCTGGCGCGAGCTGGTCTGGGCGCGACCTTACAAAATAGAAACCGTCTGGGAGACTCTCTCACATTTAGCGGCATTATCGCCACGGGGAGCAGTTATCTGGGAGGTACACAGCCGGAACGGGAAAGTGCGTTACCTCCTTGGAGCCGCCAAACGGTATATCAGAAACATCGAAGAGGTAATTAAGGCACATGGCGATATCCAGTTCCATGAGGTCGGTGCAGAAAAACGTATAGCTGTTACTGCCGCCCGACAACTCAAGATTAGCCGTCCGATACTTTCCCTCAAAACCGACATTACACAGGCAGTAATTCGGGCGGGGCTGGCGGCGTTGACCGAAGATAAAAGCGGCACAGAAATAGTAATACAAGTTGTACTGGGGAGGGCTTATGCCCCTTCCCCAGTACCAGCCAACCTCGCCGATCCTAATGCGACATGGCTACAAATACTTCTTGGTGATGTGCAAAAAGCCACCGCTGAGAGCCGGAAAACCATCAAAGAGAAGTCCGAGCAGCATACCTTCCAAGCCACTATCCGTATCGGTACAACTGGAGAAAATACGAGTCTCCGGATACGCAGTATTATCAGCGCGTTCAAGGTATTGGAAGCCGCAGGTGTACGCATCCGGAAAGAAGACAGTAAGCCCTCCGACCTTAACGCTGCTCATGTACCGTGGCATTTTCCCTTACAACTATCCGTCAAAGAATTAGCTAACTTTCTGCTGCTTCCTGCTGGGGAGGAAGAATTACCCGGAACGCCGGGTTTGCATCCCAAACTTACTCTGCCGCCTAACTGGTACAAGAATCCGACCAACCAGAAGAATGACCGCAGTTTTGCCGTCAGCATGAACGCGACAAACCCGAAGCGGCTTAGTATTTCTCCAAGAGATAGCTTGGAACACTGTCACCTCATCGGTCCGACAGGCAGCGGCAAAAGTACTGCTATGTTGCATCTGATTCTAGCGGATATTAATGCTGGAAGAAGCGTCCTTGTACTCGATCCTAAAACTGACCTTGTGAACGATGTGCTGATGCGGATTCCCGAAGAACGCATTGATGATGTAGTAATTATCGACTCGTCCGATTCCTGCCCCTGCGGGTTCAACCCGTTGGCGTTCAAGGATTATGGCAACCCCTCGCTGATTGCCGACGCAGTTTTATCTGTCCTCAAAGAAATCTTCAGTGATTGTTGGGGCATATATACACAAGATGTTTTGACAGCTGCACTTCTGACACTTGTAGGAGTAGAGGATGCCACGCTTTTATGGCTGTTACCATTACTGACGGATGAGAATTTCCGGCGTAAAATCACCAGCAAAGTCAAAGACCGCATGGCACTCAGACCATTCTGGGAACAGTTTGAGGCTTTACGGGATACAGAGAGGAAACAACAAATCTCTCCTGTCCTGAATAAACTCCGGCAACTGACTCTTAGACCGGGGCTAAGAAATGTCCTCGGACAAGCCAAACCGAAGTTTTCTCTGATGGATTTATTCTATAAGCGCAAGGTTGTACTTGTCCCCCTAAACAAAGGATTAACCGGAGGAGAAAGTGCTAGGCTCTTAGGCTCGCTAATTGTTGGCTTAACTTGGACACTGGCTCTGTCACGGGCAGGCATTCCAGCCGAGAAGCGGCATATTGTAGAAATCTACATCGATGAGCTTCAGGATTATCTCAGCTTGCCAACTGATTTATCCGACGCTTTAGCACAGGCGAGAGGCTTAGGCGTAGGGTTAACACTGGCGCACCAATATAGAGACCAGTTACCCATCAACATTCGCTCTGGAATTGATGCCAATGCGAGGAACAAAATTGTGTTTGGACTTAGCAGCAAGGACGCAAAGGATATGGCAGCAATGGCACCGGAACTGACCGCAGAGGATTTTATGACTCTGCCCCGTTACCAAATTTATACCTCGTTCCAATCGAACGGTAGGAACACTGGCTGGATACAGGGCAAGACTTTATCGCCACCGCCAGCTTTACGAAACGCCGCTGACCTTAAGGCTAACTGCCAAGCCATCTATGGTATTCCAGCAGAACAAATTGAGGAGGAATACCTCAACATTTTTACCACTCATAACAGAAACGCCGAGGAGAACCCCGGCGACATTAATATCGGAAGGAAGAAAAGACCATGACGAACCGACTGACGAACGGAGACAGCAAACCACAAGCGGAAACGCCCGGAATTAAGGATTTTGCGCAGTTTAACGTTCGAGATTCCTTTAGCGTACCCGCTACGGACTCTTCTGCTGGCGGCACCACCCCTGACACTGACAGCTCTATATCCCAGCGGATATCTAGGAGAAAGTTACAGGAGATTGACAGCCGCTTAGGAACACGTGACCGGGAGGTACTTCTGGCGGCACAGAAATATCGCTACCTCATGACCGGACAAATTGAGCGGCTATTATTCACCGATGCTGCTAATCCTTCTGCCGGACTCCGGGCTGCCAGCCGCAACCTCAAGAAGCTATGTAATTTTGGACTGGTTGACAGCCTCTCCCGGAGGATTGGCGGAGTAAGAGCCGGGTCGAGTTCACTCATCTGGTATCTGACCCATGCCGGGGAAAGGCTGCTTCGGCTGCACCACAACAAAGCACATCCTATACGGAGGTTCTTTGAACCTAGCCCTCATCATTTAGCTCATACTTTGGCGGTTGCAGAAATTGCTATCCGACTGACAGAGATTTGCCGAGAGCATGAACCAGAGATTGCCTCTCTACAACTGGAGCCGGAGTGCTGGCGGACATACAGTAACGCCGGGGTGGCACTCTCCCTCAAGCCCGACCTCTATGCGGCAACTACAACCGAAGAATATGAAGATCGTTACTTTATCGAGGTTGACCTTGATACCGAATCACCCGTAAAGATTATTGAGAAATGTCAAAGATACCACGCCTATTACCACAGTGGGCTAGAACAGATGGAATCAGAGATGTTTCCTCTTACGATTTGGATTGTGCCAAGTATCACCCGGAAAGAAAAACTTATCCGACACCTAAAAGTAGCTTTTGATAAACAACCGAACCTATTTGCCATAATCACCAGTGACGAGTTAGAACAACTTATCTTAGAGGGAGGGGATCGGGGGATGTTGTGTTAGATAAGAAATATAAGAAAAGCTCAGGCTCTTCATACAGTAAAGGGGCAAGATGAGTAACAAGAGAAACATATTTTTCTAAACGGATATTTTATCAGTTCATAAAATAAAAAGGAGACAGAGTATGATAAAACCAGAAATCAAGAAGTCAATCCTGATATTGCGGCAACAGGGAGAGTCATTTGTAGAAATCGCAAAGCTGTTGTCGCTCTCACCCAATACCGTAAAATCTATCTGTCATCGCAGCGGCATACAGGCAACGCCTAACGAGCAGTCGAACTACCACATATGTAAAAATTGCAAAAAGCCACTCATCCAGATTCCGGGCAAAAAGCAAAAGACTTTTTGTTCTACCCATTGCCGCACTGCATGGTGGAACAAAACCCGCAGTCGTAAGCCATACAGGTTAATCTGCTACTGTTGCGGTAAGGAATTTATCAGCTTTGGCAATCGCAAAAAGAAGTTCTGCAGCCGGGAGTGTTACCGCCTTAGCCGCTACAGTAAAGACATTTCTTAATAAGAACAGTCAAGAAAAGGAGTATTTATGATTTTCTCAATAAAACAGCGGACATTATCGTATTCCGCAAATATATCATCAAACCATAGGCAAAAATCCTGCGGTCGGGATTGTTATTGTCTTAGCTGCTATGGCGAGGGATTACCATAGTGGATAAAGTACCGTTCGAACAGATAAAACACTATGGCGCGATGCTTGCCATTGCCAACCATCTTCTTAAGCGCGGGCTGATCACCATTGAGGAGCATCGTAGATTGACGGCGGAATTACAGAAAAATATTATCTGGCGTCCTGTTCCTCGTAGGGCAAATACCCCAGCCCCAAAGAAGAAAAACACACAAACAATCGCTCTGGGAAAGGAGGATTAAAGAGCAAAAGACAAGTAACACAAAAACCAAGTAAACATTGCAGTATGATGCGTGCCTGTAGTTTGGGGCGCATCCGTGTATGCCCCCATCCTGCCGCATATGGCTGCTAGAAAGGAGGGCAAATGTTTACTAAAAGATTTGGTCTGGAAATTGAGTTCACTGGGATTACCCGGACAGAAGCAGCAGAAACTGCCGCACATTTCTTAGGCGGCACGATTGACACTGCCGGGGATTATTATGACACCTATAAAATCACGGCTCCCGATGGGCGGATCTGGAAGATCATGTACGATGGCAGTCTCCACTGTCAGAAGAAGGAGGGGCGAAGAACCATATCCGCTGGTGATAGTTACAGTGTGGAACTGGTTAGCCCTATCCTGCTCTACCAGGAAGATATTAACCGGGTACAGGCTTTAGCTAGAAGACTCAGGAAAGCCGGAGGATTTGTCAACAAGTCCTGCGGCATCCACATCCATCTCGACGGCTCCAACCATACACCCAGAAGTATCCGCAACTTCATCAACATCATCTATGCGCATAATGATCTGCTCTATAAGTCACTGCAGATTGCGCCGGAAAGGATACGTTATTGTAAGAAAATGGACGCTATCTTAGTAGAGCGAATGAATGAGGTTAAGCCAAAGACACTGGAACAGATAGAGTCTATCTGGTATGAGAATTATACGGGCAACCGTAACGGTCACTACCATACCAGCCGCTATCATTTTCTTAATCTACACAGTTTCTTCCACGGCAACCACACAGTAGAACTGAGGGGGTTCAACAGTACGCTCCATGCTGGCAAGATCCGAGCCTACATCGTACTGGCGTTGGCGCTGAACCATCAGGCATTGACGCAGAAAAGCGCCAGTCACCGCAAAGTACAGGAAGAAAATGAGAAATTTGCCATGCGGGTGTGGCTCAACCGTATTGGGTTTATCGGCGAGGAGTTCAAGAGCTGCCGGGAGCATCTGTACCAGCATCTAAGCGGCAATGCCGCTTGGCGGTACGGCTCCAGAGAGAATGTCAGGAGTCACATTAACACCAGAAACACACAGAATGGAGGGCAAAACATATGACGGGAACCAACAATCCAATCAAAGACAGATTCTATATCGCCTACGGCTCCAATCTCAACTTAGAGCAGATGGCAAAACGCTGTCCGACAGCAGAGGCTGTAAAAGCCACATATCTTAAGAACTACCGGTTGATGTTCCTGGGTAAAAGTACTGCCGTAGCCACGATTGAGAAACGCCAAGGCAGTAAAGTTCCCATCCTCATCTGGCGGTTGCAGCCAAATGATGAGCATAATCTCGACATTTATGAGGGCTATCCTCATCTTTACCGCAAAGAAATGCTAAAGGTGACGGTGAACGGCAAACGGGTGCAGGCGATGGTTTATATCATGAACAAACGACTACACCCATATGGTACGCCATCCCGCGGCTACTTTGACACCATCCGGCAAGGTTATAAGGATTCTGGGTTTGACGCCAAAATCCTGCGCCAAGCCGTACTGGACTCGGTCTGGGAGTCACATTTGTCTAAAAAGTACGAGGGAGGTGAATAGGATGACGGAGAGAATTAAAGAACAGATTGAAGCCATCCGGCAAAGCGGAGAAACTAATATGCTGGATGTAAAGATGGTACAGTGGCTTGCTAACCGCGACAACTACTTTGAGCTGGTCATTTATCTGGAAGAACACAGAAAAGAGTACCTTAACTATCTCTTTACTGGTGAAGCTCCGGAAGAATAACACACATTAGCCCATAATTATTCCAGCAAAACAAGACTTGCTGGAATATGCAATCAGAGTGATAGATGTGTGTGCGGACATAAGAAAGGAGGGATACCGCATGAACAATCAATATCATTACAATTTAACCGGCACCAAACGGAAAACTTTTGTCAAAATAATGAGCAGAATACTGGAGGTGCCTGCAGTTTACCAGAAAGCCCCAACCTTTGCCTATCAGGTAGGCACATATACGGTGGATAAAACTGGTGCGTTAGTATTTCCAGAAGAAGCTGATCCGGAAGAAATACAGAAGCTACTCACCAAGCTCAAGGAACAAGGCTATCAGCCGGAAGAATCGATCGAAGTCTCATCACCACAAATCGCGGAAGATTCTCACACTCTGACCATTAAACTCCCCAAAGGAGATATCACTGCTATGGCTCTCGATAATCTCAAAAAGATAGTAGAAAGTAAAGCAACACTCCTAAAGCTGGCGATTGGTACAGAGTGTCTGGAAATCGAAGAAACCGAGGATACACTTAAGTTTCCATGGTTCACACTACATGGACTGGACGGCGAAGCCGACGCTTACAGCCGCTTAGTTACCGCTATCTGCAACATGGCAAAACGTCAGAAGCGAGTGACAGCAACAGAGAAGCCGATTGAGAATGCCAAGTTCGATATGAGACTGTTTCTGATCAGGCTCGGCTTTATCGGGGACGAATACAAAACCGCTCGGAAAATCCTACTCCGTAACCTTTCCGGCAATAGCAGTTGGAAATCTGGTCGTAAGACGGAGCGTGATACGGACACCGTAATCTCGTCATATCCGACAGAGACAGCATCGTCAACCACGCCGGAGCTCGTATTTCCGCCAGATGAGATAAGCATTATAAGAGCTGAGCCAGAAAAAGAAGAGGAGGAAGGTGAATTTTATGGCAAATAATTTCCCCGACCAGCGCACTGTAAAACAAGTGCGGAAAATGTACCCCAGAGGCACACGGGTAGAACTTATCCGAATGGATGACCCCTACAGCCTCCTTAAACCCGGCGATAAAGGCACAGTGCGCTTAGTTGACGACACCGCAACCGTGTTTGTTGACTGGGACTCAGGTTCCGGGCTTGGTGTCGTATACGGGGTCGATACGGTTAGGAAACTGTAGTACATTAACGGGGGTTCTTTTAGAACCCCCGTCTTTACAAAGGTGGAGGTAGTTATGAGAAAAATCAAAAAAATAGAGCAGTCAGCTACACACCCCGTCAAACGTAAGCGGGTGGCAGCTTATGCAAGAGTGTCGTCTGGCAAAGATGCGCAGCTTCACTCTTTATCGGCACAGATTAGTTATTACAATACCTTAATCGGTAGCCGTGGTGATTGGGAGCTAGTTGGAATCTATGCCGATGAAGCTATGACCGGAACAAAGGAGAACCGTCCGGAATTCCAAAGATTACTCGCTGATTGCCGAGCCAGAAAAATTGATATGGTGATTGCAAAATCCATTACTCGTCTGGCGCGCAATACTGTGACTCTGTTAGAGACAACCAGAGATCTAAAGACACTCGGTATTGATATTTACTTTGAAAAAGAACATATCCATACCTTAAGCTCAGATGGCGAATTGATGCTGACTTTACTTGCATCCTTTGCACAAGAAGAAAGTCGGTCGGCTTCGGAAAATGTAAAGTGGCGGATACGGAAGAAATTTGAGCAGGGTTATCCTACATATTTTAGTATATATGGGTATCGTTTTGAGAACGGTGTTTTGCAGGTCATTCCAGAAGAGGCAAAAATCGTAAAAATGATATTTTCCGATTTTTTATCTGGTATGGGGCGAGTTGCTATTGCCAGAAAACTTAATCATATGGGGATTACCACGAGACAAGGTAATTTATGGACAGAACAGAGTATATTACATATTTTGCGTGGAGAAAAATATACCGGCAATTTACTGTTGCAAAAAACATATCGCGTGGATTACATCAATAAAAAATCTATTGTAAACCACGGAGAAGTGCCAATGTATTTTGTGGAAAATAGTCATGAAGCAATTGTTGACAAAGATACTTTTGATAAGGCGCAAAGAGAATTGGAACAGAGAGCTGCACAATTTTCCTATCCCAAAAAAGCATCTTCACCCTATCTTTTTACGGGATTGCTTCGTTGCATGCAATGTGGAAAATGCTATCGAAGACGAAATAGCCATCCCAAGAGTAAATATAGCAAAGTGATATGGATTTGCTCTACTTTTGATAATTGTGGTAAAGATGCCTGCCCTTCTCAACGGATACCAGAGTCTGTCTTGATCAAAAAAACTTCTGAGATTCTTGCAATGGATGAGTGGAATCGTGAAATTCTTCTCAAGTATATCAAAGAAATACAAGTTCCAAAACCGAATGTTTTAGTCTATGTATTCCAAGACGGACATACTCAGAGAGTTAGTTGGGAAAATCTTTCTCGCCGAAAAAGCTGGACTCCGGAAATGCGGCAACAGGCTCGTGAGCATCAATTAGCGGTAATTGCAGAAAGGAGAAAAAACAAATGACCACACCAGTAAGAACTGTTCGTAAAATAGAAAGCATCTCTGCCCTAACTCCGCTTTCCAGTGAAATCCCCCAGCATAAACGCCGGGTCGCGGCTTATGCCAGAGTGTCAACAGATTCCGACGAACAGCTTTCCAGCTATGCGGCGCAAGTAGATTTTTATACTCAGTATATTCGTAGCAACCCGGAATGGGAATTTGTGGAAGTATATACGGATGAAGGCATCTCCGGTACTAATACAAAAAAACGCGATGGGTTTAACCGGATGATTAACGACGCTCTCGCTGGAAAAATCGACCTCATTCTGACCAAATCGATCAGCCGTTTTGCCCGTAATACAGTGGATACTTTAACGACCGTGAGAAAACTCAAAGAAAAGAAAATCGAGGTATACTTCGAGAAAGAGAACATCTATACACTTGACGCTAAGGGTGAAGTGATGATTACGATCATGAGCAGTCTTGCCCAAGAAGAAAGTCGTTCAATCTCAGAAAATATTACATGGGGAAAACGTAAAAGTATGGCGGATGGTAAGTTCTCGTTAGCCTATAAATATTTTCTCGGCTATGAAAAAGGTGAAGATGGTTTGCCTAAAATCGTGGAGGAAGAAGCTAAAATCATTCGCAAAATTTACAGTTTATTTTTGGAAGGTTATACGGTAAGGAAGATTGCTGATTGTTTGACGGAGAAAGGTATTCCAACGCCTAAAGGCAAAAAACAATGGAGTGTTTCTACAGTTTTGAGCATTCTGACAAACGAGAAGTATAGAGGCGATGCCCTACTCCAGAAAACTTATACTGCTGATTTCCTGTCCAAAACCGTAAAGAAAAATTATGGAGAAGTACCTCAGTACTACATAGAAAATTCTCATCCGGCAATTATTGATCCGGAAACCTTTGAATTTGTACAGAATGAGATAAAAAGACGACGCCCTAACCGCCACAAATTACATCGTAACAGCCCATTTATGGCAAAGATTATTTGCGGTGACTGTGGAGGATTTTATGGACGAAAAGTTTGGCATAGTAACAGTAAACACAGAAAATTTATCTGGCGTTGCAATAAGAAATACGAAGGCGATGACGTTTGTGCTACTCCCAACCTAACTGAGTCGGAAATTGAAACAGCATTTATTATGGCGTTCAACGAGATGCTTGGAGAAAAAGAAAAATATATCCGCCGTTTTGAGAGGTTATTACCGTTGCTTGCCGATACAAGTGATCTAGAAAAGCGGTTAGCCGAGGCGCAGAAACAGCATGACAGTTTAATGGCAAACCTCCGAAGCTATATGGAAGAAAACACCCGGCAGATACAAGACCAAGAGGAATATAACTGTCGGTTCAACCAGATGAATGTAGAATGTGAAAAGGCTGAGAAACAGGTTAAAAAACTGCAAAAGAAAATCTTGGAACAATCTGGACGCAAGGAACAAATTAAACGCTGTTTGGCTCAAATCCAAAAATATGGAAATATTTTAACTGATTTTGACAGTAATCTTTGGAATATCATGGTGGAGTCTGTAACCGTCTTACAAGAAAAAGTCTTAACATTCCGACTCCGCGACGGGTCGGAGATAATAGTACCGCTTTCTGATAATAAAAGCGCATTACAAAAATAAGTACCTTATAAAATTTTCTGCAGGATTTAACCAGAAATAACTTGCATATTATCCTTTACAGAGCTATGGTAGAACACCACTGCTAAAGTTGGGAGAGAAAAAAGAAAGGTGGAATACTTATGAAACTAAAACAATTAAAAGGAATCTGGAAAGATACTGCTGAATCTTATCAGCAAAGTTTTGCCTCTGATGTTGCCGGATGGCACTATTCTCGATATCGTATGGGGGAAAACGTAGAGGAGAAAGCTATTACTAATGAACTCCAAGAGTTCTATCCGGAAATATGCGGTCTAGAATTAAATCCTTTTACAGTTATAATCCATGTCAAGGATGCGGGGTTGCTCAAAATTAAATACCGGAGTACAGGGACGCAAATTGGCTATACATACAGGATTGTTAGGAGGTGAGCGGCTATGCCATTACAAAAACCTTTGTCTGGCACTGCTACGCACAAAAGAAATAGTTGGATGCGCGGCAATGGGTCATATAGCATGCGAGGAGAAAAGAAACGGGGCATCTCCCGCAATAAAAAGTATCTAAACCGGAAAGTCCGAAGAAAGAACAAAATCGCTTTGCAGTATGCAGATTATAAGCGGATCTGCCGTACATTAAAAATGATTGACTTTACATAGGATTAGTCGTACAGAGAAATAGGTCGCCCATATGAGGCGACCTTTTCCATATTTGCCTTTATGACGAATTAGACAATATATAGTGCATTATGTTAGGTGCATTATGGTGCAAAATGGGACTAGATAACTTTATCATAGAGTAATCGTGTAAAACTATGGTGCAGTGAGTCTACAGTGTATCAACAGTGACGTGCAAACACAATAAAAGATCCTTTGAGGACTGGCTGAATAGCGGAGCTAATTAAAAAAGGAGAAAACGTATGGCTACGATTATTAAACGTAAGAAGAAATATTCTGTTGTTTACTATTATGAGGATGAAAAGGGAGAGAAAAAGCAAAAGTGGGAAACATATAATACACCAGCAGAGGCCAAGAAGCGAAAAGTAGAAATTGAGTCAGAACAGATAAACGGTACATTTATTCCGCCAAAGGATATTATCGTAAAAGATTTCCTATATGATTTTATCAAAATTTATGGCAGTGCTCACTGGGCACTATCTACCTACGAGTCAAATTGTGCACTGATAGCAAATTACATCAATCCGATCATTGGGGATTTACCAATACAAAGTATCACTCCAAAAGTAGTTGATGAATACTATCAGACCCTTAAAAAGACAAAATCAGTGGTGAAAAGAAATATGAAACCAAGATCTGAATATGTAACATCTGGTGTTATTAACAGTGTCCACAAAGTTTTAAGGTGTGCTTTTGATCAGGCTGTAAAATGGGAGATGATCTCAAGGAATCCGTTTCCAATGGCTAATCGTCCAAAGACCAATTACAAGAAAAGAGAGATTTGGGATGCTGAAATGATTCGTACTGCTCTGGATGGCTGCAAAGAACCAAAATTATATATAGCCATGAATCTGGCATTTGCATGTTCTTTGCGTTTGGGTGAGATCATTGGCCTTCAGTGGGACAATGTTCACATCTCAGATGCTGATATAGCTGCTGATGATGCACATGTGATTATTATGCAGGAACTTTCAAGAGTATCCAAGGATGCAAGACAGTTTATGGATGAAAAAGATATTATTCAGGTCTTTCCTTCTATGATGAATGGAACCAGCACCAATTTGATATTAAAAACCCCTAAAACTGAATCCAGCGTCCGTAAGGTATGGCTTCCTAAAACAGTTGCCTATATTTTGAGAAAATGGAAAGAAGAACAGGAAGAGGTAAAATCGTTCTTTGGCGATGAATATTACGACTATAACCTGGTCGTTGCTTTACCCAATGGCAGACCATGCGAATCCAGAGTTATAGAGAAGGAATTTAATAAGTTAAAAGAAAAACTAAACCTTCCCAATGTTGTTTTTCATTCTCTCAGACATTCAAGTACGACTTACAAATTGAAATTAAACAAAGGGGATATTAAGGCAACACAGGGCGATACCGGACATGCACAGATTGATATGATTACAGATATATATGCACATATTCTTGATGAAGATCGAAAGGTCAATGCCCAAAGGTTTGAAGAGGCTTTTTATGCTAATTGTGATCTGCGGAAAATCACTCCGCCTGAAGAAGAGAAATTGGCGCCAGAGGTAACAAATATTGTACAACTGCTTCAGGACTCCCCTGAATTAACATCTATGCTGAGTAATTTAATTGCACAAGCTGGAACAAAGGCGAATTGAATTATCAAGATTACCTTATTAGCAGATTTTTGGCTAATATTTCTTATTAGCAGGCTATTAGCAACTGTTCGAATCCTTAAAATAATAGTTCGTCCACCAATTAGCAGGATATTCACTAAATATGCATTTAGAATTTTTACAATTTGAATCATGCATATGTGATTTTTCAAAAAGAGAAAGTGCCGGAAATCCTTGATTTCCAGCACCCTTAGCGTCCCTGAGACGATTTGAACGTCCGACCCTTCGCTTAGGAGGCGAATGCTCTATCCCCTGAGCTACAGAGACACTTTGTATATTATAACAGTTTATCCAACTGATATAACCTCTCTATTCAATTTGGATGAACGTATCAATACTTGTTTATTATACTTCAACCAAAATAAATTGTCAACAACTTCTCTACTTTCTCAGCTCTGACGCTTAAAAAAAGTTACTTTTCACACCCACGCCATCTGTATAATAAAGAAAAGGTTGCTGCTTTGGTGTTAATCTTTAGCAACAACCTTTTCCTGTTTTATTTTGGGCGGGCGTTTCCTTTCATATATTTCTGATATCTTCTGATATACATCTACATTCCGTGA
>Ga0137307_101255_pt1 | contig 23907 bp, 28 predicted proteins | sample NAcewD2O_March_2_FD_97180 | JGI IMG/M metagenome (GOLD analysis project Ga0137307, IMG submission 97180) | Mouse cecal microbial communities from Vienna, Austria - N-Acetylglucosamine amended D2O_March | ecosystem: Host-associated > Mammals > Digestive system > Large intestine > Cecum | place... | reverse complement strand
TTTTTAGTTGATATGGATATTGATGATGAAGGAAATCCCAAATATTGCTTGGATGATTTTACCAAAGCCATATGTAATACAATTCCAGAATATGTTTTTGCACAATATGAAGATCCCAATATTCCTCAAAATGACATTGTTGAAAAGTTAAGAGAAGCGGCTCATTGTATTTATAAAATCAAAGATTTTCAATTAATGAAACAGTGGTGTGTAGATAAAGATATTAATGCATATAACGAATTAAAAAGGTCTAGTACAGCAAAAAGAGGAGAATTTGGTGAGTTGTTGTTGCATTTGATATTAAGGGAATTTAAGCATACAATACCACTAATTTCTAAAGTTTATTTCAAAGATAGTGCGAGTGTGCCTGCACATGGATTTGATGCGGTACATGTTTCCACGAATGAAAAAATTTTATGGCTTGGTGAAAGTAAGCTTTATGATGATAGTAAAGAGGGGATAAAAGCATTAGTGAAAGATTTGAATAAACATATTAATACAGACTATTTAAATGACCAGTTTGTGATAATTAAAAAGAATCTGGATAATAATTCTATACCTGGCAGAGAGGAATGGATTGATACGATAACGAATTGTACAAAGCTAAGCGACAAACTTAATATTATAAACATACCAATGCTTTGTACTTATACACATGACATTTACAAAAAGTTTTCTGATATGAATGATCCTAATGCAATAGCCTACCACGAATTAAATATCAGAGAGTTAAAAGAGTATTTTGATAAACAGAACAAAATGCCACTAAAAGACAGAGTTAATATTATACTTATGCTATTTCCTGTAAATGACAAAAATGAATTAGTCATTAATTTGCATAAACGTCTTTGGCATATGCAGAATATTTGAGGTGAAATATGGACAAGACAACAGAAATCATATTAGAAATTGAAAATGTAGAAAGAATCTCTTTTGAACAGAGTTTTAGAATTGTTTCATATTGCACACAATTGTTGTCACAACATTCAGCGGAAGCAGAATTATCCGCGAGAAAGATAGTAATACATGTTCTGAATAATTGGGCAAAAGTTGATAAAAATTTATATGCAGTGTGGGCGGATTTGATTGAAACGTTAGGATTTTATCCGTATATTCAAAAAAATAGTTCTGATTTGAAAATTATGTCTTTTGCAGACGATGTGCGAATGAGTTATTTTCAGTCAGATTTTTTAAAGAATACATATCTACATAAAGAGCAAAAGAAAATTTCTAATTATCTTTTGTCAGGAAAAAATATAATTGCTAGTGCGCCAACAAGCTTTGGAAAAAGTTTGCTTATAGAAGAAATCGTAGCTTCAAAAAAATATAAAAACATAGTTATCATACAGCCAACATTAGCATTGTTAGATGAAACTCGATTAAAATTGAAGAAATATGCCGATGATTACAAAATTATAGTGAGAACTTCGCAGCCATATTCTGAAGACAAGAGAAATCTTTTTCTGTTAACAGCGGAAAGGGTAATGGAGTATGAGCCTCTACCTCAAATAGATTTTCTTATTATAGATGAATTCTACAAATTGAGCCTTAGAAGAAAGGATGACCGGGCAGATACCTTAAACAATGCGTTTTTGAAGGTGGTAAATAAATTTCATCCCAGATTTTACTTCTTAGGCCCCAATATTGATGGAATAACAGATGGATTTGCAGAAAAATATGATGCAATATTTTATAAGTCAGATTTTTCTTTAGTAGATTGTTGAATAAAATTAAAACTAATTTTTGATTATCCTTTTATAAGTTCTTATATGCCGGTATAGCCTGTATTTTCAGGCTTTCCCGGCATTTCCCATGTGGAAGAAACTCACAAATACTTTTATATCCTCTCATGTTTTCGCTTTCAAAAGTAGTATAAGTAGTAGTAAAACCGCCTCGTACTACTAAGCCGCCAGCCGATCCATCTCTGCCTTTGCGGAATCGAATGTTGCATGAGCGTAATAGTTCAGCGTCATGGTGATGTTGGAGTGGCCCATAAGATACTGTAATGCTTTCGGGTTCATTCCCTTATTTGCCATATTCGTGCAGAACGTATGCCGTAAGGTGTGGGGCGTCATTACCTTGGGTAATGCTTCTTCATGGGTCTTGTTGTATTTCTTGGCAAGTCCCTTAAACATGCTGTCATAATTGACTGCAACTTTCGGCAGGCCGTCCCGATTCAAAAACAGGAAATTGCCGTACCCATCAATGATAATGGGTTTTGCACCTTTGCGGTTCTGCAACACTCGCTTGAACGCCTGATACACTTTGTCGCTCATGGGAATCTGTCTGACGCCGCTTTCCGTCTTGGGGACTTCAACATAGTAGCCAATCTTTGAGCTTTTCAAAAGCTGGTGGTCTACGTTGATGATCCGGTTATTAAAGTCAATGTCGGTATCAGTCAATCCGCATAATTCAGAAATACGAAGCCCTGTCCCCAATAGGATAATGAGTTCATCATAATACTTCTGATAAACCTTGTCACCTTGGGCAAAGGACAGGAAACTTTCTTCCTGTGCTGGTGTGAGAGGCACCTTTGGTTCCGTATTGTCTTTCAGGACGGTATTCAGCTTGAAGTCAAAAGGATTTTTCCTGATACAATCGTCCTGTATGGCGGTATAAAACGCCGCTTTCAAGGAGCGCTTGTCGTTGCTGATGGTCTTAAAGGAATAGCCTTTCTCTTTCATTCTAAGCGCCCATTCTTTCGCGTCTGACAGCTTCACACTCTCAATGCTGCAAGAACCGAGCTTATCCTGTTCGAGAATCTTCATCAACCGCGCACGTCCATTTTCGGTGTTGTGCCTGACGTTTCCCCTCTGCCTGATCTGCTTTGCATAAAGCTGGCAGACGGTCATTTTCTTTCCTATGGGGTCGATCCCGTCGTTAAGGTCTTTCAGTAAAATTGCTTCCTTTTCCCTCAACGATATATCGTCGCGTTTTCCTGCCGGAATCTTGTCCGTAGGCGTCAATTTCCACGAATAAAGGAACTTCGGTTTACCAAAGGTATCTGTATATTTGTAAGCATATCTTCCGTCTTTTCTCCGGCTCTCTCCGGACTGCAATAATCTATTTTTGCTGTCCCGTCTTTTCTCTGACATAGTGCGTCATGCTCCTTTCCCTGTCGGAAAGAGCCTTGATATGCCTACACCTATTATAGCATATTCAAGGACAAATTACATCATATTACGTCCAAAGTATCAATTATTTTTTCAAACTGTTTCCGCTTGATCTGAATCCGATTACCGTTGAAAATCACCCAGCCGGACTTGGTGTTTTCCTCCGCCAGCTTACGCAATTTGTTCTCCCCGATACGGAAATATTTAGACGCTTCCTCAATGGTAAGCGTGTATTTTTCCCAGATAGGCACATCAGTTGTTTCCATCATGTTGCCCCCTTTCACGAAGTAGAAAAATGGTTTCCAGTTACAAAAGGGGCATAATAACGGACGGCTGCTGGCACAGCTCCACGGGAATCTCACCCCCGCATGGTTCTCATGCGGCCCTGCTCGTTGCCTGCGACGCTTTTAACGCTCGGACTGCGACGACAAGGGAGTATCATTGTCCCGCCTGCATGTTATCGCCCGCAAGCTGCCACGCTTGCATTACGGCATGGTGTTGGTCGCTCCGCTTTCTCCGTAGGGGAAAGTATCATGGCGCACCCGCCGCCCGGCTCGGTACAGACGGAATGTGTCCGTTTGCCCTATGCTGCGCCGCCGTTGTCTTGCGTCGCTTTCTTTATCAAAGTGCAGCCCTGCGGCCTCCGGGGATCAGGGAAACGTGGAAAGGGTAAGGCCGTTTCCTCTGGCCGGGGGCCGTGTCATCAGGTAGTGATGACGATGGAATGAATGAGCTTAATTTGCAGACGGTGTTTCATAAACTCGTCCACGCGGACATGAGGCTGGCCGTATTCGTCGTAGAGCTTGCGGGTACACAGTTTGTTTATGTAGCCATCGTAGTACCGCAGCACGCGATCCACGGCGTCAGCTTCCCCAGCGCGGGCCGCTTCAATCACCGAATAAGGCAAAAGCTCCCTGCCTTTGTAATTGGGCTGCTTCATACGGTTCAACCTCCCTCCGGCATGATTGCCAATAGTTTTGTCCGAAGCTCTTTCAGCGTTTTCGCCCTGCGCCGTTGGACGGCGCTGCGGCTCATTCCCATAAGGTCGGCTATTTCCTGATCGGTCATATCCAGAACGCAGCGCAGGATCAAGATACTTTGCGCGTCTTTGGACAGACTGGAAAATGCGTCGGCCACAAGCTCATTGTCGATCAATAAGTCGTACCCATGAGAGCTAAAAATATAGCTGTCACTGGGGTAATGATCTTCCGTGCAGAGCTTGTCCATTTCTGCCTGCGGTAGAGCGTCGAACGACGTTTCACGGTCGCGGCGGCGCTGCATTTCCCGCAGGTAGTCAAGGGCCTCATGGTACAGCACCAGCTTACAGTAGCGGTCAAACTGGCACCGTTCGCCATAGTCACGGGGGATAGCTTCCATCTTCTCACCCCCTTTCTATGGGGGTATAGGTGGTTCTCTCCCTTTCCGCCAACAAAGCGAACGGTTTTCCGCCGCCTGCCCGCTAATCGCCTCCTATTTGAAAATTTCTCAAAATATTTATTAAGCGGTGAAGCAGACCGCAGAAAACGACAAAAAACGCCCGGCTGGTGGCAGACCAGCCGGGCGAAGAAAGAAGCGAAACGATATGAAATTACACGATATAGTTCATACTCATATGCGAGCTTATCCCGTGGCGGGGTAAGGCTTTTTTTAAGTGGTTATTGAGTGAATTAGGGCGAAGATAAATAAGCATGGCGGCGTCCTCTCATAAGCCGCCTACTATTGCCTGCTATGAATCGAAAAGCGCAGACAGAAAAAAATGACGGCTCCGATTTCTCAAAGCCGCCGTATATGATAAAAAGCACAGGGAAGTGGCTGCTATACGACGGCTTTTTTTCTCTTGCCGTCGTGCGGCAGTCGTTTATTTATTTTGTTTCATTTTTGCAACACTAATCATTTTTACTTTCACCGGAAAAAGTTGAAGTAATCGGTTTTTTAGTCCCGGAATGATAATTTCTTTATTCTTTTGTAGGCCGCGAAAAGCAATTTGAGCAACTTTTTCCGCTGACATAGCAGTGTGCGGAGTAATAGTCCCCTCTCTATTAAAGAAATTCGTTTTGGTAGCTCCGGGGCATAAAGTGGAAATTACAACACCCTTGGATTTTGCTTCATATCGGATAGCCCTTGTATAGTTCAAAACAAATGCTTTGCTTGCAAAGTATGTTGAAGTATATGGGCCGGGCTGAAAGGCACCTGTTGAAGCAACATTAAGGATTTTACCTGTCCTTTGTTTATACATATCCGGTAGAAATAACTTGCACAACAAAACAAGGTTCGTTACATTTACAGTTATCATCTGTTCATCTTGTCGAAGATCAATTTCGTCTGTTGCTCCCACTAAACCAAATCCTGCATTGTTAATCAATACAGCAATAGAAATTTTTTCCTTTCTTATCTGGTGATATAATTGTTCCGCTGCATCGATTTTGGTCAAGTCTTGTTCAAAGATATAAATTGGAATGGAATAGCTGGTTTCTAAAGAATTTTTTACATTATCTAAATGGTTTTGGTTAGAAGATACTAAAACAAGCCCATAACCATTCTGTGCAAACAATTTTGCCAGTTCAAATCCGATACCACTTGTTGCGCCGGTGATTAATGCAAATTTCAAGCTGAACACCTCCTTTTGAGAATGATTATACTTCTCCAAAAAGCGGCTGTAATTCACCTATGTTAATTCATATCTGGTTTTTCAACTTTTTTCTAATTCTGCTCATAGAAGCAGCCTTAATACCAATATAGGACGCTATATATTTTAGCTGTAACCGCCTCTGCAAGTTTGGATATTCCCTGCAAAAAAATATATAGCGCTCTTCGGCAGTAAGCAGTAAAAGTTTTCTTGTTCTATCCTCCAACTTTCCGATTTCGTTTAAGTACATACTATGAATGAGTTGATTTACGCGTTGATCTATTGACATGATTTTCTGTATTAGAAAATAGGGAAGTTTAATACATTTACATTCTTCCAAACAATCCACAAAAAAAGTCGAAGTGTCTTTGGTACGATAACATTCCGAACCAAAAAAACCATTTTCATAAACAAAACATTTTGTAACCTCATTTCCATCATCATCAATATAATAGCCTCTGACAAGTCCGTAGATAATAAAATAGAAACAATTTATCATTTCGCCCATTTCAATCGGCATAGTACCTTTTTCAAATATTATAATTGAGGCACCTGTATCAATAATATTTTCAACGCTGTTATCAAAATCAATTTTTAGGCATTTTTTAATATATTCACTTGGACTAATAACCATTATATACCTCCTGTTTATGGATACTACTCTCCTACAAGCACGCCCTGTACCGGCCCTAAGAGCAGGCCGGAAAGCAAGCATATCACATTTCCCATATGTAGGCGCATGTTATCTATGACCGTAGGGATTGGTATTTGCAGAAACGCGGAAGCCACATAGACTGCCGCAGCCATAACGCCAACCATAGCAAAAAATTGCGGTAAAGTTCGTCATGGCCTGCCCCAAATTCAGAGCGGGCATTTCCGCAAAGGAATCCACCTTGGAGGCAGCAGCATACGCAGCCATACAGTCGGTTCCAAAACCATTGATTAGAATTTTTATCTGTCATCATGCGGCAGCTATTACACAGAATGATTTATCTTATCTTTCCACTTGCCGGACAATAGCCGACAGGATAGGCTAATGGTACTCACAACAAAGCTCAACGGCCTGCACAGCAGAACACCGACAAAACCAAAGTAATGCGCCAGCACAAAAGCCGAGAACGTGCGGAAACAGAGTTCCAGCAGCGTATTGAACAGTGGATAGGCAATCTCACCGGCTCCACGCAGGAAGTTTGTCAACAGATAGAGGCTTACGCACAGGGGGAACGTCACGGAAATAATACGCAGATATTGAACCCCTATCGGTATGACTGCCATTTCCTTTCCCACCACCAGAACCATGAGCAGCGGCGAAGCAAACCACAGGATTGCCATAGCAAGTGTGGTAAACACCGCCGCGATCTTGAAGCTGTCTTTTAGGCCCTGTCGGGTGCGGTCATATTCCCCGGCCCCTACATTCTGTCCGATATAGACACTTAACGCCACGCCTAAATTGACGGCGGGGATTGTTAAGATACTTTCAATTTTATAGGCCGATGTATAGGCCGATATTTCATTTACACCAAAGGTATTGATAATGCCCTGTATGAAAAACATGCTGATGGCGGAAGCCCCGTTCTGGACAATCCCCGTGATACTAAGCTGCAAGATCGGGACAATCAGCCCGGCACTTGGGGCTGTCCTTATTACCGGGTGTTCCTGCCGGTATAAGTGCAGGCCAACCAATACAGCCGCCAGAGCTTGTGAAAGAACCGTGGCGGACGCAGCCCCGGCAATCCCCCAGCCAAAACAGGCCACAAATAAGTAGTCCAACAGAATATTGAGGACACAGGACAGGCAGATACACCTAATCGGTGTTCGGGAATCCCCTTTTGCCTTAATCAGCGCAGAATAAAAGTTGTAGATTGCCAAAAACGGAATCCCAGCCGCTACAATCCGAAGATAAAGGGCCGCAGGGCTTGTGATTTCCTCCGGTATCTGCATAGCCTTAAAAATCCACCCGGCAAGAGCAAAGAACAGCACAGCCAGCCCGAAGCCCACGGCTACTATCAACGTCTGCACGGAACCATAACATTTACAAATCTGTCCTTTATCCTTGGAGCCGTATAGCTGCGCCACAAGGATAGATATGCCGGAAGCAATCCCTAAAACAATGCTGTTGATGATAAGCGTCGGCACATAGGAGTTACCCACAGCCGCCAGCGCATATTTACCCAGCACATGCCCCACAATGGCCGTGTCGAAGATGTTATAAAGGTTTTGTATCACGCTCCCCGCCAGCAGCGGCAGGGAGAATTTTAACAATGTGTTCAGGGGCTTCCCCGAAGTCATATCCAGTTCCATAGGCTTACTGCAAATATCTTCTTACGGCAGGCCGCAGGGCGATCCCCAGCGGAACAGCCACGATAATAGATACAACGGCGTTGACGCTGGACACAACGGCTTTCTGTGACAGGGTAATCATAACGACCTCCAACGGCAGGCCCAAAACGAAGCGGTGTTCGATGTAGCTCTTTGAAAGATAAAGAAGCACATAGGCAAATGCGCCCAATGCCGAACCGATAATATACCGCTTGTGTGAGCTTATCCCGGAATTTTTGTGAAATGCGAACATGCCGCAAATCCACGCCATAAGAAACTTAAAAACAAAGGTGAACGGCGCGGACGTGATGTAGGCCGGATTCGTCAGGTCAAAGAACATGGAGCCGATCCCCGCCGCAAGCCCACCCTGTACCGGCCCTAAGAGCAGGCCGGAAAGCAGGCACATAACATTTCCCATGTGCAGGCGGGTGTTGTCTATGGCCGTGGGGATTGGTATTTGCAGAAACGCGGAAGCCACATAGACCGCCGCAGCCATAACGCCAACCATAGCAATTTGTTTCAGTGTGATTTTCTTTTCCATCTTGGAACCTCCTTGTGTGTAAAATTTATGCCTCCTTTAGAGCTGCCTGTTTCCTTGCAATATGCCGGAAATACAGGAAGCGGATCAGCAGACCACCCAGCCAGCCCACGGGTGCGGCAATCCAGATACCGCGATAAGCCAATTCGGTTCCAGACAGCAGGATTGCCGTGGGAACCTGTAAAAGACAGAGGGAACCGATTGACGCAATCATGGGAACCAGTGCTTTCCCATATCCCAGCAGCAGACCGTTCAAAATCTGCATAGCTGCAAAAATCAGATAGAATACCGATACCGTCCGCAGGTAGCCGTTCCCGATCTGGACAACGCCGGGATCACGGTTGAACAGGGAAATAAAGAGGGACGGGAACAGGCATATGACAATGGATATGAGGATTGAGATACCCACCCCCATAGCCAGCGCCGATTTGCCGCCCCTGATTACCCGGTCAATTTTCCCGGCCCCGTAGTTCTGCGCGGTAAAGTTCGTCATGGCCTGCCCCAAATTCAGGGCGGGCATTTCCGCAAAGGAATCCACCTTGGAGGCCGCAGCATACGCAGCCATACAATCGGTTCCAAAGCCATTGATTAGAAACTGTATGGACATAAAACCAACGCTTACAAATACCTGTTGCAGCATGGCGGGCGTTCCGATCACCAGACTTTTCTTCAACTCGTGGCGGTCAAGCTGTAAATCCCAAAGTCGGATAAACAGGTCGGGGTAACGCCGCCGCATGTAAAGCATACAGGTAATGAATGAAAAAGCCTGCGCGGTCACGGTCGCAACCGCAGCCCCGGCCACACCCCATTTCAGGGCGGTAATGAAGAAAATATCCAGCACGATATTGATAAGCGTTGCCGCAATCAGAATATAAGTCGGTGTCTTGGAATCCCCGACGCCTCTAAGGATATTCGTCAGGGAATTGTATGCGAATGTGGGGATCACACCGATAAATATAATCTTCAAGTAAGTATCTGCTATCGTCAGCAGATTTTCAGGCACCCGGAACAGCACTAAAATCTGATAGGAAAAGCAGGCACCGGCTGCCGCTATGACAAGGGAAAGAACCGCTGAAAACAGAAAGCCGGTATCAACCACCTTTTTCACCTGCCGCATATCTCTGGCTCCAAAGTAACGGGAGGTCAGGACGCTTGCGCCCAGAGAAATCCCCGTGGACAGCGCAATCAGCAGGAAATTGATCTGATAGCTGAATCCCACCGCCGCAAGGCTTTCTTTCCCCAAAAAGTTTCCGACAATCACGCTGTCGGCCACGTTATAAAGCTGCTGAAATAAGTTTCCTACCAGAATCGGCAGGGAAAAGTAAAAGATCGTTTTCAGCTCGCTTCCCTGTGTTAAATCTTTCATTGACATTCTCCTGTGTTTCCGTGCAAGTCACCATGTTGTTGTAATATCTCTTTTAGCTTTATCAGCAGACAGTCCATTTCCTGATCCGTTCCCACCGCAATACGGAGGTAATCGGAAATGCGCTCCGGCTTGGAAAAATGGCGCACATAAATCCCAGCGGCCCGCAGGCTTTCGTAAATCACACCGGCCTTTACAGACGGGTGCGTAACGAACAGAAAATTGCTTTTGGAATCCTGAAAGGAAAAGCCTAACTGCTTCAATTCCCGCTTTATACGCTCTCTGGTTGCGATAATCAGGGCGTTTGTTCGCTCAAAGTATTCCCTGTCCCGGACTGCCGCCGCGCCCAGTGTTTGCGTCAGGCGGTTCATGGTATAAGAGTTAAAGGAGTTCCTGACATCGTTTAAGTAGCTGATAAGCTGCGGGCTTCCAAACGCATAGCCGACACGCAGGCCGGCAAGGGCGCGGGATTTTGAAACGGTCTGGATAATCAGCAGGTTATCGTATTTATCCAGCAGCGGGAACGCGGATATGCCGCCGAAATCAATATAAGCCTCGTCCACGATCACCACCACGTCCTGATTGTGGCTGATAATATCCTCTATCTCCGGTAAGCCCATCAATATCCCTGTGGGGGCGTTGGGGTTAGGAAAGACTACGCCTCCGTTCTCCCGGAAATAATCACTTTTCCTGATCTGAAATTCACCGTCTAAGGGAATCTGCTCAAACGGTATCTGAAACAGCCGCGCCCACACGTCATAAAAGGAATAGGTAATATCCGGGAACAGCACAGGTTTCCCGGAATTAAAAAAGGTCAGAAATGATACGGCCAGCACATCGTCAGAGCCGACACCTACAAATATCCGGCTACGGTCAATCTGGTAGAAATCCGCAAGGGCCTCCACCAGAATATTAGAATCCGGGTCGGGATATAGCCGGAGTTCCCCTGTCTGGAATTGTTCCAGTGTTTCGGCCACACGGGGAGAGGGCGGGTAGGGATTCTCATTCGTATTCAGTTTGATGATGTCCGCCTGTTTGGGCTGTTCGCCCGGTATGTAGGGAAGCACTTGGCGGATATTCTTTTCCCACGTTTTCATAAGCAGCCCCTTTCTAAGTCCGGTACCGGGACAGGAACCGGAAAATCCGGTTGACGGCTTCTTTCAGGTTTTGCAGGGAAGCCGCATAGGAAATCCGTACAAAGCCCTCCCCACACTCACCAAAGGAATCGCCGGGGACAACCGCCACCTTTTCCTCTTTCAGCAGCTTCAACGCAAATTCGCCGCTGGATAAACCAAACTCCCGGATATTGGGGAACATATAAAATGCTCCCTGCGGTTCAAAACAGGGCAGGCCCAGCCTTTGCAGCTCATGGTAGAGGAATTTTCTTCTCTGGTCGTAGGATTCACGCATGGCTTCTATATCCCCGTCCCCCTGTTCCATCGCTTCGATGGCCGCATACTGGCTGATGGTAGGTGCACACATTACCGCAAACTGATGGATTTTTACCATCTGTTCGATAATCTCATGGTTTCCCAGCGCGTACCCCAGCCGCCAGCCGGTCATGGCAAAGCTCTTGGAAAAACCGTTGATAATTATGGTTCGTTGTTCCATGCCGGGCAATCCGGCGATACTACAATGCTTCACGCCATAGGTAAGCTCCCCGTATATTTCATCGGATATAACAATCAAATCGTGTTTCTGAATGACAGGTAACAGGGCTTCCAAATCCTCCTTTTCCATCACGGCCCCGGTCGGATTGTTGGGGTATGACAGGATCAGCACCTTGCTTTTGGGTGTAACCGCCGCCTCCAACTGCTCCGGCTTCAGACGGAACCGGTTTTCCTCTGTCAAGCGGATTGGGACGGGAACGCCGTCAGCCAGCTTAATACAGGGGTAATAGGAAACAAAGCCCGGTTCCAGATAGATCACTTCGTCCCCTGCATTAAGCAGCGCCCGCAGCGCAAGGTCAATGGCCTCGCTGCCGCCAACCGTGACAATGATCTGGTTTTCAGGATTGTAAGTAAGCCCGGTTTTCCGTTTGGTGTAGCTGCTGATTGCAGCCCGAAGTTCTTGCAGCCCCGCATTGGACGTATAAAAGGTTTTGCCGGACTGCAACGCCTGTATGCCTGCCTCCCGGATATGCCACGGGGTATCAAAATCCGGTTCCCCGACGCCGAGGGAAATCACGTCGGGAATTTCGTTCGCCATATCAAAAAAGGCCCGTATGCCGGAAGATTTTAGGTTCAATACTTTTTGTGACAGCTTTTCCCTCATGGCGTCACCACCATTCTTTCGTCCGCCTGCTTTGCCTCAAAGCTCACGCCCAGCTCCTTATATTTTGTCAGCGTGAAATGGGTAGTGGTACTCTGGACTTCCTCAATGGAGGCCAGCTTTCCCGACACGAAAAGGGATATTTCTTTCAGTGTTTTCCCCTTTACCATGACAAGAAAATCGTAAGCCCCGGACATTAAGTACAGCGTCACTACCTGCGGATAGGCATTGATTTTCTCTGCCAGCTTTTGATAGCCCTCGCCGCCCTGCGGCGTAACACGCAGCTCTACCAAAGCGGTCACATCATCATCATTGACTTTGTTCCAGTCAATCAATGTATGGTAGCCACAGATCACATGCGCTTTTTCCAGACCGGCTATTTCCCTTTGGACTTCTTCTTCCGAAATCCCCAGCATAATTGCAATTTCATGTTCTGTCAGTTTACTATTGTTCTCCAACATGTGAAGAAGCTGCTCCCTGATTACTTGTTCCATGTTCTTACCTCCTTGCGCTGCATATAATCATAACAATTATAACAGTAGCATTGACTTTGTACGGTTTCAATAGTAGAATTGTATGCAAGACAATGTTTTTAAGGAGGTGCGCTATGCCTGTAAACTCGTTTGAAGATTATCCGCTTACATGGAAGCCGAGCAAGGCCCTGTTAAAATTCCCGATGTATATATCCCTTTCAGAGCTTTTGGAACAGGACATTTTAAGCGGGAGGCTTCCGCCCAAAACAAAGCTGCCGCCGCAGCGGGAATTAGCGGACTTTCTGGACGTGAATTTAAGTACCATCACCCGCGCCTTTAAGCTGTGCGAAACAAAAGGCTTAATCTATGCGGCGGTGGGAAGCGGGACGTATGTTTCCCCCAATGCGGCCCTGCCGAATCCAGACACGCAGGAGGAAGCGGAGTACATAGACCTTGGCCCCATCAAGCCCTACTATCAGTTCAATTCCATTGTGGCCGATACCGCACGGGCAATCCTGCAAGGCCCGAAGTCGGAAAAGCTATTTGAGTTCAGCTTTACCTTGGGGACAGCCCACCATAAACAGGTCGCGCAGAAATGGCTTGCCGAGTTCCAGATCAACGCCGCTATGGAGGATATTATTTTAACGTCCGGTACACAAAACGCGCTGGCGATTGCGCTTCTTTCCCTGTTTCGGGCCGGAGATAAGATTGCCACTGATACCTATACTTATTCCAATTTCATCACTCTTGCAAAGCAGCTTAATATCCAGTTGATACCGATAGAGGCCGACGGACAGGGTATGCTGCCGGACGCGCTGGAAAAGCAGAGGAAGCTGCATGAAATAAAGGGGATTTATTTAATGCCCTCCTGCACAAATCCCACGGGGATCACCATGCCGTCAGAGCGCCGGAAAGCAATCAGCCAGATTATCAGCAGTCAGGACATGGTTCTGATTGAAGATGATACCTACGGCTTTATCGCGGACGATAAAATCCCGCCGATGGCAACCATGATCCCCGCGCACACCATTTACCTGCACGGAATTTCAAAATCCCTGTCTGCCGGGCTGCGGATCGCTTATCTGGTGTTTCCGCACCGCTTCCAGAAAACCTTTTTGAATACGGCCAATAACATTAACCTGAAAATCCCGCTGCTCAACGCGGAGATTGCAAGTGAGCTGATTGCAGGCGGGGCCGCGCGGGAGATCATCGACAAGAAGTGTATGCTGTCAGAGGAACGGGGCCGCCTGTATACCAGATACTTTCCAGAACAGCCGCCAACGAATCCGTACAGCTTCTTTAGGTGGCTTCCGCTCCCCGCAGGCTGCAACGGCTACAACTTTGAAGTGCAGGCAAAAAATCACGGCGTAAAGGTATTGTGTTCAGACCGTTTTGCGGTGGGGAATACCGCCCAATTCGCCGCGATCCGGCTGGCTACCTGCTCCCCCCGGACAATGGCCGATCTGGAAAACGGTTTGCAGATTATTCAAACGCTTATAAAGGAAAATCAGACGGTGATCCAGCGGGAGGAATTTATCATTTGAGTTGACACGACAACAGGAATTATAAACTGTAATAAAAGTGCATATTACGTCATTCCCCGCGCATAGTATGAACTATACAATGTAAAGGGGTGAAATGATATGGCGAAAGGAACAGAATATCCCGGTTTTGAAACGCTTGGAGCGGACATCAAAGAAGCGCGGAAAGCATTGGGATTGTCCCGCAGGGCATTGGCTGAACAAGTCAGTATTGATCCCCGGTATCTTGCAAATATAGAAAACAGCGGCGATCTTCCCAGCGTCCCGGTACTTTATGAGCTGGCGAGGATATGCAAGCTCCCCATAGAACGCTACTTCCACCCGGAAGCAGAGCCAGAGGGCAGCGAACAGCGCCAGAGGGTCGGCCACAAATTAAAGCTGTGTCCCGAACCGTATTTGCCGATTATCGAGGGAGCCATTGACGGAGCTATCAAAATCAAAGAGTAGAGGACGTGAAAAGCGTTCTCTATTTTTTGTGCTTTTATCGCTTCCAGCCCGCATTTGGCGGGCATTTTTTTGTGGCGGAAACGCCTTATAGACGTAGAAACGGTAACGTAGTTATCCCGACTTTTTGATTATCCCGACCATTTCCGGAAAAGCAGATAACTATGGGCTTTTGCTCAAAAAAGGTCAGGATAACTTTTTCATAAAAGGCAGATATTTGACCGCCCGAATGCAGATGTTTTGACGCAAAAAGTCGGGATAATTATGGACGCTATTTCAGTCCATACAGCTTTTTCAAAACTTCCTCATCGCTGACGCTGTACTTTGGCAGGTCAACCCCAGCGATCACATCACGCCCCATGGATTTTTCGATCGCCCTCCGTTTCTGCTCGGTATCCGCATAAGCGTAGACCAGGGTGGTTTCGAGATTGGAATGCCCAAGCCACTGGGATATCAGCGAAAGGGCCATGCCGTGCTGGTAAAGATGCATCGCCCGGCTGTGTCTCCAGAGATGCGGATGCACATTTTCCGGGACTTCAGGGCAGTTCCTCCTTGCTGATGCCCCATACCGCCGGAGAAACTTCCTGACATTGTCATCTGACATGGGATGCCTTGCGCCGCACTGTTCCACATAAAAAAGCGGCTGCTGTGAATGCATCTGCCCGTCCGGATGGAACAGCTTCATATAATTCCGGAAATGGTTTATCGTTTCCGGCATCAGCGGGACACTGCGTATTTTGGAACCTTTCCCTTTCAGCACCGCTGTCGGCGTGTTCCCAAGACGTATATCACAGACCCGCAGATCCAGCATTTCCTGTATGCGTGCGGCACTGTCATACATGAGGATCATAAAAAACTGATCCCTTACCCCGCGGCGTGTTTTTGTGTCAGGCTGTTCCAGCAGGGCTTTTACTGCGGTTTCGCTCATATAGTCCACGCCTGAAAATTTTTCCTGCTTCTGCCGGGGAATCCTGTCAAGCCCCGCCTGCAGGACGATATTTTCTGGATTGGCTGCCGCTGCGTAACGGAAAAAAGAACGGATACAGGCAAAACGGTGGTTCCTTGTGGATGCGGAGCATCCTTTCTCTGCAACAAGCCAGTCAAGGTAACCGCTGACCATGCCGCTGTCCAGAAGGCCAAAGGTGACTTCACTGATGGAAATACCGCTGGCTGAAGCCGCATACCCGATGAGCTGGTCGAGCGCTGTGCGGTATGCCCTGACCGTATTGCTGCTGGCACACATCTGGTTGGGAAGATAGATTTTCAGGTAGTCATGCACCATCTGGAAAAATGCTTCATCTTTTATTCGTCCCATAGTTCCACCTCCGGTATCATCTGTCTTAAGGAATCCCAGTCTATACCGGCCGACTTTACGAGGTTTTCCGGAAGGAGATGGATATAGTACACGGTTGCGGACAGTTCCTTATGCCCCATGTATGCCCGCAGGTAAGGCAGCCTGTTGAAAAGATTTTCCCCGTTGTCAAGCCAGCGTCCCAATGCTGCGGAGGCAAAGCGGTGGCGCAGGTCATATATCCTGACTGGCGGGAGCATGTCCGGATCGACACCGGGATTTGCAGCGGCAAAAAATGCCTTGAATTTATTCTGCATCCACGGGGATGAATAAGAGTTCCCGTTCCGGTCAGGGAAGAAATACGGGCTGTCAGGGTAAGCCGCATCACGCAGCCGGGCATAGGATGCCGCCAGTTCCGTCATGTCATCGGACATGACAACAATCCGCTCCTTATGGCCTTTTGTTTCCGTGATAAGGATTTCCCCGGTCGCAAGGTTGACGGATTCCCTTTTCAGCATCCGCCCCTCGTTCGGGCGCAGGCCGCAGGTATAGATCAGCCGGAATACGGTGGAGAGAAGGAACGGCTGCAGGGAGTTTTCTTTGCCGCCCTGTACGTCTATCACATGGAAAAGCGCTTTCAGTTCGCTGTCAGTAAAAATATATGGCAGGAAGCAGCTGCGCCCTGATGTGAACTTTTCCGGCAGTATGAAGGCGGGGATTCCCATGGAAGCGAGATACTTCCCAAGCCCCCTTGCATAACCGGCACGGGAATGGAAATACCCAATAGATTCCCCCGGATGCCGTTCCAGCCATCCGGTCACGACCTCCCTCGTAAGGGAGGTTTCATCAGGGAAATGCTCTGTGCAGTACCGGTCCAGACTGTGGCTCCTGGGCAGATAAGTGGATTCCTCATAGCCCAGGGAAACTTTGTAATCAATCATTGACCTGATTGCAGGGGCAAGCCCGCTTTTTAAACAGCTGCTCATGGGAACCTCCTTTCCAGCGGAACGCAGGAAAAATCCAACGCGCACGTCTTCAGGTTCTGGCTGTCCAGCGACAGATACTGTTTGGCAGTGTCAAGGTTCTGGTGTCCGAGAACCTGCGCAATAGTGGTGACGGGGGTGCCGGAAAGCAGCATGTTCCTCGCCAGCCGGCGGCGCAGGCCATGGAACCCTTTCCCGTCAAAAGGCTTCCGGTCAATCCCCGCTTTTTTACAGTAGCAGTCAAACATGTATCCTATGCCAACTCCGCTTGCCATGGGAACAAACGGGGCTTTCTCACGCAGGAATATTTCAGGCGCATCAGAATCGGGGCGTCCATTCAGGATATAGTCCTTTATGCTTTCCCCGGCTTCCGGCAGGAGGGGGAGGTAGAGCATGCCCCCGGTCTTGCTCTGCATCACATGGATTTCTCCCCTGATCCAGTCGATATCCGTCAGTTTCAGCCTGGCGATATCCACCGCCCGCAGCCCGGTGGTAGCCCCAAGCATTATGATCCCCTTATCACGCTTTCCCATGGAAGTGGATGTATCTACCTGGCCTATGATGGCGGTAAGTTCTTCATCAGATACATAGCCCCTCACTGGCATCTTCCGCGGCACATGGTATGAAAACAGGGATATGCAGTCAGGAGCCTTTTCACCAGAATCTTTTAAAAATATATGGAACTGGCGCACATAGCACAGAAGGTTATGCAGGCTGCCCGCCGCCATGGAAGCGGCGGCACCGATGACAAACTCCCGTGAATCGTTTATGGAAGCTCTGTCCAGTGAAGGAATCCCTTTTTCCTGAAAGAATGAGAGATAGCGCCGCACTGCCCAGGCAAAATCCCATTTGGTATTTTCGTGGAAATCCCTTGATGAGAGGAAGCCCTCCAGCAGACGGCTGTATTCTTCGTTGAGCTGGTACTTGGAAATCCTTTTTGTACACTCCCATGTGAGAGTCCCTGTTGTGTGGAACATTTCAAATTTTCTGGCGGCACGTTTCTGGGCATTATAGTATTCCCTGCCAATTCCGCCCTCCCGGTAACGTTTTTCAACCGTCTGGAGGAATTCAAGGGTGACAGCAGGATCATAATCGTTCAGCCCCTTTTCCTTATAGAAGCTGACAACGCTTTTCAACGATCCGTACATATTTCCCCACAGGGTGTGCTTTGCGTAGCCTGCCTGCTCCAGCAGTTCCATGATGCTGGAGAACATTTCGGTTACAGATAATGGTTGCTTTGTCATACACAACATCTCCTTAAATAAAAAGTCAGGAAGAATTTCCTGCTAAATATTTATTCGGAGAAAACCAGGTGCTGAGAAAAGTTATCCCGACTTTTCCACTAACGCATCTGCATTTGGGCAGTCTGATATCTGCCTTTTTTGAAAAAGTTATCCCGACTTTTTTTGGATAAAAGCCTGTAGTTATCCGCTTTTCCTGGAATGGTCTGGATAATCAAAAAGTCGGGATAACTACTCTACTTACTATCCACTTGAAAAGAGCTTATTTGTTGCGTTTGTTATAATTTCTCATAAGAAACTAATTGCTCTACGGAAATGCGGGTCTGTGAGTGGCGTTCGGGATCAGCAGCTTCTTCATTAGAATACCCAACCGCCAAAATGTTGATCGGTTCAAGATTTTCCGGCAGACAAAATTCATTTTTGATAATATCGGGCTTGAAATAGCAAACCCAAACGGAACCTAAGCCTAATTCCGTGGCTTCCATCATCATATGATCCGTTAAAACCGAAGCGTCAATATCGGCACTCTGCTTTTTGTCAAACGGACGAACCCACGCTTTGTTATGGTCTGCGCAAACAATTATTGCAAGCGGCGCACCATAGATATTTGTAGCTTTCTCAATTTTTACAAGACCGTCCTTTTCCTGCACTACAATTAAATGTATCGGTTGCAGATTTGCGGCTGTTGGGGCTACATGGGCTGCCTGTAAAATCTTATCCAGTTTTTCCTTTTCAACTTTCTGCGGTGTGTAGGATCGGACACTGTACCTCTTTTTTGCAAGTTCTAAAAAATTCATAGCGTTACTTCCTTTCTGCATTTTCGATTGTTATTTTAAGGGTTAGTTGATATTCCCAACTCCTTATGCTATAATTTTATCATCAATTTTCTTAAAAGCAAGAACGCACTTTTTTGGTAGGTAGTATCTAAAAGTATAGTGTAAGGAGAGAAGCATATGAAATGTGCAAGTAATTATAATTGTCCCGTAGAAGCAACTTTAGATTTAATCGGCGGTAAGTATAAGGCACTTATTTTGTGGCATTTGATTGACAAAACGCTACGTTTTAACGAAATTAGCAAGTTAATTCCCAAAGCCACCCCTAAAATGATAACTCAACAGTTACGGGAGCTTGAAACGGATAATTTAATTGTTCGTGTAGTATATCCCGTTGTCCCACCGAAAGTTGAATATTCTTTAAGTGAGTTTGGAAAAAGTATTATTCCTATATTAGACGCTATGTGTAATTGGGGAGAAAGTTATTTAGACGGGCTTGATGTGTCCCCATGTTCAAAGTAATATATGATTGATTTTCAGCTTCATAGCCATACATTTTGCAAAAAGAACATTCGCCATAAAAAATGGTGAGTGTTCTTTTTTTGAATATAATGAATTATTTAAGCTAATTATAGGTACTGTGTAGACATATCCAAAAAGAAAGGTGAACAGTAAAATGTAATAGGGTGAATGAATATGGCAAAAAGACCAGTACCACAATATGATTTTAAGGCTTTTGGAGCAGCAATTAAAGCGGCGCGTAAAGGACGCAAGGAAAGCAGAAAAAAGGTGTGCGACGAAATGTATATATCCCCGCGTTACCTTGCGAATATTGAGAACAAGGGACAGCACCCCAGCGTTCAGATATTCTTTGAGCTTATGCTGCGTTATGATATATCCGTAGACCAGTTTCTTTTTTCGGAAAACGAAGCGGAAAAGTCCACGCAGCGGCGGCAGCTTGATTCAATGCTTGACAGCATGGATAAGAAAGACTTAACGATTATCACCGCTACTGCAAAAGGAATACAGGAAGCCAAAGGAACAGACGATTAGGCTGCTGTTCCCTTTTTCCGTTGTTGTTTAGATAGTTGCAGCCGCTTTTGTGCAGCAACTTTTTACATCAAATTTATAACAATCCATATAATTCCCTTACGCCCGCCTACAATTTTGTAGACGGGCGTATTATGTTCCCCGGTAAAATCTTTCTAAAAAGCCTATAACATAATACTTTTAGAGGTATCATGCCATAGGCTCTTTGGCTCCCATGCTGTTTGTCTATACTGACTGCTTTCTACATTTATTCCGCTTTTTCCTTTTTGTTTTGTGCCACATAATCTACTGGTGAAAGATGTTCTTCACTCCACAACATCATTTGGTTTAAGATAGGGATAAAAGTTTTTCCCAAATCAGTTAAGGAATACTCTACTTTCGGCGGGACTTCTTGATAAATATATCGGGAAATGAAACCGTCCTGCTCCAACTCACGAAGCTGCTTTGTTAATGTTGATTGTGTAATATCACCTAATCTTCTTTTTAATTCTCCAAACCGTTGTATCTCATGTTCAGCGATATACCACAGAATCATAATCTTCCATTTACCGCTTAAAATGTTTTGAATCCGCACCATAGGAGCGCATTGAGGTAATGGCGTTTTCATATTGCTCATTATATATTCCCCCTTTCAATGGTAGTATACTATATCGGCGCACATATTTCAAGGTACAACATTTTTTGATACCGGTATCTTTATTAGCACTATAAACGAAAAAAGACAGTACTTTTAATTTTTTTGCTTCTTGCTATAATATGAAACATGAAAGGCGGTGAGTAAAATAAACACAGTCACAAACTTAGCGGGAATCTCTTTGAATAACCCCATTATGCCCGCTTCTGGAACCTTTGGCTCTGGACAAGAATACAGTGAATTTATTGACCTAAATCGGTTAGGCGCAATCGTAACAAAGGGCGTTTCAATCAATCCGTGGGAGGGGAATCCGTCACCGCGAATTATGGAAACAAGCAGCGGAATGATAAATGCCATTGGCTTACAAAATCCGGGGGTGGACATATTTATAAAACGGGATATTCCATTCCTAAAAAAATTTGAAACAAGAATTATTGTCAATGTTTGCGGTAACTCTGTATCAGATTATATAAAAGTTGTGGAACGCTTATCTGAACAGGCAGTAGATATGCTGGAAATCAATATTTCCTGTCCTAACGTAGAGCATGGAGGGATTGCTTTTGGTCAAGAGCCTAAAATGGTAGAACATATCACAAAGGAGGTAAAAAAGACAACTCATTTACCCATATCTATGAAGCTGACACCGAATGTCACGGATATAACAGAAATTGCCAAAGCCGCCGAATATGGTGGAGCTGACGCGCTTTCGTTGATAAACACCATTACAGGAATGAGAATTGACATTAAAAAAAAGACATTCAGTGTGGCAAATAAAACAGGCGGGTTATCCGGCGCAGCGATTAAACCGATTGCTTTACGAATGGTATATCAAGTTTGTAAAGCCGTTCATATCCCGGTTATAGGAATGGGGGGAGTTACAACAACAGAGGACGCTTTAGAATTTATCATGGCTGGTGCAACAGGAATTGCAGTCGGAACAGCCAATTTCAGAAACCCATATGTCATGTTAGAAATCATTGACGGATTGCAAAAGTACATGGAAGAAAACAATATTGAGGATTTACAGGAAATCCGAGGTATTGTAGATTAACAATTTCTTATATCAGAAAGGAGAACCTATTATGCACTACACAGGAACAATTTGGCGACCACCGTATGAAGCCTACTCTTTACTTATTCAAGTAACCGCAGGATGTACACATCATTCTTGTAAATTTTGTACCCTTTATGAAGATTTACCATTTAAGTTTAGAATGTCGCCGCTTTCAGAGGTAAAAAGCGACTTGGCAGAAGCCAGTAGATATTACAAGAACGCCCCACGGATTTTCTTTACAGGCGCAAATCCTTTTGTTTTAACTACGGACAAACTGAAAAAACTGGCAGAAATGGTTAAAAAATATTATCCGAATTATCAAACGATTGGCTGTTTCGGGCGTATTACTGACCTCTATAACAAGACCGTGGACGATCTGAAAGAATTACGGGCTTTGGGATATGACGGTATTACTTTTGGTGTAGAAACAGGCAATGATGAAGCCCTTGCATTTATGAACAAGGGTTTTCGTTCAAGTGATACGATTGAACAGGCTAAAAAATTAGAAAAAGCTGGTATCAGTTATAACTTTTTCTATTTGACAGGTATTTCCGGCGCGGGGCGTGGTGAATATGGCGGCAAGGAAACCGCTAAAGTTTTTAACCAGCTTCACCCCCAGATTATTGAATCCTCTATGTTGACGATTTATGAAACATCTGAATTGTATCAAGAAATTCAAAAAGGTAACTGGAAAGAGGAAAGCGAGCTTGAAAAACTTGCTGAATTAAAGGCGCTCATTGAAAATCTTACAATCCAAACAAGGATTGTTACAGATGGCGCTTCCAATCTAATTCAAGTCCGTGGCAATTTGCCAGCCGACAAGGAAAAGCTGGTAAAGTATTTAGAACGGTTAATTGCAACTGCTGATGAATCAGCCTTACGGGAGTACCGTGTTAATCTAAAGCATTTATAAAAATAAGTTTATATCTAATTGTATCTGCCGCACGACGGCAAAAGAAAAAAAGCCGTCGTACAGCAGAGGTCTTTTCACACGCCTGTTCTTATACGGCGGCTTTGAGAAAATCAAAGCCGCCGTTTCTTTTTTATCTTCTCAAGAAATGACGCGGTATCACTGTTAAAAGCGGCGGCTAAAAGGAGGTAGCCGCCATGAAGCATATACCGTATCGACAAAATCCGACGGTCATTGACACATCAAAAAAAGCCCGTCCACCACCGGGGGAAATTACGCCTATAAGTATGAACTGTGTAATCATTATAATGATTTTTTTAGTGCCTTTTTGCCTGTCCGCATTTTTTGTGGGCGGGCTTTTTTTGCGCCTTTTGGTTTTCTTAAAAAGCTATTTGAAAAGCGCAACAAAAGAGCCTTTTCCATACGGATAGGGTGTGAAAGGGGACGGAAGGACAAGCCTTTTGTCTTTTACACCACGAAGGAAGGAGGTGAACTCTATGGAGCTATCTTCTTCTGAAATGAAAACGATCCAACATCAGTATGACGCACTTGCAAAAAAAGTCCTCAAAGGCGAAGCAAGAAGTTATTACCGGGAGCTTTCCAAACGCGCAGCCCTTGAAGTGAATTTTTCGGAAATGAGCGAAGCGGAACTCTCACAGCTTTACACGCTGGACGAGTACGAGAGCGATTACTACCGCTTTGAAGTGTCCGGCTATGATGTGCTTGTGAAAAATGAGCTGCTTGGCGAAGCCTTACAAGCCCTGCCCGAAAAGAAGCGTGACATTATCCTTTTGTCATACTTTTTGGATATGAGCGACGAGGAAATAGGCGGTCTGCTGAATGTTGTGCGCAGTACGATTTTCCGGCACAGGAAAACCGCGCTTGAAAAAATCAAACTGTATATGGAGGGAAAAACAGATGAACAGAAATAAAAAATCCGTTGCCCTGTTGCCGTTCCCTGTTATTGCAGCAGCGGCGGGCGGCGACACGGAAGCCATGTGCGCAGTTTTGAAGCATTACGAGGGTTACATAGCGACGCTCTGCACCCGGACGCTGAAAGACGACGCGGGCAATACTTATTCCTACGTTGACGAGGAAATGAAGAACAGGCTGCAAGTGCGGCTGATTACCCGCACCCTTGCCTTTAACGTAGGCTAAACACAGGCTGTCCCCAGCGGGGCGCGTCCCCCTTTCCGCGCTTCCGCTTCCGGGCTGCTTGTCATTTCACCGGGGCATACCGCCCAGCGCGGTATGCTTCCGTGAGCCGACAAGCTCTTGATTTT
>Ga0137307_101248_pt1 | contig 24000 bp, 20 predicted proteins | sample NAcewD2O_March_2_FD_97180 | JGI IMG/M metagenome (GOLD analysis project Ga0137307, IMG submission 97180) | Mouse cecal microbial communities from Vienna, Austria - N-Acetylglucosamine amended D2O_March | ecosystem: Host-associated > Mammals > Digestive system > Large intestine > Cecum | place... | reverse complement strand
AACGGGCATATGGAGACATCGTTGGCCATCCCGTTAAAGGAACAGGAGAATCTGAAGGAATTATTCCGTCTCCTGGATGAAAAAGGGATGCAGACGGAAAAAGGCCAGGTCATGGATCTGGTGGATTATATAGACAATATGGAAGCGCAGTTTGGAAAAGTAAGGAAGGAACTCCAGGCTGTCAGACACCGGGTGAAGAAGATTGAGCAGAGGGGGCTGCGGCAGATGGTATTGCGGACAGTAGGGAAACTCGAAGCGAAAGTAGAGGCGGCTAAAGCGGAACTGACCGAGCTGAAAGACCGGTTCGTGGACGGCGTGAACCAGACCATTACCAGATTCAAAGAGAGAGGAATTCTGTCGGTATATAGAACCATAGACTTCCTGGGGATCCAGAGAGGGCTTCTGGGAGTAAAAAGACATCTCCATCAATCTTTGGAGACAGCGGACCGGGGAATTACCAGTCTTGGGAATATCGGGGATGAAATGTATGGGGTGAGGACACACCTGGGAAACATCAGGCGGGAGCTGGCAGGAAAAGAACCGCTGACGGCAGGCTCCCGTGAAATGGAAAAAGGGGCGGTATTCCAGGTACAGAAAATGCTGTATGGGACGATGGGGGTCTTGGATCATATGGAAAAAAAGACAGACCGGACCATCCGGAAGCTGGATTCCCTGGGAGAAAGGGCGCAGGGAATCCGGCAGTCGTCCCAGGATGGGACAGTGAAGGAAAGCCACAGGGCATCCCGGAGTGGCAGAATGCAGGAGAACAGAGTATTTCTTCGAAGCGGCAGAATACAGGAGAGCCGGGAATCCCTACGGAGCAGAAGAGGACAGGAAATGCGGAAACCCTCTGTGAGGGAGAGCCTGAAATCTATTCAGGCAGATCAAAGCAGGACAGGAGGGCAAAAAATACACCGGAGGGAAAAACTTGCTGCCCGGTAGGAAAGAAGACAGAGTACTCTTCTTCGGAAAGAGGTGATGAATGAAAGAGATCAAGACAAAAGAATGCAACCGTGCCCCAAAGTTAAAAAATCCGGTCTCGAGGATGCCGAAGGAACTGATGCGGGATGAGGTGCTGAGATCCAAAGAGAAATACCATGACATTCCAGAAACATATGGTTCCGGATACAGCCAGGAATCTCCAACGGGGTATGCCGGGCGGAAAGTAGAATCCACAGAAGAGCGGGGAATGGATATGTCGGTGAGAGCTATTTCCACGGCAGGACGAATCCTGGTGAAGAAACCTTATGAGAAAATGTGTGGATATGGGCAGGAGCAGCCAATGGCAAAGGACATCGGAGAAAATGCGGAAGGCAGTGCCGGGGATTCTGTCAGCGGGAATCTAAAAGACCCTGCAAGGGAGCGTATCAAAGAAAAAGTCAGAGAAAAGAGGATTCCGGAGAAAACGGATTCCCACAGCTTTTCGGACGAAACGCATTTGTCTCGGGACAAATATTGTGGGAAAACCTTTGGAGATAAGAGCGCTGAGGCACAAAAAGATGGATTACAGCAGACCGGATCCGGGACAGAAAGGATCAGAGCAAAAATAAGCCAGGATCAGGCGGCAAATGTACAGGCCATAAAGGCAAGAAAAAATCAGATGGAGATGCTCCATTCTGGCTCCAGGGAGGAACCCGGAAAACCAGTGAAACCCATTTTTCACAATGCGGATGGCTCTGTGTTACATACGGGTACAATACGGACAGGCCCTGCTGCAAGGGCAGATCAACAGGCAGGACATACTGTCAGGCTAAAGAAACATATTTCAGCCAAAATGCCGGGGAAAGAGATTGTATCCGCAATGCCAAAAAAGCAGGCAGAATATGCGGCGAGGGCTTCCAGACAGATGGCAGTAAAATCAGCCAGGGCGGCGGGGGAAGCAGCGCAGTCCGTAAAGAAAACTGCCAGGATTGCTGTGAAAGGGATCGTGGCAGCAATCAAAGCGGCGGTATCGTCAACAAAAGCACTGACAGCTTTGGCAGCGGCGGGAGGCGGCCTGGCTGTTTTTTTGATTCTCGTCACAGGTGTGATCGGGGGAGTCCTTCTGTCCGGCAATAACCAGAGTACAGAGCCGCTGAGCCAGGAAGTGGTGGATTATGCCCCTGTGATTCAGAGGTATGCACGGCAGTACGGTATCCCGGACTATGTACAGGCCATACAGGCCATCATGATGCAGGAATCCAGGGGGCAGGGCAGTGATCCCATGCAGGCCAGCGAATGTCCCTTTAACACCAGGTACGCCAACAGCCCCAATGCGATCACAGCCCCGGAATACTCCATACAGGTGGGAGTCCAGTATTATGCGTACTGTGTCCGGGAGGCAGGATGCACGGATCCGCAGGATCTGGACAAGCTGAAGCTGAGCCTTCAGGGATATAATTACGGGAATGGGTACATATCCTGGGCACTCCGAAATCATGGAGGCTACAGCGAAGCCAACGCATTGCAGTTTTCACAGGAGCAGGCGGCAGCCCATGGCTGGCCAGGTTACGGAGACCCGGAATACGTTCCACATGTGATGCGGTATTATTCCGGTGGAAACCTGTTTGCCGGATTGTTCGGGAACAGCCAGATGGTATCCGTGGCAATGGCGCAGGTCGGGAACCAGGGAGGCCAGAAGTTCTGGTCATGGTATGGATTCAACGGAAGGGTGGAATGGTGTGCCTGCTTTGTGTCATGGTGTGCGGATCAGTGCGGGTTGATCGCAAGCGGGGCGGTTCCGAAATTTGCGTCCTGCCCGGCTGGTGTGGAATGGTTTAAGAACAATGGGAAATGGAAAGACAACAGCTACAGCCCGGTGGCTGGGACAATTATCTTTTTTGATTGGGATAGAGACGGGGTGTCGGATCATGTAGGGATTGTGGAGATAAATGTGAGAATGGCAGGGTGTATACGGTGGAAGGGAACTCAGGGGATGCAGTGAGACAGGAGATTTATCTGGAAAGTTCAGCTTCAATCTTGGGGTATGGAATATAGTATTTATATAGTTGATTTTGATAGGGGCATTCAGTGTTTATTATTCCAAAGTGAATGTAGTGACATACTGGAAAATTAGAAGTAGCTGAACCTTTGTGCCAGTTTTTGTAATGGATGCCATCTATCAGAGCTTTGAAAAATAAAGGATAAAAGGGCGGCGTCCTTTTCACGGCACGGGATGCGGCATGACTGGCTTGCGTCTTTTACGATGAACAGCGGGCGATATTTATTTCGGAATTAATGCAATGCTGTACTAGGGGAACGACAGAGGCAATTCACTTGGGGTCATGCATGATATGTGGCATTGCTGCTGGTCTTGCAGTGCATATTGTGTATGGAAAAAAACTTTTTTGATTTTACAGGATTCGAACCACGTGCCAGCTGCGATGTGGATTCCAATCTCCTGACGCGTTTTCTGAAAAACCTGGGACATAATATGAAAGCGACTGCTCGTTACTTTCTGGTAGGTGGATTGTTGTCCCAACTGTTTCAGAGGTATCTTGCCTTTGTAATGGCATTTCCTCTGGCAGCCGGACTGGCGGCTAATATAGCAGTCTGAAAAAGAATCAGGATGAGAGGGCATGAAAACGTTTGCCGTTCTCCTTTTTGTATACAACATAGTAAGTCACATGAAATTCCGGGTCCGCGATCGGTACACGAACTCGTTCCATTCCTGAGTTTTCATGCCCGGAGGGCGCTTCCGGTTCCGTCTCATTGAGGGATGGGGCGACCGTGTCCGGCGGCGTGTCAGGATATGCGTCGGTGGTAAAGACCGATATCGTAGATTTGGCGATCAATTCCTGGAATGGATAAGTTTCCGCTTGTATGAAAAATCTGGAATCCGGCATTTTTTCGGTGACCAGGTCGTGCCAGAACCCGATATCCCGGAGCAATAACATATTTTCACCATTCATTTCCCGGACATGCAGGGATTTCCGTCCGGCAAACCGATGATTCTTGTGTAAGTAGAAAAAAAGTTGTTCTTCACATAATTTCTGAAAGGACAACTGGTCATTTTCCGGGGGAAAGGGTAAAATGATCAATTGATATGTATCGTCTTCCAGTCCATATAACAGCTGGGGGATTTTTTTTAATTCAGTAGAAATAGAAGTATCAGGACAAGCTACGGTGATACGCTGAACAAGTACGGAGATTGGAACCGGCGCGCAGGAACCGATCGAAACAGTGCGTTTTTTTCGGTCAAAATCCTGAACATGCCGCAGCATGCCTGCGTATTGGCGCAGGAAGACCTCGGCTTCCGCAGCCGCAAGCGTTCCCGCTTCTGTCAGAGAAAGGCTGTTCTTTGTCCTGATAAATAAACAAACACCAAACTCAGATTCCAGTTTCTGCATCCCACGGGTCAGAGTAGACTGGGAAATGTGGAGTTTCTTCGCGGTTTCGCAGAGAGTTCCTGTATGAGAAAATATCACAAGCTGTTCCAATGTCTTTAAATCAATCATGGTCGTTCCTCCTGTCATTTTCAGTTTAACATGCCCGAAGGCAGGTGTAAATACACAGATGTTGCTACAGGTATATTGTTACAGGTCATATCTTGACCGGGCATGCTCCGTAACCAGGTTTCGTTTTATGCAATCTGGATTTCATAATCCGCACTGTACTTTTGGGGAAATTCTTATTATACTGAATAAAAGTAGAAGGGAGATGCATTTATGAAACGAATCGTAAAATGGATTGCGATCGCGGCGGGTGTCTTGTTGGTCATTGCAGGGATCGGAGGATTTTTCCTTATTAGAAATATGCAGAGTATGATGGGCGGGGAGGTGGAACTGAGCTATACTCATGAGCAGCATGAGCAGGAGAATAAGGGCAGTACCGTGTATATGACTGCAGAGATCACCCCGGAAGCCCTGATGGAGATCTATACCGCATTGGGCACAGGGCTGGAAGGCAATCAGACCGCGGTCAAGCTGTCCACCGGAGAACCTCCGGCCAGCAACTATCTGGATCCGAATCTGATCAAAGAACTGGTACAATCTGTAAACGGCACTATTGTGGAATGTAATACAGCCTATGGCGGCTCACGGTCAGAAACTGCCATGCATTATCAGGTGGCGGAGGATCATGGTTTTACGGAAATTGCGGATGTGGTGATCATGGATGAGGACGGTTCGGCAACGATTCCAGTAGAGGGCGGAACCCATCTGAAAGAAAACTATGTGGGCGCGCATTTTCCGGAATATGATGGATTCCTTGTGCTGTCTCATTTCAAAGGACATGCGATGGCAGGTTTTGGCGGCGCGATTAAAAATATTTCCATCGGTATCGGATCAGCGGAAGGAAAGTGTCTGATCCATACGGCAGGCAGCAGCCACGACAGCCCGTGGGGCGGAGAGCAGAACGCGTTTCTGGAGTCCATGGCTGAGGCCGGAAAGTCTGTCGTAGACGCGCTGGATGGAAATATCCTGTTTATCAATGTGATGAATCATCTGTCGATCGACTGTGACTGTGACGGCAATCCCGCTGAACCGGATATCCATGATATCGGGATCCTGGCGTCCGCTGATCCTGTAGCATTGGATCAGGCCTGCGTGGATCTGATCTATCAGGCAGAGGGGAGAGAAGCTCTGGTCAGCCGCATGGAGAGCCGCAATGCGGAGCTTGTTCTTGAGCATGGGGAGGAGATCGGACTGGGAAGCCGCTCTTATCAGCTAAAGAGGATTGACGGCTGATTTTTGTAACGCATCCAGCCCATTGAAAAGCCGCCTGACGGCGATGGATGTCTGAAACCGCTGCTTTACTGGAAGGATGCCTTGCAGCAAGGCGCAAGGCATCCTTGAATAACAGATCCTACCTTATGAAACGGCCGGATGGCCATAACGGGATGCCCTTTGGGTATAGGAATTAGAAGAGGAGAGATGTCTGCATGATGTATAATCCCCAGCTTGAAACATTTATCTGTGTGGTCGATTCCGGGAGTTTTAGCAAGGCTGCGGAAAAGCTGTATATCACAGCTCCTGCGGTCATCAAACAGATCAATTCCCTGGAAAGCAGCCTGGATCTGCATTTATTTGAGAGGACACACAGGGGGCTGATCGTGACGGAAGCAGGGAAGTCTCTGTATCAGGACGCAAAATACCTGATCCAATATTGTAAGGATTCCGTATCACGGGCCCGGAACGCGCAGAACAATCAGGAGGGAGTGATCCGGATCGGTGTGTCGCCCATGACCCCATCCCAGGTGTTTATGACTTTATGGCCGAGAATCCAGAAGTATTGCCCGGATCTGAAGTTTAAACTGGTTCCTTTTGAAAATACGCCGGAAAACGCGCGGGAGATCCTGGGAAATCTGGAGCAGAATATCGATGTGATCGCAGGTATCTTTGACGATACCATGCTGAGTCTTAGAAAATGCAGCGGCATGCAGATCAGTAAAGAGCCGTTTTGCTGCGCTGTAGCGCTGCATCACAGACTGGCCGGGAAAGAAACGCTGACGATGGAAGATCTGTATGGGGAGAATATGCTGTTGATACAGCGTGGGTGGAGTAAATATGTGGATATTCTCCGGGATGATCTAAGGGAACGTCATCCGCAGATCCAAGTGATAGATTTTGAGTTCTATAATCTGGAGGTATTTAACCGCTGTGAGAACAGCAATGATGTTCTGCTGGCAATTAAAAACTGGGAAAGTGTGCATCCGCTTATGAAGATCATACCGGTGGAATGGAACTACAGTATCCCATACGGCCTGCTGTACTCCATGGAACCCTCCGAAAAAGTAAAGAAGCTGTTATCCGCTGCCGAAAAAGCGATTGCGGAGGGCGGAATGCCCTGAACCGAAACATATAACCGGCAGGTTTATACAGAATAACAAAATGAGACTTCTCCCGGGAGGCCTCATTTTGTTATACTAAAGCAGAAACGAAACAATTGAGATGGAAGAAGCAGGAATCTATGCATTACAGATGACATAAGTACTCGACATAAAAAGGAGGAAGTCATGATGAAAAGGCCATATTTTAAGTTCTCTGGACGGCAGGATCAACGGACCTTTTATGGAAATGGCGTCAACCAGGCAGTTAGGCGCGGAGTATGGACGTATCCGGACAGAACTGGGAGCAGACGCATGGCTCTATGGCACTGCCACAACGAAGGAATTTACAGGATTCAGAAAGCCCCAGTTGAAGGAGACGGCGGAAGTGCCGGAAGGAGATTTCATTGCGTATGCGGGCGCGGGTTTCTACTATGTGTCTGTGGATACAAAAGGAGAGATCGGATGGGAATCCGGTATATGGAAAGCGTCAGGAAGGCCCGATGCCCATGTGATCGAAGTGCTGACAGAATCCACTTTGCCGGCATATAAAGCGTATCTGCGCAGGATCGGTGTTTCCTATATGATCTGTGGGAAAGAGAATCTGGACTGCAGGGCTGCAGCGGAAAAGCTGGCTCAGCATTTTGGGATTGAAAAGGTATTGGTCTGCGGGGGAGGAACATTGGGAGCAGGGGGATTGTATTTGAATTATCGGACAAGAGGATGAAAAAAATATGGTTTGCGGCCCTGACCTTGCTGACATGGTATTTTGCCGCAATGTTCAGGGCAGACATGCTTATGATATCAGCAGTCTTACAGATGATGATTCTCTTAAGCATGCCGGTATGTGTACGTTTCCTGAAAAGAAACATGAAAATTCAATTCGGACAGCAGCAGATGTCGGTAAACAGGGACGAGTATGTGGAATGTCCTTTTCAGGTGGACAATACCGGAATGCTGCCGGTCAGCCGTTTTCAAATCCGGGTTTCTTATGGTTATGAAGGGGAGGCTGCCAGAAACTATGTGACATATTCAGGAAATATTGATAAAAAGAAAAGGGACTGGGTATGGATCAGGATTTTGACTCCATGGAACGGAAAGCTGTCTGTCCGTGTGGAAAACATTTATATATATGATTATTTTTCTCTCTTTCGGTCGAGTCTCAAGTACTGTGGGGAGCTGACGGTCACTCTTCTGCCGCCGGAAAAAGGAATGTATATTTTGGACGGAATATCAGCGGCATTGCCGGAAGCGCTGCAGAGTGAAATGCTGAAAAAAGGAACCTTTGGGGATGAATTCCTGCAGCTTCGGGAATATGCGCAGGGAGATTCCTATCGTTATATCCATTGGAAACAGAGTGCGAGAACAGACATCTTATGGGTAAAGGAATATCGGGAGACAGAAAAGAAGAGTGTAAACATTTATTTGGATTTCGGCGGGAAAGATACAAAGTGTATCATGGAGATCAGTGCGTTTTATGAGATCCTATGGCTTCTGGTTTTCTGTTTTTTAGAGAAAGGGTTTCTTGCAGAACTCCACTGGAAGGATCATGAGGAAGTGGAAATCAGCCGGCTGGCAGAGGATGCAGCCTCAGCGGCTATGGTATTTGAAGAATTGTATGAGAGGGACTGGACAGAAAAAAATACCGGCTTTACAGCGGAAGGGAACCGTGATCCGAAAGGCGCTGGACACGGGATGTCCCTGGGGGACGGAATGTCAGAGGACATGATGTTTCGTTTTGGATTGGATCTGAAGCTCTTTTTCTGCGGGAAGGAGCTGATCTGTTTTACCCCGGAGCATTTTAAGGACGAATGGGAAGAAATGGAGATTACAATATGAAAGGAAATTCCTGGAGATGGCTGTTTTTACTGTCCGGGATCTGCGGAAGCCTCCTGCTGCTCAGATCCGCAGAGGGGCTGTGGTGGAATCAGTGGGGCGGATATCTGGTGGAGGCTGGTATTCTTATTTCCTTGTGGATTTTCTTTGAAATTTTCATGAAATGGCATTGGCCGGTATTTTTCTGCGTGTCAGGGCTGATGCTGGGGGCAGCCTTATCCGGAATAAAGTGGGAGATGAGTACCCTGTTTTTCATGGTGATCTTTCAGTTTGCGTTCTTTATGCTGCATAATCTGAAAAAAACCAGTGGGAGCCTGCATCTTCCTATACTGGGGCGGATGGCCTTGATCGTCCCGGCGGTCTTTTTTCTGGCAGCGGCAATTCTGGTTCAGCGGAATACGGATGGGCTGTATCAGGCCGTTTATCAGGCCGAGGGGATTGTCAGGAGAAATATAAAGCGTGCGTCGGGGACGACAGATCAGTTTTCAGATGGTGTGGTCAACCGCGGGAATATTTATCCGGCGGATATTGAGCAGTTCACGGTGCGTGTGAACGAAGAACCCTCAGAAGATCTGTATCTTAAGGGTTTCATCGGCGGAGCCTATACAGACGGGAAATGGGAACCTGCGGACGACAAAATCCTCTTTGAACGGATGAACCAAAATACACTGCACTGGGAGCAATGGGAGGGCTGGATAGAAAATTTGTATGAAAGCCTGTATTTTGCTATGAACATGAGCACACTCAGCCATCCGGAAAGCAGAGAGCTGTTCATTGAATATCACAGGAATTCAAGAGCGGATTGGTATGAACCATATTATGGAAGATGGGATAAAAATTTCTGGAATCCCGATCATTATACGGAATACAAGCTGGAATATTTTGAACAGGGCGAAATAGAGATCGACTGGGACGATGCCAATCGATATTTTGAGACCGCCAGGGACTGGTATCAGGAGGTACAGGATGCCTATCTGAAAGAAGCAAAAGAAGCTTATACCGAGGTGCCTGAAGAAGAGGTTCCCGGACTTTCAGGCTTATGTGGAGACTATCCGATGGAAAGCAGGGAGAAGGTCACAGAATTCATCCGCGGTTATCTGCGGGATCAGGTGTCATATACCCGGACGCCGGGAATGGTTCCGCTTCATAAGGAACCTGTGGAATTTTTTTTGTTTGAAAAAAAAGAGGGATACTGCCAGCATTTTGCCTCGGCGGCAGTGCTGATGTACCGCCTGTACGGAATACCAGCCCGTTATGCTGCCGGATACCGGATCTTGCGGTCTGATTTTGAGCATCAGGAGGATGGATGCTGGCATGCGGCGGTGACAGACGCGTCAGCCCATGCATGGCCGGAAATCTTTGTTGAGGATTATGGATGGATACCTGTGGAAGTGACCGTTGATCTGGAAAATCATACGGTATCGGCAGGAGAAGGAAACAAAACTCAGGATCAGCTGCAGGCATGGCCGACAGTCAGTTTCATCCTTTCAGATGACTCTGAAGGGCGGACGGAATCGGAGGAAAGACCGGAACCGCAGTCTGAGATACCGTTGACAGGGCAGAATATCCGGTTTTCTAAGGAGGCTGCCATAGGATTTCTCCAGTGCATGGCAGCGCTTGTGGTTTCTGCGGTATTCCTGATGTTCGTCTGGCATTACCGGGTCAAATGGACTTGGATGAGAAAGGGAGGAAGCACAAGGATTTACAGTCAGCTTCTCCGTATGATCCATTTCGCGGGATATTTGAAAGAGTACGATGGCTCAGAAAAGTCGTTTCCTGCAAAATTGGCAGAAACATTTCCGGCGATTTCTTATGAAGAGGCAGAACGGATTACAGGTATTGTATATGAAGAAGCTTTTGGCAGGCCAGCACCTGCAGATCCTGAAAAAATCGGCTTTGCCGAAGAGATATACAGGCGTATCGCGAAACATGCATTTCCGAAACGGGCATTTTATAAAAGGGTGTGGTTCTAACCATAAGGTTTATACTGAATAACAAAATGAGACTTCTTATGAGGTCTCATTTTGCTTATAATGTGTCTATGAAAACAAGAAGGAGAGAAGCAAGATGAAAGTATTGTTAGTCAACGGAGGCCCGCATAAAACCGGGTGTACTTATACCGCTCTCTGTGAGGTGGCTGAGACTTTGAATAAGGAAGGGATTGAGACCGAGATTTTCTGGATCGGGAATAAACCTGTCGGCGGCTGCATTGCCTGTCTGAAATGCGGGGAAAAGAAGGAATGTGTGTTTGACGATGTGGTCAATGAATTTCGGCACAAAGCCTATGAAGCAGACGGGTTTATCTTTGGAACCCCTGTCCACTATGGCTCTGCGTGCGGCAATATTACGGCGTTTCTGGATCGTCTGTTTTATTCGGAACTTCGTGGGAACGCAAATAAGGCGTTTTATATGAAGCCGGCAGCGGCGGTCATTTCTGCGAGAAGGGCAGGCACAACGGCAACATTTGACCAGATGAACAAATATTTTACCATCCAGGAGATGCCGGTCGTTTCGTCCCGTTACTGGAATATGGTACACGGCGCCGCCCCGGAACAGGTCGGGCAGGATGCGGAAGGGCTGTATACCATGCGAGTGCTGGGAAGAAATATGGCTTATCTGCTGAAATGTCAGGAAGCCGCAAGAAAAGCAGGGGTACCGATGCCGGAGAAAGAACCTGCAGTCTTTACCAATTTTATCCGTTAAGGAAGTGTAGGAAAATATGAGAGCAGCGAAAGGAAAGCGAAGAAGATGGAAACAGATGCTGCCGCTGCTTCTGGCAGTTGTCTGCATGTCAGAAGGATGCGGGGGGCGGACAGAAGAGAACGGGCAGACGGAGATTTTGGAGAACTCTGTAAGTGAGGCTGCGCAGGACAGCGGCGGGGAGGAAAGGATGGATGCAGGAAAGAAAAGTACGGCTGGGGATTATACATTGGATACCACGGCGTCAGAAGTGATGGGGAATCCTGTTTTTGAAGACTACGGCCGTCTGATCTTTCCGGCGAATGTGAACATTGACGCGGATCTGAAATTGAAAGATGTGAGCAGCATCCTGACATGGTACAGCAATGTGAAGCCGGAGCGTACCGTTGAAATCGTGAATTATATGAAAGAACAGGCATCAGGGGGCAGACAGATTTTCTATGATATCTATACGGAGGAAGAAAAGGCTGAGGATCCTGCAAAAGAAAATACGGGACTGTTTTTCTTCCGGGGAAATCCAGGGGAAAAATTTGCCGTAGTTAATGCAGGCGGAGGGTTTATGTATGTCGCGGCTATGCACGACAGCTTTCCACATGCGCTGGAGCTGTCAAAAAAGGGATATAACGCATTTGCACTGATCTACCGCCCCGGGGCACAGACAGCCTGTGAAGATCTGGCAAGAGCCATTGCGTTTATCTATGAACATGCAGAAGAACTGGAAGTAGACGCGGCCGATTATTCTCTGTGGGGCGGCTCTGCGGGAGCGCGAATGGCCGCATGGCTTGGCTCCTATGGGACAGAGAGCTTTGGAGTGGATGTATATCCCCGGCCGGCGGCCGTGATCATGCAATATACAGGGTTGTCCGAGGTGACAGGAGAAGAGCCGCCTACTTATAATTGTGTCGGAACAAGGGATGGGATCGCGCCTTACCGGACAATGGAGGCAAGGATCCGAAGCATCCAAAGTCAGGGAACAGACGCAGAGATTGAAGTGTATGACGGTTTGTCCCATGGATTTGGTCTGGGAGAGGGAACCGTGGCGGAAGGGTGGATCGATCATGCGGCAGCTTTCTGGGAACGGCAGATGCAGTAAAGATTTATTCCCGCAAAGCAGCGAGTCAGGCAGCCATGCCTGCATGGATATCTGGCGACTGCCGCGAGGGTCTTTGACTTCTTAATAGTTCCTAAAGTCAGCGATTGATCATAAAACATGCAGCGGCGTGAAAATATATACGTTTTGAAAGAAGATTATAAACAGGAGGAACAGAATATGGCAGTAAAACAGACGGCAGGAAGGAACAATCTGGGGGAATTTGCCCCGAAATTTGCGGAGTTGAATGATGATGTGCTTTTTGGACAGGTATGGAGCAGGGAGGACAAATTATGTCTCCGTGACCGTTCCCTGATCACGGTGGTGGCGCTTTTGTCGCAAGGACTTACAGGTTCTTCTTTTGAAAACCATCTCAAAGCAGCAAAAGCAAACGGAATTACAAGGAATGAAATAGCGGAGATCATTACTCATGCGGCATTTTACGCAGGATGGCCGAAGGCATGGGCGGCATTCCGTCTGGCTAAGGAAATATGGGCGGATGAAGGGGACGCTGTATCGGAAAAAGATGCGCATGAGAAATCAATGATCTTCCCTGTTGGACGGCCAAATGATGCTTTTGCGCAATATTTCGCAGGCCAGAGTTATCTGGCGCCGATCTCAAAAGAGCAGGTTGGCATTTTCAATGTGACCTTTGAGCCGGGATGCCGTAATCACTGGCATATTCATCATGCGGAGAAGGGCGGCGGCCAGATATTAGTCTGTGTAGGCGGCAGGGGATTTTATCAGGAATGGGACAGGGAACCGGTGTGCATGACGGCAGGCGATGTGGTGAATATCCCCGCGGGTGTAAAGCATTGGCATGGCGCGGCTTCAGACAGTTGGTTCTCCCATCTGGCAGTTGAGGTGCCGGGAGAAAACGGACATACGGAATGGTGTGAGCCAGTCAGTGATAAAGAATATGCAGAATTAAAATAAAATGGATCAGAAACTTCCTTTTACATTGGAGTGAAAACGGGGCATGGAGTGAAGAGAGATGAACAAAAAAATAAGAATCAAACTGGCTGTAGATATTTTGATGACAGGAGCGTTGCTCTTTCTGATGCCTTATGAGCTGATCGGAAGGATGGCGCATGAATGGATCGGGACGGGGATGCTGCTCTTGTTTCTACTCCATCATTTTCTGAACAGGAGATGGACAGGGAGCCTCCTGAAAGGAAAATATTCACCCGTGCGGATACTGCAGACAGCGCTGGTGTTTTTGGCATTGCTGTCGATACTGGGATCTATTGTCAGCGGAATCCTTCTTTCCCGCTATGTATTTGCTTTTTTGAAATGGAACGGGGCCGCCTCCCTTGCTAGGACGCTCCATATGGCCTGCGCGTACTGGGGATTTGTCTGGATGTCCCTGCATCTGGGGACACATTGGGGAATGGTTACGGGGATGGCGGCAAAAGGATTCCAAACAGAGATTGTGGGAGGCATTTCCCCCGGAGGTAAATGGACCGCGCGTGCCGTGGGGGCAGTAATCGCGGGATATGGAGCCTATACCTTTGTAAAACGTGAGATCGGGAGTTATCTGCTGATGCGGATCCAATTTGTATTTTTTGACTATGAAGAACCGGTTTTCTTCTTTATTCTGGATTACATGGCAGTGATGGGATTATTTGTATTTCTGGGACACTATCTTTCCAAAGGGCTGAAAAAGGCGGGGGCAGTGAAAAAATGAAGAAACGGCTTTATCGAAGTCTCTGCTTCCTGGCTCTGGGGGCGGCCATGGGCGGGCTGTGCGCCTGCGGCGGGAATGATTCCGGCAGCGGCATAGATCAGAAGGAGGAAAATACTGCAAAAACGGAATTTTTTGGTATGGACACCTACATGACATTTACCGCATATGGAAGCGGGGCCGAAGACGCATTGGAAGAAGCGAAAGAGCTCATGCAGGAGCTGGAGGGCCTATGGTCTGTCACCGACGAAGGCAGTGAAATCTACCAGGTAAATCATGGGAATGGAGAGACGGTGCCGGTCAGTGAACGGACAGCGGAAATTGTAGATTTTGCATTGGATATGGCGGCGGAGACACAAGGGGCGTTGGAACCCACCATTTATCCGGTATTATCGGCCTGGGGATTTACCACGGGAGAGAACCGGATCCCGGAGACGGAGGAACTGGAAGGGCTTCTCAGGTATGTAGGCTATGAACAGGCAGAGGTTGACGGGAACCGGATCCGGCGGCCAGAGGGCATGGAACTGGATCTTGGGGCAGTGGGAAAGGGGTATGCCGGAGACCTTGTGACAGAACTGCTGAAGGAGCGGGGGATTCGGTCGGCCCTCTTAGATCTCGGAGGCAATATCCAGATGCTTGGCAGCAGGCCGGACGGCAGCGAATGGAGGCTTGGCATACGGAATCCGTTTGGCGAGGGATCCATAGGCGTCCTTTCCGTATCAGACTGCGCGGTGGTCACATCCGGAAACTATGAGCGGCATTTTACAGGGGAGGACGGAAAGGAATATGGGCATATTATCGATCCGGATACGGGATATCCGGCGGAAAATGAACTGGCCGCTGTCACCATTATCGCAGAGGAAGGAAAAAAGGCGGATGCCCTGTCAACCGCCATGCTCGTAAAGGGGCCGGAAGGAGCAAAGGAGTATTGGAGCGCGCATCAGGACTTTGAAATGATCGCCGTGACGGACAGCGGGACGATATATCTGACGGAAGGGATCCGGGATCAGTTTTCCCTGTCCGGGGCATTTGCCAATATGAAAATTTCGGTGTGGGAGCAGTAGGAGATTGTCAGCGTAAAAGACGGTCTGTGGTCTGCCGTTCTGAACAGTTACAATAAAGAGTATTCAATAAATGAAAAGCAGGTGAAGGTTATGAGAGACAGGATTTTGGGAAAGGATCTGAAGGTTTCGGCAGTCGGACTGGGATGCATGGGAATGAGCCATGCGTATGGGGCGCCGCTGGAAAAGAAGGAAGCCGTCCGTCTGATCCGTCAGGCAGTGGACATGGGATATACTTTTTTTGACACGGCAGAGGTGTACGGCACGTCAGAGAATCCCCATGAGAATGAAGAACTGGTCGGAGCCGCATTGAAAGAATGCAGGGATCAGGTGGTGATCGCGACGAAGTTCGGAATCCATTTTGACATGACGAGCCCGGAGGTGAATAAGCCGTTGGTGCCGGATTCCCGGCCGGAGGTGATCCGCGCGTCTGTGGAAGCGTCGTTAAAAAGGATGGATACCGACCATATCGACTTATATTACCAGCACAGGGGAGACCCCAATGTCCCTGTGGAAGAGGTGGCGGGAGTGATGTCCGAGCTGATCCAGGAGGGAAAGATCACTCACTGGGGGCTTTCGGAGACAACAGAGGAACAGCTCCGCCGGGCTCATAAGGTCTGCCCGGTAACCGCCATTCAGAACCGCTATTCGATGATGGCGAGGTGGTATGAGGAACTTTTCCCGGTGTTAGAAGAGCTGGGAATCGGATTTGTGGCATTTTCTCCGTTGGCAAACGGGCTGCTGACGGCAAAATATGACCAGAATACCGTATTTGACAGGACATATGATTACAGAAGCGTTATGCCGCAGTTCCAGGCGGAGGCCATGGAGAAAAACAGGGAGCTGATTACGCTCCTGCAGGACATGGCGACCGGGAAAAATGCAGCGCCCGCCCAGATCTCATTGGCCTGGATGCTCTGCAAAAAGCCCTGGATCGTTCCCATTCCGGGAACACGAAAAACGGAGAGGATGCAGGAAAATGCCGGCGCCGCGGATATCATGCTGACAGAGGCGCAGGTGCAGGCATTGGATCAGGCGCTGGATTCCATGAAGATGTCCGAGGTGTTCGGCGGCACAAGGATGGCAGATAGAGAAAGGGAAAGAGAAAGAGGTTCGGGTCGTTCGGTCAAACAGGGATGACAGAAAAGGAAACGTGAGAAACGCATGTTCCAAGTGCGTTTTCATAAAAAACAGGAAGGAGAACAAACAATGAATGATTTTATTTATTCTTACCCGGTAAAAGTGTATTTTGGAGAAAAGGCGGCGGCAAAGGCGCTGCCCGCAGAGCTTGCGAAAGCAGGAAAGACCGTGATGGTCGCATACGGCGGAGGCTCTGTAAAACGCAGCGGAGTCTATGATGAGATCTGCGGCTATTTGAAAGAGGCAGGAAAGGAAGTGGTTGACTTTTCCGGCATCATGCCTAATCCAACCTATAAAAAGGTACAGGAAGGGGCGGCGCTTGTAAAAGAAAAGGGCGTAGATTTTATCCTGGCGGTCGGAGGCGGCTCTGTGATCGACTGCTGTAAGATCATTGCGGCGCAGGCTGTCACAGAGAAGGACATCTGGGAAATGGAATTCAAGGATCATGTATATCCGACAGAATTTCTTCCTATGGGAGCAATCGTTACGGCGTCCGGAACCGGCGCGGAGATGAACAACGGCGCGGTGATCACCAATGAGGAAACAAAAGAAAAGGCGGGAGTTCTGGGCGCGTACGCGAATTTTGCTGTTTTGGATTCGGAATATACGATGTCGCTTCCCGACAGGCAGGTGATTTCCGGGGCGTTTGATACATTAAGCCACAGCATGGAAACCTACTTGGGGTCTCCCCGCGACGTGACCCTCTCCGATGAGATCGCAGAGGCGGTGATGCGCAATGTCATCCGCAATATCCGTGTGCTTTTAAAGGATATGAAGGATAAAAAAGCAAGGACAGAATTGATGTGGGCATCGGCCATGGCAGAAAACGGGATTTTGAAGATCGGGAAAGTTACGGATTTTCAGGCCCATCAGATCGAGCACCAGTTAGGCGCGTATACGGACTGCAACCATGGACAGGGGCTGGCGGTCATCCATCCGGTTCTTTACCGCCATATGTACAAAGACGGCGTAGAGCAGTTTGCACGCATGGCAGAGCAGGTATGGGGAATCCCATCAGACGGGAAAACACCGGAGGAACTGGCGGAAGCCGGAATCCGGGCGCTTACGGAGTTCATCCAAGAGATCGGGCTGCCGTCCACATTTACGGAAATGGGGCTTACTGATAAGAGCGTGTTAAAGAAGGTTGCCGACACCTGCAATCTTACGGCAGGATGCTGTAAGAAACTCACCAGAGAGGAAGTTCTGGAAATTCTGGAAGAGTGCTGGTAAGGAGATGGCCGGCATGAGTTATGTATCGGAAAAAGAGAGGAAGACATGAAAAGAAAAATGATACTGCTCCTGTTTCTTGCCCTTGCCCTGTGCGGCGGATGTTCCGGCCGGCCGGAACATCACGCGGGGGATGACAGCGCTGCTGCCGGAGGAAGGGCAGGAGATCAGATGGACAGAAAATCAGATACAAAAAACATTCCGGAAAATCTGGAACAGGTGCCGGACGGATATTACAGGCCCGCCGAGAGGGGAGGAACCATTGAAAAGCTGACATACAACACCTATGAGTCTATGACTTACGAACAGAAATCGAAGCAGCTTACCAAAACGGCTTATGTCTATCTGCCCTATGGCTATTCAGAGGATCAGCAATACAACATATTTTATCTGATGCACGGCGGTTGGAGCAATGAAACGACCATGCTCGGCACGGATCAGGAGTCACATCCCCTGAAAAACATTGTGGATCATGCGATCCAGGATGGGAAGATGCAGCCCATGATCATTGTCTGCCCTACTTATAATAATGAAAGTCCGGAGGACAGCGGAAATTACAGTCTTGCGCTGCGGCTGACGGACAATTACCATAATGAGCTGGTGAATGACCTGATACCTGCCGTGGAGGGGAAATATCGGACCTTCGCAGAAGGAACCGCGCCGGAGGAGCTTATGGCTTCCCGTGACCATCGCGGTTTCGGAGGGTTTTCCATGGGTTCGGTCACAACCTGGCATACATTCCAGTATTGTCTGGATTATTTCCGCTATTTTATGCCAATGAGCGGAAACCTGACCGGCGATGGACAATTTATGGATCAGATCGTGAGGGACGCAGGTTATGGGTGGGAGGACTTTTTTATCTATGCCATGTCCGGTACAGATGATTTTGCGTATTCTGCGTTCGCGGATCAGATTGAGGCTATGTTGGCGGTTCCGGGCGGCAGCTTCATTGAGGCGGACAACGAAGCGGAAGGAAATGTCGCTTTCCGGGTACAGGAGGGCGGAACCCACAGCGGGGAATATGCGAACCAGTATTTTTATAATGGGTTATGCTGGCTGTGGAATGAAGGGGGCGTCATATCTGGTCAGAGAAATCAGAGTGCATCTATTACTGAGGGAACGGAAGAATACAGGGGATTTCGCCTGGACAATGTACTCCATTCCGAGACGGAAGGGGAGATCCATTATAATGTCTATATACCTGACGGCTATGACGGCAGCACCCCCTATGCTCTGTTTTTTACGCTGCCCGGATATGAAGGATTGTATTTTCAAGGAGTGGGTGTGAATCTGCGGGCGGAAGAATTCGGGTTTACGGCGCAGGAGTATTATCAGGATATGATCATAGCAGCGCCCCAACTGGACGACTGGGGTGAGACTTCCGCAAGGCAGACGATCGCTCTGGCGGAATATTTTCTTTCCAACTATAACATCGATACGGACAGGGTATACGCAAACGGATATTCCGGGGGCGGGGAGACCATGTCGCTGGTCATGGGGATGCGCCCGGAGCTGTTTACGGCGTACCTGCACTGCAGCTCCCAGTGGGACGGCAGTTATGAACCGGTTGTGAAGAGCCGGACGCCGGTCTATCTGGTGATTGGGGAAGGGGATGAGTATTATGGCCCGGAACCTTCACAGGAAGCCTATGACCGGCTTTATGAATTATATGAGCGGGAAGGACTCGGAAAAGAAGAAATTGACCGGCTCTTAGTTCTGGATATCAAGGATCGCTCTTATTTTGAACGCCAGGGGATCACGAACCAGCATGGCGGAGGCGGAGCTCTGTTTTCAAAGGATGGGCAGATCATGGGGTGGCTGTTTGGGCAGCATAAAAAGTGAGCAGGATAATCGCAGGCCGGACCATAAACCATTTGGTATAGACTGAGAAACAAAACGAGACTTCTAAAAAGATCTCGTTTTGTTTATGCTATGGATACAAGATATTTTATCAACGGCCCGATGGAAATCCAAAGGTGAGGGCGGCGTATGAAATCAGGAGGAGAGAAGGATGGAATATGTAACATTAAACAATGGGATCAAGATGCCGGTTCTCGGCTACGGAGTGTTTCAGGTAACAGGAGAGGAATGTGAGCGCGGCGTATCGGAGGCCATCGGCGCCGGATACCGCCTGATTGACACCGCACAGTCTTATGGAAATGAAGAAGCCGTAGGCCGGGCAGTCGAAAAATGCGGGGTTCCAAGAGAAGAGCTGTTTCTTACGACAAAAGTGTGGATCACGAACGGAGGCTATGAAAAAGCAAAAGAGTCTCTGCATGAGTCTGTCAGAAAACTGAGGACAGAATACATTGACCTTGTCCTGATCCACCAGCCGTTCAATGATTATTACGGTACCTACAGGGCCATGGAAGAGGCATACAAGGAAGGCTGGATCCGTGCGGTCGGCGTCTCGAATTTTTATCCCGACCGGTTGGTGGACCTCTGCAATTTTGTGGAAGTGAAGCCTGCGGTAAACCAGGTAGAGACCCATGTGTTCCAGCAGCAGAAGACCGCCCACGAATATATGAAGAAATATGGCGTGCAGCATGAATCATGGGGACCCTTTGCGGAGGGGAAAAAAGAGTTCTTTACCAATCCGGTTCTGACCGGGATCGGGAAAAAATATGGAAAGAGCCCGGCTCAGACAGCTCTGCGTTTCCTGATCCAAAGCGATGTGGTCGTGATTCCAAAATCTGTCCACAGGGAGCGTATGGCCCAGAATATAGCGGTCTTTGATTTTAAACTGGAGGAGGAAGATATGGAGGCAATCCGTGCCCTGGACGAGGGGGAGAGCCTGTTCTTCTCCCATTATGACCCGGCGACGGTAGAGATGCTGACATCCCTGCACAGATAGAACAATAAGCGGAAGGGCCGCCAACGACAGGCTTTCTGCATTGCGGAAAACGGAGGATGTGAACGTATGAAAAAAATGAAATTATGGAAAAAGATAGTGATCCTTGTTCTGGCGCTGCTACTGATCATCGGAATCGCCGTATTCTTTTTTATCAGAAACCTATTCTCTCAGTCACCGATCGAGAGGGCGGATGGATCCGATGACGCGGTTGTGCAGACTGCGCAAGGGGCTGTCCGGGGAAGTATTGAGGAAGGAACCTATCAGTATCTTGGGATTCCTTACGCAAGGGCAGAAGAGCGGTTTGTTCCGGCGGAGGATGTGGAAAGCTGGGACGATATACTGGAGGCAACAGAATGCGGTCCCATGTCCCCTCAGAGCGCTATGCTGGGGATGGGCGGCGGAAGTCAGGAGGGGACGGACAACAACTGCCAGAATCTGAACCTCTGGACGCCGGGAATCGGGGACGGCAAAAAGCGGGCGGTGATGGTGTGGCTCCACGGCGGAGGTTTTTCGACAGGCACAGCCAATTCTGAAGAATTTAACGGCGGGGACTTAAGCAAAAGCGGAGATGTGGTTGTAGTATCCGTCAACCATCGCCTGGGCGTTTCCGGTTTTCTCGATCTGTCTGCTTATGGAGATAAATACCAGTATTCCGCAAACGCAGGATTGACAGATATTGTAAAATCACTGGAATGGATTCAGGAAAATATAGAAGCCTTCGGCGGAGACCCGGAAAATGTGACTCTATTTGGACAGTCCGGCGGCGGGGCAAAAGTACTTTCCATGATGACCTCTCCCTATGCGAAGGAACTTTTTCACCGGGGAATCGTACAGAGCGGAGCGACAGAGACCATGGGAGTGACTTTCACCAGCCAGGAGGCAAGTACAAAGCTGGCAGAACGGATCCTGGACTGTCTCGGGATTTCCGGAGACAACATCGAAGATATCCAGAATGTGAGTCTGGAAGAGCTTGAAGAAGCTTCCCAGGAGGCACTGCAGGAAACGGCGGAGGAATTCCAGATCCCGGCGCCCCTTGGAGCCGGTTACGCGATGGAATGGGGGCCGGTCATTGACGGGGATTATATGCCCACAAACCCGGTTACAGAGGATTCGTTTGCAGAGAATGGAAAAGAGATCGACCTGCTGATCGGCAGCAACCTGAATGAGTGGACGATGCTGATGGGCGGCGATCAGGGCGCTCTGCCGGAAGAAACGGTCCAGGCCTATACCGTCGCGTATCCGGATAAGGATCCGGAAAACGCGAATAAAGTCGATACGTTGATCCGGCTTCCCATGTTGAAGCTTATGTCCCACAAGGCGGACCAGGGAGGGGCAAATGTGTATGCCTATATGTTTACATGGGACGAAACCCGGATGGGAGCCTTCCATGGCGCAGAGATTCCTTTTGTATTTCACCATCCGCAGGATGGCGGGGACGCGCAGAAGCTTGCGGACCAGGTCAGCGCGGCATGGGTAAATTTTGCGAAGACGGGCGTACCATCGGCAGACGGGCTGCCGGAGTGGGAAGCCTATGACCGGGAAGGACAGGCGACGATGATCCTGGATAAGAATCCGATGCTTGTATATGGGCATGACAATGAACTGATGCGTTTGTTAGAGCCGGATTATGAATATTGATTTTCTTCTGCTGAAAATGACTTTTTACCTATAGGTTTATACTGGAAAACAAACAGGGTCTTCTTAGAAAACATCGTTTCGGTTACAATAAACAGGGCAAAGCGGTAGGAAGGAATTTCCGCGATGACCAGGAACTATAAAAATTCTGAGAGAGGAGAAACAGAAAATGAAAGCAAAAAAAATGATTTCTTTGATACTGGCAGGTGCGGCAGCGCTTACTTTACTTGCGGGATGCAGTTCGGATGCGAACAGCAGCGGGGCAGACAATACACAGCAGGAAGAACAGACAGAAGAAACAGAAGCCCAGACAGACGCGCGGGATGAGGCGGATACAGAGGACGCGGCAGATACAGAAGGCAGTATGGACGGCACCGCAGACCCGGCGGCAGAGGGCGGGAAAACACTGGTTGTCTATTATTCCGCGTCCGGCAATACGGAAAGGATCGGCAATGTAATCGCAGACGCGGCCGGTGCAGATGTTTTTGCGGTCGAACCGGCGGAACCGTACAGCAATGAAGATCTGGACTATAACGATGAGAACAGCCGTGTATCGGTGGAGCACGAAAACCCGGATGCCAGAGAGGTGGAACTGGTGTCAGCTACGGTAGAGAACTGGGAATCCTACGACACAGTATTTATCGGATACCCGATCTGGTGGGGGATTGCCGCATGGCCGTTGGACGGGTTTGTAAAGGCAAATGATTTTTCCGGAAAAACCGTGATCCCGTTCTGCACATCCGCAAGCTCCGGAATGGGAGAAAGCGGAAGCCTGCTGGCGGAAATGGCAGGAACCGGAGAATGGCAGGAAGGAACAAGGTTCCAGTCAAGTGCTTCGGAGGAAGATGTCCGGGACTGGGTTGCCGGATTAGGATTTTAAAGGGATCAGACAATCCATTTGCAGCGCGATATGATGATAACGGACGGGGAGGTCATATATGAAACAGAAAATTGCAGCCTTATTGTTATGCGGGATCCTGGCTTTTTCCATGGCTGCCTGCGGCGCGGGAAACCAGCCCCAGGGTGGACAGGGAGAGAATGAGACAGAAAGTCAGGAAACACAGGATTCAGAAAGCGGTGAAACAGGCAGTACACAGGACGTGGGAACGGATGCCTCCACGGGCACAGAGGACCCCCAGGCAGCCGGAGAACAGTCTTCAGGAAATCACGTTCTGATCGCATATTTTTCGATACCGGAAGATATTGACATCAGCGGCATTGACGCGGATGCCGGGGCAAGTGTTGTGGTAAAGGACGGGGAGGCTCTGGGAAACGTACAGTTTATGGCACAGACTATCCAGGAAACCATCGGCGGCGACTTGTTCCGCATTGAGACGACACAGCAATATCCGCTTGATCATGATCCTTTAGTGGATCAGGCGGCAGAAGAGCAGGATGCAGATGCAAGACCGGAATTGTCGTCACATATTGAGAATCTGGAGCAGTACGATACGGTATTTCTGGGGTATCCTAAACTGGTGCAAGGGTTTTGACTGTGTATAGAGTGTATGGTGTTTAAAATAATGGAATATAGCTACTTAATACACAAGGCATGGGGAAATATGTGTATGAAGTAGAGGGAATAAATGTAATGACTGGCAAGGAGGAATGATGTCTCTTATAACCTAAATTCCCACGTCCATTATATCTAGGTGGACGTGGGAAGCTCTACTTCCATAGCCTTAAAAATAAACTTTTGCCTAGAAGTAATCTCGGTAAGTAGCTTTTTTCCATCCTTAAATACGATTATTTTTAACTTTTTAAGCTCTGCCATCAATTCATGAAAAGAATATTTTCTATATATATCATGAATCCTCATTTTCTCCCGAATATATGATGTAATAACCAAACTGATAAATCCAATAAATATACGGCCTTCCATTGCCACATCTGAATGAATTCTTAACCTGTGCAGGTCAAGGTCATTTTTTAAATTATCAAAGCATTTTTCTACAACATCTTTATTACGATAAATCTCCAGCAACTGCTGTGGATCTTTATAATGGTTTGTCAGAATCACAAAATATC
>Ga0137307_101246_pt1 | contig 24023 bp, 21 predicted proteins | sample NAcewD2O_March_2_FD_97180 | JGI IMG/M metagenome (GOLD analysis project Ga0137307, IMG submission 97180) | Mouse cecal microbial communities from Vienna, Austria - N-Acetylglucosamine amended D2O_March | ecosystem: Host-associated > Mammals > Digestive system > Large intestine > Cecum | place... | reverse complement strand
TGTTGACTATATGGCATATCCGTGCAAGTACGATTTGCTATGCAAATGCGGTTTGGCTGGCAGGTTGCCTATAAGTTACGAAATTCCACCGGCGATATCCCGAATAATGATTTAAATTTCCGGCTGAAATGGTATTGGCTTTCGTAACCGATATCCAGGCTAATCGAATAAATCGTACAATCCGTATTTTTTAAAAGCTCTTTTGCTTTTTCCATTCTTAACTGGGTCACATAATCCCAGAAAGAGATTCCTTTTTCCTCCTTAAATATTTTTAAAAGATAGTTCCTGCTTAAGCTTACCGCTTCTGCTGCCTCTGTGGCTGAAAATTCCCTGCTCCAATAGTTTTTCTGTATATAGTCCACAATCTTATCCATTGTGGAATGATTGCCTTTGTCATTTTTTATTTCCTGTACTTGCCACGCCACATCCCTGAAAACCTGTTCCAATGCCCTTTGCAGCTTTTTCGACGTATGAAATTCATACAACACCAGAAAGTTCTGGTGCCGGAGCAGTGCAGATGCCCTTTCCATATAGGTTTTCGTCAGTTGGATTTTCAGCTGGTAAAGCATATCCAGCATCATATCTGCCAATTGTCCGGGGTTTCCATTCCTTTTCTTTGCTTCATCCATAATCTGTGCCAGCATTTTTTCGGAAATATCGCTTTTCCCCTGATAAAGTAATTCTTTCAGCATTTCATCCACAGCAATCCCTCTATCCATCGCCTCATATTCCCTTGCCATCCCCTCCCTTTCCCCGCTGTAATACATTCCGCTTTTTTCTTCATAAAACAATGTATATCTGTCCAAAACACATTGTTGTATGCTCCTGGCAAACTCATTTTCATTGGAAAAAGTTCCATTTGCCTGAAGCATATACCGTCTCCTGCCTTCCGTTGCCCTTAATTTTTGATATGCCTCCTCTATCAGACACCAATCGCTTTCCCTGACAACTCCGAAAATCCCATCCTGTCTTTGGAAGCAAAACCCGATATCCCAATTTTCCACAATTTCCAGCAGCTTTTCGTCCGGTTCCTCCGGGGAAAACAGTATAAAAGAACGGTACACCTCCTCTGCAATTACATTTTCCAGCCCATAATCCCCCGATGCATCTGCCTCTCCCCGGATAAAAGTTTCCCATAACTGCGACAGCGCTTTTTCAAACAGAAAGGCATTTTGCTGTTTCCCCAACAAGAGCCGGCGCATATTTTCTTTCCTTTCCTTATCCAGCCGCCTTTTTATTTTCCGTATCATTTCCGCCATTTTCTGTCTTTCCAATGGTTTCAGCAGATAATTTTCCACATTTAACCGTATCGCCTGCTGCGCATAGGAAAATTCATCATAAGCCGTAACAATAATAAACAATGTCTCCTCCGCCCTATATTCTTCCCTCAGCTTACGGATTAAGGAAAGCCCATCCATTTCATCCATCTTAATATCCACCAGCATCAAATCCGGTTGGATTTCCCGGTACATTTCCAGCCCTTCATCCCCATCCAGCGCCATACCGCTCACCCGGAAACCCAGTTCTTCCCAATCGATAATTTTTTCCATCAGAAGAAGATTCTGCTCTTCGTCATCCACAAAAACAACCTTATACATTTTCTTATTTCTCCTCGCTACAGGCTTCTGCCGGTATTAAAATAATCACTTTGGTATACTTCCCCTCTTCGCTTTCGATTTCCATCCCCGCCCTGTCATCATACATCAACTTCAATCTTTGGTATACATTCCGCAGTCCGATAGATTCTTCTTTCTCCGATGTTTCACGGATATACCGTTTTAGATTTTCCAACCGTTCCTGGGGGATTCCATTCCCGTTATCCCAGACGCTTATCCGCAGCATATCCTCCTGTATCCAGGCACATATCCGGATGCTTCCCCCTCCTTGCCTGCGCAGCCCATGTTTGATGCAATTTTCCACGATTGGCTGAATAGCAAACTTCATAATCCTGCACTGTGCCGCCCTGCCTTCTAACTGGATTTTATACGTAAATTTCCCGGTATAACGCTGTTCATATAATAATAGATAGTTGGATACATAATCGCATTCTTCTTCCACCGTAACTATTTTTGCCTGATTGTTCATCGCATACCGCAGCAGTTTGCTTAAAGCCACTACGATATCATTAATTTCATAATTTTCGCTCAATACTGCCTTAGACTGAATCAGTTGAAGCACATTATATAGGAAATGAGGATTAATCTGATTCACCAACTGTTCATATTCCATTTCCTTCCGGTATATTTCATCCAGATATACTTTATTTACCAACTCGTCAATCTGCTGTACCATCTCCTCAAACCGTTTTCTTATCAGTACGATTTCCCCGGGCTGGTTTTTGTAATCGGATTCCACATTCCGAAAGTCCCGCATTTCCACCGCCTGGATTCTTTCCAGCAATTCATGGACCGGCCGGTTAATATAGCCGGACATCAAATGACTGACGCAAAGAATCAGCATACAGCTGGCACAGACCATAACGCCCCCTATCCGCTGCATGTTGCGTACAGAGCGGATAATATCATCATGTTCATAAACGGACACAATATACCATCCATTGCTTTGCATCCTGGAATAGGCAATAAACTCATTGCCTACCGTTACAAAATCACTTCTTTTATCCCCAAAGACGGAAAGGAATGTTTCCTCCCCGCATACATGATTGGTTCCGTCCACCACATCATAGTAAAAATCCATTTCCTGATTTACAATGTAAGTTTTTATATTCCCCGCCCCGTCCGCCATTTCCGGCATCTCAATTAAACGGCCGATACCGATATCCGCTATGGCATATCCCAGAATTTCCCCCGCCTCTTTGATAGGAAGCAGGACGGAAACCGCCTGTTCATACATCGGGCGTTTCCCTTTGGAATAATAGTCCAAATCATGAGGCAAGATATATTGGAACCCCTTCTTCTCCAAATCCACATAAGCGCCAAACCATTCCGTTTCCGTAATGTCCGTATAAAAGCTGCTCAGAAATTCGTACTGATACCCATTATTCCCTACAATCACCAAATCCTGAAGATTTTTATCCGCATACACCGCAGAATTAACGGCCTGCTTCAGGTTCCTTTCATGCTTTAAATACTCGCTATAATCAATATTGCCCAAATCCATGCCAGCCATTTTGCGTATACTGCTATTCCTTGAAAGATTATTCAGGGAATTTTTTATCCCCTCCACGCAATAATCCATATGAATGCTGGCTGTCTCTACTGAATATTGCGTCTGCGCCTCAATACTTTCGATTAAATCCCTGGAATACATATGGCTTACAGCAAGAAATGACAGTATAAAAATCCCACATACCGCAGGGATTAATAACACTGTCAATCTTCTCACTATATTCCGGTTCATAAACTCTTGTAATTTTCGATACATAATCACGGCTCCAAATCAATCTCCACATGATTCCTGTCACAAACAAGGCCACTGTTGCTAACCTTAAGCTCCGCCACCTGCAAGGAACTGCGCCTATGTCGGTATTCCCGTAAAAATTCCGGGGCATTTCTTTCTTCCATGCCCACCTCCGGATGGGTAAAATAGAAAATGTATGCCCGGCCCTTATGTACCAGCACATCGGCATGGCATCCTATTGCTCCATCATCCTTCCGTATTCCCGGCCTGTCCAAAATATTGCCGCACCGTTTCCATTCTCTGGCATCTACACTTCTATATACGCCAAGGCCTTCCCACGGATCCGTTATCATCCAGTAAAATCCTTCCAGCCAAAATACGTTCGGCCCTTCGTGCGCGCAATCCGTAATTTCCGCTTCTCCCGCCTGCCAGCGGTACAAGTCCCTGCTGTATGCCGTGTAAGTAAAACATCCATGTACTTCATCCTTATACCACATTTTAAACCCTTGTTCCGGAAGCTGTATAACACATGCATCAATCACCCTATCGGAAGTAAGTTCCAACTTTGACTGAAATTCCCAGTTCCACAAATCCTTGCTTGTATAATGCACAATATCCCGCCCGCAATTCCAGTCAAATGCAATCCCTCTAACATAAGACAGATACATGTGATATACTCCGTCCTGTTCGATTACCTCCGGCGCCCAATATGTGTTTAGCCCCTCCTCAAAGGCAAGCCCTTTTGCCTTCCCGCGGTAAATCCATGTTTTTCCGCCATCCCCTGAACTTGCAATCCCAATATCGCTCCCATGCATATAGGATACACCAATATTCGGCGCATATGCCCGCCGCGCCGTATAAAATATCCACCAGCTCCTTTCATTCTTATTCCAGATAATCACAGGATCCGCAGCCCCGTCAAATATCGGATCCCTGAAAAGTGGCGCATTTGGTATCATTTTTTTCCTCCTTTAAAAACCTTTCCGCTTTTGCCTGGTATTATGCAGGGATTTCTTCCTACCCCTTTACCGAGCCGCTGGTAATCCCTGCTACAATATTTTTTTGCATGAACAAATAAAAAACCAGCACCGGTATCAGGACAATTACCATCGTTGCCATCATCATTCCCCAATCATTGCTGAATTGCCCCACCCCTTTGTATACTTGCATAACTAAGGTAAATGACTTGTTCGAGCTTAAGAACAGATATGGATAAAGGAAATCATTCCAAATCCACATAACCTCAAAGATAACAATAGTTGCCGTTACCGGCTGCAGCAATGGAAAAGTAATCAGCCAAAAGCTTTTCCACGGTCCGCACCCGTCTATCCTGGCAGATTCCTCTAATTCCTCCGGTACACTTCCAAAAAACCCTTGATACAAAAATAAGGAAAAATTACACCAGCTCGAGTAAATTACAACCAGTCCCCAAATGTTGTTCAAAAGGTGCATCTTCTGCAGCGTTAAATATAAAGGAACCATAATCGTCTGTGCCGGAACCATATAACCTAACAGGAAATACAGCAAAATGCCTTTATAGACTTTATGTTTCCTCCGCGCTATTGGGTATGCCGCCATCGCCCCAAACAGGACAATCACTGTAACCGATACCGCCGTAATCAACAATGAGTTCCCAAAACTACGGAAAAAATCCATGCTGTCAAACGCCTTTATGTAATTCTCAAAACTCACTGTTGCCGGAAGCGCCATCGGGGCGGACGATGCTTCCTGCTGGTTTTTAAAAGTATTCACTACCAGATAATAAAAAGGCAAAAGAAAAATACAGCATATGAGCAACATAGTTGCTTCCCCGATTATACAACGCACTTTTTTCCATAAAGACCTCATCATCAATCCTCCCTTGCTGCCTTCCTCTGTATAACGGTTACCGCCACTACAAAAATACAGAACAAAATGGCCGCCGCCATAGACCTGCCATACATTTTATCTACAAATCCCCTTTGGATAATTACCTGTGAAAGCATAGTAGTGGAATAACCAGGCCCTCCCCCGGTCAATGCAAACGGCAAATCAAATATTTTCAAAGCATTGATTAACAGCAGCATAACGCTGGTAGCCATAGCCGGGCGGAGAAGAGGGAGTGTAATCCTAAAAAACATCTGCATTGCCGTTGCCCCGTCTATCCTCGCCGCCTCAAACAAATCTTCCGGAATCCCTTGCAACTGTGCAATATAAATGCAGGCATGCCAGCCAAGCACATTCCAAACGCTTACCAATATTACCGAAAGCAAAGCCACTTTCGGATGGGCCAGCCATAATATGGGTTCAAACCCAAGCGCTGTCACAAACCGGTTCAACACTCCATAATCTAACGGAGACATAATATATGACCATAAATACCCTAAAATCAATGCGCTTGGAACAGACGGAAAGAAAAATGCCGCCCGCTGGAAATTTTTTGTCTTCATTTTTGAATTGAGGATAACCGCCAGCGGAACTGCCAGAACCGTGACAAGCATCGGATTAAAAACAGCATAAATAATGGTGTTTTTAATTGCATACACCATTTCTTTATCGCCCAAAATCTTTATATAATTCTTTAACCCGACATAATTCAGCCCTTCCATAGTATACCCTTTCCAATCCGTAAAGGGCAGACCGAATGCCTGCAAGAGCGGCCACATAATCAAAGCTGTATATGCTATAAATGCCGGAAATAAAAATAATAAATAAGGAACTTCTTTTTTCCACCGGAACTTCATTCCACAAACCTCTTTTCTATACTTTTTCCATGTTTCCCTTTCATTTTATACAGAAAAAAAATTATTCTAAATGCCTAATAGAATGATTTTTTGCTCAAAAACATTTTCTGTGCTATACTATCACTTGCTGTTGCTATAAATATCACAAAGAAAGGAACCTTTATGAGCATTTTAAACGTAGAAAACCTAACCCACGGTTTCGGCGACCGTGCTATCTTTGAAAACGTATCCTTCCGCCTGCTGAAAGGCGAACATATCGGCTTAATCGGCGCCAATGGCGAAGGGAAATCTACTTTCATGAATATTATTACCGGAAAATTAATGCCGGACGAAGGCAAAATAGAGTGGGCAAAGAATGTAAGAGTCGGTTATCTGGACCAACATGCTGTGTTGGAAAGGGGAATGACCATCCGCGATGTGCTTTCCTCCGCATTTTCCTTCCTTTTTGAAATGGAGGCGAGGATGAATGAAATCTGCAGCAAAATGGGCGAAGCTTCCCCTGAAGAATTGGATATCTATATGGAAGAACTGGGAACCATCCAAGACATGCTGACCATGCATGATTTTTATATGATAGATTCTAAAATCGAAGAAATCTCCAGAGCCTTAGGGCTCTCCGATATCGGCAAAACCGAAGATGAAACCATTCCTTACGGGCTGGACAAAGATGTGGATGATTTAAGCGGCGGACAGCGGACGAAAGTGCTGATGGCCAAACTTTTGCTGGAAAAACCGGATATCCTGCTTTTGGATGAGCCTACCAACTATTTGGACGCGGAACATATCGAATGGCTGAAACGGTATTTGACGGAATATGAAAATGCCTTCATCCTTATTTCCCATGATATCCCGTTTTTAAACAGCGTCATCAACATCATATACCACATGGATAACCGGGAATTGAACCGTTATGTAGGCGATTACCATAAGTTTGAAGAAGTCTATGCCATGAAGAAGTCACAGTTAGAAGCCGCCTACCATAAGCAGCAAAAAGAAATTGCGGATTTGAAAGACTTTGTTGCCCGGAACAAAGCACGGGTAGCTACCCGGAACATGGCTATGTCCCGGCAGAAAAAACTGGATAAAATGGAGGTCATCGAATTGGCCGCCGAACGCCCTAAACCAGAATTTCATTTTAAAGAAGCACGCACCCCCGGCCGGTACATTTTCCAAACCGATAATCTTGTTATCGGCTATGACAACCCTTTGTCTTCCTCCCTTAACCTTACTATGGAACGGGGGCAGAAGATTGCGCTCATCGGTGCAAACGGAATCGGCAAATCCACCCTTTTAAAAAATATCCTTGGCCTAATCCCACCCCTTTCCGGTACCGTAGAGCAAGGGGATTATCTGCATATCGGCTATTTTGAGCAGGAGATGCCGCAGGATATTGCAACTACATGCATCGAAGAAATATGGCAGGATTTCCCTTCCTATACCCAATACGAAGTCCGTTCCGCCTTAGCCAAATGCGGTTTAACCACCAAGCATATCGAAAGCAAAGTCAAAGTTTTAAGCGGAGGGGAACAGGCAAAAGTCCGGTTGTGCAAATTGATAAACCGGGAAACCAATCTCCTTTTGCTGGATGAGCCAACCAATCATTTGGATGTGGATGCCAAAGCAGAATTGAAACGTGCCCTTGCAGCCTATAAAGGAAGCCTTCTCCTCGTCTGCCATGAACCGGATTTCTATGACGGCTGGGTTACCGATGTATGGGATTGCACGAAATGGACAACAAAGGCTTTTTAGGTACTAAACACTTTAATCTTCTTAATTATTTGTTTTTATTGTTTCTGTTTTTTTGATTACTTAGTCTTCTGGATGAAAAGAACGATTAGCCATCTTTAAATAGCGCTGAAGCGGCTGGTGAGGAATCCGTTTTAATTTTCCAAAGTTGGTATCCTCATTAAGGTCTTTACCTTCGTTTTCTTTTCTTCCATAGGATGAGTAATCAATTGCAATATTTGTAGATAATTTCCTCTTTCCCGCTTTTCAGTAGGTCAATCATCCCATCACTCAAACGCAGGTCTGCAAAATCAGCGTTTAGCTGACGTTTCATTTCGAACAGTCCCAGCAGATAGTCGGTAGTCACGCCGCAAAATTTTTTCAACCTGATAACTCTTTTTACTATTCATCGGGCAAATTTTCTATGTATCTGCACCTTGGATAATTGGAACAGCCTAAAAATCTTTTCTCTCGACGTTTCTCTTTTGATGCAATACGCATAACAAGCTGTCCACCGCAACGAGGGCATATGTTTTTCTCAACCTTTGGTGTTGCTGTAGCAACAGAAATATTCTGTGAAAAATTATTCTGCATTCTATGTTGAATGTTTTTAATATGTATTATTTTCTCCGCTTCTTTTATCTGCGTAAGCGGGTACAACTTTTCAAATAGTTCATTGATTTTGTCCGATGATAATTGCATTCCTGCCTTTGCAATATTTTGTTGAACCGCCGAAAAAAGGTCATACCGATTAACAACGTAATGTTTTCCGCTAGTTAACGTAACATTTTTCAATGTGCATCTATCGCTAAATACAATATAAGAATAAAAAGGCAGGGTTTGGTCGGCAATGAATGCTTGAAGCCATTTTAGATGCCCTTTGTTTTGCAAGATAGGATTGTAAAATTGATTTTTCTGTGACCTCCCTCGCCCAGTAGGCAACGTTTGAGTCCAATATTGTTGAGATTCCGTTCCAAAAATCCATCCACTATAATTTTTGGATTCAAATACATATATACCCGATTCGTGCAGAAGGACAACATCTAATTCTGTGGTTTCTCCGTTGCTTTTCGGAACATACAAGTTAAACAAATATCGTTTGTACCCAGCGACAGACTTTAGATACTTATATGTGTAAAATTCACCCAACCGTCCTTTATTAAATAGAACACTGCTATATGGATTTTGGGTTTGCTGATAATATTCTGTTTTTTCATACCGCTTTTTCTGTACTATATACACAGCAATAGCAAAAAGTACAGCAAGTAACAAAATCTCCATTATAGTTCTCCTCTACCTGTTTTTATTTAGTGTAGCACAAATCCGAAAGCGTTGAAATAGCAAGTTTTCCGGCCAATTTTCTTACCTATTGGATATATGACACAGACGACCAAAAAAGTGTAGACTTAGGATAGTTCATTGATAGAAGACCTCTGGAAAACTGAATGACCGTTTGAAAAGCCACCCGGCAGACAATACCTCCACTACACAAAATGACTGGATAACAAAAGCTACTCCGACTGCTGGAAACGATGGAAGGGGAAATGTTCTGTATAAAAATAATACCGGATACCATACTGTTTCCGAAAATGGATTTCCGTACGCAGAATGGTATCCGGCTTCTTTTTATCTCCTATATCCTTATTTTAACTTCCAAATATCCCTGTTGTACTCCGCAATCGTCCTGTCGGATGAGAAGAAACCTGCTTTTGCAATATTCACAAGCATCATCTTTTTCCACTTCTGCCTGTCTTCATAATCTTTGAAAATCCTATCTTTTGTCTTGATATAATCCTCCAAATCCAACAGTGTCATAAACCAATCCTTATTTAAAAGTTCTTTGTATAGCCTTTCCAGGTTTTCTTTATGCCCTACTTTAAGCGCTTCCTTGCTTACAATAAAGTCAACCGCTTCTTTGATAATGGGGCTCTTTTTATAGTAATCCTTGGAAACATAATCCGCCTTTGCATAATGTGCAATTACGGTTTCCGACTTCTCACCGAAAATATAAATGTTGTCATCCCCTACCAATTCATGGATTTCTACGTTTGCACCATCGGAAGTTCCAAGCGTTACCGCACCATTGAGCATAAATTTCATATTGCCTGTACCGGAAGCTTCTTTGGACGCCAGTGAAATCTGCTCGGAAACGTCACATGCCGGAATCAGTTTTTCCGCGTAGCTTACATTGTAATTCTCCACCATAAGCATCGTCATATACGGGCTTACATCCGGGTCGTTATTGATGATTTCCTGCAATACAAGCAGCAAATGGATAATATCCTGGGCAATTACATAAGCAGGCGCCGCTTTCGCCCCAAAAATAAAGGTCAGGGGTGTGGAAGGCTTCTTTCCGCCTTTTATTTCCAAATATTTATGAATAATATATAAAGCATTCATCTGCTGCCTTTTATATTCATGCAGCCTCTTTACCTGAATATCGAAAATGGAATCCGGGTTTAAAACAACGCCTTCCGCTTCTTTCACATAAGCAGCCAATTCCTTCTTTTTCTCTGCCTTAATCTCTGCCAGCCGGTCAAGCACTGCCTGGTCATCGGAAAAAGCCAGCAATTTTTCCAGCTTATCCGCATCCTTCTTATAGCCGTCGCCGATTGTTGTAGATAAGAACCCTGCCAATTCCCTGTTGCAGGATAAAAGCCATCTGCGGAAAGTAATGCCGTTTGTCTTGTTGTTGAATTTCTCCGGGTATATCTTATAAAATGCGTGCAATTCCGTATCTTTTAAAATTTCCGTATGGATGGCTGCCACACCGTTTACCGAAAAGCCGTAATGGATATCAATATGAGCCATGTGTACCCTATCATTTTCGTCGATAATCTGCACTGTCTCATCTTCAAACTTTTCCCTGATTCTCTTGTCCAGTTCTTTAATGATAGGCACCAGTTGGGGCACTACCTTTTCCAGATACTCTAACGGCCATTTTTCCAGTGCTTCCGCAAGGATGGTATGGTTTGTATAAGCGCATGTCTTACTTACCACTTCAATAGCTTCATCCATCGTAAATGCTTTTTCATCCACAAGGATACGAATCAGCTCCGGAATTACCATCGTAGGATGGGTATCATTAATTTGGATAACCGCATGGTCATACATTTTGCGCAAATCATATTTCTTTTCCTTCATTTCGCGCAAAATGAGCTGTGCCGCATTGCTTACCATAAAATACTGCTGGTAAATACGCAAAAGGTTCCCCGCTTCATCGGAATCATCCGGGTACAGGAACAAAGTCAGGTTCTTTTCCACCTCTTCTTTGTCGAAGTCTATCCCTTTTTTTACAATGCTTTCATCCAAGGACTCAATATCGAACAAACGCAGCTTGTTCACACCGTTATCATAGCCTACCACATCAATATCATATAAGCGGGAAGTTACTTTTTTCTTTCCGAAATATACGTCAAAAGTTACATCCGTCTTCGTCAGCCATGAACGTTTTTCAATCCAGTCGTTCTTTTCTGCTGTCTGAAGCCTGTCTTTAAACACCTGTTTAAACAGACCATAATGATAATTCAAACCGATTCCTTCCCCCGGGAGCCCAAGGGTTGCAATAGAATCCAGGAAACATGCCGCCAGCCTTCCAAGGCCGCCGTTCCCCAAAGACGGCTCCGGTTCTATTTCTTCTATCTTAGCAATATCTTTTCCTTTTTCCTTTAAAATAGAAGCCGCTCTATCATAAATCCCCAAATTAATTAGATTATTGGAAAGAAGCTTTCCGATTAAAAATTCTGCGGAAATATAATATATTTTCTTCTCCCCTTCGATGCTTTTAGAAACGCTCATCAGCCTCTTCGTAAACTCCAGCAGGCAAAAATAGACTTCCCTATCTTCTAGTTCTTCCAATTTCTTTCCGAACATTTCATCTGCCAGCTCTTCCAACTGCTGCTCCATGTTCAAAACCAATACATCTTTCTGCATATTCGATTGCTGTGACATTTTTTGCTCCTCCTGCATACCAAAATCTTTCTATTAGTAAGTTACCATAGGAAAACGTTTTCTACAACTGTCAATTTGCACATTTTTTTCTAATAAATTTTGTGAGTTTTTCCCAAAATATATCTTTTGGGATTCAGGTGCCGTAAAATCTGCCCGGCAACATCAATTCCTGATATTTTATGCCCATTGCTCATCCATATTGTCAGGCAAACTTTTTGTGCCTAAATCTTTTTAACAAATAATATCCAAATACTGCATACGGACAATCTGGTAATCCAAGATTCTTTTTCTGCCTTCCCCTCCATTCAGCAGATAATGAAGCTCTTCCACCGCAGCCGCAGATACTTCCGCAAAGCCCTGCCGCACCGTATTCATCTGTTTTCCGGCATATCCCATTAGGGTAATCCCGTCAAAACCGCATACCGGACGGAAAATATCCATTTCCGTCAGTGCCCTCATCGCCCCGATAGCCATCAAATCGGAAGCACACACTAAAACGTCTTTTTCCTTTGCATCGTGGAAGGTTATCTCCCTGGCCTTCCGTTCCGAAAAATCCCCTTCCCGTACAAGAAGCTCCAAATCCATTTCCTCTGCCAGCCTGCGGATACCCCTCAACCGTTCTTCCGTCACATAGCCGTTCTCTTTTCCGGCTATATAAAGGATACTTTTACATTTATTATCCACTACCGTCTTTTTTGCCACCTCATACTGGGCCATCTCCTGGTCGATGGATACATACGATGTGCTTCCGTTCACTAACGGCGCATCCACCACTACCGTCTTAAATACCTGGGAGCGGATTACCCCCCGCAGCACGGCATCATCTTTGGACAAGCCATAAATAATTATCCCGTAAATGCTTTGGGAACGCAGATAGCGTATGACTTCCTCCTCCGACTTTCCTTCAAACATGGAGAAGAAAAAAGTATTCACATCCAGCCCCAGTTTTGCTGCTTTGTTAATTGCCCCGGACAGATAACGCATATCAATCTCGTCAATAGCCTGGGTACGGGTATTCAGATTAATCAGCAGCGCCACCCTGCCTGCCTGTTTGGAAGATAAAGCGGCCGCTACGGAATTTGGCAGGAAATTCAATTCCTTTACGGATTCATTTACCCTCTTCTTTGTCTCTTCGCTCACATTCGGGTAGTTATTGAGTACCTTGGAAACGGTAGATATCGCTACCCCTGCATGCCTTGCCACATCTTTAATGGAAACCATGAGGAACCCTTTCTTTCTATAATAAGCAATGTTGGAAATCGTTTTCCAAATTATACTATACCATTTTATAGAAAATGTCCAGCCCTTTTTTATTTTTTTCATACAAAGCCGGATACCAATCTATTGCCCCCTCCGCAACCGACCACGCCAACCGCAGAATTGAAGGCGAATAAACGGAAAAATACAGCTGTCATTTTACATAATGAGAATACATAATGATAGCGCCGTACACCCTGCCACAAGGTGGAGGGAGCAAAATATTGAGAATGTTCCATGTAGTGAAACTGCCCTAATTTTGCTCCCCACCCTACGGCAAGGCATACGGCGCTATATGTAAAACAGGAGTTGTCCTAGCGCACCCCTACGTATTTTATAATTTTATGATAGATACGAAACAGGAAATATGCCGATAACGCAAGGGACATCAGTTCCGCAATCGGGAACGCCCACCATACGTAATCCACATTTCCAAGCCGCGCCAGCAGATACGCCGCCGGAAGCAGCACCACAAGCTGCCTTGCAATAGAAACAATCATACTGTAAACCCCGTTCCCCAATGCCTGGAACACCGAGCCGCAAATAATGCAGAAACCGGCCAGCAGGAAGCTGACACTTATTGTCCGAAGCGCCGGCACGCCAATGCGCATCATGGTTTCCGATGCATTGAACCATTCCAGCAGAATCTTTGGGCAAAGCTGGAATGCGAGGAATCCGGCTACCATCAACGCCATCGCATAAGCAATACTCAATTTAATTGTCTGGATAAGCCGTTCCTTTTTCCCCGCCCCATAATTATAAGCAATAATCGGCACCATACCGTTATTCAAGCCGAACACCGGCATAAAAATAAAGCTTTGGAGCTTAAAATACACGCCAAATACTGCCGTTGCCGTAGAAGTAAAAGAAATTAATATCCGGTTCATGCCATAAGTCATCAAAGAGCCGATTGCCTGCATAATAATGGATGGAATCCCCACTTTATAAATACCGCCAATAATTTCTTTATCCGGCCGGAACCCTTTCCACACCAGCTTAATCTCATGGTTCACTTTATGGTTGATGATATATCCCATTATCCCGGCGATAATCTGTCCGATAACTGTCGCGGCCGCCGCTCCTGCAACACCCATTTTGGGCATTCCAAACAGGCCGAAAATCAGAATAGGATCCAAAATCAAATTGATAATCGCCCCCGTCCCTTGTGTAATCATCGTATATACTGTTTTGCCCGTAGACTGCAGAAGGCGTTCAAAAATAATTTGGGTAAATATCCCAACGGATAATACACATACAATCATAAGATACTGCACCCCATAACCAAGGATTTCCCCGTCCTTTGTCTGGCTCTGGTAAAAAGGCGCCGTTCCGGCAATTCCAATCAATACGAATACAAGATAAGACATAAAGGCAAGGAACACCCCGTTCACTGCAGTCTTGTTTGCCTTTTCAAAATTCTTTTCCCCTAAAGACTTGGATAAAATCGCATTTACCCCCACCCCGGTTCCCGTAGCGGTAGCTATCATCAGGCTCTGTATCGGAAAGGCAAGGGATACTGCCGTCAATGCATTTTCACTAATCATTGATACAAAGATACTATCTACAATATTATACAACGCCTGCACCAGCATCGATATCATAATGGGCAGGGACATTGACAGCAGCAGCTTATTTACCGGCATAACACCCATTTTGTTTTCCTGTTGTAATTCCATATTTTTCATCCTCCTACTTGTTATTCCGTATTTTCCAGCCAAAATCCGGCAGTCATAAGGTTACTATCCGCCCGGCGATTGTTTACAGCCCATCTGTGGAAACAAAAAAAGAACACCTTTCATCCATTGGATAAAGATGCTGCTCTTTCTTTAATGAGGCATCGGGGATTCGAACCCCGGACAACTTGATTAAAAGTCAAGTGCTCTACCGACTGAGCTAATACCCCATATTAAACTGGGCTAGCTGGATTCGAACCAGCGAATGCAGGAGTCAAAGTCCTGTGCCTTACCGCTTGGCGATAGCCCATTATTATAACACCAAGCCTATTCGGCGGGTTTGCTTCATAGGATATAAAACCTATTAAGCAGAAAGGGTGGGTAAAGGGACTCGAACCCTCGACCTTCAGAGCCACAATCTGACGCGCTAGCCAACTGTGCTATACCCACCATATTAAAATTATTGTTGCAGCCCGGCTTTCCACCTAACCGCAAATCGGAACCGGATTACGGCATATCCTCTATGCACGTCCAAATCCCGAGCGTGCTCGAAGGGATTCGAACCCCCGACCCACGGCTTAGAAGGCCGTTGCTCTATCCAGCTGAGCTACGAACACTTATTTCTGCGAGTGACATACGTTGCAACCAAAATCCCTATTCCTATCACCCGTGAAGCGGGTGATGGGAATCGAACCCACGTGTCCAGCTTGGAAGGCTGGTGTTCTACCATTGAACTACACCCGCAAATTACCGATATACTATTTTCGATTTGAAATCGGGGTGACAGGATTCGAACCTGCGACCTCCTGGTCCCAAACCAGGCGCTCTAGCCAAGCTGAGCCACACCCCGGAATGCCATCCCACTTCGTCACAACGCAAGACATATTATATTATAACATTCGTTTTATGTCAACACATTTTTCCAATTTTATTCTCCATTATCTATAAAACTCAAATATAAAAATCCATTCTACCGTATGCCCGCAAAGTAACAGAAAATATTAGACAGACAGCCCCCAAACCATAAAAAAATGCTAAAAATGCGGGAACCGCTGTTAAACAGACTCTTTGGGCAGCAAATATTTATAAATAGCAAATGGAAAAATGTGCTTCACCATCCTCATCCAATTCCATTAGGATATAAGAAGGCCGACGGTTGGACTGCCTTGGATAGGTCAGGCTGCCAGGATTTATGACTGTCAGACCACCAGATGTGTCCACCACAGGTTTATGGGTATGCCCGAACATAACAATGTCCACACCCCTGGCACGCGCTTCTTCCTTCAACGTTTCGTTTCCCATCGCAACATAATAATTGTGCCCATGAGTCAGCCACACGCGGTATTTCCCTATTTCAAATTCTTTTTCCCTTGGAAGCTCAGAAAAATAGTCATTATTCCCAGCCACCATCTCCACCGGGCATCCGGCACTTTCGCTGATGACATATTCGCTTCCTTCCACATCCCCGCAATGGATAACCATATCTACCGGCTCTACCTTGCCCAAAGCTTTCAGGTAATTTTTATTTTGACGGTGTGTATCGCTCACTATCAATATCCGCATATTTCCCCTAACCTCTTCCTCAGTTCCTCTTTCATTTTGCGCAATGCTTTCCCTCTGTGGCTAACACTGTTCTTTTCTTCATCGCTCAGTTCTGCCGTCGTCCTGCCAAATTGCGGAACATAGAAAATAGGGTCATAGCCAAATCCGTTATTACCCTTTTCCTTATAATCTATCCGCCCCTCAATCTCCCCACAGGTAACTACTTCCGCCCCGTCAGTGAAAACCGCAGCAATCGCACAGCAAAACCGCGCCGTCCTCTTTTCATCCGGTACTCCTTTCAGGCGCTCTATTATGTTGGCATTTTTTACACTATAAGGAGTATCTTCCCCCATATACCTTGCCGAATAAATCCCTGGCTCTTTATTCAGGTAATCCACTTCCAGCCCCGAGTCGTCCGCCAATACGATTTCTCCGCACACTTTGGCTACTTCCCTCGCTTTTATGGCAGCATTTTCTTCAAATGTCGTTCCGTTTTCTTCAATTGCTATGTCTACTCCAATTTCTTTCATGGAAACGACTTCCAAATCCAAATCCAATAAAATCTCCCTGATTTCTCTCATTTTACCGGCATTCCCTGTGGCAAAAACAATCCTTCTTTTCATTCCCTGCCCTCCGTCTTCGACCTTGCAGGCGGCTTCGGGCCTATGTATTGATAATAATAGGTTTTCATCATGCCGTTATAAATCTTTCGGTTTTTATCCGCTTTCCTACCCATATCCCGCTCTACATTCTCATAAGAAGTAATCATGTAAAGGGACCACGAATCCAGCATGGAAAAACGTTGCCCAAGCGTGGCATATAAAGAAGGCAAATCCGCTTCCTCCATCCTCTCACCATAAGGCGGATTGGTAATGACAAAACCGTACTTTTTCGCATGGCTTAACATATCCACCCCTCTTTTCTGGAAATGGATGAGGTTTTCCACCCCGGCAAGGCGGGCATTCCCTCTGGCCGCTTCTAATGCATTTTCATCAATATCAAAACCCTGAATATCGGTTTCTACCGTCAAATCCACCATTTCACGGGCTTCTTCTAAAGTATCGTACCAAATCCGTTTCCCCGCGATATGCTCCCAATCCATAGCCGAAAAATCCCGGTTCATCCCCGGAGCTATATTGGCCGCCATCATAGCCGCCTCTATCGGAAAAGTACCGCTGCCGCAGAACGGGTCTACTAAAATCCGGTTCCCCTTCCACGGTGTCAGCATAATCAATGCAGCCGCCAGATTCTCCGCAATCGGAGCCTGTACGGAAAGTTTCCTATATCCCCGTTTATGAAGGGATTCCCCGGTAGCATCCAATCCTACCGTGACCTCATCCTTCAGCAAAAAGACCCTCAAAGGAAAAGCTTCCCCGTCCTCTGTAAACCAGCTTTGGCGGTAAACCCTCTTTAGCCTTTCCACCATTGCTTTCTTCATCACCGATTGTATATCCGAAGGGCTAAACAGTTTGCTCTTCACGCTCCCTGCCTTTGCCACCCAGAATTTGCCATTTTTAGGGATATACTCCTCCCAGGGAAGGTTAGCCGTTCCCTGAAAAAGCTCCTCAAATGTTTCCGCATGGAAACTTCCTATTTTAATCAGGATTCTTTCCGCTGTCCGCAAGAATATATTTGCCCGGCATATTGCTTCCTCATCCCCAAGGAATGTCACCCTGCCGTCTTCCACTTTGCTGATATCATAACCTAAATCAATAATTTCCCTTTTCAAAACTGCTTCCAGGCCAAAATGGCAAGGTGCAATCAATTCATACCGCTTCATTTTTTTTGTAGCCATACTTTTTCCAATCCTATTTTTTCAATCTAAACTTTGTCCACCGATACATGTAGCTTTATATTAAAGCCTACCCAGCCTTTTTGTCAATCATTTATGTAAATACCTGCCGTTACCGTTTATACGGTATCATTTTCTATCCTAAGTTTTAACAAGTCCTGTCCTGCAAAAAATATTAGGCTGCGCATCAAATCCCGATGCGCAGCCTTTGCCAGAATCCCACTTAGAAGTTGTTGTTGTTCTTCTGATTGCTGTTGGAACAGTTATTGTTGTTGTTGCTGTTTTTCTGGTTCTGTTTTTCATTGTTGCTGTTATTGTACTTGTTTTCCTGATTCTGTTTCTCATTCTGGTTATAATCGTTTTTAGACATTTTGCATTCCTCCTGATTTGTTTTTGTTACAGGAATAGTATGTCTTGTACAAAGAAAAAGTATTCATCTCCTTTTATAGGACTTTAGTACCGTTTTTTTATTTATTTTGCACAGAAAATACCTTAGGACTTTAGTACTATTTACGTATTGCATTTTATAAAAACAGTGCTATAATAACATTATAAATAGAAATAACCCTTCATCGTTTCTATTTATAGACCCTTATATTAATTATTTATACTCCCCTCATTAGAGCGCCAGACCCTTTCTGGCGCTCTATTCATTTTATTGGCAATTGATCTTATCCGCACTCGCGCCCTGTTCAGTTTATGAGTAATGGCTTTCGCCCGTTCGGGCGCACCCATGTCGTACAAACCCAAAAAAGAGTTAGCCTGACAGGCAACTCTTTTTTCTACAAAACTATCTCCAAAACTACGGCGCAACTCCCCTTTCCCTTCAGCTTCCTTTCCGAAGCATCCTCACAATAAGCACAACACAAAAGACAGGTATAATTATAGGAAGAAGCATGGATACTACCGAGCTTAATACACTGATTACCACAAACGCTACAACCAATACAATTATAAGCAAAAGCCACCCCGGCATACGGTAGATTTTGGGGGAATCCCCCCTGCCATTCCGGCTATCATCCTGTGAACCATCTTCGTATACTTCATCGTATTCCTGGTTGCTGAAATTCTGCGCCTGGTATTTTGATGCCTGAATAATCGTTTTCGCCAACAGCCTTGGATCCCCAAGCCCGGCAATAATTTCTTCCTCGCTTTGCCCCGAACGAATCTGGGTATCAAAATACTCCTCATAGTAACGCATATTCTCATTTACCGTGCTGCTTGTCAGGCTTCCCGCTAAAGCCCTATGCAAGCTGTCCATAAACTCACTTCTGGTCATAGTTCCTCTCTTCCTCTTTTAAAACGCATTCTAAAACCCGTTCCCAAATATCCTTTAAAGCCTATCCATTCCCCGGCCTTCCCTCAGCCGTTTCAAATATTCTTCCGGATTTTTCATTAGTTCTATCATTGTACGGAAAGAACGCAGTACCATTGTCTCCTTATTGCACTCCGCTGTATTCTTCCCCAAGTCTTTGATTAAATTATACCGGTTCATCTGCCATACATATAAATCAATCAGAGAATAGCCTTCATATTGAAAATGGTCTTTGTAATCGTGATGTTCCAAATAATAAACCAATTCTTCATATAAAGAAGGAATGCCCAGCAAATCCACCCACAGCGTTTCCGTCCACTCCCTTGTCTGTCCTGCATATTCCCCTAAAGCAAGCAATTTTTCGTAAACCTGTACTTTTCTTCCGTCATATAATATCTCTGGCAATTTCCATCACTTCTTTTCCGTATTCTCTCGTCTATCCTTTATCCTGCAACAGCCCTGTTTATGTCAGAGGCCCCACCAGACGAAGCACACGCCCCATCAGCCGGTTTAAAATGTTTATCCGTTTATAATATCTCATATCCACTTCCATGCACTGTTCCAAAGTTTCCTGAAAGTCTTTTTCCACATCAGCCACAGCTTCGTTCCGGTACAAATACGCGGCACACTCAAAATGATGGTACAAGCTCCGGTAATCCATATTGACGGTTCCCACCACTGCCGTCTCGTCATCGGATACAAATACTTTGGCATGGATAAATCCCGGTGTATACTCATACACCTTTATCCCTGCTGCCAGCAAATCCGGATAATATGTTCTGGACATGGCAAAAATTGGCTTTTTGTCCGGTATATGAGGAATGATAATCCGCACATCCACCCCTCTTCGTGCCGCATACTGGAGCGCATCCAGCATCGCATTATCCACGATAAAATACGGTGTCATAATATGCACATACCGGACGGCATGATGGATAATATCCAAATATACCGTTTCCGCCACATTTTCGGGAGTGGTTGGCCCATCCCCATAAGGGATGACAAAGCCATGACTGCTGCCATCCACTTTCCAATCCGACCTGATATATCGGGCATAATCCTCCTGCCCCCACTCAGAGCTGTTCCACATCTGCAGGAACATAATGGTAAAGCTTTTCACCGCATCGCCTTCCACTTTGATTGCAGTATCTTTCCAATGCCCGAATTTCATTTTTTCATTAATATATTCATCTGCCAGATTTACCCCGCCGGTGTAGGCCACACGCCCATCGATTACCAAAATCTTCCTGTGATCCCTGTTGTTTTGGGATGTAGACATCAGGGGCCGTATAGGGGCGAACATTTTGGCTTTAATTCCCATCGCCCGAAGCTTTTTCGGATAAGAATATGGAAGCAAAAGGATGGAACACATGCCGTCATACATAAAACGGACTTCTACTCCTTCTTTCACTTTCCGCTTTAAAATCTCCAAAATGCTGTTCCACATTTTTCCCCGCTCTACAATAAAATATTCAAGGAAAATAAATTCTTCTGCTTTTTCAAGCTCTGCGAGCAAATCCTGATACTTGGCTTCTCCGGTGGGGAAATAAGTCACCGGGCTGTTCCGGTATGTCGGGAAGCCGCCGATTTCTTCCAAATAGTGGCCAACTCCTGCCATATGGGAATCCATTCCTTGTATCTCCTGCTTCGTTTTCCCATCCGTATGCATAAAAGGCCCTGTTTCTTTCAGCCTTCTATCCAGCCCCTTCTTCAGCCCTATATTCCCCCAATTCCCAACGATAAACAGATAAAGCAACGCGCCGAATACCGGCGCGGCGCATATTGGTATAACCCATGCCAGTTTAAATTCCGGCGTTTCATCCTTATTCACAATATAAACAAGCAGTACTGCACTGAGGGTCAGCATAAACAGCAGAGACAGCTCCGAATATTCCCCCAGCCACTTAAACCCGGCAAACAGCCAAAACACCTGCACCAGCAACAGGGCAAATGTAATCATTGTCCGGCTGAAAACTATTTTAAAAAGTACACTCCAATATTTCTTCAATCCCAATCCAGCTTTCCCTTTAGCAACTCCCTTTTCCAAAAAGTGTCCCCATTACATAAAGCCTGAAATATACTGCTTATTTTCCAATAAAACTTTACTGCTTTTCTGTCTGGTCTTATTCAGTATAATCATCATATGTACTTTACCACTTCTGGTTTTATATACCCGATTACAAACTATCTGCCTACTACATGCGGCGCCTACTTATAAGCCCGTTTGGGGTACATCATTCCGGAAAAGAAATTTAATAATTTTCCGCTTTCACATGAAAATAAGACTGAGGGTGCGCACATACCGGACATGTTTCCGGAGCTTTCTTTCCTACGCATACATGGCCACAGTTTGCACACTGCCAAACCACATCCCCTTCCTTGGAAAATACCAAATCCCCGTCAATATTCGCCAAAAGCTTGCGGTATCTCTCCTCGTGTTCCTTTTCTATAGCAGCAACCCCTTCAAATAAATCCGCAATTTCCGGAAACCCTTCTTCCCTCGCTTCTTTTGCAAACTCTGCATACATATCTGTCCATTCAAAGTTCTCGCCTTCTGCCGCTGCTTTCAAATTCTCCACCGTACTGCCGATGCCGCCGTGCAGAAGCTTGTACCACATTTTCGCATGTTCTTTTTCATTATTTGCCGTCTCTTCAAAAATTGCAGCAATTTGTACATAACCGTCTTTTTTCGCTTTGGATGCGAAATAGGAATATTTATTCCTTGCCTGTGATTCCCCGGCAAATGCCGCCTGTAAATTCGCCTCTGTTTTTGTTCCTTTTAAATTCATCTTATTATTGTTCTCCTTCCTTTTATAGTTGAAAGAATACAATTCCATCAACTTTTCTCTCTGGTTTTCCGGCCCTTAATATTCATCGTGTAAAAAATTCATTTCCCTCTGTCCGGCAATGCCGCTTAGAAGATGGCACAAAAATTTGTTATAAAAACTGTCTTGTTCCATTCCATCTATGTTGCATTCCGATGAGCCCCTTAAGGCATAATGAGTTACCCCAGCGGCCAACTTTTTCCGGTCATTTCACAATGCTGCGGTGTTTTCTCCTGCTTAGGTAAAATGAGTTGACCCGGTGCCCAATTCTTTCCGTTTTTTTCACAACGCTGTGGCGTTTTCTCCTGCTTAGGTAGAATAAGTTGACCAGGCGGCCAACTCTTGCTGGTTTCTCCAACGTTGTAATTTAATATGAAAAATATTTTCAGATATACAGTAGTTTATCATATAATTTTTCAATTGGAAATTAAATAAATATAAAGTTTTATATTTTCAGTCTTCCCACTGCCTAATCCTGTAAGTTACCCCAAGCTTGTCGCAAATCTGCAGGCACTTTTCCTCTTCTTCCCTCGTAATCGTCGTTTCCACTGTAGTTAATACAACTTTCGGCACATATTTTTTTACATTTTCCGCGAATCTAAGCATCCCATCGAATGACTCCTCGCCGAACTTATTCCTTGTCAAACGGTAATATTCCTCCTTGTCCGGCGTATTTAAGCTGATGGAAACAATATCTACCTTCCCTGCAAACATAGGCGTTGTATCTTTTCCATGAATCAAATCCGACAATCCATTTGTATTGACCCGGACAACCATACCGTATTGTGCCTTCACATAAGCGGCAATCGCAAGCAAATCTTCCAGACGTTCCGTAGGTTCGCCAAAACCGCAGAATACTACTTCTTTATATTTCCCCATATCAAATTTGCCAAATTCCTTTTCCACTTCTTCCACGGAAGGTTCCCTCTCCAGCCATAAACTGCCGGAATGGTTCATTTCATCTTTCGTCTGCCGCAGACAAAAAGTACACGCACATGGGCAACGGTTCGTTAAGTTCACATATAAATTATCATGCAATTCATATAATATTGTCATATCACCCTCCATGCCGCTTTTGGGCGGCTCTCTCAATCCCGTTTTAATGTATACAAAATTTCTTCAAAGCATACCCCGTCCGTAGAGGGAATGTCCAATTCTACCGATTTCAAAATCCCTTCCCTTACGAAATCCGAAGCTTTCCTCACCGAATCTTCAAAACCTACCCCATTGATTGCATCCGCAGCTATAATAGAAGCGAAAACATCTCCTGTGCCGGAACGCTCCGTACCTGCTTTATGCACCTGTATCATTTTCGGTTCCTTCCCCTTTTCCACCGCATAGCTAGCTATAAAATCCCCCTGTAAAATCCCTGTAATAACCACTTTCTCCGGGCCCTGCCCAAGCAGTTTCCCCGCCATCCCATACAGTTCCTCTTCTTCCCATCCCTCTTCCTTATAAACTGTATCCGTCAGACGGCAGCATTCCGTCAGATTTGGCGTAATGATATCCGCATACTCTATCAACCGCCGCATTTCCCCACACATCTCTTCGGTATAGGTAGCATATATCCTGCCATTATCCCCCATGACCGGATCGATGATTACCTTCGTCTGCCCACCGCCAAACTCTCTGATAAACCGGATGACTGTCTCAATCTGCTCCTTAGAGCCAAGGAACCCTGAAGTAATCCCTTCAAATTTGAGCCCCAGTTTCCGCCACTTTCCAATATATTCTTCCATCCGACCAGTATAATCATCGAAAAAAAACTCCTCAAACCCCATATGGTTGGAAAGGACAGAGGTTGGGATTGGGCAACATTGGATACCGAGATATGAAATAATCGGCAAAGACACTGTAAGG
>Ga0137307_101242_pt1 | contig 24060 bp, 36 predicted proteins | sample NAcewD2O_March_2_FD_97180 | JGI IMG/M metagenome (GOLD analysis project Ga0137307, IMG submission 97180) | Mouse cecal microbial communities from Vienna, Austria - N-Acetylglucosamine amended D2O_March | ecosystem: Host-associated > Mammals > Digestive system > Large intestine > Cecum | place... | reverse complement strand
GAATCAGGTTGTTTCCCTTCCGCTTCGGGATCCGCTGACGTATATCAACATGGACGACGCGATCGCAAGAATCCGGCAGAAAGGGGAAGGCTGGCACTTGCTGACTAATTGCGAATGGCAGTACATAAAGGACACCACACGGCCGGGAACACATGGAAATACATCATATGGACATTATCACACTGACGAATCAGAAGAGGGCATGCGGAGCGAATACGGGCGCACAGAAACAGGATCCGGCCCCGCTGCATGGTTCCACAACGGAAACACAGAAACGGGCATAGCTGACACGATCGGGAATGTGTGGAAAATTGTTTCTGGAATCCGCTTAAAATCCGGGAAACTGGAATACATGCCGAACAATGACGCCGCGGCCCCTGACGCTGATTTATCAGAGGATAGCAAGGAATTTCTGGAAGTGCTGGCAAACGGCCGCCCGGTCATGATAGGCCCCGGAGAAGATGGCGATATGATGATCACAACGGGAGAGGTTGAAGGCTATGACGCCGTAGAACGTGAGGAAGTATCCGTTTCCCTGGATGAAGTACCGCAGATTTTAGAGGATTTAGGGATCATTGTAAATGATGAAAATGCAAGTAAAGAATGGTTTGCAGCTGACGCGGAACTTTACGAAGCTGTTTGTTTCGTGGGTGCGGGTTACGGCAACACTTCGCATTCCGGGCCTTCGGCGCTGAGTTTGAGCCACCCGCGTTCTGACGTGCTCACGCTTGTCGGCTTCTTTTCCGCTTTACTTGGAAAACCTGTAATCCGGTAACTGTAATCTGTTTACCCGCGCGATAGCGCGGCTAATAGGCCCGTGGAGGGCCGGAAAGGTGGAACCATGAGAAAACCAACGAACCGCACTTCATATCAGGAAGTAACGGCGCTTTATGAGAAATACGGCCGGGCTGATTATCAGCTTCAGACAGTCCAGGACATTTTAAATATTCACGGATATGACATAACCGAAACAACCGGCTATCAGGATTTGACAGAGGAAAATAAGCGGATTTTTGAAGCCTATGTTATCCGGCATTTAAACAATGTCGGAATGAATACCAGGCTTACAATGTGGCCGAAATCGGTTCACTATGTCCGGGAATTGACTTACGCCGGGCCGGAGGAATGGGATCCGGAAGAGCAGCGCAATTTCCGCTGGGAGATCGGGAAAGAATTTATAATCCTGAAAGCCGACGGCAAAACAAAGAAATTCAGGAAATATATGGACGATGGCAAGACCAAAGCAGACATTGACAAGACAACCGCAAAAGAATTTCTTCGGGTTGATTGGAAAATGCACGGCCGGATCACATGGTTCCATGTTTCTGAAGAATTAGAGTATTACTAAAAAGGGGGCTGCAATTATGGCAAAAAAAGAAAATCAGCAGAAGGCACAGGCTGAACGGCTGAAAGAGATTTTGAAAGGCTTCGGAATCAGGACGCCGAAAGACCTTGACGAAGCCCTTCCGAAAGCGCTTGACACATTGACGATCGGCATTATGACGAACGCGCCGATCGTGGATTCTGCATAATAAAAGGGCGCAACGCCAAAGATTGACAGCCTTCCCGTTGCGCCCCATTCACAGCTTGCGACATGCGCCAGCCTTTAATAATTGTAAAGGTTAGGCGCGTGAATGTCAAGCATATGGAGCGATTTTCAGCGAAGAAACACATATTATTCAGACGGCATTACAAAAATCACAGATCCATTCTGGCGGAACATTTGCCAGAGTTGCGGGAAAGTTTATATGTCGTGTGATGTAAATAGCATATGTCCTAATTGTGGATGTTCTGACGCGGATCGTTATCTTGGTACTATTCCATACGATCAAGTGATTGCTGAACGTGGTAAACCAAAAAATCAGAGTTTATCAGAGTAAATCAGAATAAATCAGAGTTTATCAGAGAATATCAGAGTAAATCAGAGTAAATCAGAATTCACAAGGGCGGCAGAAAGACGGTGAAAGATTGAACAGGTTAGGTTTTATTATTCTTTCAATCTTGCGAACGGGCGAAGCCACAAGCAGACTATCATCTATGACAGTAAAAGAGATCGCCGCTTCGGAGGATTTCGGATTGAAAGAAAATACGATATTCAAAAAAATAAAAGATTTTGAGAAATCCGGATATATTGGCCGCGGATTGAAAGAGGGCCGCGCTGATACATATTTTATCACGCCTGAAGGGTGTGAATGTCTGGAAAAAGAAAGGGGCAGAAAATGAAAAATAAAATTTCATTCGTGGCAGTAGGCCAGGCGGCCGGAAATATCGGCCGGTTATTTGAGGAAAACGGCTTTTCTGTAATTTACGTGAATACGTCACGGGAGGATCTTGACACGCTGGAAAAGGCAAAATTCAAGTATCACATTCCACAGGGCGAAGGCTGCAACAAAGACCGCAAAAAGGCGAAGCAGCTTGTTATTGATGATTTTGACAATATCGCGGCGGAAATTGAATCAAAGGCAAAATCTGAAATGACTTTTGTTATTTTCGCCAGCGGCGGCGGCACGGGTTCCGGGGCTGGGCCTATGCTTATTGATTTGCTGATTGACGAAGGAAAGACCATAGGAGCGATCACAATTATTCCGGCGCCTGATGAAAGCGTAAAATCACATATCAATTCATACGAATGTTTTTCGGAGTTGACGGAAATTTCCGGTTCCGGTTCCTGTTTTATCATCGACAACGGGAACGGGGATAAACTGGAATTAAACGCCGCCTTCGTGGATTCCTTTTCCGCGTTTTTGGAGATTCCGGAAAAGCATAAAAGCGTAAAAGGCAATATTGACAAGGCGGAAATCATGGAAACATTAAAGGCGCACGGCGTTTCCGTTGTTATTCGCAGCAAAGGCAAGGAAAGCGCCGACGTTATCCAGGCAGTAAAAGAAAGCGCCCTGGCGCCGCTGGAACCTGATAGAGCCGTGAAATATATTACGGCTTCCCTTGCTGGAAATGTAAAAATGTCGGATTTAGAAAAGGCGTTCGGAACGCCGATCGACAATTTCCAGACATTCAACGCCGAAGAAACAATATGCTGCATATCCGGCCTGACATATCCGCAGACAAGGCTTGAACTGGTTTATAACAAAGTCGCTGAAAACAAAGATTTGATCAAAAAGAATCTGGCAGCTACACGGGAAACCGGGCTGAAGGGCGGCGTCAATTTCCTGGACGAAATGGAACCGGCAAAGAAAAAGGATGGAGGGAAAAAGCCGCAATCAAAGCGGGATATTATGAGCAAATATTTATAGCTTTTTAGGTGGTGATACTATGGCAGAAATGCAGTGGATCAAACTTCGGATCGATATGTTTGACGATGAAAAAATCAAAATTATTCAGTCAATGCCAGACGGTGACGCGCTTCTTGTGGTGTGGATCCGCCTGATCGCCCTGGCTGGAAAATGCAACGCGAACGGGCTTATTTTGGTGGAAGATGAATTCCCATACACGGATGAAATGCTTTCCGTGATTTTCAATAAGCCGCTGCAAACGGTTAAACTTGCGCTTGCAACGTTTGAAAAATTCCGGATGATTGAAAGCACAACAAAGGGAATCTATATCACAAATTTTGATAAGCACCAAAACATTGAGGGCATGGACAGAATCAGGGAGCAAAACCGGATTAGAAAGCAGCGGGAAAGGGAGCGGAAAAAGGCGCTATTGCTGGAAGAATTACCTTCCGGCGCCGCCGCGGTTCCGCCGTCTGGAATCGGTGAAAACAACAATGTCACAAGCCCGTCACGTGACATTTCACGTGAAGTCACGCAACAGAGAGAAGAAGAAGAGAAAGAAGAAGAATATATAAATATATCTTCTGACGAAGATATATTGTCCGGCCCGGCTGATGAAACGCCGGATCCGGTTCCGGATTCCGAAAGAATCCGGATAGACTATCAGCACATAACACAGGATTTTCATGATACATGTATAGATTTACCCAAAATCCGCGGAATGTCTGAAGCGCGGAAAAAGAAAATCCGGACACTGTTAAACGAGTTTAAAAAGCTGAAAATCTGGCCTGGCATAACAGACTATGACCGGCTTCACCGGCTTTTTGAGATGGCACAGGACAGCGATTTTCTTTCTGGACGTAACGGGCGCTGGGGCGGATGTTCGTTTGATTGGCTGATAAATAAAACAAACGCTTTAAAAGTGCTAGAAGGCACATACGCAAATAAAGGGGGTGCAAACAATGTCAACGGCAACACAGGCAGCACAGGCGCCGGAAACCCTGGAATCAATAACCACGCCGATCCTGGAACGATTGAGGGAACAACGAATGAAGCGCTTAAACGGTTCCGGAGAAACAACGGAAAAGACGGCGTATAAATGCCAGAAATGCCGCGATTCCGGATATTACGAAATTGAAAAAGACGGCTATACATATTCCCGTGAATGTGAGTGCGGGAAAATACAGCGGGATCGGCTTGCTGGCCGGTTGAGGTTTGCCACAATTCCGAAAGAATTTGAAGGCCAGACGGTTGACAATTTTCAGACGGATTGTTATTCCACGCCGCAAAGCCAGGAACTTGCAAAGCTGGCGAAATACCTTGCAAAACAGTATATTGAGCAATTCCAGGAAATCAAGGAAACCGGAAAAGGATTTTACTTTCATTCAGGCGTTAAGGGTTCCGGAAAGACGCGGCTGGCCGTGTCGATTGCTAATGACATAATCACGCGGTACATGGTGGGCGCGAAATTTGCAACCACAATACAGATTCTTGACCAGATAAAAAGCACATGGGGCGAAAATTCCAGGGAACGGAACGCGGGCGATCCGGTAAACGAACACAGATTGATTGATGATATTATATCCGTTCCCGTCCTGGTGATTGATGATATAGGCGTCGAGAAGCCAAAAGACTGGATAAATGAGCGCTTTTATAATATCTTAAACGGCCGCATGATTGAAAAGCGGATCACGATATTTACAAGCAATTACCGGATCGGGGAATTGCAGCTTGACGATCGGATCGTCAACCGCATTGAAAAAATGGCGCTGCCTATTGAGTTTCCGGCGGAATCAATCAGGAGCGCGATCGCAAGAAAGGAGAACAGCGATCTTCTGGATCGCTTACTTGGAAAATGACTATTGCAGTAGATTTTGACGGCGTATTAACGCCAAACGGACACTGGCCAAATACCGGGGAATCAAACGAAAAACTGATTAACTGGTTGATCATGTTCCGGGAAATGGGCGGAAAAGTGATTTTGTGGACAAATAGAAACGGGAAAGCCCTGGAAGCGGCGGTTGAATTTTGCAGATATAACGGCCTGGAATTTGACGCAATAAATGAAAACCTTCCGGAAATCCTGGAACAATTCGGAGAGGACAGCCGGAAAATAACAGCGGATCTCTATATTGACGACAAAGCATGTAAACAAGTATTTATCAAGGGGAAAATGGATGAAAGATAACGAAAATAAAATCATAGACAAAATTGAAAAATTGCTGGCGCTTTCTTCATCCAGCAACGAAAACGAAGCGCGATCGGCTATGCTGAAAGCACAGGAACTAATGGCAAAGTATGAAATCAAGCGCGAGCAGCTAAAGGACGGAGAACAGGAGGAAAGGCCCGTTGTAAACTTTTCTTCGGTTCCGTTCCGGGATGAATGGATTCACATGGTTAGCGGCGTGATTGCTGAAAATTTCCGTTGTCGCCGTATCTCGGTTAGCCGGATAGGTTCCCGCGGTGCTTTTCGTATTCGGTTTTACGGTTACGAAGAGGACGCGGAAATCTGCATAAACATTTTTAATTATGCCGTTAAGGTTATCAGGAAGCGCTTTATGGTATTACGGGCCATATATGCAGACGCAAAGCGGGAATTCGGCCGGGATGAAAAAATGAATTATGTGTTAGGGTTCTGTCACGGCCTGGAAAAGAATTTTGAAGAACAGAAAGCGCAAAGTCAATCCTTCGCCCTGGCATTGATTACGCCGAAAGCGGTAAATGATTATGTTGACGCTATTCCAGGGCTAGAAACAGAAACAGGATATAAGGATTTCAAGCAAAACCGCGAACACGCGCTATTGCAGCGAACCGGATATGTAGACGGGAAAACATTCCGCAACGCTGGCGACAAAGAAAGGCTTGAAAGTTAGCATTTAGGAAGGCGAGTTGATGAACAGATGGAATTTCAGAAATGTAAAGAAAAATATTTTATCATCGTCGAGGGGGAGGAACGGGCGACGATCCGGGAATCCCTGGCGGCAGCAGAAAAGAAGCGGCAAAAGCTGGCGAAATACAGCGGCGGAAAGAAAATCTTTATTTTCAAGGCAGAGGAAAGAAGCTGAATCAGAGGATAAAAAGATTTATAAAATGCTGGAATCATTAGATTTCTATTTTGCCAGCCAAAGTTACAAAGTGGCTGAAGCTGGGCTGATGTTCTGCTATGAGATAGGCACAGAGGGCCGCCAGCTTTACATTATAGCGCTGACGGAAAACTTCGGAACAATAGTTTTCTATGTACCGGAGGAAATAACGGAAAAGATTAAAAAGCGGGTGCAGCAGTTTCCTTATACGCTGGATGATTATTTGTCATTCCTGATTGAATTTAAGGATTTTGAACCGATAGTGATCCCGCTTAGAAAATGCGGAATTTCAATCCGTGAAGCAGCGGCCGTCCTGGGGCAGTTATCGGCGGCCACGGCACAAGCCGGAATTTCATTCCAGGACGCGGCCGAAGCGCTTAAAACACTAACGGAATCATACGGAGAAATGAAAAAGAATCCGAAACGTGTGTCAAATAACTGGCTGAAAATGCACGGTTTTCCTATGCGCCGGAAAGGGAGGGGGAAGAAAAAGCGTGAATAAATGGATAGGTAGCGGGAAAGTATCGGAGGATCCGATCATCAAGTACGATGGGGATAAGGCTTCCTTTATCGCGTTTACTATCATGGTGAAACGCAACCGCAGAATAAAAGAGGGAGATCAGCCCGTCGATTTTATAGACTGTATTTGTACCGGACACAATGCCAGGATCGCGGAAGCGTATCTTTACAAGGGAAAGAAAGTTGAGGTTTGCGGGCCGCTGCAATCTGGACACTATACGAACAAAGAGGGCCGGAAGATATACACAAAAACAGTATACGCGGAGGAAATCAGCTTCGCAGAAACGAAAGCCGAAGAGGAAGAACGCCAGGAAAAGGAACGCCGGAGCCAGGAGCCGGAACCGGCGCCGCCTGATTATAATTTTATGGACATTCCGGACGGAATAGACGGCGAACTTCCGTTTTGCTAGGGGGTGCAGCATGGGAAACGATTTGAAATATAACGCTTCAGGATGTCGGGATATAGTGGCGGAAAAGGCAATCAGAAAAGCAGATCATACGCCGTATGAAATTTCTGAACTTGTGGACGTTATTAAAAAAATAGCTGGCGCCTATGGTTACGAAGTAGAAGGGCGGATCGCTTTTCGTGATAAAAAATCAAAAATTGTTTATAAGTGAGGAATGAAAAATGTTGAAAATGTTTTGCATATGCGATCGCTGCAAGAAACAGTTTGAAGCAAAGCTGGCGCAAAGGATTTCTTTTGAATACACTTTAACGCCGGAAGAAACCATGAAATCAAAAATTGTTGAAGCCCTGGCGCAAGCGTTCCCAAAAACGCCGCGGGATTATTGCCCGGAGTGCGTGGCGGAAATTAAGGATTTCATAAAAACAAAAAATGAACCAGAAAAGGAGGCGACAGAGAATGAGCCAGAATGAGAGAATAACAGAGTTTACAAGGCTTATGCAAGAAGCCCTGATGAAAACCGGCATTACATACGCGGTTGAAGCCGGAAAGAATCTGGTATTGTTTGATACACAGGTAAACGAGCCGATCGAACTTGAAATAACGGTCGGAACCGAAGTAAAAGTTGAAAACGGCCAGACTTCGATCGTCACGTTCGATCGTTCCAATGTCGGAAAATGAAAATAGGCTTGATTGATGTTGACGGCCACAATTACCCAAATTTGCCGCTAATGAAATTATCTGCCTGGCACAAGCAAAACGGGGATAGCGTGGAATGGTATATCCCGGTTATTCACGGATTCCCGCTTCCGCCTATGGATAAAGTGTATATGTCAAAAGTATTCAGCTTTACACCTGATTATCAGGATTTTGTAAACGCGAAAGAGGTTACAAAAGGCGGAAGCGGTTACTGTATATCACTTGTGGACGGAAAAGAGGTATACAACAAAGAAAAGGACAGCTGCCTTCCGGATGAAATAGAACATATTTATCCTGATTATTCCCTTTACGGGATAACAGATACAGCATATGGCTTCTTGTCCAGGGGTTGCCCGCGCGGGTGTGAGTTTTGCCACGTGGCAGCAAAAGAAGGAAAATGTTTTTACAAGGTGGCGGATTTGTCGGAATTCTGGCGCGGTCAAAAGAATATTGTTTTGTGCGATCCTAATGTAATAGCTTGCCCTGATTGGAAAGAACTATTGCAGCAGCTTATTGACAGTAAAGCAAAAGTAAATATAAACCAGGGGATCGACATTCGGATTATGACGGATGAAAAGGCCGAAATGATTAAGAAAATCCGCGTTGACAGTGTACATTTCGCCTGGGATCGGTATGAGGATAAAAATATCATTATCCCAAAATTCAAAGCATTTAAGGAAATTACCGGATGGAAAGCAAGAAAAACAAGTGTGTATGTCCTGACAAATTTCAATACAACGCTGGATCAGGACTTAGAGCGAATTTATACACTTCGGGATATGGACTATGATCCGTATGTGATGGTATATGACAAGGAACACACGAACGGAAGCGATCCGGTTAGAAAGCTGCAAAGATGGGTAAATAACCGAAAGATTTTTAAAACAATAAAGCGCTTCGAAGATTACGATCCGAAACGTGGATAAAGAAAGGAGTGAAAAAGGTGAATACTGATGTTATGTTTTCCAGTAAAACGGATAATTGGGCCACGCCACAGGAATTTTTCGACGAATTAAACCGGGAATTTCATTTTGACCTTGATCCGGCAGCTGATGAAAATAATCATAAATGCGATAAATATTTTACAGTCAAAGAAAACGGACTTTTGCAAAGCTGGGGGGGATATTCTGTATTTTGCAATCCCCCGTATGGGCGGGAGATCGGAAAGTGGGTTGAAAAAGCATATAGAACGAATGAGGAACACGGGGATCTTGTGGTTATGCTTCTTCCGGCGCGAACAGATACAAAATGGTTCCATGATTTTATATACCACAAGGCAGAAATCCGTTTTGTAAAGGGTCGCTTAAAATTCGGCGGCAGCACAAGCGGCGCCCCGTTTCCTTCAATGGTTATCATATACAGACAGAAACGGGGTGTAAACGATGGGAAAAGTTAAGGGAAAAAAGAAAAACAAGCGCCCGGAATATGTGGTTATATGCCGGGAATTCAACCGGGCGGAAGCCCGGATTGAAATTTCCGTCATTGATTCCGGCGTAACGGATCACCTGATGAATAGTTTAATCAAAATGCACATGAGGGATCCACACAAGCGGTATTTTCTGACGCTGAAAAAGGATTATCAGGTATACGGCGCATTATTCCGGAAACAGGTTGAAACAATGTCAATCAAGAATAACAAGCGTATAGTTGAATTAGGGGTTGACCTGGAAAAACAGGAGGAAGAAAACGGTGGAACATAGATCATGGAATGATACAACGGCAGCGGATGTTATTTCAGATATTTTGAAAATGAAAGAATATGCAGAAAATCAACGGATTTTCGTTATGAACAATGCGACAAAAGAAAAAGTAACACATGGAACAACGGATTATGACGGCGTTATCACGATAAACAATAGTATTCCTGATGATATTATACTTTCATCCAGTCCTTCAGCGCTTGTCGGCGCGGTTCCTGGTTCTGCAAATATTATTCAACTATCAGAGAAAAAACTTCCGGAAATCAAACTATTTGAGGGAAACAGAAAGCAGCGAAGGGAAGCAGAAAGGGAGCGCAAAAGGAGGACGAAAAGAAAATGAATATTATTGACTATGAATGTTTAGCTTGCGCCAGCTTTTCAGGGTGCGGAACGGAGATCGGCAAAGGTTCCATGATGTGTGCAGTAAGGCGCACACAGAACAGACAGGCAAAGGGAGAAATGCTTCAGAAAATGTATGACATAGCACAGGCAAGCATGACAAAGGGCGCGGATGTTCTGGAAATGCTGAATATTAAGAAATAAAGCCACAAGGGGGATCGATATGCTCATATTACCGATCAAGAAAAAATGGTTTGATATGATTCTTTCCGGAGAAAAGAAAGAAGAATACAGAGAGATAAAACCATATTACAAAAGCCGGTTCCATACGGCCGGGCTGATTGACAGATACGGGCTTCCGACGATTTCCCGCGCCTGGATCACGTTTCGGAACGGATATTCTGTAAATTCCCCGGCCATAGAAGCAAAATGCACGCTTGACATTAAGACCGGCCGCCCGGAGTGGGGCGCGGAGCCTGGAAAGGAATACTATGTTTTAAAAATTGAATCCGTGGAAAGAAAGGAAAAGGAACTATGAAAGAATATAACGATCAGTTGATGAAATTCAAAATTACAAATGACAAGCTGAAAATGGAAATAAAATTGTCTGATCTGGCCTGGCTATTCAGAAATTCGCCTGATAATGTGGCCGACGACGGCGAACACGAATTTTGCCGCGTGAAAAGGGGCCGGAATCGGGAGTTTGTGGAAGCGGTCGTGGAAATGTTACGGGATGAATCGCCGGAAAATGGAAATGATACGCGCTGGGGCCACGCGCTGGAAGATGTATTCCAGGAGATACGGGAAAGCGCGGCGGATTTCCTGAAATATCATGACGATTGTTTTTAATGGGCGGTTGATTTGACAAAAAAATAATGGTAAAATAAAAAGCACGAAGCGCCGTTTCCAGCGCCCCGCACACAACCTTTAATAATTATATCGCATGGCCGGTATAATTGCAAGGGAAAGCTGGAAATATGGCAAAACCGGGTAAAACAAGCAAAGAAAGGGATATTTTTAACGAAATCGAACTAAAGATCATGCTGATAAACGAGCAGATCAAAAACCATCAACGATCAATCGAAAAGGCGAAGAAAATGTCCGGATGGGCGCCGCCTTCTGGCCTGAATGGGGTTGATTATTCCAGGGAACCGGGAAACAGTGTTCGTATATCGTTCGCGGAGGGCTTGCGGATGATTGAACAGGACACAGCCCGGATCAATCGGCTAAAAATGGAGCGAACGGAACTTCGAAAGAGCAAAAAACGGATAAAAAAGATATATGAAAGCCTGGACGGGAACGAAGAACGGGTTTATTACTTGCGTGTTATCCGTAAAATGACACAGGAAGAAGCAGCTGATGAAATGGGATTTTCTAAACGCCATTTTCAGCGGATCGAAGCTGGCATGAGGGATCAAGGGCTGATCTAAAAGGTGAAATTTTTTCGTGTGAATTTTTTGTGAATTTTTTGTGAACAAAATCCAGAAAAGCGTTGATTTTGCTGGATTTTTGGAATTAACAAATGTCGCCTTTTATGTCGCCTTTTATGTCGTTGAAATGTCGCCTTCATGTGTGTTATACTATGTATAGTCAAAATTATATCAAAAGACAAGGCGCGGCCGGAGGGCGGCGCTTTTTTCATGCCGTGAAGGGGGTGTTTTTCTTGAATACAGTGGAGCCGATCCGGGATATGGATGTTGTGCTGGATGTGGCCGATTATCTGAAAGCCAGAAATGAGCGTGACTATGTTCTTTTCATGTTCGGAATTTATACGGGGCTTCGGATTTCTGATATTTTAAAATTCCGTGTCCGTGATGTAAAGGACAAAGACGCCGTATATATACGGGAGAAAAAAACAGGCAAGGAAAAACGCTTCCCCATAAATGCGGAACTAAAACCTATTATCGAAAATTATATACGCGGGAAAAAGGATTTTGAATTTTTGTTCAGATCCCCCAATATGCAAAATAAGGCTATCAGCCGACAACAGGCATATAATATTCTGGCTGGCGCTGGGAAAGCGTTTGGAATCAGCAGCATAGGAACACACACATTACGAAAAACATTCGGCTATCATATGTATCAACAGACGCATGACGCCGTAACTATCAAAGAGATATTAAACCATGCTGATATATCCGTGACATTACGGTACATAGGTATCAATCAGGATAACAAAGACAAGGCTATCAAGGGGCTATCATTCAAGAAGAGGGGCCACAGATAAGCCTTTTTATTATGCCCTGATAACAGGCCGATAATGGGAAGCCCTTCTTGCTTTATGCCCTACACTTGACACATTGGGCGCGTGACAAATGATGTGTATAACTTTTGTTCGCACTTTAATGAAAGAAAAGAGAGAGGGAAGCACTTGACAGAATAACAAGATATGTCAAGTAAGTGGAGGGGCGACGACGACGGGCCGGGCGCCGGAAAAAATCGCCAGGACAAAATAGGTTCTTCTGACGGGCCAAAAATCGTTGCGGGTCTGCGAAGCCCAAAACTTGGCTAGATTTCAGAAAACAAAAATAGAAGTTGCCGTTTCCGGTTTTGGGGCCAGAAAGGGGGTGAGGGCATGGCAAAGGCTGAAACGGATTCCGCGAAGGTGACAAGTATCGACAGTATAACCGTATCGGCGGCCGTGCTGGGCGATCTTTTCGGAGTGACCGACAGACGGATCCGGCAGATGGCGGAAGAAGGGATTGTCGCCAGGGCTGCAAAGGGCCGCTATAAGCTGGTGGAATCCGTAAAGAATTATTTGCTTACACTAAAGCTGGCGGCGGAGGGTGTCGGCGTGGAACTGGCAGACGGTGAAATCAATTTCGAGGAAGAAAAGGCGCTGCATGAGCGAATCAAGCGCCATATTTCAGAATTGAAATTGCAGATCATGAAAGGGGAATTGCACAAGGCGGAGGATGTAGAAATCGTTATGATGGATATGTTAGTCGCCTTTAAAACAAAAATTATGGGGATTCCTTCAAAGGTGGCGCCGATCCTGGAAAACCGCGACGCCGCTTTTATCAAAGACCGTCTGACAAAAGAGGTCATAGAAGCGCTGAATGAATTGAAAGATTACGATCCGAAAGCGTTTTATAGTGATGAATATGTGGAGGAAAGCGAAGGCGAGTATGAGGAAGAAAGTAAAAATTGAACAGTCGCCGCTTGTGGAGCCTGACACGGTTATCATAAAAACACGTCACAAGGATCGCGGGGTTGAATTTAAGACGCTGAAGCTATTCCGGGATCTTGCAAAGGCAGTAAGCCCGCCGCCCGTCCTGACGGTTAGCCAGTGGGCGGATCGTTACCGGAGATTATCGCCGGAAAGCGCGGCGGAACCTGGACAGTGGAACACAGACCGGGCGCCGTATCAGCGGGAAATAATGGATTCTGTAAATGATCCGCTTGTGGAACATATCGTGATCATGAGCAGCGCACAAGTCGGAAAAACAGAATTGATTTTGAATATTGTCGGATATTACATAGACTACGATCCGGCGCCTATGCTGATAGTACAGCCGACACTTAAACCAATGGCGGAAGATTTTTCAAAGGATAGGCTGGCGCCGATGATCCGCGACACGCCGACGCTGGCCGGGAAGGTGCATGATGTAAAATCCAGGGCTTCCGGGAATACGATTTTACACAAAACATTCCCTGGCGGACACGTAACGATCGCGGGTGCAAATTCAGCTTCAAGCCTGGCTTCGCGTCCGGTTCGTATCGTCCTGATGGATGAAACGGATCGTTATCCGGCCAGCGCCGGAACTGAAGGAAATCCGATCAAGCTGGCAGAGAAACGAACAACGGCCTTCTGGAACAAAAAGAAAATCAAAGTTTCCACGCCTACAATAAAGGGATCAAGCCAGATAGAAAAGGAATATCAATCCGGCACAATGGAAGAATGGTGTGTTCCGTGTCCATGTTGCGGAAAATATCAGCCCTACGAATGGGGGCGGATCCATTTTTCGGATGTAACAATGGAGTGTAAATATTGCGGCGAACACATTTCGGAATTTGACTGGAAACAGGGCGAAGGAAAATGGATTGCAGCACATCCGGAACGGCGCCGGAAACGGTCGTTTCACTTAAACGAATTAGCTTCGCCGTGGACACATTGGGATTCCATTATCGCGGAATGGAGAGAAGCACAAAAAGAGTATAAGGAAAACGGCGACATAAACAAGCTGAAAACCTTTATCAATACCGTGCTGGGGGAAACCTGGGAGCCGCGCGGAAAGGGCGCGGATGATGATTCCCTTCTTTCCCGCCGGGAACGGTACGAAGCAGAGATTCCGGAGGGCGTTCTTCTTTTGACGGCTTCCGTTGATGTTCAGGACGATCGTTTTGAAATTGAGGTTTGCGGCTGGGGCCGCGGGTTTGAATCCTGGGGCGTAAAATATGAAAAGTTATACGGGGATCTGGACAAAGAAGAAACCTGGGATCGCCTGGAAGCATGGCTTGACCGGGAATTCTATTTCGCGTCCGGATCTTCTCTTTTGATTGCGCTAACTTGCATAGATACGGGCGGACACAAAACGACGGAATGTTATAAATTCCTGAAACGGATGGAAAAAAAGGGAAAGCGTATCTATGGAATTAAAGGCTTCGGCCGGGAAAGCCAGGGAATCCCGCTAATACATAAGCTATCAACAAACAATGAATATAAAGTGAAAGTGTTCATTCTTGGAGTGGATAGCGGAAAAGAAATTGTTGTTTCCAGGCTTTCCACGGTTGACGAAGGGCCGGGGTATTGCCACTTTCCGATCAATTCTGACCGTGGATATAGCGAAACCGTTATAAAGGGCCTGAACAGCGAACAGAGGGTAACAGAAATCAAGGACGGCCGCGCGGTTGTAAAGTGGAAAAAGAAATCCGGAACACGGAATGAACCGCTGGATCTTCGTGTCTACAATACGGCAGCAGTTGAAATCTTGCGCCCGGATTGGGATATTCTGGAAAAGAAAGTAAAAGCTGGAATAAATTACATGAAAAAGGCGCCAGCAAAAGCAAAGAAAAAACGGCGAACCGGCACAGTAAGCCGGGGCGTTGAATTATAGAAAGGCGGAAACATGTTGACAAGATTACAGAAGGAACGTCTGGAACGGTACAAAAAGCGGCTTTCTATGTACTACGAAGCAGAAGAAGCCGTGTTGCTGAATCAGGAATACACGATCGGCACAAAGAGCCTGAAACGGGCCGATCTTTCTACCATACGGGCAGCAATTAAAGACCTGGAAAAACAAATTGAATCGCTGGAAGCGAACGGCGGGAAAAATAAGGCTTTCCGTTTTCTTCCGCGTGACATTTAAGGCGGTGAAACATGAATATTATTGATAAAGCCATAGAAAAGATAAGCCCACAGGCGGCATTACGGCGGGAATCGGCCCGCTGGAAGCTGCAAACAATGAGGGCTTTTCAAAATTCCGGGTATGATGAATCAGGGGCGGCACGGAATAAAAATTCAATGCGTGGCTGGCTGGCGTCCAGCAAAACGCCACAGGAAGATATTGATAAAAATATCCCGGTATTGCGGCAGAGATCGCGAAGCCTGTTTATGTCGGCGCCCCTGGCAGTATCAGCCATAAAAACGAACCGGACAAATATAGTCGGGGAAGGGTTGCGCCTGAAAAGCACGATTGACGCGGATCTTCTTGGCTTGTCTATGGATGAAGCCGCCGCCTGGCAGCGGGCCGCGGAACGCGAATTTGAATTGTGGGCGAAGTCGAAATTTTGTGATTCTACACGGGTAAATAATTTTTACGAAATTCAACAGGTGGCGTGTATGTCCTGGCTGATGAATGGTGACGCTTGTGTACTTCTGGAATATGAACGGCCCACAAAGGCGCTTCCGTATGGCTTGCGGGTGCATTTGATAGAATCGGATCGCGTTTCCACGCCGAACAGCACGGGAAACAATGTCTATTTATACGCCACGGATCCGGACACGAAAAACCGGATTTTCAACGGCGTTGAAGTGGACAGTAACAACCGTGTTGTAGCTTATCATATATGTTCTACATATCCAAATAGCAACCTTTACACGCGGAAAGAGTGGAAAAGGGTTAAGGCGTTCGGAGATAAGACCGGAACGCCTAATGTTTTAATGATATACGAAACGGAGCGGGCGGAACAATATAGGGGCGTTCCGTATCTGGCGCCCGTCATTGAATCATTAAAACAGCTGACAAGGTACAGCGAAGCGGAAATGATGGCGGCCGTTATCAACGGATTTTTTACCGTGTTCATTACGTCCGAAAAAGGAACGACAGAAACGGGCTTTACTGGCGTTGTGGATGAAGAAGATCAGATTTCCGATGATGATATAAATTATGAGATAGGCCCCGGCATGGTCAACATGCTGGCGCCTGGTGAGGGCGTGGAGATTGCCGACGCAAAAAGACCGTCAAGCAATTTCGACGCCTTTACAACGTCGCTTGCAAAATATGTCGGCGCCGCCCTGGAAATACCGGTTGAACTTCTGGTAAAGCATTTTTCTTCGAGTTATTCCGCTTCCCGCGCTGCATTGTTGGAAGCCTGGAAAGCGTTCAGGATGAAAAGATCCTGGCTGGCGTCTGATTTTTGCCAGCCCGTGTATGAAATATTCTTGACGGAAGCGATCGCAAGCGGACGCCTGAAGGCGCCGGGCTTTTTCCTGGATCCCCTGATCCGCGCTGCATATTGCGGCGCACAGTGGAACGGGCCAGCGCAAGGCATGATTGATCCGGTGAAAGAGGTAAACGCGGCAGAAAAGCGGATCAATATAGGAATTTCAACGCGGCAGCGGGAAACCATAGAAATGACGGGCGGTGATTTTGATAGTAACGTCGCACAGCTGGCGCGTGAAAAACAGCTGATGGAAGCGGCCGGAATCACTTCTTCAGTAGTGGAAAAACAGCCGGAAAGCAAAAATCCGGAGGAAATAGAAAAAGAAAGCGAGGAAGAAACCGATGGAACGGAAAATGAAGATAACGAATCAGCCAACGGCGGCGGGGAGCCTGGAACCAAAAACAGGTAAATTCTGGAATTTCCTGGACAATGGCGACACAGCGGAATTACAGCTTTTCGGTACAATCCAGTCGGAAGAAAGCTGGTGGGATGATGATTGTATCACATACCGGAACTTTATCAATGAATTAAACGCGCTGGGGGATAAGAAAGTTATAAATGTTGTGATCCAGTCTGGCGGCGGTGATGTGTTCGCGGCAAATGCGATATATAACGCGCTTATCCTGAATAAAGCAAAGATCACAGGTACAATTATAGGCATATGCGCCAGCGCTGCAACAATTATTTTGATGGCGTGTGAAAGTCGCAAGATTGCCAAAAATGCGATCCTGATGGCACATAATCCTTCTATCAGCTTATGGGGTTCTTACCAGGCGGAAGATCTTTTGAAACTGGCAGAGGTTACAAACCAGGTAAAGAAAAGCATTGTTTCCGCGTACATGGAACGGCTGGACAAAACAGAGGAAGAAATAAATCAGCTTATGGATGAGGAAAGCTGGTATGTCGGTCAAGAAGCGGTTGACGCTGGTTTTTGTGATTGCGTGATTGAATCAGATTTCCAGAATAACGCCGTTTCTAATAATTTCATAGTGAACGGGATTCCATACAGTTTTAATAACTACATGGAAAAATTCGTTCCGGATAACATACGGAAAAAGGTTCAGGATCTTTCTAAAACGCCGCAGAAAGAAACCGGGGCTTTTTTTGATACAGCAAATACAATGCAGAAAGGAAAAACAACGATGGATGAAAAAGACAAGACAGCGCCGGTTATTACTGACGCCGCAGCACTGAAAGCAGCATATCCGCAGTTATGCGCTGCAATCGCGGCTGAAGCCGTTTCCGCAGAACGGGAACGCCTGAAGGCTATTGATGAAATCGCAAACGGGATCCCGGAAGAATTGCTGACAAAGGCGAAATATGATGAACCTATGTCCGCCGCTGACCTGGCACTTGCACAAATGAAGGCCAACAATGCAGCCGGAAAAAAATTTGTGGATCAGATGGTTGATGATTTGCAGAATTCCGGCGCGGCAGCAGTCGGATCGGAGCCTAACACGGGGTATGATCAGGAAGGCCAGAAACAGGCAGAAAAAGCACAGAAAGTAAGCAATTTCGCCGCAAAACTGAAAAATGATAACAGAAGGGGGTAAAAGGTATGAATTTATTTGAACAGATCGGAGAATTTAAACCGGATTCCCTGATTGCTGGAAACAGCTTCCCTATTATGAAAGAGGGGATCGGCCTGAAAGCGGGCCAGGGCATTTTAAAACGCGGTTCCCTGATTATGAAATGTGCTGACGGGGCCGGATATATTGCCGGAACCGTGGTAACAGTTACAACAGGGGAAGGCGCCAGCGCCACGACAGAAACCGCGAAAATGGAAGTTTTCGGTATTCTTACGGATGATTGCGACACGGGAACCGACGTTTCCGCCGATAATATCCCGGTTGTATGTTATCAGACCGGAGAAATGAACCGCGAAGCCGTGATTGTTTCCGGAGAGGGCGCAACCGTTGAAACTTATGAAAGCGATATGAAAAAGGTGGGAATCTACCTTCGGAATATCCAGAAATATGAATAAGGGGGTTTATAAGAATGGCAGAATATACCACAAGGGAAATGATGGAAGCGTATGATCAGACGCCGCCCGTTAGATCCTTTTTACAGAAAACCTTTTTCCCGCACGAACAGACGCACGTAACAGAAAAGGTTGAATTTGATGTACGCAAGGGAAAACGTGTCATGGCGCCGTTTGTAAGTAAGCGCAAGGCCGGGAAAGTGATTTCACGCCAGGGCTGGAAAACAAATCAGTTTTCAACGCCGAAAATCGCGCCTGAAAGAGTTTTGACCATTGACGACATTTCCAGCCGCGCGATCGGTGAGAATATCTATTCACAGAAAACGCCGGAGGAAAGAGAGGATGAACTTCTTGCAAAAGACCTGACGGATCTGGAAGAGTCTATCGACAGAAGAAAAGAATGGATGTGCAGACAGATTCTTTTTGAAGGAAAGCTGGATGTGGTAGACGAAAAGGAAGGGCTGGATTTTCAGATTGATTTCGGCTTTACAAATATTATTGTCCTGGGGGCTGATGAACAGTGGACGCTTGCGACGGTCAACCCGCTTCCGCTTTTCCGCAGCTTGCGAAAGAAAATTATCAAAGATACCGGCCGGGCGCCTGATATTGCGATCTTTTCGTCTGATGTGATCGAAGATTTTATTATGAATACATTCGTTGTCAAGGCTATGGATGTTTTAAACATGAAAAACGTGGAGATCAAGCCGCGTGTTGTTGACGACGCATTGACATTTTACGGGCGGATCGCGGAGTTGGATCTTGACCTTTATACATATGATGAATGGTTTTTGAATGATGAAGGGGAGGATGAATCTATTATCCCGCCCGGAACCGTCCTTCTGGGCCATTCCACGGGTGAGGGCCAGATCGAATATGGGCTTGTTACACAGATGGAGGATAAGAAAAGCCGTTCATACGAAGGAAAGCTGGTTCCTAAAGTATGGGTTGACGAAAACGACGAAGTAAAGAAAGTGAGATTGACTTCAAGACCGCTTCCGCGTCCGTATGATGTGGATTCCTGGGCGGTTATTTATGCAAAGAAGGAGGCTGGCGCATAATGAGGTATAAAACAAAAGTAACGGTTGTAACAGGTGGCAGATCATACAAGCCGGGAATGATTCTTCCGGCCGACATTTCAAACGCGGATCTTGCGTTCCTGAAATCTAAAAAATTTGTGGAACCGGTAGATATTCCGGCCGCCCTGGTGGATGAAACAGAGGATCGGGAGGATGAAGGCGGCGATTTTTCCGGGTTCAATGAAAGAGTACCGGAAGCGCTCAAAAGCCCGGAGGAAATCCGGAAAATCCGCACAAAGAAAGACATTTTCAATTATGCGGCTTCCGTGGGGCTTGACCTGGGCGAAAATTACGACGAAAAAGCCCTGAAAGATTTACAGGAGATTGTGATCAATTTCCAGGAAGAAAAGCTGGAGGAAGAAACCGGGGCCGAAACCGAAGGGGAGTGATCGGAAATGCGTTCATTCAAAGAACAGCTGGAAAAGGATTTCAAAGACACGTTTTTCAACCTGAATGAGTTTGCGGAAATCCATAATGTTGACGGGGCCGAAATCCCCGTTGTTGTGGATAACGAAACACTTCTGCAATTAAACCTGGGGAAAACGGCCGATTCTGACGGCATTTTTGAGGATAGCAAAATGTTTTTCGTTCAGAAGGAACACATGCCGGATCAGCCCGTCATTGATCAGGTTATGGAATTTGACGGGGAAATGTACCAGGTGGGGAACGTGTTGGAAGATTTCGGCGGCTATACAATCATTTTGAAGGGAAATGCTGGCTAATGATCATACAAAAAATTGAAGTTTCAGGCGTTGAGGAAATCGAACAGCGGCTTGGAGCGTTCAAAAGCAAGGCGCCGCTTGTAGTTTCCAGGGCGATCAATCGGGCAGTTTCAAACATCCGTAAAAATATGGGGAAAGAGGTTCCGCAGCGCTATTATGTTTCCAGCGGCACAGTACGCGGAACAATCCGAACACTGAACGCTTCGAAAAGCAGTCTTTCCGGCGCGGTTGTTTCCAGCGGAAGCCCGATCGCACTGTCAAAATTCAAGGTAAGCCCAAACAGGGGCGTAAAGCGCACAAAAAAAGGATTTTCCCCCGGTGTGTATTCGGCCGGTGTGGAAAAGTCCGGAGGGCTGAAGCCGCTTTCCGGAGATCCGAAAGCCTTTATTGCTGATATGAAAAGCGGGCATACCGGAGTGTGGAACCGCGTATCAAGCAAGCGCCTTCCGATCAAGCAGCTATACGGGCCTTCGGTTCCACAAATGGCAAAAAATGAAGAAATCATGGTAAAAATAAACAAAGAAGCTGGGGAAACGCTGGAAAAGCGTATCAATGCAGAGGTAAACAATATCTTGCGGAAGGGGTGATTCTAGGGTATGCAGACGGATGTTTTTCTTCAGAAGGCGCTTGTCAATGAGGTAAAAGAGGAATTAGAGGGCTATACATCGGTAAATAATGCCGGGGAATACTTGAATTTCAACGTATATCCGCAGAATTTACCCGCAAAAAAGAGTAAAAACGACGACGATCACTTCCCGTATGTCCTGGTATGCCTGGATGAAGAGGAAATAAACGGAGAGGAAGCCGACAATATATGTTCCATCTATTTCCTGGTTGGAATTATAGACAAAAATACTAACAACCAGGGCCATTTTGACGTTGCAAACGTGCTGAATAAGCTGGAAAAGCGCTTCCTGTCAAGGCGGCTGATAGATAACAGATACCGGATAAATTTTCCGCTTACAAAGAAATTCCAGGAAGAAAATACCTGGCCGAAATTTATCGGCGGTATGTCTACACTATGGACAGTGGAAGCGCCAGAAATTGAGGTGACAGAATATGACTAATAATGAACAGGTTATGTATATAGGGCCTACACTTCGCGGCGTCGCAAAAAGCGGCGCCGTTTTCAGTGACGGGATTCCTAAAAAGCTGGAAAAGCTGGCGGCAAAAAAGCCGATCATAAAAAATCTGATTGTACCGATTTCCGGGATCGTTCAGGCGAAAAAGGATGTTGACACAGAAGGAACCGTGGCAGCAGTCGCCTATGACCGGATTTCAGCACTTTCTGAAGCAGAGGTTAGAAAACTTACGGAAGGAGAATAAAGCATGTCTAATTATAAGCATGGTATACGGACGCGGCGGATTCCGACGCAATTATCCATTCCGATCAAATCGGATGGGTGTATTCAATGCGTGATCGGAACGGCGCCCGTCAACATGGCGGAGGATCCGTATGATACCGTACACAAGCCGTTTGTTTTTCACAACAAACCGGCAGCAATCAATGATCTTGGATATTGCACAGACTTTAAAAATTATACGTTGTGCCAGTCCATGTATGCGAATTTTGATGTTTTCGGGGTTGCGCCTATTGTAATGATCAATGTGCTGGATCCTGAAAAGCATGTAAAAGCGCAGCTTTCAAAAGAATACGGCGTTGCCGACGGGAAAATCCAGATTAACGAAACAGGGATCCTTCTGGATAAACTTTCCATTTCATCTACGGGAGAAGCGGAAACCGTTTACAAGGATGAAGAAGATTATATCGCCACATTTAACAGCGACGGCACAGTGACGGTTGCAATTATCAGCACAGGCGCGGCAAAGGATGAAACGAGCCTGAAAGCCACGTTTGCACAGCTGGATCCGTCGCTTGTTACATATGAGGACGTGATCGGATCCTACAATGTGAAAACCAAAAAGAAAACCGGAATGGAGTTGATCGGCCGTGTTTATCCGAAATATGGGATCGTTCCTTCCCTTTTGCTGGCGCCTGGATGGTCGCATAATCCAGCCGTAAATCTTGCACTTAACGCAAAGGCGCAGCTGATTTCAAGCCTTTTCACGGCGAAAGTCGTTTCTGACCTGGACACGGCAGAGGGAAAAGCGGATTCTATGGAGGAAATCAAAGAATACAAGGATAAAAGCGCATATTCTGACCGAAATATGATCGTTGCGTGGCCGCTGGTGGGCGTCGGTGATTACACATATTATTACAGCGCACAACTGGCGGCACACTTACAATGGTTAGCGGCGAATAATGGCGGCGTTCCGTCCGCTTCTCCATCAAACAAGGATCTGAAAATTACCGGGCTTTATACGGCAGACGGTGAGGAAGTCATGCTGGAAATGGACGAAGCCAACGATTACGCGAACGCTTGCGGAATTGTGACGGCGATCAATTCTAACGGCTGGAAATGCTGGGGAAATAATACGGCAGCTTATCCTTCATCGTCGGATCCGATCGACAGATGGATCAACATTGTAACGATTTTTGACTATATCGAAAACAATTTCAAGCTGACGTTTTTCCAGAAGGTTGACGATCTGACAAATTACCGGCTGATTGATGAAATTGTGTCCGGGTTCAATATGCAGCTGAATAGCCTTCAGGGTTCGGATGATATAGCGGGCGGGGAAATTGTTTTTGACCATGACGAAAATCCGATCAATGAAATCTTAAACGGACACATTTTATTTCATACCAGGATCGGCGGATATGCCCCGGCGGAGGATATAGAAAATGTGTTTGAATTCGATCCGACAATCACGGAAGCCGCGCTGGAAGGGGGTGCTGAATAATGAAAATACCCACAGTGTTAAATAACTTTAATACTTACGGGAACGCTCATAAATACGTGGGAGTTGCCGCGGAAGTGACGCTGCCTAATTTTGAATACCTGACGGAAACAATCGACGGCGCCGGAATCGGTGGAGAGATTGAGGAAGCGATCGAGGGTTCCTTCGGTTCACTGGAAACAGAAACCACATTCCAGAATATCGGCCAGGAATATTTTGATTATATCACACAGACCGGGATCGTCACATACCGCGGATCTATGCAAATGACCGACACGGCCACACAAACGAATGATTTTCAGGGAATTGTCGTAACGACAAAGGGAAAAGTCAAATCGTTTGACCTGGGAACGCTGAAAAAAGGCGGAAAAGGGGAGCCGAAAGTCGTTCGTGAATTGACCTATTGCAAGATCACGATCGGCGGAACAAATGTCCTGGAACTGGATAAATACAACATGATCTGGAAGCTGAACGGCGTTGACCGTCTGCAAAAAGTACGAAGCCAGATATAAAAATTGATATGAAAGAGAGGAAATAAGCATGGACAATTATGCAGAAACAAGCCGGGAAGAGTATACCGGAGAAAATGCAGCAGAAAACAATCTGGAAAAAGTGGTTCCTGAAATCCCGGTGGCGCCTACACAGGAGGGGAAAACGTCGCTTCTTCCCAAAAAAGAGGGCCAGGAGGATGAATTGATCATCACATTCCGGAAACCTTTTGGTTTTGAGGGGGAAACATTCCGGGAACTTGACCTTCACGGCCTGGAAGATTTACGCGGCCGCGATCTGACAGCGATCGAAAAGGCGTTCAATAAAACGGGCGTTTCTTCATTCGTTCCGGAATCAACCACGACATACGCGAAAATTGTTGCTACAAAGGTAACGGGCCTTCCGGCTGA
>Ga0137307_101239_pt1 | contig 24089 bp, 19 predicted proteins | sample NAcewD2O_March_2_FD_97180 | JGI IMG/M metagenome (GOLD analysis project Ga0137307, IMG submission 97180) | Mouse cecal microbial communities from Vienna, Austria - N-Acetylglucosamine amended D2O_March | ecosystem: Host-associated > Mammals > Digestive system > Large intestine > Cecum | place... | reverse complement strand
GAACGATACCATTGTTTCAGTGTTTCCGATTTCGAGCATCCGCATCCGGTTCTGGATAAGGTCAAGCAGGTCTTCGTTGCTGCGGGCATGAATCTTTACGATTATGTCGTAGCGGCCGGTGACTACATGACACTCTGTGATTTCTTTGATTCCGGACAGATTGCGGATTAGCGTTTCGAGCGGGGTGCCGGGCTTTGTGTTGATACCCACGTAGGCTACAACATGATACCCCAGGGTCGCAGGCTCAATGGTGCAGTGTGAGCCCGAAATGACTTTGGCGGCAATCAATCGTTGAACACGCTGATGAACCGCTGCTCCTGACACGCCATATTCACGTGCAATCTCAAGATAGGGCGTGCGTGCGTTGTCGCACAGTGCGTTCAGGATAGTCAGGTCAAGCTTGTCAAAATGTTGGCGTGCCATAATTAGTTTTTTGCTCTTTTGTTTTTCTACGGAAGATTATTTGGTTTAACAATAGCTTCGACTTGTTTCTTTAAGAAAATACAAGTTAATACGAGTATTAATTTGTTTCATTAGATAACGTTGCAAAATTATGCAATTATTTTGTAAAACCATAATAAAAAATGCAAAAAATAACTTTTTTTTGACGCACGTGCAGTTAATCGCTCTCAGAGGCTTCCGAGTCCGGTCTCAACCGGGAAATTGAGGGAATTTATCGAAGTCGGGGTCGCGTTTATCAAGAAATGCCTGTGCGCCTTCCTGTGCTTCGTCCATGAGATAATACATGAGCGTGGCATCGCCGGCAAACTCCATAAGACCATGCTGGCCGTCAAGTTCGGCATTGAGGGCGCGCTTTATCATGCGAATGGCGAACGGCGAACGCTTGATGATTGTACGGCACCAGTCGACCACCTCGTCTTCGAGCTGCTCAAGAGGAACTACTTTGTTGACCATGCCCATCTGCAGTGCTTCCTCTGCGGTGTACTGGCGACAGAGATACCAAATCTCGCGTGCCTTTTTCTGTCCGACACAACGTGCGAGATACGACGAGCCGAAACCGGCGTCGAAGCTGCCCACCTTGGGCCCGGTCTGACCGAAACGTGCGTTTTCGGAGGCTATGGAGAGGTCGCACACCACCTGAAGCACATTACCGCCTCCGATAGCATAACCATTCACCATGGCTATGACGGGCTTCACAAGCGAGCGTATGGCCTTGTGGATGTCGAGCACATTGAGTCGGGGAGTGCCGTCCTGGTCGCGGTAGCCGCCTCGTGATTTGTAATGTTGGTCGCCTCCGGAGCAGAACGCCTTGTCGCCGGCACCGGTGAGCACAACCACTCTTACCTGGGGGGTATCGCGGCAATAATCGAGGGCATCGAGTATTTCTTTGTTTGTGAGCGGACGGAAAGCGTTGTATACTTCCGGCCTGTTGATTGTGATTTTGGCTATTCCTTCATAGAACTCGAAGAGAATGTCGCTATAGTCTTTGATTTTAGTCCAGACGCGTTCCATATATATTTCTGTTTTTAAATTGTTTTCAGTCAAGTTTACCCTGGGTCACTTTTACGTGCAGCAGCGATTTTGTGCCGCATTTCATAAATTCGTCGGGCGAAGTAAAATACTTCAGACCGTAGGCAGCCGCGAGTTCACTTAGTGGCAGCTTAGGGGGCATGGTAAAAAACCGCTCTCTTTCGGGCAGCTGTGCTGTGGTGCGTACGGTGCGGAAAATATCGCCGCCGTCGTTGTCGAGCACCACCATGCGGAAATTGTCGGGAAGCCACTCTATGCTGAGCGCCGATATATCGTAAGCCGCACTCATATCGCCGCTTATGAGTAGGGTCGGTCGGCGGCCGTTGACAATGGCGTCGCCGACTGCAGTCGATGTCGCACCCTCGATGCCGCTCACTCCTCTGTTCATTTCTATGCGTTGGCCGGGCAGAAAATCCACTTTTTGCGCATAGCGTGCAGCCATACCGTTGCTTACATGCACCACTGCCTCGGGGCCCGCATTGTGGGCCAGAGTCTCTATTAGCTCCCACACTGTATTTCGGGCATCGCGAGCCTTGAAGGCGTCGAGGGCGTTACGCCAGCTACCGATGAACGCCGGCGAAGAAACTCCGGCCTGCGCGAGCGCTTTTAGGAAATCTGTCGGCCGACACTCCACTATATCGGTGAGTGCACCATATGTATCGATGCAGTTGTCGTCGAATCCGAGCGATATATGCCGCAACGAAGGAGTCTGACGGAGCCATCTCTTGAACGAATCTGAGATAATGGCACCCCCTGCAGTGACAAGCACATCGACAGGCGGCAACCCGGCGAAATTATCTATTCCGTAATTCGGAATTGCCACATTCGACTGCGCCTCGGCATAAACGGCCAGCGGCAGGCTGCGCAGCAACGCAGCCTCGTCGGAGCCGACATGCATTCCGCCTAACGCCACAAGCACATTGCACCCTGCCGGTATGCTTTCGATAACAGGGGCGAAATCACATGCCGGAGCGCTGCGGTGAACACAGATGCTTCTGCAAGATATGGCCGGGGCGACAGGGGTTTCGGGCGTAAGAGGCATTTCGAACTGCATATTTATATGCACCGGCCCGGGAATGTGTCCCGTGGCAGCTATGAGGGCATCATTTATCAGACGTGAGGCCATTTGCAATGCCGTCTCGGAGTGCTCATCGGGAATGTCGACACATTTCCGCACCACTGCATCGAGGGCATGCGGCTGCCTCACGGTCTGACTGTCGCGCTGGTCTATCATCGCGGCAGGCCGGTCGGCAGTAACTGCAATCACGGGCACGCGACGATAATAGGCCTCACTCAAAGCCGGCGCGTAGTTGAGCAGTGCCGAGCCCGAAGTACACAAGGCTACGACAGGTGTGTCTGTGGCAAGCGACATTCCGAGAGCTACGAAAGCGGCCGTGCGCTCGTCAATCACCGGGTGCAGTTCAAAGTGTCCGCTCCGGGCGAAAACCACCGTAAGCGGAGCGCACCGCGAGCCGGGCGACACAACAATATGACGCACTCCGCGAGCCTTAAGAAGGCCGGCGAGCAGATGTGCCGTTGGTTTGTCTATTGTCTCCATTAATATGGCAGATATTTCTTTTTTGCGATTTGTGGCTAACAAAGTTAACTCGTTTTTGTTAATTTTACAAGAACTATACGTTATGCGACTGAACATTCTGCTGGCAACATTTTTCACCCTACTTCCCCCAATAGGCTATGCGTCAGAGTTTTGCAAAGACTCCGAAAGCGTCTCCCATGCCGAGTCGCAGAGCAACAGCATTCAGGCCGACACAGTCGCACCGCTGAGCGGTGACGAGACAAAGAAAAAAGGTATCATAGCCCGTATAATTGATTATTTCGACGAATCAAACAAACCGAAGAAGAACAAGAAATTCGACTTCAGCATCATCGGAGGTCCGCACTACTCTTCCGACACAAAATTTGGCATCGGAGTTGTGGCCGCCGGCATATACCGCTCAGATACCACACACTCCGACAGTGTCTACCTGACTCCCGAGAGCAATGTCGCCATTTATGCCGACGCCACAACAAGCATGTTTTTCAAACTCGGTATCCGAGGCACACACATTTTCAAGAACGACAAGGCAAGACTGAAGTACGATGTAAACTTCGCTTCGGTCAAAAGCAAATTCTGGGGTATAGGCTACGAAAACAATATCAACGACGACAATGAGAGCATATACAGATATTTATGCTCCAACACCCGCGTGGACTATATTCTGCGCATTGCCGACAATATGTACATAGGCCCCACAGCCTCTTTCGACTATATAAACGGCCACGACTTCGGCAAGCCCTGGCTGCTCGAAGGCGAAAACCGGCGCACTTTCAATGTCGGTTTTGGCTTTACAGCCGAATACGACACACGCGATTGCCTCACTGCGGCTTCGAGAGGATATTATATCCGCCTCGACCAGCGATTCAATCCGCGGCTGCTCTTCAACAAATATGCCTTTGCACTGACCGAGCTCAATCTCTCGGGCTACTGGCCGGCATGGAAAGGTGCGGTAATCGCAGCACAGGCACATGCCCGTATAACCTATGGCAATACTCCCTGGGGACTGCTTTCAACCCTCGGCGGCAGCAACAATATGCGCGGCTATTTCGAAGGCCGGTACCGCGACAAATCGGAAATCGATGCCTGCATAGAGCTGCGACAGCATGTGTGGCGACGAAACGGCATTGTGCTCTGGGCAGGCGCCGGCTCGGTATTTCCGCGTTTCTCGGCCTTCAACGCAAGCCATATCCTCCCCAACTTCGGCATAGGCTACCGCTGGGAATTCAAGAAAAAAATGAACGTGCGTCTCGACCTCGGCTTCGGCCGACATCAGACGGGCTTTATTTTCAGTATCAATGAAGCTTTCTGACATCAACAACATATCGCATCACCGACTGTTGCCCGCAATATTGATGTGGGCAATCCCACTCCTGCTGATTGTGCCCAACATATTGCTCGACATAACAGAGCCTTACACAATGCCAGAAAAGGCCGTGAACGCACTGCTGCCCCTGGGTGTGTATCTGCTTATAATGTCGCTTTGGCACCGCAACGCCATAGCGGCTATGAGCCTGATTCCGGTAATGATTCTGGCGGCATTCCAGATAGTGCTGCTTTTTCTCTACGGTGAGTCTATCATCGCCATAGACATGTTTCTCAACGTGCTCACCACAAACATACATGAGGCCTCTGAACTGCTGAATAATCTCGGCATTGCCATTCTCACCGTACTTGTGCTCTATCTGCCGGCAATCGTGCTGTCAATCATTGCCTTGTGCAGGCGCATGTGCCTGTCGGAGCATGAACGCAAAGCCGGGCTCGCCGTAGGCGGCACAGTCACCGCTCTGGGTGTCGCCATACTGCTTGTAGCCGCGTGCAGTGCTCACGGGTACAATGCCGCGCGCCGTCTGTTTCCACTCAATGTGACATGTAATATGCTCACCGCCACAGAGCGTTTCGAGGCGGCAAAAAACTACTTTACAAACTCCGAAAATTATTCGTTCAATGCAAAGAAATCGGTGAGCGACAGCATACCGCCGGTCTTCGTGCTCGTAATCGGAGAAACGTCACGCGCCGACAACTGGCAGCTCAACGGCTACAGCCGTCCCACTAACCCGCGCCTATGCCGTCGCGACGGCATAGTGTCGTTTCCGCGGACACTCAGTGAGAGCAACACCACACACAAAAGCGTGCCGCTGCTCATGTCGGCTTTCGACAGCAACACGTTCGCCGACTCTGCATACTGTTCGCGCAGCATTATCGATGCTTTCGCCGAGGCCGGGTTCTCCACCATATGGCTGTCGAACCAACAGCGCAACAACTCCCTCATTGAATTTTTCGGAAGCCGCGCCGGCACTGTAAAGTTTCTGAACGACGACGGCGACAAACACCTCGACATGGAGTTGGTTTCGTGTCTCGCCTCGGCCCTCGACAGCATCGGCTGCCGTCCGGTTTTCGCCGCCATGCACACTTACGGCTCGCATTTCAACTATAAGGAACGATATCCCGAAAACTTCGCAGCATTTATGCCTGAGCCATCATCTGAAGCAGATCCGGCAAACCGCAGTGGCCTGATCAACGCCTACGACAACACAATTCTGTACACTGATGCCGTGCTCGACAGCATAATGGCCACACTCGAAGCCACCGGGCGCCCCACAGCTCTGCTCTATCTCTCCGACCACGGCGAAGATATATTCGACGACAGCCGCAACCGCTTTCTGCACGCCTCACCCACGCCAACATACTGGCAGATTCACGTGCCGATGCTGCTGTGGATGAACAGCGACATGCGGCAGGCGCGTCCGGGCATATACGACACGGCGCTCGCCAATATGGGCCGCAATGTATCGTCGAGCCGTTCGGCATTCCATACTCTCGTCTCGCTTGCCGGCATAAGCGCTCCATGCGTCGAGCCAGAAGCCTCACTTGTATCTCCCGGTTACAGAGAACCGGAGCGCGTCTATCTCAACGATTACAACGAAGCCGTTCCGCTGGCAACGTCGGGTCTCAAAAAGCAAGATTTCAAAATGCTCGAAAAGCTCGGCGTAAACATTCGTCCGGAGCAGCCGTACTATTCGCAGAATCGCTGACAGCAGGGCTCACCGGCCTTTGATATTTCGTGGATGATGACTGAGAATTTCCTCGCGCAGACGTGTGTTGTCGAGGTGCAGATATATTTCTGTTGTCGATATTGACTCGTGTCCAAGCATGGCCTGTATGGCCCTAAGATTGGCGCCGCCTTCAAGCAGATGTGTAGCAAAAGAGTGGCGGAGTGTGTGCGGCGATATAGTTTTTTTGATTCCGGCGGCTTCGGCAAGCTGTCGCACTATATAAAATACCATTACACGTGTCAGATGAGCACCGCGCACGTTGAGAAACAGATAATCTTCTTCGCCGGGCTTTGCAGTCTCGCCGCGCTGTGCACGTTCTTCGAGATAAAGGTCTATCTGCTCAATTGCCTGAGGGCTCATGGGCACCATACGCTCCTTCGAGCCTTTTCCGGCAACTATCACATAGCCTTCATCGAGAAAAACACGCCTCCGCTCAAGCGTGCATAGCTCAGTGACGCGCAAGCCTGAGCCATACAATGTTTCGATAATCGCACGGTTGCGCCGACCGGTGGGCGAATAAAGGTCGATAGCATCAATCATACGGTCGATTTCGTCGACGCTGAGCACTTCGGGCAGATGCCTCCCCGGGCGCGGTGCCTCAATGAGTTCGGCCGGGTTGCGCTCGTTCACACCTTCGATGACGAGATATTTGTAAAATGATTTTATGCCCGACACTATACGCGCCTGCGTACGCTGGGCAATGCCGAGGTCATGCAGCTCAAATATAAAATCGTGTAGATTCTGCTCCGAGGCTTCGGGAGCTTCGACACCGATCTCGGCGAGCCATGCGGCAAGACGGTCGACATCGGCCATATATGCCACACGCGTATTTTCGCTCAGCCGGCGCTCAAGGAGCATAAAAGCTTCGTAGTGAGGACGTATTTCTTTATAAGAGCTCATAGGGTACCTTGCTCTACACAACGGGCGATGCGATCGAGCGTCGCATCCTCTTCGTTTTTCTTCGGTTCGAAAGTGCTTTTCAGGCTCACGCCGAAGAGTTTGCCGAAACTTTGCCAGAAAGTGGCGCGAAAGGAGCCCAGAAAGGCTTTCACTATATCGTAGCTCGATTGATGAGTCTCTCTCTGAATGAGTTTTACCAGCACTTTGGCCTGCCGCTTGCTGAATTTTTTCAACACCGGCTTATACTGCTTGAAGAGTGAGCTTTCCATTTGCTTGAGATAATTTTCGCGCTCTTTCTGCGTGGGAAAAGTCTCTATGTACTCATAGGTCTCCACAAGCGTCTCAGCAATCAGTTTTGCGTAAGGGAGTGTTAGTTTTACATCGCGCACAGTACGCCAGTAGAATTCCTCCTGTTTCTTGTTTTTGAACTTCATAGGAGGATATACCGTGAGGTCGCGCAGGAAAATCACCATTACAGTGTCGCCTTCCTCGTCGACACGCCACGAATAACCGCGATAATGGTTACGGAGCACCGAGGGCGTGCCTTCGGCAAGCTCCCGGGCAGCCTCCACTTTTGCGTCGGCCTTCTTGTCGCGGGCTCCGGCACTTAGAAAAACAGTGGAGAGAATAAGAATCAAGAGGAGATGCTTCATAAACAAAAAGGACGTCGAACTTAACGACGCCCTCTTGTGACTCGCACAGGATTCAAACCTGTAACCTTCTGATCCGTAGTCAGATGCTCTATTCAGTTGAGCTAGCGAGCCGTCAATAAACTACTACTAATTATGAAATGAAACAAATTTTGTGACTCGCACAGGATTCAAACCTGTAACCTTCTGATCCGTAGTCAGATGCTCTATTCAGTTGAGCTAGCGAGCCGTAGGCTTCTGCCGTTTTGCGGTGCAAAGTTATGCCATTATATTTATTCCACCAAATTTTTAACACTATTTTAACATAATTACACTCAACTTTTTTGTGCAAGTGCTGACAGAAGGTCGCTGACCACAAATGTGCTGCCACCGACAAACACCGTATCTCCACAAGCGGCATCGGCAAGTGCAGCGTTGTAGGCGTCAGATACTGAGGAAAATATGCAACCATCAATACCATGAAGTTTAGCTACGGCAGCTGTCTCTTCCGACGGGCGGCCGCGTTTTACCGAAGGCGAAGCAAAGTAATAACGGGCATTTCGCGGGAAGGTGTCGACTATCGAACTTATGTCCTTGTCATTTACAAAACCGAGCACCATGCTCAGCCGGCCACTGTCGGCTATTGAAGCGAGCGTAGGACCAAGATAGCGCCAGCCGCCTATATTGTGCCCTGTGTCACAGACCACGCGCACCGGCGTTTCCTTTATCTTCATCCACCGGCCCATCAGTCCGGTAAGGCTGCATACGGAGGAGAAGCCCTCGCTCACAGCCTGTGAACCAATCCGGCTGAATTTATGCCGCAGAATGTCGAGCGAGGCAAGAATTGTGGCGGCATTTTCTATCTGACACTCACCGGTGAGCTCTCCTCGGAGCTCGCCCCAGGCAGTGTCGCTGTATATCATCTCATCGCCCGAGTGCAGGGCAGAACTGAAATACGGACTATCGCCTGCAAAAACAATAGGAGCGCCAAGCTTCGCTGCCGTACTCTCGAATACTTCGCGCACCTCGCTGTCGGCCTTGCCTATGACAACGGGCACACCGGGTTTTATGATTCCGGCTTTCTCACGCGCTATTTCGGGCTCGGAGGCTCCGAGCAGGGCCATATGGTCGAGCGAAATATTGGTGATTACGCAAAGCGTGGGGTCAATGATATTTGTGCAGTCGAGCCGGCCACCCAGCCCGACCTCAATCACGGCCACATCAACGTCGCTATCGACAAAATAACGCAAGGCCATGACCGTGGTGAGTTCGAAAAATGTAGGTTTAAGATTCTGTAAATCGGGTTGCCGCAGATATTCTTCAACAAAACTTACCACGTATTCTTCGCTCACTGGCACGCCGTCGACACGAATACGCTCACGGAAATCGAGCAGATGAGGCGAGGTGTACAGTCCTGTCTTGTAGCCGGCCGACTGCAGCACGGCAGCAGGCGTGTGGGCGGTGCTGCCCTTGCCGTTGGTCCCGCCTATATGAATGGCGCTCCGCAAACTTTTGTGAGGGTTGCCCCAGTGGGCGGCAAGAGTCAGAGTTGTGCCGAGACCCGGTTTATATGCTCCGGCACCGAGATTCTGAAACATCGGCACTTGCGAGTAAAGAAATTCGAGTGTTTCCTTGTAATTCATATCTGTCAGAATATCAGCCAGCCGGCAAAACCGGCTACTACTATCAGAAGTATCGGATGAATTTTGGTAGAGAGCGTAAGCCCGAGCACTACAGCAGCCAACGCCACGCTCTTGGCTATCTCGGTGCACTCCGACCCGAAGTTGGCAGAATTCATCAGCAGCAGGGCCGCTGAAAGAATAAGACCTATGACTACCGGACGCAGGCCCGAAAAAATGCCTCTCAGCCACGGGCTCTCGCGGTGGCGGGCTATATAGTGCCCTGCATAGCGGGCAAGCACAAACGAGGGGAACACCACAACAAGCGTGCACATGATTGAGCCGAGTATACCGAACAGCGGCGAGGAAAGCCCGGCTGTCTGCGTGGGCGCTACATAACCTATATATGTGGCTGAGTTTATGCCTATCGGGCCGGGAGTCATCTGCGAAATCGCAACGATGTCGGTGAATGTCTGTTCGGTAATCCAGCCGGGTGACACAATTTCGTTTTCAATAAGGGCGAGCATGGCATATCCGCCGCCAAAGCCGAAAAAGCCAATCTTAAGATAACTCCATATAAGACGCAGATATATCATTTTTCGGTCTCCTTTTGTTTGTCGGTAAGATTTTTATGCGCGCGTGTCGCAAGAAAATATCCTGTTGCGCCGCCAATGATTATCCATAATATCGGGTTCGACACTATGGGCAGCTTCGACCATATAAGTACGGCGACACATATGGGAATCCATGCCATTTTCCACCCTATGCCGGCCGATTTGGCCGAGGTGAATACCGGAGCGAGAATAAGAGCGACAACTGCCGGACGTATGCCCTTGAAAATGGATGTCAGCGTAGGATTTGAAGTAATGGCTTCGGGCGTGAGAAAGATAGCAATCGCCAGAATTATGAGGAACGAAGGCAAAATGGTGCCGAACGCAGCTGCCACTGCGCCTTTGAGTCCACGGAGCTTGTCGCCCACGACCACAGAAATGTTTACGGCAAGTATACCGGGCATCGATTGTGCCACGGCAAGCAAATCGAGAAATTCTTCCTTTTCGAGCCATCGGTGCTTCGACACTACTTCACGCTCGATAATAGAAATCATAGCCCAACCTCCGCCAAAGGTGAAAGCTCCGATTTTGGCAAATGTGAGAAACAAATTTTTTAGCATTGTCTGAACCGACTAAAATTCCACAACAGTGATGCCGGCACCACCTAAACGAACGTCTTCGTCGTGATAGTTTCTGACGCTCTGCACGGTGTCGAGATAGCGGCGGATATATTGCCGTAAGGCACCGGTGCCTGTTCCGTGCAATATGCGGACCCGACCCACATTAAATTGAATTGCATCATCGATATAATACATCACAGCCTGAACAGCCTCGTCGGCACGCATGCCGCGCACGTCGATTTCGTTGTTAAACGACAGCTGTCGCTCGCGACTCGAATCGGCGGTATTGCCCGAAATGTAGCTTACGCCTCCCTTGGCGGCACCACTGTCGGCCTTGCGTATTGTGCGTTTGAGCCTGTCGAGCTTCACATTCATTTTCATCGACCCGAAAACTACAGTGGCGTTCTTGCCCGAAATATCGGCGATAGTGCCCACGGTGCCACCCTCGTCGAGCAGCACATTGTCGCCCGGCTGAAGCGCACGGTCGACTGCAGAAATTTTGGGTGCGCGTTCGGCTTTCTTCTTTTTCGACGGCACTTTTTTGTCGAGTAGCGGATTTCCTGTCAGGTCTGCCGACGACTCCTTGTGCAGGGCCTCCCGCACGCTTTCGAGCTGCCGACGGGCTTCACGTGTACGCTCCTTATCGGCCTGCGACGATCGTATTTCGCGTATTGTACGCTCAATGGCAGCATTCGAGCTGTCGAGAATACGCCGTGCTTCGTCGCGCGCCTCCGATATTATCTCTCGGCGCTTTCCCCGTAGTGTTTCCATTTCGCCTTCATATCGCACGAGCACCTCGTCGACACGCTTTTCCTTTTGTCGTATGTCCTGACGCTTGTTTTCCCAATAACGACGGTCGCGTGCTATGTCGAGCAGATATTTGTCCATGTTCACATAGTCGCTGCCGACGATTGACTTCGCCTGCTCTATGACAGTCTCGGGCAGACCTGTCTTACGCGCTATTTCGAGGGCGAACGACGAACCGGGCTGCCCTATCGAAAGACGGAAGAGCGGCTGCATTTTCTGGCGGTCGTACAGCATTGAACCGTTGACAAGGCCGGGAGTTTCCTCTGCGAACTGCTTCAGGTTGTGGTAATGGGTTGTAATCACACCCCACATTCGGCGTTCATTGAATTCGCCGAGCACCGCCTGGGCTATGGCCCCACCAATCTGAGGCTCGGTACCGCCGCCGAATTCGTCAATCAGCACCATTGTGCGGCTGTTGCCATGCGAAAGGAAGAATTTCATGCTGCGCAGATGCGACGAATATGTGGAGAGGTCGTCTTCTATCGACTGGTCGTCGCCTATATCGATGAAAATACTTTCGAAAATTCCCAGACGCGAATTTTCATACATAGGCGGAAGCAGACCGCACTGCGCCATATACTGCACAATGGCGATTGTTTTGAGTGTCACCGACTTGCCGCCGGCATTCGGGCCCGATATGATAATTATACGTTTCTCAGGCGACAGAGAGATGTCGAGCGGCACTATTTCCTTACCCTGGCGCTCAAGCGACATCTTAAGCACCGGGTGGCAGGCATGATACCAGTCGAGCTGCGTGCAGTCGTCGATGTACGGCATAGTGCCTCCAGTTGTCATCGCATATTTCGCCTTGGCATGGATGAAGTCAAAGAGGCCGAGAAGCTCGAAATTACCCAGAAGGTCGTCGATTTCAGGCCTTATTGTATCGGCAAGAGCTGTGAGAATACGCACAATCTCGCGGTGCTCCTCTATCGAGAGCTCGCGCAGACGGTTGTTGGCCTCCACTACTTCGGCCGGCTCTATGAAGAATGTTTTGCCCGAAGCCGATTCGTCGTGTACTATGCCGTTGATTTTACGCTTGTACATGGGCTGCACAGGCACCACGAGGCGGCCGTCGCGCATCGACGGTGTCACATCGGCTTCGAGATAACCGTCGCGCACAGCATTAGCTATCACCCGCCTCATTGCAGCGTTGATACTACCTGCGCAGGCGGCCATGGAGCGTCGGATTTCCGCGAGCTCGGGCGAGGCGTTGTCTTTTATTTCGCCGTGACGGTCGATAATCCGGTCGATAGCGGCAGCGACCATCGGGAAGGCGTAGAGCTCGCGCGCAATGGCGTCGAGCTCGGGATACGGAGTGACTATGCGGTTGCCGTCGTCGCGGCGGCTGCGTGCAAAAAAGCCGGCGATGTCGGCCAGCGCGGCAAGCGAGGAGCGAAGGCCTGCAAGCTCGCCCTCGGCAGGATAAGAGCCTGGAACCCGCAATGACTGCAGCAGCTCTCGTTTGTCGTGAATAGCACCGAGCGCAAAACTGGCGTCACTACCCAGAATGCCGAGCATCTCGGCCGTCTGCAGCAGCTGTCGGCGCACAAAGGCATAGTCGCTGCTGAAAGCCATGGCTTCGGAATGGGTCCGGCCGAGAGCCGACGAGCAAAGTGCCGTCACGTTCTCGCGGACAGAGTCAAAGCCAATTTTATGTTCTGTCGTATCGGGATATATCATAGGCTTACTTGTGCATCAGACGCGCAAGATTGCGCTTGTCTTCACGCTCTTTGATAGCCTGACGTTTGTCATATTCCTTTTTACCGCGCGCAATGCCAATAACAAGCTTTGCCAGACCGCGGTCGTTGATAAACAGACGAAGGGGCACAATGGTTATGCCGGCATCGTTGTTGGCTTTGAGCAGACGTGTAATTTCTTTTTTGGTAAGAAGAAGCTTGCGGTCGCGTCGCGCCTCATGATTGTTGTAAGAGCCGTAGAAATAATGGGCGATGTTCATGTTTTTCACCCACACCTCGCCGAGCGACGACACGTAGCAGAATGTATCGACAAGCGAAGCGTGACCCGAGCGTATACTTTTAATTTCTGTGCCGGTAAGCACTATTCCGGCAGTGAACGTGTCGAGTATCTCGTAGTCGAAAGTGGCTCGGCGGTTCTTTATATTTATGTCTTTGGCGTTCATTGTATAAGGAGATAGAGAAGATAGTAAATAACAAGCGGCACGCCCACTATCGCACCCGAGGCGATGCCGGTGAAACGCAATTCGCTGTTTCGCGCCACTCCTATATATGGAATTGCCATATAAAGCACGAGCACCACATAGAAGGGCAGGAATTTGAGCAGCACGAGGTTCCAGGGCATACAGTTGTCGAGTATCTGGAAAAGTACCAGTATACCTATTCCGCATACCGTCATTGTGTTTGCACGCCGCATATCGGGCTTGTCGGTCGTTACCGTACCGAGATAGAGCTCAAAAATCAGCCGGGCGATGAAAACCGACACAAAATATGCGCCGAAATCGCCGAGCGCACGCATCAGCACCACTGCCAGCGTCGCACTCCGCTCATAGAAAAGTGCGAGGAAGTCGGAGACTGCGGCAATGCCCAGCAAAGGATAGAAACCCTGCGAGAGCAGTTCATCCGGGTCGGGATCGCTGTCTTTTAGGTCAATCCAGCCTTGTCGGGGCGACAGAATGAGCTGAATCATATATTTGAGGAAACGAAACATCTGCTTGATTTAAATTGGAATGCAAAGGTACGAAATTTTTTTACATATTGTCGGCCTGCGTCATACCGCTTTATCCCAAAAAGCGATATATCGGTCGGCCACGACAGATGCTTCGTTATGGCGCGCGACAAAGCCCGGGCCGGCGGCACTCATGCGTCGGAGTTCGTCGGGATACATCACAAGCGAGCGCAGACGGCTGTAGGTGTTTTCAAGGTCGCGAGGGTCGGGATTAAAGATAGGACGCACGGCATCGCAAGGCTCGCCTATAAAACGATAAAACTCGTTTTCGCCCCCAGACAGAGGCACTGCACCCATTGCCATGGCCATGAGCGCGGTAGTGCCAGGTGTGTAGCTGTAGATCTGATCGCTCACAATATCAACCGAGGCCAACATGCGCACAAAATTGCTGAAGGGCATGTTCTCGGGGGCAATCAGTTCTGTCGTATCTGGAAACTCGGCATTGATGCGCCTCAGCATTGCAAGGAGTTCGTTTCCGCCTTTTTCAAATTCTCGGCCACGGCGACAGGTGTAGAGCATACGTAGCTTGTCTCCGGAGCATGGCCGCAGGCGCGGTGCCGGGAGCGATGATGTGTCAACGGGGATACCGGCATAAGCCAACGGCAATTCCGGATACTCGGCCTGCATTATCATGTGATATTCGTAGAGCGCCGTAAGTGCGCCGTCGATTGTATTGTAGAAAACATCGTTGTAGGCCCGCAGCTCCGGAGCCGTCCACTTGTCGTATGCGGCTTCGTCGGTGAAGCGCCACGGCTGAACCTTACCGTCAATCTGCCACTCGGAATATGCTACCGCAGGTCTTGGAGAGGCGAGATTCGATACCACAGACGTGTCATAGCCCAGAACGGTGAGATACAACGAACCATTGTCGCTGCGTAGCCGCCTCAGGAGCTTTTCGAGTCGTCCGGGCTTGAGCGAGACAAAACCGGGCGACACAAACTGCACGACATCATAGCCTTTCAGCCGCGGTGCGAGCGATGTAAGGAGACGGCCATATAGCATGGCTCCGCCGAAGCGGCCCTGCTTTCTCGACAAATCGATGTCGCAGGGAGTCTGCAACCACTTGCCGCGGTCGGAGGCAAGAGTCACGTCGTGCCCTTTGGCCTTCAGCGCCACTGCGAGAGTAGCGTGATAATTGCTTGCATCGCCCAGCAGTAGAATCTTCATAATTGATGTCGGTGTCGGACAGAATATACAAAGCCCTGCAGTAGCCACAACAAGGCTCTGAATGTGGGAGCCTGCGAACGGAATGCCTCGGCAGGATAGCGCACAATCGCCGCCGCACTGCCGCGCACAATGCGCATCACAGCACCTTTGGCTCGCAAGGCGCCCGGTTTTGCACCGCTGTGCGCCGAGGTGGTAAGGCCGCGGTGCACCGAAAGCACCGTGTCGGCAAATCGTCCTTTCATGCCGGCCTCAAGCATATGGTGCATAAACAACTCCTCTTCGCCGCAGATGAGAAAAGGAGCTCCGATGCCTGCAAGCGGCGAAAATCGTATCGCATACGTATCGAGGGCTCTGCGGCGTATCGAAATCTCAAAAGAAATTGTGTGATAACAACGGTATGGTATGGCAAGGTCGTGGCCGTCGGGTGGAAAGACACGAGGCTCGGGCATATCGGAGCGCGTGGTTATTATGTCGAGGTCTGAATCGGCATCGAAATCGGCAATGACACGTTGGAGACCTTCGCGGCAAAAACTTATATCATCATCGGCTACATGCACATACGGTGCCTCGGCTATTTCGAAGGCGTGGTTGCGGTTTACGCTCAGTCCCCGGTCGGCAAATACTTTCACCCTGATGTCGGACCGAGCCTTGAGAGCAGCCACAGCTGTCGAAATCTCGGAGTTGTCGAAATTCTGGCAGCACACAAGATACTCTACCCCGTCGACTTCGGGATATCCTGATGTGTCTATCGCGCCAATGCGCGATGCCACCGTGCAGACAAGTACTTGCAGTCGGGAATGACTCATGCTGCAAAATTAGAAAAAAAAACGCATTAACAGCTGAAAATGATGTAATCGTGCTTCACCGATTCTCTATCGGAGTTTCTCGTCGCCGTAGAGATTCAGTGTGAGGCGGAGTTGCTCCATGACCATAAGGCGCAACTCGGGCGGAGCAAGCACTTCTACCCGCGGACCGTAGCTGAGCAGCTCACTCACAAAGTCGCGGGTAAGGCGCATGTGATATCGGAACACCGAATATCTGTCGTGCACAAATTCTTCCTGCGAATGATGTAGCGGCAAAGTCCTGAAATATTTTGCCTGCACAGGTTCGACCTTTAAGTCGATTGACTTCACATCGCCCTCGTCGGCAACAATACCGAACGAATAGCTGAAATACTCCGTAGCATCGAACGACGGGTCGTCCACAAACGCCTCGGTAGTGATATTGAGGCGCGTGATGCGGTCGAGCGCATAAGTTTTGAGTCTGTTTTCCGCCACATTACGGCCGACCATATACCAGCGCTGTCTGAAGATTTTGAGCGCATAGGGCTCAAAAACTATGCCCGTAGTAGGAAGCGAGCGTGTGTACGATTTATAATCGAAATTCACGCGCGTATTGTGACGCATGGCATCGATTACCGAACCGAGAAATTCACGGGCCGAGGGCACATTCTCCACAAAAATTCTGGCAGCCACATCGCGGCTACCGGCAAGCACTTCGTTGGTCACGGCCGAATTGAGCAGCCAGTCGTTCACGCTGTCGCTGTGACCGTCGCCGACTTCTTCTATATAATATTCAAATGTTACCGGATTACATTTTATCTCAATGCCGAAAAGCTCCTCGGCTGCGGCACGGTAGTTACAGAATGTGCGTCGCGGCAACTCCGACGCGCCGTCGGAGTACTTCGAGCGCATCCAGCATTCATTGAGTTCCGCACGGGTGATATGACCGTAGCGGCGTATTGTGTCTACGAGCCATATATAACGGTTGAACAGGTCGCGCGCCATTGTCTACGCTTTTTCTGCGCCTGAAACAGATTTGCTTCCTGCCGAAAGCATCATCATGCCGACTACGGTGTAGAACGCATTCATCAGCAGAAGCTCAAAACTTGTCTCATAGCCCCAAAGACAGCTAAGCACATACTGTGTGAGCCACGACAGACACGGCGCCGCAATGCACACCGCCGGCACCAGCTTGTCGCGAACGGGCTTCTTCCAGAAAAGACCGTAGACAAAGAGGCCGAGAATAGGACCGTAGGTATAACTGGCAAGTGTATATACAGCCGATATGGCATCCTGGTCGCTTATGTAATAGAATATGATGATTACCAGCCCCATGAGAGCCGACATGGCCACGTGCACGGTTTTGCGTACCCGAGTGAGGGCATTCGCGTCTTTTTTCTTGTGGGCATCGAGAATATCGACAGTAAACGATGTAGTGAGCGATGTAAGCGCCGAACCGGCTGCTGAGTAAGCCGCCGACACGAGGCCGAGAACAAAGAGCACACCCACAATCAGCGGCATGTCGTGGTCGAGAGCAACAAGGCCGAAGAGCTCGTCGCTCTTCTGGGGCATGCCGATGCCTTTGCTGTCGACATATATTACGAGCAGTGTACCCAGCACGAGAAAGAGAGCTATCACGAAAAACTGTGTGATGCCGCTCACTATCATATTTTTGCGGCTTTCGCGCTGGTCTTTGCAGGCGAGATTGCGCTGCATCATATCCTGGTCGAGGCCGTTGGTGGCTATGGCCATGAACACACCGGCGATAAACTGCTTCCAGAAGTAGGTGCCCTCTTTGGGATTATCGAAGAAGAACACCTGCGACGTTGGGTGATCGCCGACGGCAGCCGTCAGTTCTCCGAAACTGTAGCCCAGATTGGTGGCGACAAAGTATATGCAGAGTATAACCGACATTATCAGACAGAAACTCTTGAGGGTATCGGTCCAGATTAACGTTTTAACACCGCCCTGCACTGTATAGAGCCAAATCAGGGCAATAGTGACTATCACGTTGAAAACAAACGGTATATGCAGCGGCGTGAACACAAGCAACTGAAGCACGGCACACACCACAAAGAAACGCACCGACGCACCGAGTATCTTAGACACAAAGAAAAACCAGGCTCCGGTGCGGTATGTCGAGCGTCCGAAACGCCCCTCAAGATAGCCGTAGATTGATATGAGATTTTTTTTATAAAACAACGGCACAAGCACGAAGGCAATGCAGAAATAGCCCACGATGAAACCGAGCACCATCTGCAGATAAGCGTATCCCTTGGCGGCAACCATGCCGGGCACCGATATAAAAGTTACGCCCGATATGGCGGCGCCAATCATGGCAAAAGCCACAAGCGGCCACGGAGCCTTGCGGTTGCCGGTAAAAAATGTGGAGTTGTCGCTACCGCGAGAGGCAAAATACGACACCAAAAACAGCAACGCGAAATATGCGGCTATCGTTATAATTACAATCAGAGGATGACTCATACTGCAGGGTCTGTGCGGAATTATTCTTCGTAAAGCAGATAGGGACGACGCTGCTCTTTGAATTTGGCAACATCATCGGCCCATGTGGCTTTGATTTCGTCGGCGCTGCGGCCGTCTTCAATCATCTTGCGGATGTCGCCACGTCCGATTAGGAGCTCAAAAAAAGAACGGAAGAATTTATCGCCCAGCCCCACTTGATTATATGCGTCGATAAGATAGCTGAGGTCGATACCACGCGATATTATTTCTTCATTGTCAAGGCCGCCAAGGTCTACACCATAGCAGAGTTTGCCGAGCTGCGGAGGCTCTTTGGCTCCTGGCAAGCTTTGCGGCGTGAAACTGTAGCCGCTTTTTTTCATAGCCGGATGACCGTACATCTCGAAAGGACGGTCAGTGCCGCGACCCAGACTGACAGGCGTGGCCTCGAAGTAGCACATCGACGGATAGAGGTAAATGGCCTTCATCGACTTAAGATTGGGCGACGGCGCAACCGGCAGTTCGTATCGTGTCTGATGAGTATAATTCTTTACCGGTACCACCGTGAGTGGCACTTGACTGCCATCCTGCAACCACCCTTCGCCATTGGCCATAAGAGCGATTTCGCCCAAGGTGAGACCATGTACAACAGGTATGGGCAGCCGGCCTACGCCAGAGCTGTATTTCATGTCGAGAATAGGACCGTCGACATACATGCCGTTGGGATTCGGACGGTCGAAAACTACAAACTCCTTGCCGGCCGACTTTGCGGCATTCATAAGGTCTATCATCGTACAATAATATGTATAGAAACGTAGGCCTACATCCTGAATGTCGCATACAATCACATCGAGACCGTCGAGAACTTCCTTCGACGGAATACGCTGAGCCTTGCTGCCATAGAGCGACACTATAGGCAGACCCGTAGGGCCGTCGATACTGCTCGACACATGTTCGCCGGCATCGGCAGTTCCGCGGAAACCGTGTTCGGGCGAGAAGAGCGTGACTACATTCACACCGTTTTCACGCAAAATATCCACAGTGTGCTTGTCGCCCACTGTTCCGGTATGGTTAGAGAATAGCGCCACACGTTTGCCTTTGAGCAATGGAACATATTCTTCGGGCTGAGCGGCTCCGACTACAGGCTTCCTGCAACACACGCCCGAGTCTTGCTCACAGCATGTTTCAGTTTGGTTTTTATCTACATTGGCAGCTGTACAGCCCACAATAGCCATTGCCGCCAAAATTATTGTCGGGAATATTTTCATCGGTATTTAATTTGTAGCAAAAGTAGTAAAAATAATTACCAACCAAACGAAAAACGCCAAAAGTTTTTATCACATATACCGCTTTATGCGCTTCGATGCCTCAAAAGTTACACAATGTCCAGACGTAATCTTAATTATTGTTAAAACAAAGGAGGCTGTTAGGTAATATCAAAATAAAGTGCTTACCTTTGCAGCGCAAAAGGGGTACTAGCTCATCTGGCTAGAGCGCGACACTGGCAGTGTCGAGGTGAGCGGTTCGAGTCCGCTGTACTCCACTTAGTCAAGGCGAACTGATAATATCGGTTCGCCTTTTTATATGTGAAGTATATGCTTATTGGGATGTATTTCGCCAACGGCTGTAATTATTATTTGCCGCAGCCAAAAGTTTTGAAAATTATTTTTTTATCACCAACTTTGCAGAAACCAATCTCAGCAAAAACCATGAAACATTTCTTCCTGTCTGTTTTTACACTCCTGTTGCTTGCACACAATTTTGCCGGAGCAGAAACTATCCGCCTATCATCACAAGCCGGTCATGGAGGCAAAGTTAACTGGCGTATGGCCAAAGTTTCGGATATTGTCACAAGTGCCGACAGGCTTTCACAATCTGATTTCAACGATGAAAAGTGGCTCGAAGCCGTCGTACCCGGCACTGTACTCAATTCCCTTGTTTTTAACAATGTATATCCCGAACCCTATTACGGGCTCAACAATAAAATCGAAGCCGGTATCATTCCCGATATAGCCAGTGTTGGACGTGACTTCTACACATATTGGGTCCGCTCCGAGTTCGAAGTGCCGTCGTCTTTCAAAGGCCGTACAGTATGGCTCCGAGCCGATGGCATCAATTATCGCGCCGAGCTGTGGCTCAACGGTACACTGGTAGGCTCGACCAAAGGCATGTTTATGCGCAACGACATAGACGTGACCGACTATGTTCGTCCCGGCGAGCTCAATGCATTGGCCATAAAAGTTCTTCCGGTCGATGTTCCTGGCACGACAAAGCCCAAAAGCTGGGGTGCACCGGGCGAATTCCGCAATGGCGGCAACGGCGAAATAGGCCTCAACACTACAATGCTCATGTCGGTGGGCTGGGATTTTACTTTCATGGACGGCATACGCGACCGCAATACCGGCATATGGCGCGACATATCGCTCTTCACCACAGGTAAAATCGCGCTTCGCAATCCTTTTGTTAAGTCAGAACTTGCAAAGCCGGGATACGATATAGCCCGCGAAACGGTTTCTGTTGAAGTCGTAAATCCCACATCTGATTACAAGCCTGTAAAATGCACCGTATCAGGTAATATCGCCGACACGGACATAGCATTCGAAAAGACCTTCACAATACAGCGCGGCGAAGAGAAGACTATCGAGTTCGACAATCTCGTAATAAACAACCCCAAGCTATGGTGGCCGCTCAACAAAGGTCCTCAGAATCTATACACGCTCAATCTTAAAGTTGCTGTCGACGGAGCGACCAGCGACTCAATAAGCACCCGTTTTGGCATACGTGAAATCATCTCCGACCAAAATACTCCCGATAAATCTCGCCAGTTCTATGTCAACGGCAAGCCGCTTTTTATACGCGGCTCAAATTGGATTCCCGAAGCTATGTTGCGCAACAGCGACCGCCGCACAGAGGCTGAGCTGCGCTACACCAAACAGAGCGGCATCAATCTGCTACGCATGTGGGGCGGCGGAATCGCCGAATCAGACAGATTTTTCGAACTTTGCGATTCGCTCGGCATACTCGTATGGCAGGAATTCTGGCTAACCGGAGACACTAAACACCCCTCTGACCGGGCCAACTATCTCGACAACGTGGCTTCGGTAGTCAAACGTATCCGCAACCACCCTTCGCTCGCTTACTATGTGGCATCTAACGAAAGCAGCGAAGTGAGCGGCACTCCCGAACTAATCAATCGGCTCGACGGCACTCTCGGCTATCAGATGCAGAGCGAATGTGACGGTGTGCACGACGGTAGCCCATACAAACAGGTTAATCCCATGCAACACTACGAGAACACGGCATCACCACGCGGCAGCCGTGTAGACGGTTTTAACCCTGAATACGGCGCACCTACATTCCCGACAGCCGAAACTGCACGTGAGATGATGGATGCCGCCGACTTGTGGCCCATGAACCGCGAAGTATGGGATTATCACGACGGCAACGGATTCCACCTCGTCAGCACAGTCTACACAGATATGGTAAACTGCTACGGACGTCCGGCCTCTATCGACGAGTACGCCGCCAAGGCACAACTTGTCGGCGCAGTCAACTCCAAGAGCATATGGGAGGTGTGGAACTACAACAAACTCGGTTACGGCGACCGCTACTGCTCGGGCCTTCTCTTCTGGTATCACAACTGCCCGGTACCTCAGGTAGCATCGCGTATGTGGGACTGGACTCTTGAGCCTACCGCATCTCTTTATCACACAGCCAATGCCCTCGAGCCCGTACATCCGCAGTTCGACTATCTCAAAAACACTGTTTCGGTAGTCAATGACTATTATTATCCGATAGATAATCTGAAGCTTACCGCTTGTGTCTACAATCTCGACAGCCGCAAAGTATCGGAACAGACAAAAACCGTAAGTATTCCTGCTGATGGTGTAATCAACGATGTGCTCACACTCGATTTCCCCACCGACATTTCTCCCGTACACTCCATAAGCCTCGTATTGACCGACAAGCAAGGCAAAAAAGTTGGCTCGAATTTCTATTGGCGCTCCAACGACCCCTACCAAGGTGCCAATACCGTTACCGGCCCTTGCGTCTCGGGCTTTGAACCACTGCAGGACATGCCCTCTGCAAAAGTGAAAAGCAATGCTAAAATACGCAGAGCCGGCGACAAAATATTCTTCGACATCACTCTGCGCAACACATCGTCGAAAATCGCGTTTTTCAATCGCCTGCAACTCACCGATACCGAAGGACGCCCCGTGAGGCCCTCGTTCTACTCCGACAACTATTTCACACTTTTGCCCGGAGAAAGTACATCTGTGACAATCGAGACTACCTCAGCCGATGCTCCCAATAATATGGATATAAAAATCAGCGGTTGGAACACCCCGTCAAAAACATATCTATTCAGTAAAAAAAACAATTTCTAAAACCATGATAAAAAAAATTCTGGCAGCCATTATTGTCGTGCTGTCTTTTCAATGCATCAGCGCCCAGAAAAGCGCTCTGAAAAACTTCCCTCAGGGCTACACCGCTGAAGAAGTAGGCCGCAGAATGGCCTACCGCTTCGTAACCGAAAAGCATAATCTGCATTTAGGCAAATGGATAGGCTATCCCGAAACTTTCTACTGGAACGGCTCTATCCGCTATGCCCACCTCACCGGCGACAAATCGCTCATGAACCTCCTTCAGCGCCGTTTCGAACACCTGTTCAATGATGAATCAGCCCTGCTGCCCATCATGAACCACGTCGATGTAAACATGTTCGGATCGCTGCCTTTGTGGCTTTACGAAGTCACCGGCGACAACCGCTATAAAGACCTCGGCATGCCCTATGCCGACTCTCAGTGGGAATGCCCCGAAAGCGCATCTGAGAAACAAAAAGCATGGGCAAACCAGGGTTACTCATGGCAGACCCGTCTTTGGATTGACGACATGTATATGATTCCTGTTGTTCAAACTCAGGCATACAAGGTGACAGGAGACATGAAATATCTCGACCGCACAGCCAACGAAATGGTTAAATACCTCGACGAACTACAACGTCCCAACGGTCTTTTCTATCACGCACCCGACGTACCTTTCTACTGGAGCCGTGGCAATGGCTGGATGGCTGCCGGCATGACCGAAATGCTCAAGAATCTTCCCCGCAAGCATCCCGCACGCGAACGCATAATGAAAGGCTACCTCACCATGATGAACAGTCTGCTCGAATACCGCAACAACGAAGGTCTTTGGAATCAGCTTCTCGACGAGCCAGAATTCTGGACAGAGACATCCGGCTCAGCTATGTTCCTCTACGCCATGATAAATGGCGTGAAACGCGGTTGGCTCGACGCCAAAACATACGGCCCCGTTGCTCGCAAAGGCTGGCTCGCCCTTGTTGATTATATCAACGAGCGCAATCAGATTGACAATGTGTGCGAAGGTACCAACAAAAAGAACAGCAAGCAGTACTATTACGATCGCCGTCGTCACATTGGCGACTACCACGGACAGGGCCCCGTGCTCTGGTGTGTAGCCGCTCTTCTTGAAAAATAAACACCTACACACAAAAATGACAGCGACGCCCGGGAGAGAATCCGCGAGCGTCGCTGTTGTAGTCTTACCAGGATTCGAACCTGGACAGACAGAACCAAAACCTGTAGTGCTACCATTACACCATAAGACTATCATAGTGCCCAGCCTTTGGGCTTAAGCGCTGCAAATTTACGTACTTTTTTATAAACCTACAAATTTTTGAGCCGGAATTGTTTTATGTAGAGCGCAGGTTCAACTGGCAAGTGCAAAA
>Ga0137307_101237_pt1 | contig 24099 bp, 19 predicted proteins | sample NAcewD2O_March_2_FD_97180 | JGI IMG/M metagenome (GOLD analysis project Ga0137307, IMG submission 97180) | Mouse cecal microbial communities from Vienna, Austria - N-Acetylglucosamine amended D2O_March | ecosystem: Host-associated > Mammals > Digestive system > Large intestine > Cecum | place... | reverse complement strand
TAGCCTTACAGGCTATGCAAATGAGCGTGTACTGGATCAGGGTTTAAGCGATGCAATCAGCAGGATTACCGGTGTAGAGCATGTTTGGGGCAGTTCCTATATAGAGCATGTTCCGGCTGCTTCTTCGCGGCAGGAAATCGATCATGTCAATATAACGTCATACAGTGAGTATGTGCTGGACTGTGCAGAGGAGAGTCTTGTGGAGGGAAATTTATCGGAAGTGTATGGGGACAGCGGCAAGGTTATGACAGTTTTGAATAAAGATAATCCGATAAAAGTTGGGGACGTCATTCAGGTGGCGGGACAGGAGATTGAGGTTGTATGCGGCATATCAGACGGGCTGTATCCCAGCGAATACAGCATCATCTGCTCACAGGAAACTTTTACCCGGCTGACAGGGGAAGAAAATTACAGTATGATAGGGATACAATTAAGCAGACAGGCTACGGATGAAACGGTAAAGCAGATCAACAGTCTTGCGGGAAGCGATGTTATTTTTACGGATGAGCGTCAGCGTAATCAGGAAAATACCAATACATGGCTGGCTGCGAAATTTCTGCTGTATAGTTTTATGGCAATCATTGCGATGATTACGCTGTTTAACATAATCAACAGCATTTCTATGAGCGTAACTGCCCGGATAAAGCAGTATGGAGCTATGAGGGCGGTTGGTATGGATGGGGAACAGCTTACCCGGATGATTGCTGCGGAAGCCTTTACTTACGCTGTATCCGGTCTTATTGTCGGCAGTGGCATCGGAATCGTTTTAAGCCGCTTTTTGTATGTGAGACTGGTCACACGGTATTTTGGAAGCCAGTGGAGTCTGCCGATCGTTTTGATTGCTATTATTGTTGTATTCGATACAGTTTCTGCCGCGGCAGCAGTATATGCACCTGCAAAGCGGATTCGGAACATGCCAATTACAGCAACGATCAATGAACTGTAAAATTTGCTGCACGATGGAAAAGCCCTCGTGCAGCAGAAGAATGTAAAGAGATAGTTTTATTTGGCAACGAATTATATTTTACAGACAGAAATAGCAAAACATAGATTAGGAAGAGAAGGCATTTTGATAACAGGAGTTAGGCTGATGCAAGTCGGTTTGCCAGTGCTAGTCAAGTGGTTATTGGGATTGGAGAGGTACGGTATAAGAAAGAATCAGTGTAAATGGGGAAGAATATACAGCAAAGAGCAGATCTATGATATTGTCTGACAGGAGCCTTTCTTTGCAGCTGAACATTTATACGGCGTACTTGTCACAAGTAATTTCTGAACAGTTCCCTTTTGTTTGTTTTTCGCAGCTGCGTTCAAGGAGTAGCTACACCTGCTGTACCTATGTGCTCTGGAATAATTGAAATGATTATTCGCATACCTGCTGTTTATTTTGGATTACCTGTATTTGGATTTGCAGCAACCATATATGCAGAAGGTATGGCATGGATTGGAGCATTGATGCTCAATATATTTTTTATAAAAAAATAAGAGGGGCGGATTAATATGGTAAGAATTTTACTTGTAAGTTTCGGTTCAGAATGGCATAATGATGTTTGGAATGTAAGCTGATGCAGGATTTAAGGAACTGTAGAAAAATAACTGACGCATCTTGACTTGGCTATTTCTCCGATTATGCATGCCCAAAAGCCTCGCCGTAGCCCGCTACGCCTACGTTTTTTGTCATGCATCCTCGAAGAAATATCCTACGCAATCTGCATCACTTATTTTCCTACAATTCCTAAGAAATTTCAGAGTATCTGGATTTGCCATTACACATAGTAGAGACTTTGGCAAACGATTTGCAGCCAGTATAAATGATCACAGTGCTGCAACGAAATCGCAAGAAAAAAGTTTCATCACGATTCAACCCGCCGACGGTGGCATGGGGATTTATATGAAGCAGATTTTAATGGTTGAAGATGACACAACCCTGAATAAAATGTTGTCCAATATATTGCTTGCTGAAGGGTACAAGGTTACTTCTGCCTGCACAGTCGCAGAAGCATGCCAATGCTTTCAGCAGGCAATTTATGATTTGGTGGTTCTGGATATAAACCTGCCAGACGGTTCGGGCTATGAGGTTTGCAAAATAATCAAGGAAAAGGCACAGACGCCCGTGATTTTTTTGACTGCAAATGATTTAGAACAGGATATGATAAAAGGCTATGAGCTGGGGGCTGCCGACTATATTACCAAGCCGTTTCCGAACAGTGTCTTGTGCCATAAAGTCAAAGCGATTTTTGCGATGCTGGAGAGCGCACAGAAAGAACCGCCGCACAAAATTTATGATGATGGGCAGCTCATGATTGATTTTTCTTCGGTGAGAGCCACGTTCAATGGAGAGGAAATTGTCTTTGCCCCGCTGGAATACAGAATGCTTGAAGTCTTTACGAGGAATCAAAAAATATTGCTGACCCGCCAAAAGCTGTTGGAATCTTTGTGGGACAGTCAGGAAAATTACGTGGACGAGCATACCTTGACGGCAGCGGTCAGCCGCATTCGTGGCAAAATTGAAAAGGGCGGCAGGAAATATATTCAAACAGTATATGGCATGGGGTATATGTTTACAGGTGGAAATACAATATGAAAAGAGCTTATTGGCTGATTGGCGCAGGTGTTTTGAGCACAATGCTTGTCCTGTGCAGTGGTCTTTTTTTCCTCACGCAAAGTATCGACGCCGTTTTAGGCTGTGTGATAACGGCGGCGGTCTTGGGCGTGTGGGGATTTATTTTTGTCCGTGTTGTGCATAACAGAATGGCGTCTTTTACGGAGGAGGTCTGCCAGACTATTGATGAGATGATGCAGGAGCGCGCGGTGCCGCGGCTGATTTTTGATGACGATACCATGTTCGACCGCATCAGCCACCAGCTAAGCCGTTTGTACCAGATGCTGCGCAGCCACCAGCAAAGAATTGAGGAGCAGCAAGCTGACTTGCAGGGCATGGTTTCCGACATATCCCATCAGGTCAAAACGCCGATGACAAATTTGAAAATGGCAGCGGAGACGCTCATAGAACAGGAGTTTTCCCGCTGTGAGCAAATAGAATATTTGCAAGCCATGAATATTCAGCTTGACAAGCTGGACTTTCTGATGCGTACCATGATTCAGTCCTCCCGTTTGGAAACAGGGGTTATTGCCTTGGAAAAGCAGATGTTATCTGTTTATGAGACGCTGGCGCGCGCCCTAGGCAGTATTTTTCTGAAGGCGGAGGAAAAGCAGTTACAGGTCATTGTAAACTGTCCGAGTGATCTGAGTGTTCCGCATGATTCCAAATGGACCGCGGAAGCGCTGTTTAATATTTTAGAAAATGCAGTAAAGTACACGCCGTCAGGGGGAAGCATTCGGGTGAGCGCTGTGCGCTGGGAAGCGTATACGAAAATCACTATCGCAGATACCGGCCGCGGCATTCCAGAGAGCGCGCAAGGGGCAGTTTTTAGGCGGTTTTACAGAGCGCCGGAAGTGCACAATACAGAGGGGATTGGGATTGGCCTGTATCTTGCCAGAGGGATTATTGCCAAGCAGGGCGGACACATTGAAGTAAAATCTGCGGTCGGAAAGGGTTCGGCATTTACGGTTTATCTGCCAAATGATTTTTCGGCGGAAAATTGACAGACGGCGACATTCTCGTGACCTTTTTGTTTTATGATGGAAGTATGAAAACAAGAAAGGTGGTATGTATGATGCCAATTGTACAAACGGTGAATTTGAAAAAGTATTACCAGCAGGGCGGGAACGTAGTCAAGGCGCTCGACGGCGTGAGCCTTGAAATCAGCGCGGGAGAATTTGTTGCGATTGTCGGCACTTCCGGCTCTGGCAAGTCAACACTTTTACACATGATGGGCGCTCTGGACACGCCCACATCTGGCAAGGTACTGATCAATGGCAAGGACATTTCCGAGAAAAGCGCAGAACAGCTCACAGTGTTTCGGCGCCGCCATATTGGATTTGTATTTCAGAATTATAACTTAGTGCCTGTTCTGAATGCTTATGAAAATATAGTACTTCCAGTTCAATTAGATGGAAAAAAGGTAGACGAGAGACTGATGGCAAAGATTGTAGAGCTGCTGGGGTTAAGCGATAAACTTGAAAACCTGCCAAACACTCTTTCGGGCGGACAGCAGCAGCGCGTTTCGATTGCCCGCGCGCTGCTGACCAAACCAGAAATCATTCTTGCCGATGAACCAACGGGAAATCTCGACAGCAGAACCAGTCAGGACGTGCTTTCGCTTCTGAAACTCACCAGCATGAAATTTCATCAGACCGTGGTCATGATTACCCATAATGATGCGATTGCCCAGCTTGCGGACCGCATTATCCGCATAGAGGATGGAAAACTCCTCCGAAATGATGACAACTAGGGGGGAGGCAGGCTTATGTTTTATAATGATACGCGCAGACAAATCAACGTGCTCGCAGAGAAAATGATGAAGGGAAACCGCTGCCGCAACATTTTTGTCATTATTGCAATTGCAATGACAACGTTTCTGATTTCCTCGATTATCAGCATTGGCAGCGGATATCTCAAAAGCGCAGGCAGACAGCAGCAAATGTTCAATGGCACCACAGCAGACATTATTTTGACAAACCCGTCCAAGCAGCAGCTTTGGGCATTACAGCAGGACAAAAATGTGAAATCTATCGGAATCAGCCGCCAGATTGGCTTTGTTGACACGGCGGCGTATCCCCGTATCAATAGTATTCTGCTGCGCTGGTGCGATACGGCTGAGTGGGAACAGCATATTGCTCCCGCCGTTGGAAAGATAAACGGACAGTATCCGGTTTCCGGTAATGAAATTATGCTGCCGTCATGGGTTCTGGACCGAATGGGGATTTCGGAGCCAGTTCTGGGGCAGGCAGTCACCGTATCATTCCGTTATGGCTATACAGATATTCACTGGCAGCCTCTGTCAGAAGCAGAGGACTTTACTTTTACACTGTGCGGATGGTATGAGGATTACAGCAGCAACAAACTGTATGATAACGCTGTTGCCTATATTGCAGCAGACTTTTGGCAAACTTCTGCTGCCAATGAAACCAATACCAAAAGCGCGTTGTCGCTCACCGTTTCTGCGGAGGGCATTGATCAGCTATGCGCAGGTCTCGAGCCCCTCAATGCGCTGCAGGAGGTGACGGACTTGTCAAAAGTCGGAAGCAGCAAACACAGTGCAGGCCCGATTGCCGCAGCGATTGGAATGATTGTCACCATTATGGTGTGCGGCTCTTTGCTGATATACAATGTCTTTTATATTTCGGTGACAAAGGATATTCAGATGTATGGGCAGCTCAAAACACTGGGAATGACCAAACGGCAGATGCGGAAAATGATTGACCGCCAAGTCAGGATACTGAGCTTTTGGGGGATTCTTTCAGGCTTGGCATTCAGTGCCGCCACCGTCTTTGTTATCGTTCCTTTTGGCATACGGACACTGGCGGGCGAGCTGATTATGGACTATGCCATCTCGCCGTCGTATTCTCCGTTTGTATATGCAGGGGCGGCAGTGTTTTCATTTATCACAGCGCTGGCGAGCAGCAGGAAGCCAGCCAGAATTGCGAGCATGGTATCCCCGATTGAGGCCCAGTGCTACATGGCGGCAGATGCGCCGGGAAAAAAGAGCAGCAGAACGGCGCGCGGGAATAAAGTAGTCCAAATGGCTGTACGAAATGTTTTTCGCGACAAAAAAGGAACGGTACTGGTACTTGCGTCTTTATTTTTGGGAATCAGCCTGTTTGTCGTTGTGAATGGCATTTTGGCAGGCTTAGACGTCTCTTATCTGGCTGACGAATACATGGAGGACGACGTAGTGATTACAGCGGGCGCGCAGACAGCGCTCAGCCGCCGCGTGCTGGCTGATTTACAGGCTGCTTGGGGTGTGCAGGAGGTATCTTATACCACAAAACTTGATGGGCAGTGGATACTTGACACAGACCATATTTTTGAACAGTACTGTGCTGACTTTTGCAGTGCCGGGACGGTTCCGCAGAGCGCAGCGGAGCAGTATGTTCAGGGAAATACGTACCAGACGTATCTATACGGAATTGGTGAGCAGGATTTTTATAAAGCAGTTGAACTGATGGGCAGTTCAGCCGAATTTTCCTATGATGATTTTTCTTATGACGAATTTTGTAATGGAAATCTCGTTTTTTGCGCATCAGCAACGATTGTGCCCTATGAGGGGACTGCCATCAATGGAACGATTGAGCTGTTATTGAATGGAGAAAATTATACTGTAACAGTAGCGCCGTATTATCTGTCTGCGAAGTTCAGGGAGGACGGCAAGACGCTCATTGCCCCCAATATTTATGCCAGCCGGGAATGGCTGGAACGGGTTGGTGCCGCGGCAGAGATCAACAGGATTGCGTTGCAGACTGATTCCTCAGAGCGGGCGCTGGCGGCTGTCAATGCGGTCTTGGCAGATTACAGCGGTGTCACAGTGACGTCAAAACTGGAGAAAATCAAAGAGCTGAAAGCCAGTTTTCGCGGCATCACGTTCTTAGGAAATGCAATCAGCGTAATCTTGCTGGGAATTGGTTTGATGAATTTTATGAACATGATGTATGTGAGCGTCCATAGCAGAAGCAGAGAACTGGCTGTGCTCGAAAGCATCGGCATGACGAGAAGGCAGCTGAGGCACATGCTGCTGATTGAGGGCAGCACGTATGCTCTCCTCACCGCAGTCTTGGTGCTGACGCTGGGCAGCGCTGTCTTATATGGAAGCTTTCAGTTGATCAAAGTGCAGGCGGCCTATGCAGTATTTACGTATCCGTTTGTCTCTGTAGGGTTTTCACTGGCGATGATCTTCCTTCTGTGCAGTCTGGTTCCGCTTCTCGTCTACAGGGCAGAGGCGGGTTTCAAAATCTAAGCAGCCCTGCCAATTTTTATAACCTTGACACATGCCGCAATGCGATATAAAATTGTTTTGTATATAAAATTTAAAGTAAATCGTGTGAAAAAGCGCAGTTCATTTTTGTCTGAGCGGCGGAATGGAGATTAAAATGAAATTAATCATACAAATCCCTTGTTACAATGAGGCGGAGACATTAGAGATCGCGTTGAACGATCTGCCGCGCCACATCGACGGGATTGACGAGATCGAATACCTGATCATAAATGACGGAAGCGACGACGACACAGAGCGCATTGCCTTGGAGTGGGGCGTGCATTACGTTGTGCACTTTAAGCGGAATCTGGGGCTTGCGAAGGGATTTCTTGCGGGGATTGACTTGGCACTGCGCAATGGCGCGGACATTATCGTCAACACAGATGCGGACAACCAGTACAGCGGTGCGGATATCGGGAAGCTGGTGCAGCCCATCCTGGAGAAAAAGGCGGATATCGTGATCGGTGAGCGTCCGATTGACGAGATTGAAGAATTTTCGTTTGTCAAGAAGAAATTGCAGCGATTGGGAAGCTGGGTGGTGCGCGCGGCGTCCAAGACGGATATCCCCGATGCGCCCAGCGGATTTCGCGCCTACAGCAAGAAGGCGGCGATGCGCGTCAACGTGCACAATGAGTATACATATACATTGGAGACCATCGTGCAGGCGGGCAGAAACAAGATGGCGATCACCTCGGTGCCTGTACATACGAATCCTGAGCTGCGCAAATCCAGGCTGATGAATTCCATGGGGGGCTACATCAAGAAATCCGTGCTGACGATACTGCGCGCCGTTTTGATGTACAAGCCGATGAAAATTTTTACGCTGATCAGCGCTGTGTTTATTCTGTTTGGCACAGCGATCGGCGTGCGGTTTTTGCTGTTCTTTTTCAGCGGGGACGGCTCAGGCCATACGCAGTCACTGATTCTGGCGGCGATGATGATTATTATTGGTTTTCAGACACTGGTGACAGGAATGCAGGCAGATATCATCTCCGCAAACCGCAAACTGCTCGAGGACGTTCAGTTTCGAGTGAAAAAGCTGGAGCTTGGGCTGCTTGACGCGGAGGGCGAGAGGCGGCAGGAGGAAAAAGAACGCGGGCATGAGAAAGAATAAACAGTACATCAGGATAAAATTAGTGTGCAAATGTGTGCAAAATTATGTAAAAAGTATGCATTTATTTTGAGCAGATAGAGATGCGCTCATAGAATTGAATAAATATGATGGGCAAAACATAGCAAATTCTAATGAAAAGTAAATTTCGTCTAAAAAATGCTTTTCAAATGAAGATTTATGTTATATAATCATTGAGTACTTAAAGTTAAGACACAATTAAAGTAAAATGAACTTAAATATAGAAACGTGCATGTAAAATGTTTTGGTAGCTCTCTGTAAAATGATGGGTATTGGGACATTTGGCACAGAAAATGATTTAGCTTACATCGTAAGCGAGCTAGACTCGCTATTCGCTCTCTCAATAACGCCCGCAGATCTACATGGATTTGCGGGTTTTTTATGCACAGACCCGTGCAGAGGAAAAGGCTGCTAGAGCGGCGAACGAGCAGTGAAAGCAATGAAGAAGGAGAAAATATTAAGGAGTTATGTGTATCGGGATATTTGATTCGGGGATTGGCGGCATGACGCTGCTGCATCAGGCATTGCTGCTGATGCCGCAGGAAAATTTTATCTTTTATGCGGACACAGATCATGTCCCGTATGGGACCAAGAGCAGAGAGCAGGTAGTCTCCTACGTGGATGAAGTCATTCGTTTTATGCTGGCAAAGGAGTGCAAGGCGGTGGTGATTGCGTGCAATACGGCGACGGCGGTGGCAGCAGAGCAGATGCGCAGCAAATATTGTGAGCTGCCAATCATCGGCATAGAGCCGGCAGTCAAGCCGGCGGTGGCGGAGAGCGATGGAAAGCGCGTGATGGTGGTGGCGACGCCGCTTACGGTTCATGAGAAACGGCTGCAAAAGCTGGTCGAGCGTGTGGATGATGAACATCTGGTCGATATGCTGGAGCTTCCGGGGCTGGTGGAATTTGCGGAGCAGGGAGAGTTTGTGTCAGCCCGCGTGACAGCCTATCTGCAAGAAAAATTTGCGGGATATGCGCTCGAACAGTATGGCGAGCTGGTGCTGGGCTGCACGCATTTTAATTACTTTAAAGATACCTTCCGGGCGCTGCTGCCGCAGGGAATCCACATTATTGACGGGAGCTTTGGCACGGTGAGGCAGTTGATGCGCGTGCTTGCAGCCAAAGGGGCGCTTGCGCCGCAACCCGCGGAGGAAGCCGCAGGAGGGCAGGTACGGTATTTTGCGTCCGGGCGGGAGATTCTCGAAGCTGACAGGCTGGAAAGAATCCGTAAGCTGCATGAGCGGTTAGAGCAGATGAGAGCTTTGTGATAAAAAATTGCGCAGACTGTTGAGCCTGCGCGTTTTTTTATTCCAGATTCAGTTTTTTGGTCATCATGTGCAGATTAACGAAGTACATGGCGACGGCCAGCAGCACTGTAGTGAGCAGCGACATATTCATGGTCGGCGACATGATGCCAAAGACGGTGGCATTGTCATAGTAGGTTCCCGCGAGCATTCTGGTGTACATAGGAATGGCTGTGATATATCCTATGATCATCATGACAAACTGCAAGAGAAAGTATGCGGCAATCGCACCGACAATGCGGTGTTTTGCATAGAGCTGTCCCAGCGATACACAGCCAAACAGCGTGATGACATTGGAGATGACGCCAACGATACAATAAAATAAAAGGTAGGCGATATATAAGCCAAGGCGGAGGCCAAATTCGTCCTCGAAGCTGTCGAGAATATCCGCAAACACGATTGAAAATTCATGGCGCAGTTCCGCATAGCTGTAATCCGGGATAAAAGAAAATACATGGTGTATACCAACCTGCAAAATGATGAAAATACTTAGTATGATGGCAAATATCATCAAAAGATGCGTGAAAATGGCAGTAAGAATCTTGCTGTTTAACAGTTGGTGTGGCGTCACAGGCAGCGTGTGGGTCAGATAGCCTTGGTCTGTGTAGCAGGTTTTGTAAAAACGCACGACGACGATGAGCGTCGTTCCCAGCGTACAGCCTATGATGCCAAAGTAATATAAAAAGATAGAAAGCATCAGTGCCATCACAGAATACCATGCAAGTGTCTCGTCAAGTTTGGGGTTGATGGTGAGAATGACGCCGCAGGTCAGAATCATGGTGCCTGCCAGCACGATCATCATGATCATGAGAGGGAAACGCAGTCCCTTCCATTCGTATTTTATAAGTTTTCCTAACATGCATATACCTCCCTGAAGTACGTATCTACGGATTTGCCCATCTGGCTTCTGATTGAATCAACCGATGTGTACAGCATCAGAGAGCCGTTTTTCATAAAAATCACGTCATCTAGCACATTTTCAATGTCGGATATCAGATGCGTTGACAAGATAATGGTTGAACCCGGATTGTAGTTGGTGATGATCGTGCGCAGAATATAATCCCTCGCTGCGGGGTCCACGCCGGCGATTGGCTCGTCGAGAATGTAGAGATCCGCCTGCCTGCTCATCACGAGAATTAACTGTACTTTCTCTTTCGTGCCCTTGGAGAGCGTCTTTAAGCGCGCGTCTGAGCTGATTCCAAGCGCGCCCAGCATTCCATAAGCTTTTTCTGTTGAAAAATCCTCATAAAAATCAGCGAAATATTCGACCATCTGCGAGACTTTCATGCCATTGTCCAGATACGTGCGCTCTGGCAGGTAAGAGATGACCTTCTTGGTCGCAGGGCACGGTGACATGCCATTGATCAGCACATTGCCGCTTGTCGGCGCAAGAAGCCCGTTGATCATCTTGATGAGTGTCGTCTTGCCGCAGCCGTTTGGCCCCAGAAGCCCGATGATGCGCCCCCTTGGAATAATAAGGTTCATGTGAAAGACAGACATATAGGTTCCCATGCCCGGATAGCACTTGCACAGATCATTTAACTGCAAAAGCGGTATATTGGACTCTGCATATACAGCATCTTTTGGAATGTTGTTGGTTTGATTGGTATCCATAGTGATTCCCTCCTCAGATCAATTTATTGGATAATGCTTTTGACCAGCTCTAAGATTTCGTGGTCATTGTAGCCAAGCTCACGCATGTTGGCAAAGAAGCTGTTTACCTGCGCCAGTGCAAGCTGGTGTTTGGCTTCTTCTATTTTCGTAAGATCCTCAGTCACAACGCGGCCGCTGTTTCGCTGCGTCACGATGAGCCCGCTGTGTTCAAGCTCAGAGAAAGCCCGCTGCATCGTGTTGGGATTGACGCTTGCCTCCGCAGCCAGCTCGCGCACGCTTGGAAGGCGGTTTCCAGCCTTGTAGATTCCGCACACAATGCGAATGAGAATTTTATCATATAACTGTGAATAGATCGGACGGTCAGAATTCATTTGCCATGCCATTTGTTTACCTCCTTGTGTATCATTTGGTTAATACACTAATACAATAATACATTTGGAAAAGAATGTCAATATATTTTTGCAAATTTTTAAATAACCATAAATTTCCGTTTTAGGGTTTCAATGCAGAAAAAATCATGCTACAATGAAGCTTATGGAAAAATTAAGACAAGTGTTAATGAAGTATATTGAACAAAATGAGCTTATTCTTGGTGCAACGCTGAGTAATCCCCGCGACCGGGAACGGATTCAGAAACTCCGCATACGTCCAGTGCTTAGAAAGGAGGCGCTGTCCTATCAGGCGGAGAGGTTTGTGGGAACCAAGGCATATCACCAGAATCTTAGCCCAGACGAGCTTCCGCCATTGATTACAGAAGCGCTGGCAGCCGATTTCAGGCAGCTTGAGCTCTCTGCAGAGCGCCATAAACTGACGGTGCTTGTGAGCAGGAAGGGAAAACTGACCATCAAGGAACAGGAGGTTTTGGCGCAAACGAAGGACTTGGACTTATCACACAATAAACAGAAGCAGTATATTTTACCGCAGGACAAGCCTGTGCCGTTTTTGGTGGCGCTCGGCGTGCAGAATGCAGAGGGAAAGGTGCTCAAGGCAAAGTACGATAAGTTCCGCCAGATCAACCGTTATCTTGAATTTGTGCGCGATATCCTGCCCAATCTTCCCAAAGGGGAGGGGCAGCTTAAAATCATAGACTTTGGCTGTGGGAAGTCGTATCTGACGTTTGCACTGTATTATTATCTGAAAATCATGAACGGTTACGATATTGCGGTTGTTGGGCTTGATTTAAAAACAGATGTTATTGCAGACTGTCAGGCACTGGCGGATAAATTGGGATATAATGGGTTAAAATTTGAAGTAGGAGAGATTGGCTCGTATAAAAATAACGGGTGTGTTGATATGGTGGTGACACTTCATGCCTGCGATACGGCGACAGATTATGCACTCGCGAGGGCAGTACAGTGGAATGCACGCGTTATTTTATCGGTTCCCTGCTGCCAGCATGAGATGAACCGCCAGCTTGCGTGTGACGCGCTCGCGCTGGTTCTGCGGTACGGGCTGGTGAAAGAGCGCATGGCGGCGCTTATGACAGACGCGGTGCGGGCAAACTTGTTAGAACAGTACGGATATGACACGCAGATACTTGAATTTATTGATATGGAACACACGCCCAAAAATATTCTGATACGGGCAGTACGGAAAAATCACATGAAATACCATGCAGGGGCAAAGATGCAAGAGGAGCTTGCGCTGCTGGAGGAATTTCTGCATATCAGCCCCACACTTCAGACATTATTGGAACAGGTTGAATAGACGGAGTTGAGTATATGAAGAAGGTTATCAGCAAACTGGCAGTCTGCATTGTGGTTTTTGTCATCACGCTTTTTGTGAGCAGCAGTATCTATAATCAGGGAAACAAGGAACTGACGACGAACATGGCACAGGCAACGCTGCCGCTGGTGCACATCACCACGAAGGGGATTGCGTACAATTATTTGCACGGACTGCGGCAGGAGATGGACGGCAGTTTTTTCAGGGATACGATCACACCGCTTGGAGACGGGCGGACACTTGGATTTGTGATCGACAAATACGACAATGAAATCAGCGACATCACCTTTGAGGTGAGAAGCATAGACGGTGCGCGCCTTGTTGAAAAAACAAAGGTCAGCGATTACAAGGAAACCGATGACAGGATTCAGGCGACAGTGACCATCAAGGATTTGATTGAGACGGGGGTTGAGTACAACTGGATACTGATGGTGAAAATCCAGAATGAGACGGTGCGGTACTACACGCGCATTATTGACAGTGAGGGATACAACACCTATGAGAAGCTGCTCTTTGTCAGAGAGTTTCATGACAAGACTTTTGACAAGGAGCGCGCAAAGGACCTTGTGACCTATCTTGAGCCCAATTCAAAGGGCGATAACACGACGCTGAGCCATGTCGATATTCATAGCAGCCTCAAGCAGATTACATGGGCAGATTTAAATGTGTCCCAAATCTCAAAGCCGCAGATTGTGATTAGCGAGATTGAGTCACAGACTGCGTCTATCCGAATGCACTACAGAGTGCAGACAAAAGAAGGGAAAAAGACAGACCAGTACAATGTGGTGGAGTTTTTCAGAATCCGCCACACGCCGGACAGGACGTATCTGCTCGACTATGAGCGCAGTATGAACCAAATCTTTGACCCCGCGGCAGATGTGTACGGGGGCAGCAAAATTATGCTGGGTATCCGCGACAGCAATGTGCAGATGATGGAGAGCGACGGCGGCTCAAATCTTGCCTTTGTCAATGAAAACCAGTTGTTTTGTTATCATGCAGCGGACAAGAAAATCGCGTATCTGTTTAGTTTTTATGACGGCGACGACCCCCGAAGCAATTACGACAACCATGATATCAAGATTCTGAATGTGGACGAGACAGAGAATGTGCGCTTTATGGTGTACGGCTATATGAACCGCGGGCGGCATGAGGGCAGCATCGGCGTGCAGGTCTATGAGTACAATGGCATGCTCAACACCGTCGAGGAGTTAATCTTTATTCCATATAACAAGGCATATGCGACACTCAAAACGGATATGGAGCAGCTTTCTTATATTAATAAGAATGGAATATTTTATATGTATCTGGACGGTTCGATTCTGGCGGTTGACTTGATGAAGCTCACGTGTGAGGAGATTGCCCAGAATTTGCAGCAGGGCAGTTTTCAGGTGTCCCATACCAACAAAATGCTGGTGTGGCAGAACTCAGCCGACGCGTATGACTGTACGAAGCTGATTTTGATGAACCTCAACACCGGGGAGACGCAGGAAATCGAGACATCAGGCACCAGCCGTATGCTGCCGCTTGGTTTTATAGAGGAGGATCTGATTTACGGTGTCGCGGAGTTTGACGATATCCGTATTGACTTTTCAGGCTCTGTGACCTTTCCGATGAACACGGTCTATATTCAAAACGAGCGCGGTGAGGTGCTAAAGACGTACTCCCAAGAGGGCATTTATGTGACAGAGGCAGTAATCGAGGAGAACTTAATCTCGCTCATGCGGGTTGTGAAGCAGGAAGATGGCAGCTACACCAGCACGGCGGACGACCAGATTGTCAACAACTTGGTAGACGAGCTTGGATACAACTCGTCGGAGGTGGTTGTGACCCAGACGTATGAGAAGATTGTCCAGCTTGTCCTCAAAAATGGCATGGAGATTAAAAAACCGAAAAACACGAAACCGTTACAGGTGTTATTTGAGGGCGCAAGAGAGCTTGCGGTGGAGATCAAGCAGCCTGTAAGCCGTTATTATGTCTATGGAAAATATGGGATTGACGGCACGTTCACCCACGAGTCGGAGGCGATTAACCTCGCCTACAGCATCAGCGGGACTGTAGTCAACCAGAACGGCGACTATATCTGGAAACGCTCTTCGCGCAGCACCCGGAATCAGATTATGGCAATCACAGGGAAACAGCGGGGAGAAGATAACTCTGATTTGGCGGTCTGCCTTGAGACAATCCTAGAGTTTTGCGGGAGTATTAAGAATGTGCAGCCCATGCTTGACCAAGGAAAGACCGTGCGGCAGATTCTGGAGGAGAACATCAACGGCGCGACAGCGCTTGATTTGAGGGGCGTGAGCTTGGACGCGATACTGTACTATGTCAATCAAGACATTCCGGTGCTCGTCTCGCTTGAAAATGACAGTGCGATGCTGGTGATTGGATTTAACGAACTGAATGTCGTGGTGATGAATCCGCAGTCAGGAACGGTGTACAAGGTGGGAATGAATGATGCCACGGAGTTGTTCCGGCAGAATGGCAATGCGTTTATTACCTATTTAAAGAAAAAATAAGGGAGAGTTGGAAGAATGAAGGAAAACAAAAGAGCAGGACTGGCGGTTGTGCTTGCGCTGTTTCTCGCAGTTGTATTGCAGCTTGGCATTTGCGGCATAGATGTAGTACATGCTGCGGAGGCCGCGGTCACGGTAGAGCAGTGTGTGATTTCCGGGAAAAATGTCACAGTGACAGCCTCTAGCATAGCAGTGCCAGCGTCGGCAGATGAGACGTATTACCTTTTTGAATTAAAACCCTATGAGCTTGAGGTTGGCGCGCGGAAAGACTACTGCGCAAAGGCGCCTGCGGCAGCGTCGGCAGTTTTTTCCGTTCCGCTTCATCTCAACAGTGCTTCGTCAAAGCTGTATTCGCGCTTTGTGGTAACAGTGCAGCAAAATGGCAGCTTTGTGCCGGTGAGCAATGAGATGTACATCACCAATCCGGAGGCGGTGGCGGCAAAGTCAACCGCTTATCCGGCGAGGAGCAAAAAGGGGCTGACTGCCGACTGGCGCTACAGTGATGAGCTTGCCAGTCTGGGCGTGGGCTTTGCCTCTTATGAGCTGGACGTGAGCCGTTTCTTCACGGCGGGCGGGATACCATACACTTATAATGGAAAGACGTATAGTTTTAATGCGTCGGTAGTGCGCGAGTATGATGTCGTCTGCACCAGACTTGCGGGGGCAGGCTGCAATGTGGTCATGGTTATCAAAAATTCATATATCCCGGCGGCATCTGATCTGGTGGTTCCATCGGGGCGTTTGGCTGGAAAGAACTGTTATGCATTTAACGTCGATGAACAGGTTCCGACGGAGAAATTAGCGGCGCTGATGTCCTTTCTGGCAAACCGTTATTCCGGCTCGATGGGCACGATTCATACATGGGTGATTGGCAACGAGGTCAATTCCAGTAATCCGTGGCATTATATGGGCAATGTGTCGGCGGACACGCTCGCCGCGCATTACGCCAAAGAATTTCGTGTGTGCTATAATGCCATCAAGAGCCAGAACAGCGGTGCGCGGGTGTTTACGAGCTTTGACCAGCGCTGGAACTACAAAGATGGCACGAGAGGGCAGTTTGCGGCGAAGGAGATTTTGGACACCTTTGCAGCATATATCAGCGCCAGCGGGAATATTGACTGGGGATTGTCGTTTCATCCTTATCCGGCGCCAATGCATAACTGCCGTTTTTGGAGTTTTCCGTCGGAGTATGCCAGACTGAATTTGATTGACCATACAGACGACTCCAAGTTTGTCAATCCTGCAAACACAGATGTGGTGACAAACCATATGATGCAGCCTGCGATGCTTGCGCCAAACGGCGGTGTGCGGCACATTTTGATCACGGAGATGGGTTTTACCTCTTACAGCACCAGCATACCGACCGACGAGCTGACGCAGGCGGCGTCTATTGTCTTTGCCTACAAACTGACTGACGCCAATCCGCTCATTGAGGGAATTGTGTTCCACAGGCAGGTAGACCATGCGGCGGAGATCAAGGGCGACGGCATGGCGCTTGGTATCCGCACAGAAACAGGCGTCAAGTATGCATTTGGCGTGTTTGCAAATATGGATAAGGGAAATTCGCCGGAGTACACGGATTTTGCCCTGCCGGTACTCGGCATCACGAGCTGGGCGCAGGTCGGGCTGCAATAAAACGCTCAATACCCTTGTCAAACGGCGGGGGAGATGCTATACTCTTTATAACTGTTAACTATTTTAATTCATTTTCTTAGGAATCTATGTTATTTTGAGGGGATTCCGCACATAGGAGGTAGTTAGATTCATGAAGAAGAAATTGACGCTCTGGGCAGCGCTGTGCATGGTATTTGTGTGCTTTATGTCGATGACCGCTGCCGCTGCGGGGACAGCAGCCATCAGCCAATGCATTATCAGCGGCGGCAACCAGATTACAGTCGTTGCGGCTGCGGACGGCGTGCCAAGTGATGACGGAAACCTGTATTTGTTTGAGATGAAACCGTATCAAAATTCTATTAGCGGAAGATCTGATTTCTGTGCGGTGACACCGAATGCGCCTACAGTGACTTTTGTGACAGCCTTGGATCAGGGAACAGCCAATTCCAAGCTTTATTCAAAATTTGTAGTGGCAGCAGTACAGGGCGGTGCATTTGTACCGGTCAGCCAAGAATTTTATATCACCAATCCAGAGGTACTTGCCACACACACCGCAGTGAATCCCGTTCCGCTTTCCATCAAGGGAATCACAGCAGACAATGCGGCGATGGTATCTATGCCAGACCTTGGCGTACAGCATGCAAGCTATGAGATGGCAATCGACCGATTCTTTCAGCCGGGACCTGCGCTTCCATACAATTACAATGGAAAAACATATAATTTTAATCAGGGAATCGTGGCAGAGTATGACATGGTTATGACCATTTTTGCTTCACAGAAAGTAGAAGTGACCATGAACCTTGTCAACTACTACAATGCAGCGACAGCGCTCACCGTAAAACCGTCTGGACGTGTGCCGGGTTACAGGCATTATGCGTTCAACACCGACGAGCAGCAGGGTGCAGAGTCGATCGCGGCACTGATGTCCTTCCTCGCATCGCGCTATAGCAATCCGGCGACAGGACTGATCACAAACTGGATTATCGGCAATGAGGTCAACAATAATAACCCATGGTATTTTGCAGGAAACTTTAATGCGTCAAACTTTGCACTTGAGTATGAGAAGGCATTCCGCATGTGCTACAATGCCATCAAGAGTGAAAATGCCAACGCGCGAGTGCTCACCTGTATTGACCAGCGCTGGAACTGGGAGGACGGCACGGCAAACCAGTATGGCGCGAAGAAATTCATTGATGCCTTTAATATTGATGTGGTTTCCCACGGAAATATTGACTGGGGCGTGGCATGGCATCCGCATCCGGTACCACTGACTGCTGCCAAATTCTGGGATATGCCAGCAAACTACAAGAGAATGAACCTGATTGACCACACACCGAACACCAGAATGATCAATCCTCAGAACATGGAAGTATTCACGAGCTATATGAGCCAGCCGGCGTTCCTTGCACCGAATGGACAGGTTCGCTACATCATTATCTCAGAGATTTTGTTTAACTCTATGACCTCTGACGAGGCGACACAGGCGGCGTCCTTTGCTTACGCATACAAGCTTGCAGAGAAGAATCCGCTGATTAAGGGCTTTATCGTACACAGGACTATAGATAATCTCTATGAGAAAAATTCAGACAAGATTGCCTGCGGACTGTACAACTGTGATGCAAATGGTCTTGCGACCACACCCAAGATGATGTACGATGTATTTAAGTACATTGACACACCGCAGTCAGCAGTTTACACACAGTTTGCACTGCCGCTAATCGGCGCATCAAGCTGGGCAGCGCTTGGCGTGAATCCATAATAACAGAATAAAGTAAAGAATAAAGTAAAATAGAAGCCCCTGTGCACAGACATTGAATTTGTGCACAGGGGTTCTTTTACTTTTTATACGCAGACGCGTTCAGCGCGCAAGTAGGGGCTTCCCTGCTCGATTGTAATTACAAGATAACATTATAGTACACTGCATCATGTGTCAATGCACTGCGCTTTTTATAGTCAAAGAGGAGATAAGCGGGGGTTTCCAGTTCCTTGATCTGGTCGGCAGGGCATTTTTTCCAGACGGGATAGGAAAATTGCTCAATGTGGGTCATTCGCAAAAGCTGTACAGAGGTGTACCCCCCATATCCGTTTAAAAATTGCGGTGCCTGCGCCTCCTTTTCATAAAAACTGCGCACTTTGTCCCGCGCGGGTTTGCAATCAGGGGCAAAGCTGGGTCTGCTTTTTAAGTTTTCACGCAGATACAAGTCAAAAGTAAGCAGCTCGGCAAACAGTGTACGCTTGCCTGCGGCGACAGTACATGCAAAATCCAGCAGTACTTGGTAGCGGTAACTCCTAGAGGGGGTGCTGGTAAAAAATCCATTGGTGCGGTAGTAGTCTGCGAGCGCCTCATACATGTGAAACGGTGAGGCGAAGTACTGTGCCAGTACGGGGAGTGTGTGTGAAAACTGGCTGGAATTATAATACAGCTCTACCATTTCTTCAATACCCTTTAATTTCAGTAAATCGTCATAGGAAAGCCACTTGGTGTACAGCACTTCATAGGGCGGTTTACTGTTGTATACAATGCCATATTCACTGGCGAGCGCTTCCATCGGGGAACCCTTTAGCACTTTCAGAAAGCCGAGCTGTAGCTGGTCGGGCATCATGGCGTATACCGTGTTGAACGAAGCCGCGAAGCTGTCATAGTCCTCATAGGGAAGTCCGGCAATCAGGTCAAGATGCTGGTGGATATTCTGGAAGCTGTGGAGGACAGCAACCGTTTTGGCAAGTGCGTTCAGGTCCATGTGGCGGTGAATCGCTTTTAAGGTCTGTTCATTTGCAGACTGCACGCCGATTTCAAGTTGAAGCAGGCCGGGGCGCATACTGCGCATCACCTCAAGGTGTTCTGCTGTCAGCAAATCCGCCGCGATTTCAAAGTGAAAATTAGTGACACCATTGTCATTTTCTGCCAAGTATGTCCAAATTTCAAGTGCATGTGCTGGATTGCAGTTGAACGTGCGATCGATAAACTTTACCTGCGGCACCTGATTGTCCAGAAAATAGCGCAACTCTGATTTTACAGTGTCCATACTGCGCAGACGCACCTTCTTGTCGATGGAGGAGAGGCAGTAGGCGCACTGGAACGGACAGCCGCGCTGGGACTCGTAGTAGACAATGCGGTTCTGGAAGGCGGCGGGAAAACCGGCAGACGGCGTGTACAGGAAGGGCAGGCGGTTGAGATCTACTAATCCGCGCTCGCCGGTAAAGCCTTCTTTGCACGCAATTCCCTTTATATCAGACAGTGCGGGCTTGTTCTCCCAGTAAGCGTGCAGCAGTTCGAGAAATGTCTCCTCGCCCTCACCGACCATGATGCCTGCAAGCTGGGGATAGGTCTGCAACAAACGCGCAGCATGATAAGAAACCTCCGGCCCGCCAAGCCAGAGTGCAGTGTCAGGCAGAACCTTTGGCAGCTCTTGTAAGAGCTCTTGCACAACCGTCCAGTTCCAGATATAGCACGAAAAAGCCGCAAGCTGTGGCTTTTGCCGATAGATTTCGGCGAGAATGGTCTCCGCGGGCTGGTTGATGGTATATTCTGCAATCTCGAGGACACAGCCGTCTGGACGGTCTGGATAATACTTGTCCGCGTAGGCTTTCAGGCTGTAGAGTGCAGGATTCGAGTGAATGTATTTGGCGTTGATTCCGATTAACAATACTTTGCCGGGGGTGTATGTACGCATATAAAACTCCTTTGAAGTGTGATTTGCTTGGTTGGTCTGGAGTTATTATAACAGAAAGCGGGAGAATTTGGTACCGAATAATAGAATACATTGGAGGAAGGATTTTTTCTTGATATGAAATGCGGAAAATGATAAAACAATGCTTGAATTTGCAGGATTGAGATGCTATTCTTTTATTAAAAATGGGGGGAATCAGCAATGTATAAAATTTTCATAGTCGAAGATGACGAGATGATTGCGGCGGGATTAAAACGCCATCTGGAAAACTGGGGGTATGCCGTCGAATGTGCGCAGGATTTGGGAAATGTCATGCCGGAGTTCGTGCGGGCGGCGCCGCAGCTAGTCTTGATGGATATTAAACTGCCATTTTACAACGGATATCACTGGTGCAGTGAGATTCGCAAGATTTCCAAGGTACCAGTCATCTTTTTGTCCTCCGCAGCCGACAATATGAATATCGTCATGGCGGTGAATATGGGCGGAGATGATTTTATCGCAAAGCCCTTTGACTTGGACGTCCTCACGGTGAAAATACAGGCAATGCTGCGCAGGAGTTATGATTTTGTGAGTCAGAGTGTGGTGCTCGAGCACCGGGGCGCGATGCTGAATCTCACCGAGGCGGTGCTGGTGTACGGCAGCGAGAAGCTGGAGCTGACCAAAAACGAGCTGCGTATTTTGCAGGTGCTGATGGAAAATAAGGAAAAGGTCGTGGCGAGAGACACGCTCATGACAAAGCTGTGGGAGAGTGACAGCTATGTGGATGAAAATACACTGTCAGTAAATGTGAACCGTCTGCGGAAGAAGCTCGAGAGCGCAGGGCTTTCGGACTTTATACAGACCAAGAAAGGGATTGGCTACCGCATAGGGTAATCGGCATGGACAGGGAGGATTGGAATGATTGATTTTCGTATATATCTCAGGGAAAACAGCGGATGGCTTACAGTAAATTTGTTTCTTGCGCTGGTGATGACCGCGACGATGCTGCTAAATGGAATCCCCGCGCATGAAATCGGCTATGGAATGCTTTTGTGCGTCTTTGTCACTGTGGCAGCGGCAGTTCTGGGATTTGGCAGGCACTGTGAAAGCCTTCGGCAGCTAAAGGAGATGCGCAAAAATATTGCGGTGGTGCAAAATGAGATGAAGGTGCCAGAATACTTATACGAAACGTATTATCAGGACTGTATCAACGTGCTGGTGAAGGAGAAGGACCGGATTCAGAACGAATTAATCAGCCGCCAGCAGGATTTGACCGCATATTATTCCATGTGGGTGCACCAGATTAAGACACCGATTGCCGCGCTCAGGCTGCTGATTGATGAGGAGATCAGTACATTTCTTGAATTGGAGGAGGCTCTGCAAGATGACATGTGTGTCATAAAATGCCGCCAGATGCAGAACGAACTTTTCCGGATAGAGCAGTATGCCGATATGGCATTGCAGTACACGCGGCTTGGCGCGGAGACAAACGATTTCGTATTTGAGAATGTGATGCTGGACGAGGTGATAAAACTGTCGATTCACAAGTATGCAAGACAGTTTATCCAGAAACAGCTTCGTCTGTCATACACGCCGCAGCAGCTCATGGCAGTCACGGACAAAAAATGGCTGGGGTTTGTGCTGGACCAGCTTTTGTCAAACGCCGTCAAATACACCAGACAGGGCGGCGTCACGATACGGGTATGCTGCGCCGGACAGCCATGTGGCGGCGCAGTTTCTGAGCCTGATGAAAAAAAGGCGGGGCACGGGCATTGCGATGAAGCAGCACAAGCTTTCTGTGATGCTTATGACGAAAGCGTGCGGATTATTATAGAAGATACAGGAATCGGCATTCGCGCTGAGGACCTTCCAAGGGTCTGCGAGAAAGGCTATACCGGCTACAACGGACATGCTGACCAATATTCCACGGGAATCGGGCTGTATCTGTGCCAGTCCATCTTGGAAAAACTGGGGCATTCGTTTCACATTACCTCAGCACAGGGAAAAGGGACGAAGGCTGAGATTGTGATAGGGGGCATGAGAGACGTGTGAAGCCTTTTGGAACAGCTTTTATAACATGTTCCTTACAACAATGTAAGAAATCAAAGTACGTAAAAGCCTTGTTTTATGCGGTTTTTAAAGGTTGGATTAACTGAATTTACACCATTTATACACCAATTATTAAAGAGCCTTAATATGATATGAATTAAATAATTAGGACATCAGCATAAGTCCTTTATCAGTTGTAGAAATATAATTGATAGAGGGCTTATTTTGATGCCTTAAAATATCACGATAATCTAAAACAATCATACGAAAAAACGAGAAAGGATATCAATGGAGATAATCAATTTTGAAGATGCAAAAGCAAGAAAACAGTCAAACGCAAGGAAGCAATCAAAAATAAGAAAACAGTCAAAAGTGAGAAACCAATCAAAGCAAACAATTACAAAACCTTCATCAGAGACAGACAAAGGCATCTTAGAACTACAAAGGCAATATCGGGAGTATGCCGAATTTTGTAACCAGTGGTATGACGAGCATGTGATCGGGCAGGATAAAGATGGGAGCTGGATATTTAAAGATTAATAAAATTACATAGTACAAGCTTGTATCAACCAGCTAACACACAGACATAAAAACGGCATTTCATTGACACAGGAACCAATCAATTCAAATTAACCCACCCAACCAATTTCAAGGAGAACAAATACATGTACGGTAGAGTAAGCAAATATTTTACAGATAGAGGATATGGCTTCATACGTGGCGAAGATAACAATTCATACTTTGTACATCATTCACAGTTAAACGATGAGCACATCGAGAGAGGATATTATATATTCTTTAAACCATACAAAACTGACAGGAGTGATTTTAATGCAGGTAACATTTCTGTGATTGAAACACCTGACAAACAATCAAATAGTACAATCAAAAAGAAAAAGACCAAAAATCGTATTTCATCTAAATCATCGAAACATAAATCATGTAACGCAGACAAAATAATTAGTTCAGACAAAGAGTTTAAGAAGTTCATAAGAAAATTTATGGAAGAAAAGGAGACAGTTAGCAATGTCAATACGAAACATGAAAGATCTTGAATTTTCTACAAGAGTACTATAACAGTTACAATCCAAAATCGTATAGGCGGCAATATGATTTTCTTCGGTCAGCGGTGAAAGTCGAACCTAAAATAAAAGGAAACAAAGTAACAACATCAGTATTTATCGACACGGATTACATGGACAACTATTACAATGCGACAGGTTCACAAGTGGCACAATGGGCTAATCAGGGCTTACATGGTGGATTAAATACGGGCAGCAATACGCCTCATGTCTGGAACGATACTATGAAAACAACCATAGAAAATGGTGAGCTTTTAAATTTGGCAATAGATTATTTAAAAAGTAAAGGATTTTCAGTACGAAATTAAGGAGGTACATATATATGTCAGTAAATAAAAAGGAATTTGCAGATAGAATGGCTGCAAAAGGCGGCATAAAAAAGAAAGACGCTATGAAGGGATTGAATCTATTTATTGAGACACTTATGGATTGTATGAGTGGGAATGAGAAAGTAAAACTCTTAAATTTTGACGGCTTTCATATGAAAACAGTGAAAGAGAAAATAGGCAGGAACCCACAAACCGGGCAGCAATGTATCATACCA
>Ga0137307_101236_pt1 | contig 24105 bp, 27 predicted proteins | sample NAcewD2O_March_2_FD_97180 | JGI IMG/M metagenome (GOLD analysis project Ga0137307, IMG submission 97180) | Mouse cecal microbial communities from Vienna, Austria - N-Acetylglucosamine amended D2O_March | ecosystem: Host-associated > Mammals > Digestive system > Large intestine > Cecum | place... | reverse complement strand
GGTAAATAAACTGCTGCGCAGCCCTTGACAGCCGGCCGTCACTCTGATGGATGGCAGCCAAGCGGATTAAGCAGGAAAAGCTGCGTAATCCGCAGCAACTAAAAATGACAGTAATAAAGCAACAGGGAAGATATCTTGGAGAAGCCTTTTGGTATTTCAAGGTTTGGGTTATCTGCGGCACCTCCATGTCGGCAGTGTAGGAATACATTGAACCACGCAATTGGACAGCAGAACCCACGGCGGACCATTGACCTGAGGTAACCAATCCACGGATAACGGAGTGGCCAAATGCCGGGAACTGTTAATCAGAGGGCTTCTCCAAGATATCTTCCAAAAACAAATGTGGGTTTTGTCAGGGAAAAAAGTTTGTTGTTTTTAATTTTACTTCTTGACAAAAGTCACTTCATAACGGAGGTGCTTTCACATGGGGAATCCGAATCTGTTGCCTTGCCATGATCCAGTTCGTGGGTATGACCAAACGCCAGCTGCATCAGATGCTGATTTTCGAGGGCCTGGATTATGCGGTCATTACTCTGGCTGTTTCCTACATTGCCAGTACACTGGCTGTCGGCATCGGCGTCCGGGCCATGACAGCCAATGGGTTCAGTACATTCCATTTCACCCTGATGCCCATGATGGCCTGCAACCCCATCCTCCTGGCTTTTGCGGTGCTGATTCCCTTCTTCTGCTTCAGGAATCTGGAGAAGCAGAGTATCATAGAGCGGTTAAGGACAGAGTAAAAAGAAAAGGACAAATATAACCCCACCCGGGGCTTGCGCCGAAGTGCAAGATTGCATAAAATAAAGAGCAGAACATACAGACAGGAGGAAATGTTATGCATATGGCAGACGCTTTGGTGGCGCCGGCAGTGGCGGGCACTATGTACCTTTTGTCCGCCGGGGCAGGGGGTTATTCTATAAAAAGGGTGAAGTTAGAGGATGAGGGGAAAAAGATTCCGGTTATGGGAGTGATGGGGGCCTTTGTATTTGCCGCCCAGATGTTAAACTTTACCCTTCCGGGAACTGGGTCTTCCGGACATTTGTGCGGCGGCATGATGCTGTCTGCAATTTTAGGGCCCTTTGCAGGGTTTTTGACTATGATAGGGATTTTGGCCATACAATGTCTCTTTTTTGCAGACGGGGGCCTTTTGGCCCTCGGATGCAATATTTGGAACATGGCCTTTTACGGATGTTTTGTTGGGGCGCTTTTGATTTGGAAACCTATGATGAAAAAAGGGGCAGGAAGGGGAAAAATCCTGGCGGCCTCTGTAGCAGGATGCGTGCTGACTTTGCAGCTTGGGGCTTTTTCCGTAGCTCTGGAAACTTTTGCATCAGGGGTGACAGAACTTCCATTTCCCGTATTTTTGGCGGCAATGCAGCCGATTCATCTCTTAATAGGTTTGGTGGAAGGGCTGATTACCGCGGCGGTTTTATGTTTTGTCTATGAGGCGAGGCCTGAACTTCTCTGGGGAATAGGGGAAGAAGGGGGAGCTGGAGGTAAGATTTCCTACAAAAAGACCCTGGGCATTTTGGGAATAACAGCCCTGTTTCTTGGAGGGGTAGTTTCCCTTTTTGCATCAGCCTTTCCCGACGGATTGGAGTGGTCTTTGGAAAAAGTGGCAGGTACGGCAGAGTTTAGTGCAGAAGGGGCGGCACATCATGCGGCGGAAAAAATACAGGAATTTACTGCTTTTTTGCCGGATTACGGGATAAAAAACAGTGAGACTGCCCTGGGGACATCTCTTTCCGGGGTTGTGGGAGCCCTTTTGGTGGCAGCATTTTGTTTTCTTTTGTGCCAGGTATTTAAATTTGTCAAGAGGAAACGGGTAAATGAGTAAAATCCGTCAGGCAGTTTCTAAGCTGCACAAAATGGATCAGTTGTCGGCAAGAGACCAGTGGGTGAACAGGATTCATCCCCTGGTGAAACTTTTGCTGACATTTTTTTATCTGATTTTGCTTTTATCCATGGGGAAATATCAGCTTTCCGGGGTTTTGCTTCTAACCGTTTATCCCCTGGTTGGATTTTCCCTGTCTGAGTTAAAGTACCGGGAATGTATCTGGCGTTTTCGCCTTGTGCTGCCCCTGATTTTTTTTATGGGGCTTTTTAATCCTTTTTTTGACAGGGAAATTATTGTTTATTGGGGCAGCGTTCCTGTTACAGGTGGGATGCTGTCTATGGCAACCCTGTTACTGAAAGGCATTTTGGCCTTGTCCGCAGGGTATCTTTTGATTGCCACCACCTCTGTGATGGATATTTGCATGGCCCTTCGGATGCTTTATGTTCCCCAAATTTTTGTCACTATGATGCTTTTGATTTACCGCTACCTTACGGTGTTATTTGAGGAGGCGGAGTTAATGGCCCAGGCATATATGCTCCGGGCACCGGGGCAGAAAGGGATTCATTACAGCGCCTGGGGCTCTTTTGCGGGACAGCTTCTGCTCCGCAGCATGGACAGGGCGGAAAGGGTGTATGAGAGTATGTGTTTAAGGGGTTTTCAGGGGGAGTTTCAGACAGAAAAAATCCGGGAAAGTTTAAAAAAATCCCAGGCAATTCCCAGAGAAACAGGGGAATTTTGCCTTGAGGTGAAAAATCTTTATTTTTCTTATCATCCGGGGAAAGAAACCTTATCGGACGTGTCTCTAAAGGCGAAGGAGGGGGAGTGTATCGGCCTTATTGGGGGAAACGGTATGGGAAAGTCTACCTTTTTAAAAGTTCTTGTAGGACTTTTGGAGTACAGTGAGGGGGAAGCCCAAATCTGCGGGATTCCCTTAAAAAAAGAAAATTACCGGGAGATTCGCAGGCTTATCGGATATGTATTTCAGGATTCCGACAGCCAGCTCTTTATGCCTACGGTATATGAGGATGTGATGTTTGGTCCGAAGAATTACGGGTACGATAAGGAGGAAGTAAAAGAGCGCACAGAGGCGGCCCTTTCCATGGTGCATTTGGAGGGATTTGAAAAACGGAGGATTTATGAGCTTTCCGGCGGGGAAAAAAAGCTGGTTTCCATTGCAACTGTCCTAGCTTTGTCCCCGAAAATTATTCTAATGGATGAGCCCACTGTGGCCCTTGACCCGAAAAACCGGAAAAATTTTATGGGGATTTTAAGGGAGCTTCCAGGGTTAAAACTCATTGCAAGCCATGATTTGGATATGGTGGGGCAGTGCTGTGACAGGGTGATTTTATTAGAGCAGGGAAAAATAGCGGCGGACGGGGCGGTAAATGAAATTTTGCAGGATAAAAAGCTTTTGGAGGAACACGGGCTGATTTGATTTTCCTATGTTTTTGGAGGAATGTATGTGGTTGGGGGACAATCTGTATTTTTAAAGACCAGGGGGCGAAGCCTTGACCATATGATTGTGAATGCTCCGGCGGCGCTGAAAGTTGCCTTTGGGGAAAATTGGAGGAAGAGGATTTTCGCATGGAGTGCTAAACTGGGCTGGGGTGAAAACGGCCGTTATGACAGACCATCCGGTTCCCCTGATTCAGTACCTGCCCCTTGCGTGGGCTTTAGCGTAAAACATAGCCTTTGATATGGAGGAGGGATTTTGTCCTGTAAACAAAACTTTTCTGTCTCTTGACACCCGCCCAGCCCTCTGCTATACTTCTGATTGTAAACCAATAATAAAGACAAGGTTAACAATAGAAAGAGGAAGATATGGAAAAGATAAAGAAAACCACAGAAAAGACACATGTAACAGAGACAGGGAGTGCAAAATTCGGCGCCAGGGATTTGGCGGTTTGCGCCCTGTTTACCACCCTTACCGCCCTTGGGGCTTACATAAAAATACCTATACCTGTGCTGCCTTTCACCCTGCAGTTTCTGTTTGTGCTGTTGGCAGGGCTTCTTTTGGGGAGCAAAAAAGGAGCGGCAAGCGTGGGGGTATATGTCCTGCTTGGGCTCTCCGGGGTTCCGGTGTTTACGGAGGGCGGGGGTTTTTGGTACATTTTAAAGCCAAGCTTTGGTTATCTTCTGGGTTTTATCCTGGCCGCCTACGTCACAGGAAAGATGTCGGAACATATGGAAGGGCTTTCGTTTTGGAAGTTAATGGGGATATGCCTTGTAGGGCTTTTGATTGTCTACGGGGCAGGCATGGTATACTACTATGCAATTTGTAATTATGTAATACATACCCCCATTGGTGTGGGGACACTATTTTTGTACTGCTTTGTGCTTATTGTTCCCGGAGATATTTTTCTGTGCGTCCTCTCAGCTCTGGTGACAAAGCGGATAAAGCCTGTCTTAAGGACTATGGGGTACTGAGAAAACGCTGAAATCTGTTTTCAGACAGGAGGAAGAGATGGATAGGATACAGGAATTAAAAGAAAAGGTTTTTCGGGGAGATTTATTGGAGAAACAGGAGATTATGGAGCTTTTGGAGACGCCTTTGGAGGAACTTTCCCGGGGGGCGGATGAAATTCGGGAGCATTTTTGCGGGAACCGTTTTGATATGTGCACCATTATCAACGGGAAGTGCGGAAAATGTTCCGAGGACTGTAAATATTGTGCCCAGAGCATTCATTTCCATACAAATTGTGAAGAGTCCTATCCCCTGCTTTCCACGGAAAAACTATTGGAGCAGGCAAGGCATAACAAAGAGCAGGGCGTCCTGCGCTATTCCATTGTCACCAGCGGGAAGCGCTTGTCGGACAGGGAAGTGGAGCAGGTCTGTGAAAGCATCCGCACAATACGGCGGGAGACGGGAATAGAGGTGTGCGTTTCCTTTGGGCTTTTGGGTGCAGAGCAGTTTAACAAAATAAAAGAGGCGGGGGCCTCTAGGGTGCACTGCAATCTGGAGAGTTCGGAAAGGTATTTTAAAGAGGTCTGCACCACCCATACTTACCAGGAAAAAATAGAAACCTTAAAAGCCGCAAAGGAAGCAGGGCTTTCTGTCTGTTCCGGGGGGATTATGGGGTTGGGGGAGACCATGGAAGACCGGGTGGATATGGCTTTTGCCCTAAGGGACTTAGGGGTAAATTCCATTCCGGTGAACCTGTTAAACCCTATTCCGGGAACACCCTGTGAAAAGAACAGGGTTCTTTCCAATGAGGAACTTGTGCGGATTGTTGCACTGTTCCGCTTTATTATCCCGGATGCCTCTATCCGTCTGGCAGGGGGAAGGGGGCTTCTTTTCGACAAAGGCAGGAAGTGCTTTTTGAGCGGGGCAAATGCCGCCATCAGCGGGGATATGCTTACCACTGCAGGGATTACGGTGGAAAAGGATATGGAACTGTTAAAAGAGTTAGGATATGAGGTGAGGCTTTCCCATGAGTAAGAAAATATTTATCACAGGGACGGGGACGGATGTAGGCAAGACATACATTACTGGGTTAATTATAAAAAAACTGAAGGAATATGGAAAATCTGCAGCCTATTATAAAGCTGCCATGAGCGGGAATGTGAGGGATGAACAGGGAAAACTCATACCTGGGGACGCTGTTTTTGTGAAACAAATGTCCGGTATTTCCCAACAGACGAAAGATATGTGCCCCTATGTATACGAGAATGCCTATTCCCCCCATCTGGCATCCCGGATAGAAGGGAATCCTGTGAAACTTGATGTGGTGAAAGCAGGATTTGAAAAGGTTTGTAAAGACTACGATTACATAACCGTGGAGGGCAGCGGGGGAATTATGTGCCCCATCTGTTTTGATGAGGAAAAAATCTGGCTGGAGGATGTAATAAGAGAACTTGGACTTTGCAGCATCATTGCTGCTGACGCAGGCCTTGGAACCATTAACAGTGTTGTCCTCACGGCAGAATATATGAGACAGAAGGGCCTGCCTGTGAAAGGCCTGATATTTAACCATTACCACAAAGGAAATGTGATGGAGGAGGATAACCTGGCTATGTGCAAGGCTATGACAGGGCTTCCTGTACTGGCCTGGGTGGAAGATGGAGCCTGTGATTTAAATATTGAAAAAGAAGTACTGTTATCCCTGTACGAGGAATGAAATAAGAAAAGAGGAAAAATATGATTTGGTATCCCTATGAACAGATGAAAACTATGCGGCCGCCCTATGAAATCATTGACGCTAAGGGCGTATACCTTTATACTAAAGACCAGCAGCTAATTGACTCAATATCTTCCTGGTGGAGTGTGATTCACGGATATAAGCATCCTCTTTTGACGGAAGCTATTAAAAACCAGGCGGATCATTTTTCCCATGTAATGCTTGGGGGGCTCACCCATGAGCCGGTGAAAAAGCTTTCCCGGAAACTGGAAGAATGGCTTCCCGGGGACTTAGACTACTGTTTTTTTTCCGATTCCGGCAGTGTGGCGGTGGAAGTGGCGTTAAAAATGGCGCTGCAGTATTACATAAACCGGGGAAGAAACCGGGATAAGGTTCTGGCCCTTCACAACGCCCATCACGGGGGGAGCTTAAAGACAAAAGTACTGGCTTTGGAGCATGCCTACCACGGAGACACCTTTAAGGCTATGGAGGTGGGGGATGACCCGGACTACCATTTTGCCTTTGAGGAAAAGAAGGGCGTGTACCATATTCCAACGGAGATGTCCGCATTGGAGGATGCCTTTTTAAAGCACCATCAGGAATTGAACTCCTTTATTGTGGAGCCTTTACTGCAAGGGGCTGGGGGGATGTTGATGTATGACATGGCATTCTTAAAAAGAGCTAGGGAACTCTGTGACGAATACGATGTGCTTCTGATTTTTGACGAGGTTGCTACCGGATTCGGAAGGACGGGATACCGCTTTGTGTCGGATGAGGTTCTGCCGGACATCCTGGTGCTGGGAAAAGCCTTGACGGGAGGCTATATCGGCCATGCAGTTACTGTGGCAAACCATAAGGTTTACCAGGGATTTTACGGGGATGATCCGGAAATTGCTCTGATGCACGGGCCTACCTTTATGGGTAACGCCTTAGCCTGCAGCGTGGCATTAAAATCCATTGAACTTTTTGAACAAGAGAATTATATGGATAAAATACGGAGAATCACAGAGATTACCAGGCGGGAGCTAAAAGGGTTTGAAAGCCCAAAGGTAAAGGAAGTGCGTATCATGGGGGGATGCGTCTGCTTAGAGGTGAAGGAGGAGGAGACCATCCGGGGATACCAGCAGTTTGCCTATGAGAGAGGGGTGTTTGCCCGGCCGTTTTTGAAGTATATTTACGCAATGGTTCCCTATGTGATAAAAGAGGAGGAACTGGTGAAGGTTATCTCCACCATGAAAGATTGGCTGTCTTAAGAATATGGAGGACAGGTCATGGAAAGGGATTTTTCTAAGGGGAAAGTTTCGTCCAATATTATTGCACAGGCGATTCCCCTGATTTTGGCACAGTTAGTGCAGCTTTTGTATAATGTGGTGGACAGGATTTATATCGGGCATCTGCCGGGGGCGGAAAGTACGGCCCTTACCGGGGTTGGCCTGGTATTTCCACTCACCACTTTTATTGCGGCAGTTACCTTTCTCTTTGGGACGGGGGGCGCGCCGCTTTTTTCCATTGCCAGGGGGGCAGGGGAGGAAAAGAGGGCAGAAAAGATTCTGGGAAATACTTTCTCCCTTTTGCTTTATGCGGCCTTGGTTCTTTTTGTGCTCTGCTATGTGTTCCGCAGGCCCGTATTGTATCTTTTCGGCGCCAGTGACGCTTCTTATGTCTATGCGGACGCCTATCTGAAAATCTATTTATTTGGAACGGTTTTCGTAATGATTTCCACAGGGATGAACGGGTTTATCAATGCCCAGGGATTTCCCAAAGTGGGGATGCTTACCACCCTGATAGGGGCGGTTTTAAATTTGATTTTAGACCCTGTCTTTCTGTTTGTGATAAGGCTTGGAGTGGGGGGAGCAGCCCTTGCAACAGTAATCAGCCAGATTGTATCCGCATTGTGGGTGATTCGGTTTCTCACGGGGAAAAAAGCGGTTCTTATATTGAAAAAAGAAAATATGAGGGTAGAGAGAAAACTTGCCCGTGAGATTGCAGGCCTTGGGATGGCAGGGTTTATGATGCAGGGAACCAACTGCCTGGTGCAGGTGGTGTGCAATGCCACCTTAAAAATCTACGGGGGGGATTTGTATGTGGGGATTATGACGGTGATTAACTCCGTGCGGGAAATTCTCTCACTTTCTGTAAACGGGTTAAACAGCGGGGCACAGCCGGTTTTAGGATATAACTACGGGGCCAAAAAATATGACAGGGTAAAACAGGGGATACGCTTTATGGCATATCTTGGCACTGGTTACACTGTCATAGCATGGATTCTTGTGCTGCTTATCCCCCATTTCCTCATTTCCATTTTTACGGAGGATGCAGCTATGGTTTCCCAGGGCGTTTCCGCCCTGCGGCTGTATTTTTTCGGATTTTTCTTTATGGCTTTCCAGTTTACCGGACAGTCCGCCTTTACCGCCCTGGGCTATGCAAGACATGCGGTGTTCTTTTCCCTCCTGCGGAAAGCCATTATTGTGGTGCCCCTTACCCTGGCGCTTCCAAGGCTTGGATTTGGGGTAGACGGTGTTTTTCTGGCGGAGCCCATATCCAATGCCATAGGGGGGCTGGCCTGCTTTCTCACTATGTACTTTGTGGTGTATAAGCGGCTGGGCAGGGAAGAGGAAACGTAAAGCGTCAAATCTTTTGGGGGGTTCTTAACTTTCCAGCAGGCTTTCCAGCTCCGTTACCATGGTGTTGATGGTATCTACCTGGATGGTCATGGTTTTAATTTCTTCTACATTATTTTTCAGCATATCCGCAATATTGTTAAACTCCTCATTTTCCTGTTTAATATCTGCGGCGATATCTTCGTTTATGGAAACGGTTTCCCGGATGACCTGCTTTTGTACCACCCCGGTTTCCACTGCCTGCTCCACAGCGGAAACAGTGGATTTTAACTGCTCCATCATTTCATGGATGGCTTCCACAGTCTCCACAACCACCTGGTTCTGTTTTTGCACCTGGGCGGCGTTTTCATTGATAAATCGGGAAACGTTGTCTGCCCCGGTTTGTACCCGGACAATTATATTGTTTACGTTCTGCAGGGAATTTTTTGTGCCGGCGGCAAGTTGTCCTACTTCCTGGGCAACCACCGCAAATCCTTTTCCTGCCTCCCCGGCACGGGCAGCTTCAATGGAAGCATTCAGGGCCAAAAGATTGGTGGATTCTGCAATTTCGTTGATCAAGTTTAATGTCTCGCCGATTTCCGCTGTCTCCGATAAAAGTTTGTCGGTGACGGTCCTTGCCTGTTTGGTGGACTGTTCCACTTCGCCGCTCATAGACATCAGGTTATTCAGGGCCTGCTGGCTGGAGGAAGATTTATCCATAAGCTCTTTGGCAATCTGTTCCACATCCTGCATCTGAATCTCCATGTTTTTACTGCTCTCCTCTAAGTGGTCCAGATTTTCCTTACTGCTGTCCGTTTTATGAAGCATATGGGAGCTGCTCTCAATAAGCTCCGAACTGATGGCGGAGAGTTCCTCTGTGGAGGCCGCTTCCGACTGGGAAGTTTTTACCAGAAGGCCGCTGGCATCCTCTAACTGCCCCGCAATTTCTTTTACTTTATCCAGTACATTCTGTACTCTTTCATTGTTCTTTTCCAGTTCATCCTTTTTTGCATGAATGAGAAAATGGGAAACCATGTACACATTCAGGTAAATGAAAAGCATGGTAAGGATCATACAGAAAACCCTCCCAAACATATCGGAGATAAAAAGATCGCTTTTTGCCGGGAGAAGCCGCTCTCCACGGATAAACCATGCGGCGATAAGGGAAATGCTAATTTCCGCCATGGTGATAAGCACTACTTTTGTGTCCAAAAGTAATCCTGTGATAAGGACAAACAGAAAAGAAAATGCCCAGAATTCCTGGGAAGGAGCCATATATAAAATGAAATTAAACTGTATAAACAGAATAAGGATCAGAAAGATTTTCCCCTGCCTTAATTTCCCGGGCTTTACACTGCCGTCCTCATAGCCTGTTTTGATGAAATAGGCGGCTAAAATAAGATAGATAATGTTTGTAATGTCAAAAATAAAAAATACATACAGGGGGGTAAAAACAAAGATGCCCCGCATCCGGTTTAAGGTGTAGGAGATCCCTGCGCTTAAACAGGCCAGGGTGGTGGCCAATAATGAGATGGGATATGCTTTGTTAATGTAGACATCTAATGCCGTTAAGCTTTTCTTATTGTTTTCCATAATTTTTCACTTCCTCTGCATAATGTGTATCTTTATTTTCGGTGTTCCTCTGCCATTATACTATATTTTTGGGGAGAAATACAGGTGGTTTGGATATTTTTATACAGTTTCTTTCCTCAGGGAGTAGTTGACGGAGGCATTCTGCTGTACTATACTGATTTCAAATAAAAATTGTTGAAAGGAAGAAAGCAGGTGCGGTTATGACGGAGAAAGATATGGAAAAAATATGTCACTGGATTCAGGTGATTGGGGTAATGGGATTTGCATTTCTGTTGATGTTTTGTTTTTTCGGGAAGGAGGACAGCTTTCTGGAAAAAACGGCTTTTTTTGGAATGGTAGCCGGGATTGTGCTTTATGTTATTTGTCTCCTTGTCTCCCCGGGGATAAAAAGTACGGGAGTATTATTTTTTCTCCTGGCAGTGCTGTGTATGGGAGTCAGCATTTTTGTCATCTCCAAGGGGTATGGCTCTAAGGAGATAGAAGACCTGGGCACAGTTTCCTTTCAGGCACATCGTTACTGGCAGGAGGAGCACAGCAGAAGGGTGCGGCACCGCACTACAAAAAGTTATACCAATTATGTGGAATACCAGGGGACACTGGAAAACGGGTATATTGTCACCTATAAAGACACGACCTCTTCCATTGGGGATGCCATGGAGCTGGTAAAACGGGGAGATAAGGCCCAGCGTCAGGTGTTTTTGTACAATAAGGTATATTTTACAGATGAGCCGGGAACAGGGGAAGAAGAATTTCTGTCGGATTTTTTTAAGTGGAAGACAAAGCTATATGTGGCAGCAGGAATATATACGATTTTGGGAGCTATCTGTGTTTTGGTGGGAAACCGGATTACGCTGTACCATGACGACGATGGCATAAGTAATGCCACGGTAATAAAATAGAGTGGAAATCCAGATATTTTCTGATAAACCGGGGTTGGAATTTCCTGTTATTCATTATATAATGATAAGCGGAACATTTGGAAATTAGATAGAATACATAGGGACGAATATAAAATGAGGATAAATAAAAGAACAGATCCAAGGGGACGTACCCTTTGGCCTATTCCTTTTTACTTTTTTTGCCTTCTTGTTATGTGGGGGATAATTTTTGGAGGACAGAAGAAGGTTTTTGCATCGGAGGAGAAAAACCCCCTGTTGGACGGGGGGCGCAGTGCTGTACTCTACGACAGCCAGAATGGGACGGCTTTGTCTCCCATTAGTTATACGAATCTGAAGGGGAAGGATTATACGTTCCATTTGTCGGCTTTAGACACAAATACGGGGGAGACGGTAAATGAGGTGGAAGTCTATCTCCACAAAGAAAAAATGCTCTATGAGAAACCGGAGTTTATTGTAATTTCTATTGTATTTGCCCTGTTGGCAGTGGCAGCCCTGGTATGGTTTTATACCCAAAAGAAAACCGAAGTACTTCTGAAAAAACAGGTAGATAACAAACTCTTTGAGACTCAGATGATTCGGGCTTTCAGCAAGGCTATTGACGTAAAAGACAAGTATACCAACGGTCACTCCGCAAGGGTGGCGAAGTATTCCCAGATGATTGCCACACAGCTTGGCTGCAGTTGGGAACAGATCGAGCACATACATAATATTGCCCTGCTCCATGATATTGGAAAAATTTTTATTCCCGACCATATATTAAATAAACCGGAACCTCTCACCGACGAAGAATTTGAGATTATGAAACAGCATACCACCTACGGGTCTGACATTTTAAAAGAGATTAAAATATTCCCGGATATGGCTTTGGGGGCGGAATACCATCATGAACGCCTGGACGGAAACGGGTATCCCAATGAGATAAAGGGAAAGGAGATTCCGTTCAGCGTGCGGATTGTGGCAGTGGCGGACAGTTTTGACGCCATGAATTCCGACAGGCCCTACCGGGAGAGGATGAAAATGGAGGACATCGTCTCAGAGCTTGAGAAGGCAGCGGGAACCCAGCTGGACGGAACTGTGGTAAGGGCTCTGCTGGAGCTAATCCGGGCAGGAAAAATTAAGTAGCAAAGCCTGTTTGCCCTTGCAGGAATCATTTTATGACGTTATAATGAATTCATAGGCGTTTGCAAATGGAGAGAGGTGAACCTATGGGAAAAGACACCGCAATTTTTGTCCTGGGATTCTTTTGTGTCATATTTTTATCCGGCTGCGGGAAAAGCCAGGAGCACCCCGCCTCCCAGGTGATATTGGAGGGGGAGTACAGGGTGGAAGGCGTTGAAAATATTGTTTTTACTTTTTATAAAGACAGTACCCTGAAGGTGGAGCAGTCAGGCATCTATTCTTTTGGTGAAAACAGCCAGGGAAAAGACCTGTTAAAAATGTGCTTTGACGATACTTCAAGAGAGCTTCCGGAGGATTATAGTTTCACGGAGTATCTTGTGGAGTGGGACAGAAGATATGTGTACCTTACCCTGAATGGGGATTTTTCCGGGAATACGGAGCCTGAGGAGAAGCCAAAGCCTATGGCCCTTCGGTTTTTAAAGGGGACGGAAGGGATTTCCCAGGGCAGGCCATTTTCCGGGACATACCAAATCGGAAGGGCAGGAAGTGATTACCTGTATATTTTTTCCGAAGATGAAACGGTTTTGATGCAGATTCATGAAAACTATTACATGGAAGGGGAAAAACTTACGCTGTCAGATTCTTCCGGGAGCACGGACTACAAATATGAACTGACGGAAAATCAGATTAAGATAAATAATCTTTTAGGGGAGAATGTGCTCTCCCTGATAAAAAAATAGGGAAACCGGAGAAAGGATGGAAGTGATGATAGGAATTATCGGAGCCATGGCGGAGGAAGTCGCCAAGCTGAAAGAGATGATGGAGGATGTAAAGGTTACGAGGAAGGCATCCAGGGAATTTTATGAAGGTAAATTAAACGGGACAGAGGTGGTAATCGTCCAGGGAGGAGTGGGGAAAGTAAATGCTGCCTGCTGTACCCAGACGTTAATTGACACGTTCCCGGTAAGCTGTGTGATTAACACGGGAATTGCAGGAGGGCTTTTTCCGGACATTAATATCGGAGATGTGGTTCTGGCCACAGACGCCGTGGAGCACGATATGGAGGCGTCGGTTTTCGGATACCCTCCCGGGCAGATTCCCAGCATGGATACTTTTTCTTTTCCGGCGGATGCCCATTTGCGCCAGGTGGCAAAGGAGAGCTGTATCAAGGTAAATCCTGAGATTTCCGTGTATGAGGGCAGGGTGGTGACAGGAGACCAGTTTATATCAGACAAAGAAAAAAAGAAATGGCTTTCGGATACCTTTGGGGGATACTGTACGGAGATGGAAGGCGCAGCCATCGCCCATGGGGCATATCTGAATCAAGTTCCCTACCTTATTGTCCGGGCCATATCCGACAAAGCGGATGACAGCGCCCAGATGGATTATCCCACCTTTGAAAAAAAAGCGATTGAACATTCTGTTCGTTTAATTGTAGAAATGGCAGGTAGATTATAATGGAAAAAATAGCAAGTTTTACAGTAAATCATTTAACTCTTTTGCCGGGAGTATATGTGTCCAGAAAAGACCATGTGGGAGAAGAAACGATGACCACCTTTGATATCCGTATGACCCGGCCTAATTTTGAGCCCGTGATGAACACGGCGGAAGTTCATACCATGGAGCATCTGGGGGCAACATTTTTAAGAAATCATAAAGAATATGGGGACAAGACCGTATATTTTGGCCCTATGGGATGCCGGACAGGATTTTATCTTATACTGGCAGGGGATTACAAGTCAGAGGATATTGTGGAACTTTTGAAAGAGATGTTTTTGTTTATGCGCGATTTTAAGGGTGAAGTTCCCGGTGCAGCGGCAAGGGACTGCGGAAATTATCTTGATATGAATCTTCCCATGGCAAATTATGTGGCAGGGAAGTTCTATGAGGAAGTGCTGCTTCATATTTCAAAAGAACGCCTGGAGTATCCGGAGTAGGAGGAAGAGGATTTGGGGAAAAATCATGCCCATGAGCATTCCCACGCACACACAAAGGATGTGCTGAACCGCCTGGCAAAGGCAGGAGGCCACTTAAATAAAGTCCGCTCTATGGTGGAGAACGGGGAGGACTGCAGTGAAGTGCTGGTTCAGCTTGCGGCGGTGAAGGCGGCTTTAAACAACACAGGAAAAATCATATTAAAAGACCATATTGAACATTGTATCGTTCATGCGGTGGAGGAGGGAGATGCCAGAAAAATCCAGGAGTTAAACGAAGCCATTGATAAGTTCATGAAATAGGGAAGGTATGCGGATGGGTAAAAAAAGGGAGATTACAGACATTTTTGACGCAAACTGTAAGAGAACCGGCAAAACCTTAGTGCGGGGGGAAAAGCCAAAGGAGGGGGAATATCTGATGGCTGCGGCTGCCATTGTACGGGTAAAGGAATCTTACCTTGTGACAAAGCGCAGCCCGAGAAAAAGCATGGCGGGGAAGTGGGAATTTCCGGGGGGCGGTTCAAGAACTGGGGAGGAACCCATTGAGACTCTGCGCAGAGAACTAGAAGAGGAGACAGGGATTGTAGTCTGTTCCCATCAGGCCACGTTTTTAAGGCAAGTGTATTATGACAAATTTCATTTACTGATGCAGGTGTTTCTGGTGGAATCCAACGCTAAGCGGGAGGATTTAAAATTGCAGGAGGAGGAAGTCTGTGATGCAATGTTTGTAAATCACCGGGAGCTTGCCCAGTTGTATTCTCACATGACGGATATTGACAAACAGATTTATACGGAGGCAGTCAGCCCGATGCTTTTAGATGGTTTACAATAAGTGACATAAAAAGGGCAAATGCTTCGTAATCACGATGATATGCAGAAAAAACAACAGGAGGCAGATATGTTAAGCGAAGGAATTTTGGGGAAACAGGAAATGACAGTTACACAGAAAGAGACGGCGGAAGTGTTAAAAAGCGGAACGCTGCAGGTATTTGCAACCCCTGCCATGATAGCTCTGATTGAGGAGACAGCTTGGAAAAGCGTTGCACCAGAGCTGGAGGAAGGGTGTGCCACTGTGGGCACCAGTTTAAATATCAAACATGTCTCCGCCACGCCGGTGGGAATGAAAGTTTTTTGCACTACCAGATTGATTGAGGTGGAGGGCAGAAGGCTTATGTTTGATGTGGAGGTGTCGGATGAGAAAGGAAAAGTGGGGGCAGGAACCCACGAGCGTTTTATTATCCAGTCTGACAAGTTCCAGCAGAAAGCAGATGACAAATTAAAAGAGTAGGGATGCAAAAAGATAACCGGATTTTTCTCTGAGAAAGAGAAATCCGGTTTCTTTTTAACTTGTCTTTTCTTTTTCCTGTTCCAGCAAATCCATAATCCGCTGAATTTCCGCCCCTTCTACCGGAGCTTCCCCAAAGGTGTAATGTTTCCCGTCAGGGCCTATGGCCCCTAAGTTCCGCTCACCTTTTTCCTTGCCCCGCTCAATGGTGAAATAGTGGATTTGTTTTTCGTTTTTTGGATTCAGGGTGATATAGATGCGGTAGCATAGCTGTGCCGGTGCTTTTACCTCCGGCAAATCCAGCCGGATTAACAGCAGTTCCTCATTGATATTTAAAGGCATCACCTCAAAATCGCTTTCCCGGAAGGGATAAAGCCCCGGGTTTTGGAAAGCGTTTTGGTAAACTTCATTTACCAGGGGTTCCTTTTCATCAGAGAGCTGATGGATAAAGGGAGCGCCCTCTTTAAACACCCGGAGGGGAAGGTCATGGAATTCCGCCTTCTGGCGCATCATAATATGATACTGCTGCGGGGATACCTTCATCTGCTTGGCATTTGCCTTGGCTTCATAGTCCTTGCTAATCGCCTCTAAGATTGGCCTGTTAAATAAAAGGTTGTCTGAAAAGGGATTTAAGGCAACCCCTTCGCAGGGGGCTTTGGCATTTAGGGCCATTTTCAGGCAGGCCAAAAAGGGCAGGGTCATAATAAAGTCAAATTTCGGTTCCTTTGGTATCTGGCCCTGGCTGCTGTATACAGGGATAAACACTTTTCCCTCCGGGCTCTTTAACACGCAGGGAATGGGTGTCACCCCTTCGGGAAGCTGTACTTTCTCATTGGGGTTGTCCTTTACCTCCTGCTTTAAAGCCTCTTTGTCAATGTTGTCCGGCAGGTTTGCCGGTACTAGAAAAATAGTTTTCTGCACCTGGTGTACCAGTGCGTTTAAATTTTCTTTTGCAGGATCTTCCTTGTATATCTGTATTAACTGCTCTGTTTTCTGTGCTTCTTTATTCATGGTACGCTCCGTAAACTTTTATAGTATTTAAAGTATACCACAATGAGGGGAAAAACTAAACTGTTTTTTCGATAAAATCCAGCACTTCCTCTAAAGATTTTCCTCCCATCAGGGTGTGGGCATCATTTATCACTGTCATGGGCACCCGCTCAATGCCGTACTTTTTCACATAGTCGGGAAAGAGATTGGCGTCTACCATCTGGGCCCTAATGCCGGGATTTAAAGCTGCCATCCTAAGACAGGAGATAACCATCTGGGCACAGTGGTGGCAGGCGAGGGAGACAAAAACCTCGATATTTACGGGTTTGTCAATTGCCTGAATCCGTTTTTTCACCTGATCCTCCATGGCCTGTCCCGTCCCTGCGGTGTTGTATAGGGCAATCAAAAGGGAGTTTAACTCTTTTCCCCCGGGCACGCCGAGAAAACTCTGGCCGGTGTATACATGGCCTTCCCGGTAAATGCCCAGGGCGGGGAGATGGCCGCCGTCTGTAAGGTCTTCTTCCAGGGAAAGGTTTTCTCCCGGCTCGTAGAGCTCCACATGGACTTTCTCACCCTGGCGTTCCATATCTTTTAACAGAGATGCCAGTTCCACACATTTTTCGTCCTTTAAATCCACGATAGTTAAAAGCCACACATCCTGGTGTAATTTTGAAAAAACATCCCCAATCTGTTTTCGCATGTCTTCATCCAAAAGGGGGGACACCTCCGGAATCGTTCCCGGGGCTATCATAACATACCTACCAAATCAAGGCTGGGTTTTAAGGTCTCTGCCCCGGGCTGCCATTTGGCCGGGCACACTTCATCTCCGTGTTCCGCTACAAACTGGGCTGCCTGGAGTTTCCGCAAAAGTTCCGCAGCATTTCTTCCGATGCCCAGATTGTGGATTTCATAGGCCTGGATAACTCCCTGAGGGTCTGCAATAAAGGTGCCCCTTAAAGCCTGTCCCTCTTCCGGCAGAAGAACGCCGAACTGTTTTGAAAGATTCCATGCGCAGTCGCTTAACATGGGATAACGGATTTTTTTTATAGTGTCGGAGGCATCCGCCCATGCCTTGTGCACAAAGTGGCTGTCTGTGGATACGGAATAAATTTCACAGCCTAACTTTTGGAATTCTTCGTAATGGTCCGCCAAATCCCCTAACTCCGTAGGGCATACAAAGGTAAAATCCGCCGGGTAAAAGAAAAAGATACTCCATTTACCCAAAAGGTTTTTTTCCGTAATTTCTTTAAACTCTCCGTTGTGATATGCCTGTACGCAGAAAGGTTCCACTTTTTTTTCAATAAAATGATTCATAATACATACCTCGCTTTCTTTTTGATACTCCTATTTTAATAATTGAAGGAGGACACTGCAAGAAAAAAATTGAAATCCTTCAAATAATTTGTACAATTTTTCTCAACTGTCAAAAATATCCTGTTTTTGAAGGCTTTCCACATTTTCACTTATTGTAATTTGTAATTTTACAGGCTATAATAAAGTTGCATCTGAAAATGCTTTATGAAATGAATTAACAGGAGGGATTTTATTATGGATGATAAGAAATTGGGAATTGATAACATGAACGGGGATACCAATAACGAAGACAAGACCTGCGGGTTAAACGACATGAACTGCCTCGGTGGAGAGCAGCCGTCCCACGGATTAAACAATATGAACGGGGATACCAATGACGAAGACAAGACCTGCGGATTAAATGACATGAACTGCGTAGAGTAATCGTTATTCCAGCGAGGGTCAATACCCTGCTATTTTCAGCGGGGGGTGACCGTTTGAAACTTTAACTTAGCCCCCTTACACTCAGGCGGACATCGGTTTTTAAGATGTTCGCCTATTTCTTTGCAAATTTTTCTATAATTTTTACATATTGTGCAAAATGTAAAAATTTTAACACTTCTCCCTTTTTGTCTAAAGACAATTCGCACAAATTGAGTTACACTTAATTCATCAGATGCGTGATACTTAACAAAAAAAACAAAAATGGAGGGGTAAAACATGGCAAAGTACATTATGGCATTAGATGCCGGAACCACTAGCAACCGCTGTATTCTTTTCAACGAGAAAGGTGAAATGTGCAGTGTTGCTCAGAAAGAATTTACACAGTATTTTCCACAGCCAGGCTGGGTAGAGCATGATGCAGACGAGATCTGGTCCACACAGCTTGAAGTTGCAAAAGAAGCTATGGCAAATGTAAATGCAACCGCTGCAGACATTGGTGCAATCGGAATTACCAACCAGCGTGAGACAACAATCGTTTGGGACAAAAACACAGGAGAACCTGTTTACCACGCAATCGTATGGCAGTGCCGCAGGACTTCCGAGTATGCGGATTCTTTAAAGGCAAAAGGCCTTGAAGATACTTTCCGTCAGAAGACAGGACTTGTCATCGATGCATATTTCTCAGGAACAAAATTAAAATGGATTCTGGATAATGTGGAAGGTGCAAGGGAGAGAGCAGAAAAAGGCGATTTGCTCTTTGGTACCGTTGAGACATGGTTAATCTGGAAACTCACAAAAGGCCAGGTGCATGTAACGGATTATTCCAATGCAGCAAGGACAATGCTCTTTAATATCACCACATTACAGTGGGATGAGGAAATTTTAAAAGAGTTAAACATTCCGAAATGTATGCTTCCTGAAGCAAAACCATCAAGCTGTGTTTACGGGGATGCAAATCCGGAATATTTCGGCGGCCCCATTCCTATCGGCGGCGCAGCAGGAGACCAGCAGGCAGCACTCTTCGGCCAGACCTGTTTCAATGAAGGCGAGGCAAAGAATACATACGGAACCGGATGTTTCCTTCTTATGAATACCGGCGAGAAACCTGTATTCTCCAAAAACGGATTGGTAACTACCATTGCCTGGGGATTAGACGGAAAAGTAAATTACGCTTTGGAAGGCTCCATCTTCGTTGCAGGTGCTGCAATCCAGTGGCTTCGTGATGAGATGCGTTTCATCGATTCCTCACCGGATTCCGAGTACATGGCAAGAAAAGTAAATGATACAAACGGATGTTACGTTGTTCCTGCATTTACAGGACTTGGCGCTCCATACTGGGATCAGTATGCAAGAGGATCCATCGTAGGACTTACTCGCGGCGTAAACAAATATCATATTATCCGTGCAACCTTAGAGTCCTTGGCATATCAGGTAAATGACGTTCTTGCAGCTATGAGAGCTGACTCCGGCATTGACCTTGCAGCCCTTAAAGTAGACGGCGGCGCAAGTGCAAATAACCTGTTGATGCAGATGCAGTCAGATATCAGCCAGGCTCCGGTAAACCGTCCGGTTTGCGTGGAGACCACTGCTATGGGCGCAGCTTACCTTGCAGGTCTTGCAGTTGGATACTGGAAGAGCAAAGAGGATGTTGTAAAGAACTGGGCAATCGACCGCACATTTCAACCGGAGATTACCGTAGAGGAAACCGCTGCAAAAGTTAAAATGTGGAAAAAAGCTGTTACTTACGCATTTGACTGGGCAAAAGAAGACTAAAAACAGACTAAGGGGGGAATTTTTATGTTACCGTATATTGCAGAATTTGTTGGAACATGTATGCTAATTATTTTAGGTGACGGTGTTGTTGCCAATGTAACTTTAAACAAATCAGGTATGAAGGGAGCTGGCTCGATTCAGATCACCTTTGCCTGGGGTCTTGCAGTTTTGGTTCCGGCATTTATTTTCGGAGAGGCTTCCGGCGCATCCTTCAACCCTGCACTTACCCTTGCACTTGCCGCTGACGGCAGTTTTGCATGGAGCATGGTACCCGGATATATTGTAGCACAGATAGCAGGAGCTTTCTTAGGTGCATGTATCGTATATATCCTGTTCAAAGAGCAGTTTGACGCCACAGAAGATCCTGGTTCCAAACTGGGATGTTTCTCCACTGGCCCGTCTGTTCCCAATATGCCTCTGAATATCTTAAGCGAGGCCATTGGTACATTCGTTTTAGTATTTGCTATTAAGGGAATTGGAAATGTAACAGGATTGTCAACAGGCGTAGATAAGCTGTTCGTATTCGGCATCATCGTATCCGTTGGTATGTCCCTTGGTGGATTGACAGGATATGCAATTAACCCGGCAAGAGACTTAGGTCCCCGTCTTGCACACGCTGTGCTTCCCATTCAGGGAAAAGGCGATTCCAACTTTGGATACGGACTTATTGTTCCGATTATCGGACCTATCCTTGGCGCATTAGCAGCAGTTGGATTATATGCAGTTATTCCATGGTAATATTGTTCGTGCTTGACTTTACACTTGCATTTTACAAAAGGGAACTACATAAAACCTAAAAATTAAATGAATGTAAGAGTTAAGAGCCATGCAGGATACATCGGAAACGATGTCTAAAAAGCATGGCTCTTTTTCACGACAAGTGAAACAATTTGCTGTTTCATCTTGTATAAAAAACAAAATTAGGAGGACTATTCTATGTATGATGTAGTAATCATTGGAGCCGGTGTTACCGGAAGTTCCAGTGCAAGGGAACTTTCCCGCTATAACCTGAATATCTGTGTGATAGACAAAGAGGAAGATGTATGCTGCGGCACATCCAAGGCAAACAGTGCCATTGTCCACTCCGGTATTGACTGTAAACCAGGGACTTTAATGGCTGAGATGAACGTGAAGGGGAATGAGCTCATGGAGCCCCTCTCCAAAGAGCTGGATTTTGAATTTAAAAGAAACGGCTCTTTAATTCTCTGTTTTGCAGAGGAGGATATGCCCCACTTAAAAGAGCTTTATCAGCAGGGAATCGATAATAAAATCCCCGATATTAAAATTCTAAGCAAAGAGGAACTCCACGAGATGGAGCCAAATATCTCCGATGAGGCCATTGCTGCAATTTATGCTCCCTCCGGCGGAATCGTATGTCCCTTTGGCATGAACATTGCAATGGCGGAAAATGCCTATGACAACGGCGTGGAATTCCGCTTTAACACAGAAGTAAGAACCATTAAAAAGATAGAAGGCGGCTATGAGCTTTCCACAAATAACGGCAGCATCCGCACGAAATGCGTGGTAAATGCAGCAGGTGTCTATGCAGATAAATTCCATAACATGGTAAGCGCCAAAAAGATTCACATTACTCCGAGAAGAGGAGAGTACTGCCTCCTTGACAAAACCACTGGAGGACTGGTAAGTAAAACCATATTCCAGCTTCCCGGCAAGTATGGAAAAGGAATCCTTGTGACCCCTACGGTTCACGGAAATACCTTAATCGGGCCTACAGCGGATGACCATGACGATCCGGAATCCACCAGCACAACGGCACAGGGTCTTGCCCATGTGTGCCAGGCAGCCACAAGAAGTGTTCCAAGCGTTCCTGTGCGCCAGGTAATCACATCCTTCTCCGGCAACCGTGCCCATGAAGACAACCATGAATTTATTATTGAGGAACTTAGCGATGCTCCTTTCTTTGTAGACGCTGCAGGAATCGAGTCCCCCGGACTTACCAGCGCCCCGGCTATCGGAATTAAGGTTGCCGATATTGTGTGCGGCCTGTTAAAACCGGAAAAGAACCCGGATTTCAACGGCACAAGAAAAGGGATTGTTGACCCGAAGAAACTTTCTGAGGAAGAGTATGCAAAACTCATTAAAGAAAAACCCGCTTACGGCAATATTATCTGCCGCTGTGAGACAGTGACAGAGGGTGAAATCATTGACGCCATCACAAGGTCTTTAGGTGCAAAATCCTTAGACGGAGTAAAGCGCAGGACAAGAGCAGGAATGGGACGGTGTCAGGCAGGTTTCTGTTCACCAAAGACCATGGAGATTATCGGAAGAGAATTGGGGCTTTCCCAGCTTGAGATTACAAAGAACGGCGGAAAATCCAATATGGTAGTGGGTTACAGCAAAAAGAGCGCACAGGAGGTATAAGAATATGAGTTCCTATGATATCGTAATTATCGGCGGGGGTCCTGCGGGACTTGCAGCAGCAGCATCCGCAAAAAGAAACGGGATTGACAGTATATTAATCTTAGAAAGAGATAGTCAGTTAGGCGGTATTTTGAATCAGTGTATCCACAATGGATTCGGGCTTCACACATTTAAGGAAGAGCTTACCGGGCCGGAATATGCAAAACGCTTTATCGACCAGGTGGAAGAACTGAAAATTGAATATAAATTAAATACAATGGTTATGGATATTGCCGGGGATAAAACCATCACGGCTATGAACCGCACCGACGGTTTATTTAAAATCCAGGCAAAAGCCATTGTCCTTGCTATGGGATGCAGGGAGCGTTCCAGAGGCGCTTTAAATATCCCGGGATTTCGCCCCGCAGGAGTTTACTCCGCAGGTACGGCCCAGCGTCTGGTAAATATTGAAGGATATATGCCAGGCCGGGAAGTTGTGATTTTAGGCTCCGGTGATATCGGGCTGATTATGGCAAGGCGTATGACTTTAGAGGGTGCAAAAGTTAAGGTTGTAGCAGAGTTAATGCCATTTTCCGGTGGTTTAAAGAGAAATATTGTACAGTGTCTGGACGACTTTGGAATCCCCTTGAAGTTAAGCCATACCGTAGTGGATATCCGGGGAAAAGAGCGCTTAGAGGGAATTACTTTAGCGGAAGTTGACAATCACGGAAAACCGATTCCCGGCACAGAGGAAGATTATACCTGTGATACCCTGCTGTTATCCTGCGGCCTGATTCCGGAAAATGAGCTTTCCAGGGGAATCGGCGTGGATATGAATGCCATCACCAGCGGACCTTCCGTAAACGAGTCCTTAGAAACCAGCATCGACGGAGTATTTGCCTGTGGCAACGTGCTCCACGTACATGACCTGGTGGACTTTGTATCTGAGGAAGCAGCGGCAGCAGGAAAGAATGCGGCAAAATATGTGCAGAATAACTGTACCATGGGGGAGGCAGGAAAAGAGATTCCCATTATTGCCACCGACGGCGTGCGCTACACCGTTCCAAAGACAATCCATGTAAACCGTATGGAGGATGAGCTTGTGGTACGTTTCCGTGTGGGTGCCGTTTACAAAAACAGCTATATTACCACATATTTAAATGATAAACAGATTATTCACAGGAAGAGGCCTATTATGGCTCCCGGTGAGATGGAAGAGATTAAGCTGAAAAAATCCGAACTGGAAGCATTTGGCGGTTTAGAAAATATTACTGTGAAAATAGAGGAGGCATAAATCATGGATGTTAGAAATCTTACCTGTATCGGCTGCCCTTTAGGCTGCGCCCTTAGGGTTGAAATGGAAAACGGAGAAGTGCTTAGCGTAAGCGGCAATACCTGCAAGCGCGGGGATGATTACGCTAGAAAAGAAGTGACGCATCCAACCCGTATTGTCACCAGCACCGTAGCTGTGACAGGAGGGGATATTGCCATGGTATCCGTGAAAACTCAGAATGATATTCCAAAAGAGAAAATTATGGATATTATGAAGAGCATTGAGGATATTAAAGTGGAAGCGCCGGTACATATCGGGGATGTGATTGTGGCAAATGCCGCAGATACCGGGGTGAATATCATTGCTACGAAGGATATAAAAAAAGTTGGCTAGATAAATTAAACTCCGTATTTATACAGGCCGGGGAAAAGAGCAGTTTGCTTTTCCCTGTGCCTGTGTTTTTTGTGGAGAAGGAAGGCAGGATACAGGCAAAGCTGGCAATGATGGACATCACAAAAAATGGACAGACCACCGCTAGGACTGGGGCCAGATTTGTTCTCAGATGGAGATTTATTTAAGGAACGAT
>Ga0137307_101234_pt1 | contig 24145 bp, 19 predicted proteins | sample NAcewD2O_March_2_FD_97180 | JGI IMG/M metagenome (GOLD analysis project Ga0137307, IMG submission 97180) | Mouse cecal microbial communities from Vienna, Austria - N-Acetylglucosamine amended D2O_March | ecosystem: Host-associated > Mammals > Digestive system > Large intestine > Cecum | place... | reverse complement strand
CCGGTCTATTGTTTTATTGATGCACTGGATCAGATGTATCTAGAGTCTGAGGAAGCATATCTGGATATCCTGGATTTATGTCCCAATCTATTTGTGATTACTTCTGCCTTAAGTGGGTTTCCTTATGATAAGGCTCTTCTTCGCGCGAGAAAAATCCGGCTTATAAAGGTGCAGAGCTTCAGCAATGTGGATAAAAAATTACTGATACAAAAGACAAGCGCCTGTCGCGGGAAGAAAATAGATGCCTTTTTAGAGGATCAGATTTGTCAGAAAAGAGGCTCGGGAAATCCTTTGTTTTTATCTTTACTCCTTCAGCGTTTGTTCGCCATGCGCAAAGAGGAATTTGAGCAGGCGGAGCGGCTGGCTCCGGGTATGGAGGGACTTCACCAGTATATGATGGAGATTATCAGGCAGTCACCCGGCGAGGTGGAGGAACAGGCCGTCCAGCTGTTTGAGTGGGTAGGGGAAATGTTTGACAGTTCCTTTTTCAAAAAGGTTACTTATCTGATTGCGATGTCAGAGACAGGGCTTACGGAGCGTGAGATTGCAGCAATGATGGGGAGTCTTGACGAGAGGTTTTCCCAGATCAGATTCCAGGAGATTTTATATTATCTATATGATGTATTTACAGAAAAGGAAGACGGATGTTGGATTTATTCCCACCGGATTTTTTATGAAGCAGTAAAAAAGAACATGGGATCAGAAAAAGACAGGATCACCTGCTGTTTTGTAGACTACAGCAGAACGAACCCCGGATTCATGGAGCGGGAAGGTTATCTTCATATCCTGAAGAGCAGAGACAGACAGGGAAAGACGGTCCTAATGAACTGCAGGGAATGGAGTTCCTTTGGGAAAGTAAGAAAACTTGCTGTAAAGCTAGTCTCAGAGGATGCGGATGCAGAAAAATATTTTCGCGATATGATAAGAGATGAGGGAGAGGTAGAAAAGCTCTTCAAGTTTTGGGGAGATGCTGATAAAACCAAAGGCACGAATAAAACGAAAAAATTCTTTGACAGTATCTGCGTAAGTGTTGCTGGTAACAGGAAGCTTAAGGCCGGGCTCAGGGCAGATGCCGTTATGGAGCTCTGGAACATGAACAGAGACAAAGAAATGCAGGCAGAGTATACCCGGGAGTTGCGTCTGCTAATACCCCAGATGGAAGAACCGGACCAGAGGGCTCACTGGAAGATTAAGGGAACCTTTATGGAGGTATGGAATCTGCTGGATGATGAAAAATATGAATCTGCTGTCGCATTGCTTAAGAGTCTTCTTAAGGAGGTAGAAGGTCTTTTTACACATCCGGTTATTGGAAAAGAGATGGTTTTCAGCTTTACGCATTATAGCTATCTGTTATTAGCAAAGAGCCGTATCCATCTTGGGGAGTTGCTTCCATCATATACGGAGGCGGCTTTGGAGATTTATAAGAAGTTTCCAGAATATACCAGAGAAAAGAGATTTCGGCTTCAGGAAATACAACTGTATGAAGTGGGAAGCCTGCACTGCAGAAGGGAAAACCCGGATAAAGGAAGGCAGTATGTGAAGACAGCGTTAGAGCTTGCCAGAAAGCTTTGTGAGGAATATCCAGAAGTTGCGACTCTAAAGGTTCTCTATGGAATTCTGAATTTCTATGGAGCTAATGTAGAACCGGAAATCTGTTACCAGTACCGGTATGAAGCACTAGACGTATGCAAACGCGCATACCAGCTGAAGCATAATGCTTACTGGCAGCATATGGTGGCAGACCAGGCGGTTTATTTTGCGGGAAATATCAGCGCCAGGTTTCAGCGCCTGCAGTTCGATTCCAGGGATGACTGGGTCAAAAAAGAAAAGCAGGCATGGGATTTGGGGTTTGCTTATTTTGAAGAATTGTCAGACCGGCAGTATCCTTATCTGGACAGAGAATATTATGAAGAGAGCCTTTTAAAGAAGGCAGAAGAGGAAGCCTTTCTATTCCAGACCAATATGTCATTAAAATATGCAAAAAAAGCGTATGACTGCCTGAAAGAGGATGAAAGAAAAGGCTGGAAGCCGGGGAAGGATGCAGACTGGATCCGGTATATACAGGCCTGTGCACTGATGGCAGAAAACCTGGATGATAAACTGTGTGCCAGAGAGGCGCTTCCATATATTTATGATCTTCAGAAGCTGTCAGAGGAGTGGTATGAAAAGAACCCTTCGGGAGAGTCAGAGAGTACTTTTCTGTCAGCTCTTCAGATTGCGGGCAGAGGGCTTTATCACAGTGGAAAGGATGAGGAGGCGCTTGCTGTTGTCCAAAAAGGAATGCAGCTTTTAGAAAGACGCGAAGAGGAAACAGACGTAGATGCCTTCGGCACGAAATCAGAATTTCTATATATACTGGCACGGATTTTCCTGAAAAAGGGAGAGCATGAGCGGGCGCGCACATATATGGAGATTCTCATGGAACTGGGAAAAGGAAGAGAACAGGATCCATGGATCAGTGGACAGCTGCTTCTTCTGGAGGGTGATCTGCAATTCGGCGAAAAGTCTTATGAGAGAGCTAAAACACTATACCTCCGGGCGATTTACTACTGGGCGTACCAGAAAGCAGATGTAAAGAGAACATTAAAAGAAATCCGGCTTACTGAAATAAAGGACGGAAAACTGGTTCGGAGAATTAATGAACGGAAAATGGATGTAAAAACCTATTTTTATGCTCTGTATGCATCCTGGAAGAATGCAGAACTTTTGGAAGAAGGTATGGGGGACTATAGATGTTATGAAGAATATAAAGCTATATTTAAGCGGTGTATGGAGAAGGTATCTGACGAAGATTATCTTCCGTTCGCACAGACTTATATGTTTCAGGCTCTTGAAAAGGTGCTGTGTCTGGCTGAACAAAAAGGGTGGAAGGACAGAGAGGTTTTTGAGATACTGTGTCAGGCAGTTTCCCTTTGCAGGAAGAAGGACATTAAGATGGAGCGAAGCATAGAGAATTTTTTACGTGCTCTGTCGTATTACGATCTATGTGATTCCATGGTGCAGATTAGCTCTTTCTGGAATATGTGGCCTTACATTTATTCCTGCCTGAAGGAGTATCCGGATTATGAAAATACGATCCTGCCCTTCAACAGACTGGGAATTGGTCAGATGTGGATTAGGCTAGGCTGCTTTGAAGAAGCGTGTCTGTGGCTGGCCAGGATCGAGGAGCATGAACCTTGTTATAAAGAGGCTCACAGACTCTGCCTGCTTGCCAGAGCCATGTGCCTGCTTTACTGGGAGGATGAAGAACAGTTGGAGAAGACGATCGAAGAGATCAGATGCATTTATACGGGAAGTACAGAAGCGGAACAGGATCCGTATTCTGATAATCTGTATGAGGAAATAACCGGAAACCCGGTGCCTTTCCTGGAGAATTACGAGAAAACCGGCAGAGGTATAGCTGAACAGGAAGAGGCGTACCGGAGCCTCCATATCTTGAAAATGATTGCAGACCAGGAACTCTATTTTTCTATGAATGAACAGTTAAGAAAATATTATTTTGTAAGACTTGCAGAAGTATGGGATGCCTGTGTGAATGGGAATAAGAAGGATGCAAAAGCGGACCAGTGCCGGTTTACCTGGGAGGAACAGGCGGCAGAGCTGAAGCGTCTGACAAAAGGAGGCATTATCTGGAAGATAGACAGAGCTGACCTGGAAGAAAACATCTTCAATTTATGCCGGTGCATCTGGGAACAGGCGTCCGGGAAAGAGGAGAAAGGGGATGCGGAAAGAGAAATATGGAATTTCTGGAGGAAGAATTACAGAGAAATCCATATGGGAGGGCTATCTGCGAAAAACTTCTGCATGCTTCAGGATATAAAAAACACAAGGGTGTTCAGTTATATTCCGGTTCCATCCTTAGAAGCAGAGATTTACAGACGGACTGGTGATAAGAGTCTTTTCCTTAAAGAAATAAGCCGGCAAAGGGAGAAGAGCGAAGACCCGGAGATCAGAGACTTTTTTGAGGAACTTCTGAAGGAAAACGCAGCAGAATGGGCAGAGGACTTCAAGAATTGGATTCTAAAGGAAAAACGCATCTGGATGGCCGGGGAAATGGATATCTTTGGAAATATTGAAGAGATCGGGAATGATCCAAAGCAATCCTCTTTATATGAGGTCTACCGTCAGTATCAGATGACATTTTGGAGAGTATGGCACAAAGAATGGAGAGTCTCTCTCGGCTATTGCGGAGTGGTCTGTCCGGATTAGTACTGTGAATCATTGTGTCTGCAGCATTAAAATAATAGATTGGAAACTATTTATACTGAGCGCCAGTACAACATTGTATTCATTTTGAAGTAATAGCGCCTGATATATTATACTGAGCGCCGATGAAATCTGCCGCTCAGTATAAATGGATGAGCACAGCCGCATGCGGAATTATGTCGCTTTGCGGCTGCGGCTGGCGCGATACTCATGGCAGATTTCATCGGCTGTGAGTATAATAAGACGGAGGGTATCAGATGTATAGTGAGATTATAAAAAGGATAATAAAGGCTGTTATTTTTTTCGTTCCCTTCATTTTGGGGACAATCGGGTATCTTGCGATTGGAGAAGAAGCGCTTCATGATGCGTTGTTTCATGCCATCGGCTTCTACACTCTCAATAATATAGAGCCGGCAGAAAATATATTGATTGAGCTTGCAAGATGGACGGCGCCGCTTATGACAGCCAGCGGGCTGGTTATGGCGGTGTCATCGCTAAAGCGGAGATTCAAAAACCGCTTCATTTATTTAAAGGGCGGAAGTGTTGCAATTTTTGGTCCGCAGGAAGAGACGTCTATTTTGCTCGGACAGCTTAGAGGGCACGGAATCCAGGTGGGTGATGAGAGCCGGTTTCCAAAGGCGGAGCGATATATTCTAATGGGCCAGGAGGATGAAAACTTTCTGTTCTATCAGAAATATTATGATCAGCTTGCAGGAAAGCTGGTCTATTTAAAATGCAGTTCCATGATGGAACGGGCAACCGGTGCGAATCTGAATCTGTTTTTTGAGGAGGAGATTGCGGCAAGGCTTTTCTGGAAGCGCCAGAACTTGTACAGAGAGGCAAAACAGAAGAATTTCTGCCTTAAGATTATTTTCACCAGGTTTGGGCTCCTGGAGGAACAGTTGCTTTTATGGGGGCTGCAAAATAATATTTTTCATCCGGAACAGGAGATTACATACCACGTTTTTGGAAGGGCTGAAAGATTCCGGGCTGTATATCATGAACTTTCCAGGATAGATGATCCGGTTGTTTTTCATGAAGAGCCCTGGTATGATGCCCTTGACCTGTTTGCGGAAGCAGACCGCATTATTGTAAGCGATACGTCAGAGCTTCTGGGTCATATTCTGTTTGCCATACCAGAAAAGCGGATAGATGTACTTGCCGTAAACCAGAAGGAGGTACTCCATTATGAAAGCCAGGAGCGTCTTCGTATCTTTTTCTGGCGCAGGGAGGCAGAACATCTCCCAAATATCCTGGAAGAAAAACTGCTTGAAAGAGCAAAAGCGATCAACCTCCGCTATGCGCATTTGTATTCTGGTGCAGCGGAAATAAAAGAGAATATGGAATATGAGTGGGGGAAATTGAATACCTTTACCAGATATTCAAATATCAGTTCCGCAGATTACCACGAGGTGCGCCTCCAGATGATAGAGGACTGGAAACAGGAAACCGGAAAAGCTGAACCGGATGCATCTTTTATGATGGAGCTTGCAGAACTTGAACATATCCGGTGGAATCGTTATCATTACATAAATAACTGGAGATATGGAATTCCGCAGAACGGAAAAAATAAGGATTCCATAAAGAAAATCCACAAAGATCTGGTGCCATTTTCAGAGCTTACAGAAGCAGAGAAGGAAAAGGATGTTGAAAATATCCGGGTACTGCTCTCGATTTAGGAAGACTTTACCCACATAATCATGCGTTTATTCTGGAGATTTGATGCTTTGATGAAAAGTCATTTACATTCTTTCCCTTGTCTGCTATACTTGTTGTGTGAAATCTTATCGGACATTGTCCTTCTGGAAGTTCGGCAATTCTGGCATTTCGCCACATTTCACAGTATCTGTAACCTATTAACGAACGTCTGCAACTGTTTTGTATCTTTACAGTCACAGATGTTTTACAAAAGCAGAAAGGAATTATAACTTATGACAGAAAAAACCATACCGAACGGTACCAGGCTGTGGGATGAGATCCTAAAAGCGATTGTGGATGCCATGCCGGAGCAGTTGTTTCCTCTTTTCAAGGAAGTTTTCGGAAAAGAGTATCCAAAGGGAACCCCGATTATTCTGCTTGCAACGGAATCCTCTACCTATCAGGAAAATCCAGATGCACCGCCCAGTTCCCGTTTGTCCGATATTGCACTTTTGGTAAACGGGACAGATTACTACCATCTCGAATGCCAGATGCATAATGACCAGGACATGGTTATACGCATGGTTGCCTATGATCTGCATTTTGCCATGCAGCATACGACTGAGACGGGGCCGGAGAACAAAGAGGTTGTCATGCGGTTTCCACATTCCGCTGTTATTTACCCGGAAAAGAACAGGAAGATTCCAGAATCCCTTCGTTGCCGTATTATTTTTCAGGATGGAAGCGAACACATTTATCAGATTCCTACGGTCAGAATCCAGTCTTATTCTCTGGAAGAAATTCATGAAAAGCATCTCAATCTGTTTATCCCTTATGTGCTGCTCCGTCTGCGCCCAAGGCTGAGAAAGAAAATAAAAAATCCACTGACAAGAAAGGAATTGACAGAGTTTATTGGTGAAGTTATGATAATATTAGGAAGCGAACTGGAGCAGGGATATCTGACAAGAAAGGAATACGATGATTACGTGAATCTCTTCCGCCGTGCTGCAGAAAAAGTATTTGAAAAACATGCCCATTTTCGAAAGGAGGTAGATCGTATGACAAAGCCAGTCATTGAATTACCCAGTGTTCTCCAAGAACGTCTGTATGAAGAAAACGATGAACTAATAGCCAGGAATAAGGCCTTAATGGCAGACAACGATGCCTTACTTGCAGATAAAAATGCCCTCTTGGCTGATCTTGCCGATAAGGATGCCTTACTTGCCGATAAGGATGCACAGCTTGCCAAAATGAGAAAGTTGTTGGAGCAGTATCATATTTTAGTGTGAGCTGGCTGGGGACGGGGCATTTTTAAAAATGCCCCGTCCCCTTACTGGTGTGCCTGGCAGTGGAAAGGATCTGCTGACAGTAGGGTTTAGAATTAAAAATTAGAGGTAGATTAAAAGGAAAGATGTATCTTGAAGGTGACAAACCAAAGTCGGCGGCATATTATGTACTGAAAACATTTTAGGAGACGAATTAAAAATGGAAAGAAATCGATATCCGTTAGTCAATGAATGCAGCCTGCAGGGAATCAGGCCAATCATGGCAGACCTGCCCTATCCTCCGATTCAGGTAAGAGAGAGAAATCCTAAATATGCAGAGCTATTAATGGTTGATTACTGCGGTTCAGTGTCGGAGCTGTCCGCAATTTTACAGTACATTAATAATGAAAACAGAATGTCCGGCGAGCACTGTTCCCTAATCCGGACAATCCTGGGGATTGCAATGGCAGAGATGATGCATCTGCAGAAGCTTGGGGAGCTGATCCATTTACTTGGAGGAAATGTATGCTATGAGACGAATCAGCCGGGCGGCCTGTGGTCTCCGTCCTGCCTGGTGCTTCCAGGCTGTATTCCGAAGATGCTGAAGGCAGACCTGCAGGCAGAAAAAGATGCGATTCGGCAATACCGGATGCATATCAGTGCCATCCGGGATGACTGTGTCAATGCTGTCCTAAAGAGGATTATTCAGGATGAAGAGTACCACATCATGATTTTACAGTCGCTTTTGGAGAATGGATTCTAAAAAATTCACCCTGTTGACAAAACGAAGCTTTATCTTTATAATTTAAATCATATGAGACAAGGGCGTTTTCATCCTGGCATGAGAACGCCCTTTTTTGCCATAGCAATAAGGAGGTAACAGAAAATGAATCAATATACACGCGAGGACATCATCCGCCTTGTGGAAGAGGAGGATGTCGGTTTCATCCGCCTGCAGTTTACCGATATTTTCGGAACCTTTAAAAACATAGCCATTACGCCTGCCCAGCTGGAAAAGGCTCTGGACAACCAGTGCATGTTTGACGGCTCTGCCATTGAGGGATTTGCGAGGATTGAGGATGCGGACATGTACCTGTGCCCGGACCTTTGCACCTTCGAGATTTTTCCCTGGAGGCCCCAGCAGGGGAAGGTTGCGCGTCTGATCTGTGATGTCTATAAGGCTGACGGGACGCCCTTTGAGAGCGACCCGCGCTACGTGCTGAAAAAGGTCATCAGGGAGGCGGCAGAGATGGGATATACCTTTGATGTGGGTCCGGAATGCGAATTTTTCCTGTTCCACACAGATGATGCAGGACTTCCTACGACAATTACCCATGAGCAGGCGGGATATTTTGATCTGGGGCCACTGGATCTGGGAGAGAATGCCCGCCGGGATATGGTGCTGACACTGGAAGAGATGGGATTTGTCATCGAAGCCTCCCATCATGAGATGGCGCCTGCACAGCATGAGATTGATTTCCGCTACGATGAGGCCCTTACAACAGCAGATAATATTATGACATTCAGAATGGTAGTCAAGACCATTGCCAAGCGGCACGGACTTCATGCCACCTTTATGCCCAAGCCCAGGTACGGAGTCAATGGCTCCGGCATGCACACCAACATGTCCCTGAGCCGGGACGGGGTGAATGCGTTTATTGACAGGTCAGATGCAGGAAAGCTGAGTAAAGAGGCGTATTACTTTATTGGCGGCATCATGAAACATATCAAGGCGGTTACATTTATTACGAACCCTCTTGTAAATTCCTACAAAAGACTGGTGACTGGCTATGAAGCGCCGGTCTATATCGCATGGTCGGCCAAGAACCGGACGCCGCTGATCCGTGTTCCGTCCCCCAGGGGGAATTCAGCGAGAATCGAGCTTCGAAGCCCGGATCCGTCTGCCAATCCCTACCTTGCCCTGGCGGTCTGCCTTGCGGTGGGGCTTGACGGAATCAGGAATCAGATCATGCCCCGGGAGAGCATTGACTGCAATATATTTGAGATGACGAAGGAGGAGCGGGAGCGTGCCGGGATTGAGGCACTGCCCGGAAGTCTTCTTGAAGCGGCAAGGGAATTTGCGAAGGATGAGTATATTCAGAAGGTGCTGGGAGAGGATCTGGCGAAGAAATATATCGAAGCAAAGACCAGGGAATATGCAGACTACCGCGGACAGGTTACAGACTGGGAAATCGGCAGATATCTTCATGTAATCTAAGCTTTTAGGAACTGTAGGAAAATCTGCATAAGTTATTTTCTACAATTGCTTACCAGATAGCTTGTAAGTGAGACATGAAAGAGGAGGAGGTAAGGGTGGCAGGAATTATCGTTGTATTTCCGAACCGGGACAATGCGGTTTCCATTCGGAATCTCCTTGTGCGCGGCGGTATGACCGTCACCGGCGTATGCACATCAGGAGCGCAGGCAATGAATTACGCAGATGCCCTGGACGAGGGAATTATCGTATGCGGCTATAAGCTTAGGGACATGATGTATACAGAACTTAGGGAGTACCTGCCGGACAGCTTCGAGATGCTTCTTGTGGCATCCAGGGTCAAGTGGGAACATGGCCTTATGGAGGGGGTTGCCGGCATTCCCATGCCGCTGAAGGCCTATGAGCTGATGGATGCACTTCAGGGTATGCTGGAGCGGATGGATCTGCAGCGAAGGAGGCGCCGGAAAGAGAGAAGCAGGACGAGAAACCCGAAACAGCAGGAGGCTGTCAGAAGGGCGAAGGAGCTCTTGATGGAAAAGAACCGTATGTCCGAGGAGGAGGCCCACAGGTATCTGCAGAAGCACAGCATGGACAGCGGGACGAACATGGCTGAGACGGCAGAGATGATATTAAGTATGATAGAGCGAGGAGCGTTATAGATGAAGTTTACAAAGATGCATGGACTAGGAAATGATTATGTTTATGTGAACTGTCTGAAAGAAAGTGTAGACAATCCGTCTGCAGTGGCGAGATATGTAAGTGACAGGCATTTTGGGATCGGCTCTGACGGGCTGATTCTGATCAATCCGTCCGAAAAGGCGGACTTTGAGATGGAGATGTACAATGCGGACGGATCCAGGGGCGAGATGTGCGGAAATGGCATCCGCTGTGTGGCAAAGTATGTTTATGACTACGGTCTTACAGATAAGACCTGTATCTCCGTGGAGACGCTGGGAGGAATCAAATATCTGGACCTGACGGTGAAAGACGGCAGGGTGGAACTGGTGAAGGTGGATATGGGAAGTCCGGAGCTTGTGGCAGGGAAGATCCCCATTGTAATGGAGGATTGTTCGGCTTATGTGGTGGATGCACCCATTGCCGTGGACAAAACAGAATACCGCATGACAGGTGTTTCCATGGGAAATCCCCATGCAGTTATCTATGTAGATGATGTGGAGGAATTAGAGCTTGAAAAGATCGGGCCGAAGTTTGAGAATCACGAGAGATTTCCCAGAAGGATCAACACGGAGTTTGTCCAGGTTCTTGACAGGAGAACGGTTAAGATGCGTGTGTGGGAGCGGGGCTCAGGAGAGACCTTTGCCTGCGGCACCGGGGCGTGTGCCGTGGCCGTGGCCTGTATACTGAATGGCCTTACGGATGACCAGGTTACAGTAAAGCTTTTAGGCGGCGACCTGCAGATTGAGTGGGACAGGAAGGCGGACCGGGTCTATATGACAGGCCCCGCTGCCGTAGTGTTTGACGGTGAGATTGACCTGCAGAATGTCAGATAGATAGCAGTGGACCGCAAAGACGGGTCTGCGTGGATTTGCAGAGTAACGGAATACTTATATACTCACGGCCCATGAAATCTGCCGCGCAGTATAAATCAATAAAGAAAACAGGAGAGGACGAATATGTTTAAAGTAAATGAGGATTATCTAAAATTGCCGGGAAGTTATTTATTTTCTACGATCGGAAAGAAGGTGGCAGCCTTTCAGGAGGCCAACCCGGACAAAAGCATTATCCGGCTTGGGATCGGCGATGTGACACAGCCACTGGCGCCTGCGATTATTGAAAGCCTGCACAGTGCGGTGGATGAGATGGCACATGCAGAGACCTTCCGCGGCTATGCGCCGGATCTTGGCTATGAATTCTTGAGAAGTGCCATGGCGAAAAATGATTATCAGGACAGGGGCTGTGAGATTCATGCCGACGAGATCTTCATTTCCGACGGGGCGAAATGCGACTCTGGAAATATTCAGGAGATTTTCGCAAAGGATAATAAAATTGCAGTCTGCGACCCGGTCTATCCAGTTTATGTGGACACAAATGTTATGGCAGGGCGTACCGGAACCTATGATACGAAGACAGAGACATGGAGTAATGTTATCTACATGCCCTGTACAAAGGAAACCAATTTTGCGCCGGAGCTTCCAAAGGAGACGCCGGATATTATCTACCTCTGTTTCCCGAATAATCCTACCGGCTCCACGATCACGAAAGCACAGCTTCAGGAATGGGTGGATTATGCCAATAAAAATGGGGCTGTTATCATTTATGATGCGGCTTATGAGGCATATATTTCCGAGGAAGACGTTCCCCACAGCATCTATGAGTGCGAAGGGGCAAGAACTTGTGCCATTGAGCTTCGGAGCTTTTCCAAAAATGCAGGCTTTACAGGAGTGCGCCTTGGCGCGACTGTAATTCCAAAGGATGTAAAAGCGGGAGATGTGATGCTCCATTCACTGTGGGCAAGACGCCATGGGACAAAATATAACGGTGCGCCCTATATTGTGCAGAAGGCGGGCGAGGCCGTTTATTCCGAGGCAGGAAAGGCGCAGCTTAAGGAGCAGGTTGCCTATTACATGAAGAATGCAAAAGTGATCTATGAGGGACTGAAAAGTGCAGGCTATCACGTATCCGGCGGCGTCAACGCGCCTTATATCTGGCTTCAGACGCCGGATGGAATGACTTCCTGGGAGTTCTTCGATTATCTGCTCGAAAAGGCAAACGTAGTCGGAACGCCCGGCTCCGGGTTCGGCCCCAGCGGGGAAGGGTATTTCCGGCTTACCGCGTTCGGGTCATATGAGAATACGGTGGCCGCCATCGGAAGAATCAAGAACCTTTAAAAATTTCCAACCGCACAGTTGGAAAAATTTTAGAATATAAGGCAGGAGCCTGCCTCCTGCCATTCATGTTCCAGGATTGCCATTAGGATATTATCAGCGTAAGAATCGCCGTCTTTTACTGCATCCTTCAAGATACCTTCTCGTCTGAATCCGGCTTTCAGATATGTTTTTTCTGCTCTGGGGTTGAAGGAAAATACATTCAGTTCCAGACGGTGAAGATGAAGCTGCCCAAAGGCAAAGCCGCATGTCATACGGGTTGCCCAGGAGCCGATGCCTTTCCCGCAGGAGTCACTGTGGAAAAGGCAGATACGGAAATTTGCGCTTCGCAGATTCCAGTCAATTTCATTAATAACGCTCTCGCCGATAATGTTTCCGGCAGGGTTGATAATCAGGAAATCCCGGCGATTTTCATCGTCAATACAGGAAAGGAAGAAGTCCACCACCTCGTCATGCGTATAATATGGCTTACTGCCGGTAAGACGTGCAATCTCCGGGTCAAGAGGGTTGTAGTTTTGCTGGTAATAGTTTTCAGCATCTTTTCTTTGTGCAGGTCTGAGGATATAACCATCCTTTTCCCAGGTCTTTTTGATTTTTTCCATAATAGAAAGTCTCCTTTATCCCTATTTCATAAAAAACTGTCCCATTCGCGGAGTGAATTTTAGAGAGATTGATTTGCTTACTGGTCATAGGGTGAGCAGTAATATTTATTGTAAAGTATTTATAGTGTTGTGTCAAATATGATGAGAAGGTACTTGGTAATATTCGCGATAGAGATTAAAATATGTATTGATAACCGGGAGGCCGAAAGCGGAAGGCTTTTGGCAGGCAATATTGATTACCCATGCCTTTGCATCACCGGTAATTTCAATCCTGCGGCCACAGCCGTTACTGTCTTATATTAGTATAAGAGATATAGTTTCCGACAGGGCCTGATGGAAAAATCATCTATTGTATGATATAATGGACAAACAGCAGAAAGAAACTGAATTTAAAGGAGGAAAGGGAAAATGAGTTTGATATTATATAAAGGCAGGCCGGGTGATACGGCAGGAAGACTTCCGAAAGAAATGAGAGTCTACGATCTGCTCGACAGTCTGGGACTTGAATATGTGAGGATTGACCATGCCCCGGCTATGACAATGGAGGTATGCAAAAGCATTGATGAGGCCCTTGGCGCAGAAATCTGCAAGAACCTGTTTTTATGTAACCGGCAGAAGACGAAGTTTTATCTGCTGATGATTCCAGGTGATAAGACCTTTCATACAAAGGAGCTGTCTGCCCAGATCGGCAGCGCAAGACTTTCCTTCGCAGACGGAGCATTTATGGAACAATTTCTTGATATTACTCCCGGTGCAGTCAGTGTAATGGGGCTTATGAATGATGTGGAGAACCGTGTGCGTCTTCTGGTGGACGAGGATGTGCTGAAGGAGGAGTTTTTAGGATGCCATCCCTGTGTCAATACGTCCAGCCTGAGATTAAGGACGCGGGATGTATTCGGCACTTATCTGAAGGCAGTGCACCATGACATGACGGTCGTCCGGTTGACAGCAGATGATTAAAGATGTTACAATTGCGATATTAATTCTGAGAAAAATTTGGAGGTGAAATAAATGACTTTGCGACAGGAAGCATACGCTATGATTGATTCTTTACCGGATGATGATAGTGTTAAGTTCTTTATAGATATGATTAGGCGATTTAATGTAGTAGTTGGGAAAAAAGAGAAAATATTCGAGGCGCAAGATTCGCTTTCTGAAAAAAGACAGGCGTTTTTACACATGGAAGAGTTGAAAAAAAAGTATCCATTCCCAAAAGACTATGACTATAAGCAAATCAGAAAGGAAGCTATGGAAGAGAAATATGGTTGCGTTAATTGACACGAATGTTATATTAAACTATATTACTGATCGTGAGGATAGGTTTCGGGATTCTTCAAAGATCGTTATGGATTTATGTTCTCAAGGAAGAGTTGATGGATATATTGCTTTTCATTCATTATCTATAATATGGTATTCGCTTCGGATTCCAGATGAAGGAAAGAGAATGTGGTTAAGGGATATTTGTAAGATCTTGACGGTTACAGGTGCCTCACATGAACAGATTTTAGAGGCGATAGATAATATACAGTTTAAAGATTTTGAAGACTGCCTGCAGGATGAATGTGCAAGAATGGTAAATGCAGACTGTCTGGTAACGTGTAATTTGAAAGATTTTAAGGTAGCTAAAACAAAAGTTTATAGTCCGGATGAGTTTGTGAAATTACTGTCACTCGGTGACCAGTAAAGGTTAATATGCGTTACTATGAGCGGACGGTTAGTCCGTGAACATAGTAACTAATACCCTTGCATTTTTGCACATGCAGATGTATAATAATACACATAAAAAGAGAAAATCTTCAGGGCAGGGTGTAATTCCCTACCGGCGGTAAAGCCCGCGAGCCGTAAGGCATGATCCGGTGAGATTCCGGGGCCGACAGTATAGTCTGGATGAAAGAAGATGATGACATCATGACCATAACATGATAGTTGCTGATATGCTCTGAATGGAAACAGACCGTTCAGAGCTTTTTTGTGATATGAAACTTCGGTTTCTTTATCACATCAACGAAAGCCCCTGCAGATTTTTGCAGGGGGCTTTGCGTGTAACAGGCTAGTACAGCATTGCGTAATTAACAGTGAATTCTGCACTCGCTATCTGTGCCAGATGCACGTCTCCAATCCTAGACGTAGCCCGCTACGCCGTCGGATTGTAGCCGCACATCTGACGCAGATATCAAGCACATTATTCACTGTTAATTAAGCAAGGCTGTACTAGTCAGTCTGAACAGCTGCCCTGTGACTCTTTGACAGAAAGGAGAGATGTGGATTGACAGATCAGGATTATATGCTCCGTGCCATAGAGCTTGCGAAGCGGGGGATGGGATGGACGAACCCGAATCCCATGGTAGGCGCGGTAATTGTCCGGGACGGAAGGATTATCGGGGAAGGATATCATACAAGATGCGGGGAGCCCCATGCAGAGCGGGAGGCAATTGCACACCTTACAGAGCCGGCATCAGGAGCAACGTTGTATGTAACCCTGGAACCGTGCTGCCATCATGGCAAGACCCCTCCCTGTACAGAGGCAATTTTAGAACAGGGGATTACAAGAGTCGTAATCGGCTCCAGGGACCCGAACCCCAGAGTTTCGGGAAAAGGCGTAAGGCAGCTGAGAGAGGGCGGCATACAGGTGGAGGATGACTTCATGAAGGAGGAATGCGACCGCATTAATCCTGTATTTTTCCACTATATTACAGAAAGGCAGCCCTATGTAGTACTGAAATATGCCATGACTGCGGACGGCAAGATTGCAACCAAGACAGGTGCATCCAGATGGATTACCGGGGAACCGGCGCGCAGAAGGGTGCAGATGCTCCGGCACACATATATGGGAATCATGGCAGGGAGTGGAACCGTGCTCTTGGATGATCCATTGTTAAATGTCCGGACAGAAGGAATGAAAAGTCCTGTCAGAATCATCTGCGACAGCACTCTGAGGCTTCCCCTTGACAGTCAGATCTGCAGGACGGCAGGGGAGTACCCGACAATTGTGGCCTGCGCTGATGCCAGTGAAGAGAAGAAAAAAGAGCTGAAAGCCTGCAAAATCAAGGTAATAGAGCTCCCGGATGCAGACGGGAGAGTGGATTTAAGGAGACTGATGCAGTACCTGGGAGGACAGGGCATTGACAGCATTCTTCTGGAAGGCGGGGGAAGACTTGCAGAAAGCGCCCTGCGTACAGGGATTGTACAGGAGATAAAAGCCTTTATTGCCCCGAAAATTTTTGGAGGAGCCGAGGCAAAAACACCGGTGGAGGGACAGGGAGTTGACGATCCGGACAGTGCATATATGCTGAAGCTTCAGAAAATGTCCATGACCGGAGAAGATATCCTGTTAGAATATAAAGTTCAGAATTCCAGTCCACGGCACACAAAACACGTATAGGCCGTGCATTTTCAGGACAATATAATTCGCGGTGAAAGAAGGTGAAAGAATGTTTACAGGTATTGTAGAAGAGACCGGACAGATAAAATATCTGTCACTTGCGGGAAGCTCCGGGGAGATTGGAATACGGGCAAAGAAGGTGTTGGAGAGTACTAAAATCGGCGATAGTATTGCGGTAAACGGAATCTGTCTGACCGTGACAGCTTTAAGACCGGACGGCTTCACGGCGGACGTTATGGCTGAAACTGTAAGGAGGAGCAGCCTTAAGGCCTCCGGTGCAGGAGATCTGGTGAACCTGGAGAGGGCGATGGCAGCGGATGGGAGATTCGGAGGTCATATTGTAAGCGGGCATATCGACGGCACAGGACGGATCCAGTCAGTCAGGAGAGAAGAAAACGCAGTATGGATTACCATTGAGACCCCGCAGGAAATACTGCGGCTGATTGTAGAAAAGGGCTCCATCTGCATCGACGGGATTAGCCTGACAGTGGCAGCAGTATCCGAGGGGGCGTTCCAGGTGTCTGTAATCCCCCATACAGGAGAGGAGACAACCCTGCTTGGAAAAAGTCCGGGGGATATAGTGAACCTGGAAAATGATGTAGTAGGAAAATACGTAGAAAAACTGCTTGGGTTTGGACAGAAGGAGGAAAACGCGTCTGCCCGGAATCATAAATCAGGAGGAATCACCATGCAGTTTCTGGAGGAGAACGGGATATGAGAATTACAAAAGGAGGACAAAAAGATGAGCTATCAATATAATACGATCGAGGAGGCGCTTAAGGAGCTGCGTGCAGGGAAGATTATCCTTGTAACAGACGACCCGGACAGGGAGAATGAAGGGGATATGATCTGCGCCGCAGAGTATGCGACACAGGAGAATATCAACTTCATGGCATGTCATGCAAAGGGGCTGATCTGTACTCCCATGAGTGCACAGATTGCCGGAAAGCTGGGCCTGCCGCAGATGGTATCAGAGAATACAGACAACCACACAACAGCATTTACCGTATCTGTTGACCATGTGGATACAACAACCGGAATCTCTGCCGCAGAGCGTTCCTATACCATGATGAAATGCGCGGATGAGAATACGAAACCAGAAGACCTGCGCCGTCCCGGGCATGTATTTCCGCTGGTATCCAGGCGGGGAGGCGTGCTTGTAAGAGGAGGACACACAGAGGCGACCACGGATCTTATGAGGCTTGCAGGACTTAAGGAATGCGGAATCTGCTGTGAGATTATGGAGGATGACGGAACCATGATGCGGACCCCGGGCCTGTGGAAGCTTGCAGAAAGGTTTGGACTGAAATTTATTACAATTAAGGATCTGCAGGATTATCTGCGGATTCATGAGAAGCACGTTTCACGCGAGGCATGTGCGGACATGCCGACAAAATATGGACATTTCCAGATATATGGCTATGTAAATGATATTACCGGGGAGCACCATGTGGCTCTTGTAAAGGGGGAGATCGGCGACGGGGAGGATGTCCTTTGCCGGGTGCATTCAGAATGCCTGACCGGGGATACCTTTGGCTCTCTTAGATGTGACTGCGGGAACCAGCTTCAGACCGCCATGAGGCAGGTGGAAGAGGAAGGCAGGGGAGTCATTCTCTACATGCGCCAGGAAGGCAGAGGGATTGGCCTGATCAACAAGCTGAAGGCCTATGAGCTCCAGGAGCGCGGAATGGATACAGTAGAGGCGAATATAGAGCTTGGATTTGCACCGGATCTGCGGGAGTACTGGGCAGGAGCACAGATTCTGTCAGATCTTGGAGTAAAATCACTTAGGCTTCTTACGAACAATCCGGATAAAGTATACGGAATCAGCGGCTTCGGACTGGAAATCAGGGAGCGCGTGCCCATTGAGGTTGCACCCCAGAAATACGATGCATTTTACATGAAGACAAAACAGATCAAGATGGGGCACATTTTTAATGAAATAAGATTGTAGCTGTGAAGGTACGGAACAAACGATATAAAATGACAGGAGGATCATGAAAAATGAGAGAAATTCAGGTATTAGAAGGAAAAGTTGTAGCGCCAGAGGGAATGAAGGCAGGGATTGTTGCCTCCAGGTTTAATGAGATTATTGTGAACAAACTGCTGGCAGGAGCAGTAGACGGACTGGTGCGCCACGGTGTAGAGGAAAGCAATATTACGGCCGCATGGGTTCCGGGCGCTTTTGAAATCCCGGTGGCAGCCTCCAGGATGGCACAGTCAGGGAAATTTGACGCAGTCATCTGTGTCGGCGCAGTAATCAGGGGTGATACCTCCCATTATGACTATGTGTGCAGCGAAGTATCAAAGGGAATTGCCCAGGTAGGCCTTCAGACAGGGATTCCGGTCCTGTTCGGTGTGATCACAACGGAAAATATTGAACAGGCAATTGCCCGTGCAGGGAGCAAGGCAGGAAACAAAGGATATGACTGCGCACTGTCAGCTATCGAGATGGTAAATCTCCTGGGCCAGTTGGGGACGGGGCATTTTTAAAAATGCCCCGTCCCAAATTAAAAATGCCCTGTCCCCAACTATCGGTTCACCCGGTATTCCCGCGGTGTCTGCCCTACAATTTTCTTCAATGCTTTACTGAAGTAATTCCCGTTGCTGAAGCCTAGATGAAAGGCGATATCATCCAACGTCATCTCTGTATTAACAAGGAGGTTCTTTGCCTCTGCTATTTTCATATCCATAATATAAGTAAACAGGTTCGTCCCCATCTCCTTTTTAAAGAGACGGGAGAGATGCTCTTTGCTTATGTGGAAAGCATCTGCCAGTACAGGGAGGGAGAGCTCCTTCGTATAGTTTTCGTGGATATAATCCAGGACATCATTCACCAGCGGGTTTCCTGTAGGAGGTGTCTCGTCCGTGGGAGTATCAGATGGGGGAAGTTCTTTCTCAATCTCTGCCATGGCATTGGCAATGGCGTTATTCAGATCCTGGGGGTCGATTGGTTTCAGGATATAGTCAACCACCCCGGACTGGATGGCAAGCCGGGTGTATTTGAAGTCGCTGAAACCGCTGATTACAATGATCTTGCTGCGGATTGGCTTCTCTTCTAATTTTTTTAGCAGTGCTGTTCCGTCCATTATGGGCATCTTCATATCTGTGATGATAAGTTCAGGTCTTTCCCGGTAAATAATATCCAGCCCCTCCTGTGCATTGCAGGCTTCGAAAATTGAAGTGATTCCAAATGCCTCCCACTGGCCCAGCAGTTTGACTGCATCCCGTACAAGTGAAACATCGTCGATAATCAGTACCTTATACATTTCTTTCCCTCCATATTTTGTTCTATTGCTGCATCTTTTTTTCCATATGCTCCGGAAGCAGGATATGAATCAGGGTTCCGCCGCAGGAAGGGCAGCTGATTGTAAAGCTTGCGTCTTCGCCATAGAGAAACCGGATTCTGCTTACAATATTGCGGATGCCAATATGCTCATCCTCGGGAACCACCTTCTCATCTTTCAGCCATTCCTGCAGCATGGACAGACTGGAGGCTGGAATGCCTCTGCCATTGTCCGCTACTTTAATGGAAAGCTGCCTGGACTCTGTGCTGTGGATATGGATGGAAATCTGTCCTTCCATACAGTCATCCAATCCGTGCTTGACCGAATTTTCAACAAGGGGCTGCAGGATAAACACAGGCACAAGCCGGTCAGACAGGCTCTGGTCAATATCTGTTATGATTTCCAGCCGGTTGTTCCACAGGATGTTCTGAATATAAAGATAGTTGTTCATATTTTCTAGCTCCTGCTTAAGAGGAATCAGCTCTGCCGTGGACTTTAGGGTGTAACGCAGCATTTTGGCAAGGGCATTCGCCATGGTATAGACCTCCGTGGCTCCCTTTTTGAGCCCGAGAGTTCCAAGAGCCTGCAGCGCATTGTTGATAAAATGCGGCTTAATCTGGGCCTGGAGAGCCTGCAGTTCTGCTGTTTTCTGCAGCATCTTTGCTTTGTATTCCAGATTAATCAGTGTGTTGATCCGGTCTGTCATGACATGAAAGGTCTCTGCCAGAATTCCGATCTCATCCGAGCCGTAATCACTGTCCGAGATATGAAAGCTGTCAACTCCGAACCCTGCAACACTTTCTGTAAGCGTACGGAGACGCCTTGTGGCAGAACGTGAGAAATACAGGGGGATGGTCACAGACAGGATTAGGACAATGGCAAGGAATACAAGAGTAGTCCGCAAAACCGTCGCTGCACTGCCGGTCAGTTCATCCATGGGGATATCCTTCAGAAGGCACGTATCTTCCTGGAGATCCCACAGAAGGATTCTCGTCTTTCCTTCAGATATGTATTTAAAGCTGCCGGAAGCCTTGTCCGTGTTCCGGATGTGGGCGAGGACAGGCTCTGGTATGGTCAGGCCGGGGTATTCTGTCAGCATGGGTGACATGTCCCGGCCCAGGATTGAGACATATCCGCCCGGGCTTTCCAGGTTCTGACAGATCTTTTCCAGGTAACTGGTGTCATAGGTGATGGACAGTATCCCGAAGACCTCGCCAGTCACATAATACCGGATCACCCTGTTGGCGGAAAAAACCAGGTCATGATCCAGCGTGCCGAAGTTCCGGTAGTTCTGAAACTCGTGGAGCGGCCGGATATAAAAATAAGTACTGCTTCCTAATGTCTTTTTGTACCAGTCCTCCTGTTCCAGTTCAGGGTAAGGGGCATAGCTTGCATTTTCCCGGGAAAAGGAATAGAGATTCTTCGTATAAGGATCATAAAAATAAATATACTGGATTGCATTATCAGAATGCAGGATATTTTTAATGGCCTGTTCATTATAGGCAATGGAGATGTAATCGTCCTGGTGCGTCCGCAGATTATCAATAAAGGTGTTATCGCTGTAGAGGGAACGCGTCGTATCGTCCAGCTGTGTGTAATACCGGCTGACACTATGATTTACTTCATTCAGAAGCTGGGTATTGGAACGGATATATTCCTTCTGAAGAAGGTGGACTGTACTGTAATAATATGTAATGCTGGAGAATGCAATAATAAACGACATGCATAACAACAGCGTCAGCATGATCTTATGGGAAAAGGACCTGCCGACCCAGCTTCGCAAGGCGAGGCCTTTCCTTTTTATAAAGTTTCTTATCATAACAGGTTTCCTATCTGTTTTCCAGTGTTTTAGGATTGTGGAAGTGCGTTAGCACGGAACAATCCGTGTATCAGAAGCGTCAGAATACCTTTTGGCGCTTACATTATTATATAAGGTAAGAATAAAATTTACAATGCCATTTAATGACATGTTTTGCTGCATGAAAAATCAATAAATGGCACAGAAGCCGCGAATCGCAATGCGACATCAATAATTTACCAGTTTGTATCAATGGAATACGGTTACAAAGCCAGAAGGCTGTTCTATAATAATAACCATAAAATATGTTTGCAAGCATTTATTAAAAAATTTTTAAGAAATCAATGGAGGAAAAGAACTATGAAGAAACGTTTAGTCAGTCTCCTGCTCATGGGGGCAATGGCAGTATCCCTGCTTGCCGGCTGCAGTAACAGCGGAGGATCCGGTGATTCAGGGAACTCGGGAGAGTCTGGTGAGGAACAGGTAACACTGCGGTGGATGCAGTTCCAGGTAGAGTATGCAGAGCAGGTCAAGAACATGGCAAAGGCATATGAGGAAGAGCATCCGAATGTAAAGATCGAGGTAGAAGTAATCGGCGACGACTATTATGATATTTTGAAGACAAAGGCTTCTTCAGGGGATATGCCGGATGTATTCATGACAGCAGGATACAATGAGATCAATACATATAAGGAATACATTACAGGCCTGTCAGATCAGGAATTTGTAAACAACATTGCAGACAGTGCGAAGGAATGTGTATCTCTTGACGGAAAGGTAGTCGGCCTTCCGGTTCAGATGTCAGGAAACGGCATTGTATACAATAAGAAGATTTTTGATCAGTACAAACTGGAGATTCCGACCACAGTAAGCGAGCTGGAGAATGTATGTAAAGTCCTTAAAGACAATGGCATCACTCCTTTTACGAACCAGTTTAAGGATGACTGGCTGTTAGGACAGTTCTTCAACTACGCATTCGCAAACACAGAGAATACGACAGAATATATTGAGAACCTGAAAGCAGGAAGCACAAAGATTGCAGATACACAGCAGATGAAAGATATCATGAACGTGCTTGACCTTATGCTGGAGTATGGACAGGATAAGCCGCTGGATGCAAGCTGGAATGAGGCGGCAGCTATGTTTGCACAGGGCAAGCAGGCCATGATCTTTGAAGGAATCTGGGCTTATGATACCATTGCACAGATTGCACCAGATATGGAGGTTGGTTTATTTGCTCTTCCGATCACAGATGATGCGGCAAATACAAAGATGGCAGCAGACGTTAACGGAACATGGCATGTATCCAATACATCCAAGCACGCAGATGTCGCAAAGGATATCCTGAACTGGATCGTTACAAGCGATGCCGGAAGGAACTTCCTGCTGAAAGAGTGCCAGGTAATTCCTGCGATGAAGGATATGCAGTTCGAGGGAAGCAATCCGTTATCTAAGGATGTGGCACAGTATATTTCAGAAAATAAGACAGGCCTCTGGTCCTGGCCGCTGTGGCCGGATGGATTCTACAACGAATCCGGAAAGAAGCTTCAGGAATATATCTCTGACGGAAGCGGAGACGTAGACGCTACATTACAGTCACTTGATGACTTATGGGGAAAACTTGCGGGGACGAATTAACATCGTCATCGGGCGAGAAGAGCACTGCCTGTGACAGTGCTCCTTTTTTACCCTTTTTATCCCCTTTTATGACCTTTTTATTACAGGTTTTAAAGAAAGGACCTTAAAGATGAAGAAGAATAAGAAAGCCACTCTGGCTAAGGAGGTTGTAATCTTTGTCCTCCCCCTTCTGATCCTGTATTTTATATTTTTCATCCTTCCCTTTTTCATGGGTACCTATTACTCCCTGTTTAACTGGGATGGGATCAGCAAGACAAAAGAGTTTGTAGGGCTTAAGAATTACATCGAATTATTTACGGACGACCTGGATTATTTCAAATCCATGGTCTTCACCCTGAAATATGTGGTACTGAACGTACTGGCAACCAACATTCTGGCATTGGCGCTGGCGCTGATTGTGAACTCGAAGCTGAAATCATCAAAGTTCTTAAGAACATGCTTCTTCCTGCCAAATGTAATCAGTATGCTGGTAGTCGGATATATCTGGCGCTTCGTGTTTAACCAGGGATGTGCGGCCATCTATGATATGACTGGCTGGGAGTTTTTCAATACGAGCTGGCTTGGCGGAGGTAATGTAACGGTAGTTGCCATGGTGATTGTAGCAACATGGCAGAGCGTCGGATACATAATGATCATCTACCTGGCTGGACTTCAGATGGTAGATACAACGCTGTTAGAGGCAGCGGCTATTGACGGGGCGACCTGGTTCCAGAGATTCCGGAATGTAACATTCCCGATGGTCGTTCCATCAATCGGGGTAAACCTGTTCATGGTGCTGTCCCAGTCCTTCCGGTTGTTTGACGTCAACCTGTCACTGACAGGAGGAGGCCCCGGAAGAGAAACCATGGGTCTTGCACTTGATATCTATACGGAAGGCTTCCAGAACAACCGTATGGGTTATGGCGCGGCAAAGGCCGTTGTCCTGTTTGTAATTGTGATTGTGATCGCAATCCTGCAGCTCAGGCTGACGAATTCGAAGGAGGACGCATAGATGGGAAAAGCAAAAAAAGTCAGATGGACAATATATGAAATTGTTATGATTGTCCTTGCAATCATATTTATCTTCCCGGCATGGATCGTTCTGACGAACTCCTTCAAGCCTTTGGGAGATATCCTGGCAGATACCTTCGGTTTCCCGAAGGGACTGTTCCTTGATAATTTCAGCTACGTGCTTGAAAATATGAATTATCCAAGGATTTTTCTGAATACCGTTACAATCTGCGTGTGCGCAATCGCGATTACGGTAGTACTGAGCGCTATGTGCGCAT
>Ga0137307_101233_pt1 | contig 24145 bp, 20 predicted proteins | sample NAcewD2O_March_2_FD_97180 | JGI IMG/M metagenome (GOLD analysis project Ga0137307, IMG submission 97180) | Mouse cecal microbial communities from Vienna, Austria - N-Acetylglucosamine amended D2O_March | ecosystem: Host-associated > Mammals > Digestive system > Large intestine > Cecum | place... | reverse complement strand
AAAATTTTATTATATTGTTGATAAATCAAAGTACTTATTTATATTGTGTATAAGTACAAGGTCCCGTTATATGTTATTGGTTTTTAAATTTTACATTGTTAAATAATTTGCGCGCAAATTCAATTTGTCTTGTTCTGTTACGCCGCATTGTTCAATAAATTTATCAATACTGCCGTATTGCAAATTTATTTCTTCCCAAAATGTTTCAAGATAACTCTTTGATACCAACAACATCGATTCTACTATATTTAAGCGCTCTTCCGAAATATACGGCATTACTTTATAGAGAATACTTCGGGTATTTTCGCGCGTTTGCTCGTTTGTAAGCAAGTAGTCGGTCATAATATCCTGTTTGTCTGCGCCTAAAATATGCAGTAGTAAAGCGGTGCAAGTGCCTACGCGGTCTTTTCCCATAGAGCAGTGCCACAGATACGCTCCGTTGATAGGGCGGTTGGCAAGCGTTTTTAAAAATTCGCCGTATTTTATACGGCAGTGTTCATCGCGTATAAAATTGCGGTAAAGTATTTGCATATGTTCCGAATACGTTTCGCCGCGTGCAGACATACGCTGAAAACCCGCTTCCAGTTTTTCTGCAATTTGTTTTCCGTCAAGCGTTTCGTAACTGATACCGAAAGTAGTTGCGCGTATGATAGAAATGTTAAGGCTGTCAACGCCTTTGATTTGAATATCTGGGCGCGCGGAAATCTCTGTAGGAGTGCGCAAGTCTATTATGCATTGAAGTCCGTCATCTAGTAGTCTTTGCGCGTCGCTTGCGTTAATACGGCTGAGTTCTCCCGAACGCAGTAGTTTGTGCTGTTTTATTGTGCCGTAAGCGGTAACGATTCCGCCTAAATCACGCGCATTATTAGCGTATTGAAGTTGAATTTTCATTTATTCTCCTTGCGACAGTTTTTTACGGATGCCGTCTACTATCATAGAGATTGCTATAACGTTGTGTCCGCCCTCGGGAATTATAAGGTCGGCTTTGGCTTTGCTCGGTTCGACAAACTGTTCGTGCATAGGTTTTACCGTATTTAAATACTGGTTTATTACCGAATCCATACTTCTGCCGCGTTTTTCTACGTCGCGTTTAAGTCTGCGTATAAAACGCACGTCCGCGTCTGTATCGACAAACAGTTTTACGTCGCACAAGTCGCACAGTTCTTTACTGGTAAATATAAGGATGCCTTCGACAATTATTATTTTTGCCGACTGCATTTCCTGCCATTCTCCTCGGCTGTGGGATACAAAGTCGTAAGTGGGGTGCTTGATTGCTACGCCTTCTTTAAGTTGTTTGACGTGTTGAACAAGCATATCGGTATCTAGCGAATCGGGGTGGTCGTAGTTGAGTTTTGTGCGTTCTTCAAAGGGCATTTCTTCGTGCGCTTTGTAATAGTAATCGTGGCAAAGTATTACCGCGCTATTTTTAAATGCTTGAAAAACTTTTTTGGCTATGGTTGTTTTGCCCGAGCCTGTGCCGCCTGCAATACCGATTACGATACGTTCCATATTGAACCCTCCCCTTTAACGTATTTATTTTAACATTTATTGACAAACAGTGTCAATTTAATAAAGCCGAACGCAAGCGTTAGTTTTTCATTTATTATTTAAAAACATAGTATTTAGACGTATTGAATAAATTTGTAAATTCAATATGTTTTCATTGCGTTCAAAAAGTAAACAGAGTCGGTCAAAAACGTATTTTAAGTTGTTTCTAAAATTTAATAGACTTGCGGCTTGCCAAATAAAGCACGGTTAATTTTGGTTTATTATCTTAAAAATTATTTTGCCAAATATTATTTAAAAATAGTTTTAGTTTTTTATTAAAAAATATTGAAAAACTTTGCGCGCTTTGGTATACTAATGCAGGCTATGAAGAAAATACCTGTTACAACTCAATTGCTCGATTACTTCCGTTCAAACGGCGAAACGCTGATTATGGAAGGATACTGCAAATACTTTGATAACGTTACTGTTTATAACGGCGGTGTAAGTTATGCCGTTGTGGCAAATACAAACGGCAGTGCGGAATGCTGTATATATTCGGAAAGTACAAGTTTTATCGACGGAGTAATACGTTCGGTTTTAGGTAAAGTAGTTAAGTTTTGCGGGGTATCGCAATTTGTAACGGACTATATCAATAGCAAATACACGTTTAACTGGCAAACCGATTGCTATTTGTATGTATGGAACGGCGAACCGATTTTGCACGAGAGCCGATGCGATTTGCGCGCAATAGACAGCAGTTATGCGCAGCAGGTATCGGACGGCACCCATTACCGTGCGCCGCTTGACGATATACGCGAATGTCTGGTTTGGCATCCCTCATCCGCCGCGTATGTCGACGGTAAGCCTGTTTGCTGGTGTCTTCTGCACAAAGAGGGCAGTCTCGGAATGCTTTATACATTGCCCGAATACCGAAGGCAGGGATATGCGTTGGAGGTAATGACGGATATAACAGCCAAAGTTATCAAAAGGGGAGATATACCGTTTGCATACATAGTGCAAGACAATATTGCAAGTCAAAATTTGGCGGCAAAGTATAATCTTAAACGCGCGGCGGTTGCCAATTATTTTGAAATAGATTTAAGCGGCGCAAAGTAATACGCCGTATACCAAAGGAGAAAAATATGTTTTTAACACAACTTGCGTTTGCTTTAACCGACACTCAACTTAAATGGATTTACGAAGCGATAGGCATAATTGCATCTGCATTTGTTCTTATTTCTTTTTTATTTTCTAACGAAAAGAAAACGCGTATTATAAATATCGTCGGCGCGACTGTGTTTGTAATTTACGGCATTTTGGTTAAAGCGTATTCTACAAGTATTATGAACGGGGCTTTGATAATCGTTCATATAGTCAAACTCGTTCAAGCGAGCAAGAAAGCAAAAAACAAGCAAGAAAAAGAAATTGACGATACCGAAAGGCAAGACAGCAATTTACAGGAAGAGAAGAAGTCCGACAAAGCGGAGGACACAGAAGAAAAATAACGTAATTTTTTTGCATAAGACGAATAAATTATTTGTAAATTGCAGACAATAGTGTAAAATATTTTAACCGTAAAATTTCTGTAAAAAATATAAGTAAAAACAGTTTACAATTTATAGGAATAGTGTTAAATTAGTTGCGCTAATATTTAATTCGGCAGCAGGGTAAGTAGCGTTGCCGGTATTTAGCGAAATAAAGTTGTACGGTGGCTTGAATGGGAAAGTATAAAAAATGTCCGCGTTGCGATCTCAATTACATTTTAGAAAGCGAAGATATGTGCGATATTTGCAAAGCAGAGTTGGGACTGGAAAGTAAAATCGTGCTTTTGGACGATATTATTGACGATGACGAACCGTTAAAATTGTGTCCGGTTTGCAAAACGGCATATATAGGAATGGACGAAGATATGTGCGAAAATTGTCTCTCGGCGGAATCACGCGAGAAAGATATCGACGAAGACAACGACGATTGGCGCGAATACTTGGATGACGACGATACAAAGGACGCCGACGAAGACGGGGACATTCCTTTGGAAGAATTGGACAGAGAATTCGGAGACGACGAAGAAGACGAGGAAGAATTTGAAGACGAAGAAAATATCGATTTGGAATTGGATGATTATCCCGACGATTTGGGCGTGGACTTTGACGACGATTACGACGAAGAGGACGAGAACGACGACTTTGACGACGATTTGTAATATTTAGGGACTTGAAAATAAAAATTCAAGTCCTTTTGTATTATTTAGCGGCAAACGGTAAATAATTAACTTATGAAAAAATCCGTTAGCGTAGACGAAGCGCGTGAATATGTATCTAATTTAGTGGGGCGGGACGTAGACGTAAAAGTCAACCGCGGCAGAAACAAAATAAAACGTTACAAGGGCGTAATAAGCGAAGCGCACGAAAACGTTTTTGTAGTAAAACTGCAAAACGATATTTTTGACCGTATCAGTTGTACCTATACGGATATGGTTTGCGGAGAAATTTCTCTTGCCGACCGCACCCACAGCAGCGATATTTAAAATCTATATATTCTAGTATTTAAAAGTTATCAAAAGTTTGTACGGTTATTCGACAAACTTTTCTTTATAATTTTTTTGCGTGTTGGCATAACATTGCCTATTCTTCCGTATATTACAATGATAAGAAATGTGGGGGTAAGTAAAATTATGGCAAACGCGCAATTTTCAAATGAAACCTTTTGTAGTCGCAAATTTATAGGTAAAATTCAAACGGCGGAAAGCGTAAGAATATCTGTAAAGCAGGATATCAGCGAAGTTCTGTCGCTTGGCGTGGAGAATTGCATTAACTCCTACGAAGCGACAGTCGGTGAAGTATCCTTTTACGGCAAAACCAATATCAAGTTTATGTATACTGACGGCACATCGGTATTGAGTTCGAGTTATAATGCCGATTTTACGGCTAGTATGCAAAGCGATTTGTTGGATTCCGACAGTAAATTGACATTTGAAGTGGTAACGGTAGACAGTAAAGTCGATACTAATGCCAATACGGCAACGCTTACGATTTTGCTGGAAATTGCCGCCTATGCCTATGTTACGGCAAGCGTACCGTATCTTTCCGGCGGAGAAGATATGTACATACTTTCCGACAATGTAGAAGCGTTAAGTTCGGCTAACGTTGTTACATTGCCTTTTGTTGTGGACGAAGAATTGAATACAACCCGCAATATCTCTACCGTTTTGCTTGCCGAAAGCAGTCTTTGCGCTACCGAATATACAAATCTTAACGGAATACTCCATATTGTAGGCGAAGCCGCAGTGCGTCTGACTTACATTTCCGACGGCGAAATTGTTACCGATACTTTGCCTTTTATGTTTGACAGAGAGTTGGAATCTGCAAGCGAATTGTCGGATTGTCAACTTAAATTGCGTGTAATAACAAAAAATACAAAGGTACGTTTAGACATTGCGGAAAACGACATAAATACTGCATTTTCTGTTGAAATTGCCGCTTGCGCGGTTGTGGAAGCGACTAAAGTCGGCGTTATCGGAATTGTTACCGATGCGTACGGCACAGACTGTGATTTTACGTTTGAACGCAAAACCGTAACAACTACATTGCCGTGCGGAAGCGCAGTCTCTCCAAAGCACCTTGCTGTATCGTTAAACGCCGATAGCGCAAAGAAACCTATTACAGCGGTAAACGTGGGCGCAATAGTTACTAACTGTCAATCTCAGGAACGTCAAGCGCTTGTAGAAGGCGTAGTGTATGCAACGCTTCTTTACCAAAAGGAAAGCAATATCGAAAGCGAACAGTTAGAGTTGCCGTTCTCTGAAAGAGTGGATATGGATTTTCTTATGCCGACTTGTTCGTCAGCCGCAAACGTGGCAGTTATGGGTTTTGCGGTTAAAGAAACGGGCGGATTGCAAGCCGATATAGACTTGTGCATAACGGTAGACAGTTCACGCGACGTAAACTATACGGTAATCGTCAGTGCAGATGAAAAACCGTTTGATAAATCCTGCTTGCCCGCTATCGAAGTGTGCCTTGCAAGCAAAGGCGAAACATTGTGGAACCTTGCAAAAAGTTTGCATATGTCCGAAGAAGACCTTGTTGCAGTCAATCCTGAAATCACAAATCCGTTGGATAAAGACGCGCGTATAGTAGTGTACAACAAAATTTAAAACGGTCAAAGCAATTATTTAATTAAAGTAAAATATACGAAAAAGCCGACAATAAAAAACGCTCTTTTCTTAAACGGAAAGGGCGTTTTCAATGTTGTTTTTAAGTGTGAAATATACCGTTTAGTATCAGTTACAACGCAAATATATTGCTGTTTTTTTGTACATTATAAAAGTTTAAAACGGACAAAAATCAAAGTTTTTTTATAAGTATAGCGCTATTGCGGAATGCGGAATTTTGTGCTATAATTGTTAAACTATGAAAGTGAAAGTTTACGCAAAACTCAATTTAACTCTCAATATTTCAGGGGTAAAAAACGGATATCACGACATTGACAGTATTGCCGTATCAACGGATATTTACGACGTTGTAGAAGTTGAAAAACGCAATGACAGGGCGGTTAACGTTTGGGGGCAGGCGGAAATTCAAACCGAACACAATACGGCTTACAAAGCCGCGTGCGCCTTTATAACTGTATTCGGCACAAACGGAGCAGATATACGGATAAGCAAAAATATACCTATGTCAGCAGGAATGGGTGGTTCTTCGGCAGATGCGGCGGCGGTAATTTACTGTATGTGTAAACTGAATAATATAGACGTTAATTCGTATCGAGTGTATGAGATTTGCAGCAGCATAGGAAGCGACGTTAATTTTATGCTACGCGGCGGTTTGGGGCGTATGTCGGGCAAAGGAGACGACGTAATTTTTTACGGAATGACCGACACTTTATATTTCGCGCTTACGACATTTAACGTCGGAGTTTCTTCTGCGCAAGCGTATGTCCGATTTGATAATTTGACAACAAAATCCGTTTGCGCCGATAACGGCAAAATAATAAAACTTTTTGAGAGCGGACAAGTAAAACAAGCCGTAAAATTATTCAATAACAATTTGCAAGCGGCTGTCGAGACTATTTCCGACTATGCTTTTAATTATTTGCAATATTGTAGAGCACAGCAGTTGCTGTGTAATATGACGGGTAGCGGCAGCGCGTATTATATTGCGTTTGATAACGAGCAAGAAGCAAACAACGTTGCCGAAAAATTATCTCAAAACGGTTTCGATACAAGAGTCTGCCGCAGCGTACTTAGAGGTATAGAAGAAATTTAATTTTATTAAATATTCGTTTTCCGACAATTAAATTGTCGGATTTTTTATTGTAGCCCTTTGCGGCAAAAATTGTCGAGCCGCTGTTAAGCGAATACGAGTTTTATTGTATGTTAATTTTGTAACAATGTTGTTTTTAAGTGTATATAATGCGTCAAAACCCTTTTCGACAAAAAAGCACAAAACTTTATTAAAAATTTTTACAAACGCATACTTGTAAGTAAATTTTGCGTCAATAACATCAGTGAAAAAAAAACATTACATATCTGGAGCATAATATGAAAAAGATTTTTATGGCTATAGGCGCGTTGATTGCATTGATAGGAATAATATTGGCAGTTCCTGCCAAAACGTCGAATGCGGAATTTCTGCGTATACATATCCGCGCGGACAGCAACAGCCAATCGGATCAGGACGTTAAATTTAAGGTCAAGTCGGCGGTAGTAGATTATTTAACGCCCAAACTGTCTGACGCAACTACAAAACAAAAGGCTATGGATATAGTCGAACGCGAACTTGGCAATATAGAAAAAGTATGCAACAAAACGCTTGCGGCAAACGGATTCGATTATGTAAGCAATGCAAAACTGTGTAAAGAAAATTTCCCCGACAGGGCTTATAACGGCGTTACTCTGTCGGCAGGAGTATACGACGCTTTGATTATCGAACTCGGCAGCGGTTCGGGAAATAACTGGTGGTGCGTAGTATATCCTCCGCTGTGTTTTGTGGGCGGCGAAAGCAACGGCACAAACCAAATCGTTTATAAATCTAAATTGTTGGAAATTATCCGTCAATGGCAAGAAAGCTGTAAATAGTTTAACGTATCAAATACGCGCCGCTTTAATTAGCGGCGTGTTTTTTTGTCGTTTAAGATACTTTTACCAATCAGCACTCATACTGGCAAGTTTTGTTTTTATAAATTCAAAAACGCTATGTACATCTTTCTACGGTTGCTTTGCACTCGATAAGCGTAGAAAGATTTTTGCATATATTTAAAAGTTTATTCTCATACTAACCACAAAAAATCAGGAGGAAAACTTTGTGATATTAACAAAAAAAGTAAAAATCACGGCGATAGTTTTGGCTGTTTTGATTTTGGCAACGTTGATAACAGTGTTTGTTACGGCAAATCATGCGTCTGCCGCAACGGTTAAAGTCGGTTCAAAAGGTACCGTTGTCAAAAACATTCAAACAAAACTCAAACGCTGGGGTTACTATACCGGTTCTGTAGACGGCATTTTCGGCGCCAAGACTAAATCGGCAGTACAGTACTTTCAACGTAAAAACGGTCTGACTGCTGACGGAATTGTAGGCAATGCCACTGCAAAAGCAATGGGAATATCCTTGACTTCGGGTACGGCGTCTACGGGTACAACAACTAAACCGAGCGGAATATCTAACAGCGATTTGTATTTGCTGTCCTGCTGTATTTACGGCGAAGCGCGCGGAGAAAGTTATACCGGTAAAGTAGCGGTTGCGGCAGTTATTTTAAACCGTGTTGCAAGTTCTAAGTTTCCCAACAGCATTTCCGGCGTTATTTACCAAGCGGGTGCTTTTACCTGCGTTTCCGACGGACAAATCAATTTGGGAACAAACGACGAATGTACGCGCGCGGCGCAGGACGCTATGAACGGTTGGGATCCTTCAGGCGGAGCATTGTATTACTTTAATCCCGCTACGGCAACAAGCAAATGGATTTGGTCCAGACCGCAAATCGTTACGATAGGAAAGCATATTTTCTGTTCTTAATAAAATTCGGCAGTCTATCTTATTAGGGTGCGCAATACGTTTTTGACTACTTTGGTAATAGTAAATTTCAAAAGTAACCGCGCATATTTCGGTATTAACTTAAAACAAATTCAATCGGTAAAAAAAGTATAGGAGAAAAATAAATGATATGTAGAAATAATTCCATAAAAAATTTTTGGATGATATTTTTCGGCGTTGTGGCATTGATTGCAATCGCTTCGGCAATTGTTATAGGCGTTGTAGCGTCCAACAGAGTAGCAACGATGCGTATGTCTGTTATCGACGACGAAAATACCTACAAAATATCGCAGGAAAACGGATACAGACGTTCTCTGTATCTTGCCTGCGACAGTATGAAAAATCTTGACGCCAATCTCGGCAAAATAGCATCCTCCGGCGATACCGCTCACCAAACGGAAATGCTTGCTAAGGTTGTTATTCACGCCAATCAGGTAAACCAAAGTTTGTCTAATCTGCCTTTTCAAGACAGCGACAATATTTCCGCTTGTCAAAAGTTCGTCAATCAAACTCAGGATTACGCAACTTATCTTTTAGGTAAATTGTCCCGAGGCGAACAACTAACGGAAGGCGAACGAATGGCTTTGCGTAATCTTGACGACGTAGCCACAAATTTGTATAACTTTTTGCAAGGCTATGCCGAAAGCGATTCGGGTATGTTTATTACCAACGGCAACGGTCAAAATAACGTAGGTAATTTGTCCGACAGTCTTAACGAAGTGGACAGTAAAACTTTTGAGTACGAAAAACTTATTTACGACGGACCTTTTTCGGAAAGCGTAGAAGAAAAAGTACTAAAAACAGATAATAAAATCTCTCATGCCGATGGCGCAAAAATAGTTTCGGAAATTTTCGGCGAAAACAAATTTGTATCGGAAATAAACAACAAAGGCTTATTTTATCTTTACGACACCGAAAAGGGCAGAGTATATCTTGCCGCTAACGGCAAAGTTGCGCAGTACGAGGCATATAACGAACAAAGCGGAGAAAGCGTTGCTGATTGCGATAAATGTATATCCGTTGCGGAAGAATTCTGCAATAAACTCGGTTATGACGTTAAAGGCGTTTGGATAAGCAAAACGCAGGATTTTGTAACGTATGTTAACTGCGCGCCCGTTATCGACGGTGTAATTATCTATCCCGAACTTATCAAAGTCGCTGTAGACAGTACAAACGGCGAAGTAGTGGGTCTTGAAGCGAGAGCGTATATTTTAAATCATCAGGACAGACAAATAAGTTTCGGTAACGTAACGGAAGAACAAGCAAAGTCCGCAGTTATGCCCAGACTTAAAGTAACCAATATAGCTAAAGCGTTAATAGAAAAAGGCGAAAAACAGCATTTGTGTTACGAATTTCAGTGCCAAGACGGCGACCGTCAGTACTATGTGTATGTAGACAGTACAAGCGGTAAAGAAGTAGACATTTTTAAAGTAATAGAAAATACCGAAGGATATACCGTTATTTAAACTTTACGTTACACTAATAACTTTCATTTATAATATTCCCGCTCGCTTTGTGAGCGGGAAATTTTATTTGCTCGCTTTACAACAAAATTTATCGAGCCGATACTAAGCGAAGACAATTTTTAAATTTATAATATGTACATATACACATATATCATTACAATGCAAAGTAAATTCAATATAAAACTTAAAAATCATCAAAGGCGGATTTTGTCGTAAAATTCCGTTTTTAACGTTTAATCGCTTATAACTGTGTAAATGCTTTACAGTAAACCGTTTGCTTGCTTGACGGCGTTAAAATAATACAGTATAATGTTATAAAAATAAATAAACGTAAGAAGCAGAATCGTAAGCCGTAAAATAATTGTCGGCTGAAGAATTGCAGTATTGCGTTAAAAGCAGGTTAGTATGAAAGTTAACAAAGCGGTTATACTTGCCGCAGGTAAGGGAACGAGATTTATGCCTTATACAAAGGCTATGCCCAAAGAAATGCTTGCGGTAGCAGACAAACCGGCATTGCAGATTATTGTCGAAGAAGTGATGGACGCGGGTATAAAAGATATTGCCGTTATTATCTCTCCAGAAAAACAACTTGTTGAAAAATATTTTAACCGTGATGCCGAGTTGGAAAATTATATGGACAGTTTGGGTCGCAGAGACTATCTTGCAAGTTTAATAACAATAAACGAACGCGCCAGAATAACGTTTTTTATTCAGGAACGTCCTACGGGTACTGCCCGAGCAGTTGCTCTTGCGCGCGAATGGGCAAATAACGAACCGTTTGTTGTGTGTAACGGCGACGACGTTATTTTAAACGAAAACGGTTCGGTAACAAAGCAACTTGTAGAAGCGTACGAAAAAACCGAATCGAGTATAATTGGCGTTCAGCCCGTTGCGCGTCAGGATATAGTCAAATACGCATCTACTAAAATTATACGTAGTGAAGGCAGACTCCACTTGCTGGAAGATATTATCGAAAAACCGCAAAAAGAATCCGATATTCATTCTCTGCTTGCGCCGCTCGGAAGATATGTCGTTACATCCGATATGTTCGGCTATATGGATAAAACGCAAGAAAACGGCAAGGGCGAATTGGTATTGACGGATGTATTGAGAAACTTAATGCACGAAAAATCCGTTTATGCTTACGACTTTGTAGGCAGACGTCATGATTTCGGAGACAAATTAGGTTACATAAAAGGTTTTACGGATTACGCATTGCACGATGAACGTTTTGCCGAAGATTACAAAAAGTATCTGTTAGAGTTGTTAAATCAAGATAATTAAATAAGGAGATATAATTATGAGTTATGCACAGAGAAGTGAAATCCCCGAAAAGTACAAATGGGATTTGAGCGATATTTTTGCAACGGAAGAAAAGTGGGAAAAGTGCTTTGAAGAAATGTCTGTTAAGTATAAGCAGTTGGCAGACTACCAAGGCAAACTCCACGACAAAGATACATTGTTAAAGTTTTTGAAGCTTTCCGACGCAATCGACTTAAAAATGGAACAGTTGTATTGCTACGCTTATATGAGCTATAATGAAGACAGTCAAGACGGAGCAAGACAGGCGCGTTATTCGCGTATTTACGGATTGCTTACAGAATACAGCACCGTTACGTCATTTGTTGCGCCCGAATTGTCCGCGCTTCCCGATAAGCAGTTGAAATCGTTAATTGCCGACCCTGCATTTTCCGATTACGACGTTCAACTTAAAAATTTGCTGGACGGCAAGGCTCACATACTTTCTAACGCGGAAGAAAAATTGCTTGCAGGCGTAGGCGCGTTTTCGGAACAGTTCCACGAAGTATTTAACAGACTAGACAGCGGCGATATTAAATTCGATAAAATAACCGTAGACGGCGAAGAAGTGCAACTCGGGCACGGCACATATTCTATGCTGTTACAGCACAAGGACCAAAATGTCCGTAAACTTGCTTTTGAAACTTACTATAAGTCGTATATCGAAAAGATAAACACGTTAGCAGGTTTGTACGAAGGAAGCGTAAAATCCGACTGGTTCTTTGCTCAGGCTAAGAAGTTCAACAGCACTATGGAACAGGCATTGTTTGCCGAACACGTTGATAAAACGGTATACGACAATTTAATCAAGTGTATGCACGCAAGTTTTGCGCCTCTGCACAAGTATATCGCGCTTCGCAAAAAGTTGATGGGACTCGATACTCTCAATATGTACGACTTGTATGTTTCGATTTTTGAAGACGCGGATATATCCTGCGAATACGAACAGGCTTGCGATTTAGTTATGAAAGGCTTAGCTCCGCTTGGCGAAGATTACTTAAAGGTAGTAAAACACGCGTTCGATAACCGTTGGATAGACGTACACGAAACTCCGACCAAGCGCACGGGAGCGTACTCTATGGGCGTGTCGGGCGTTCACCCGTATATGTTGTTAAATTACCAAAAGACAACTCACGACATTTTTACAATAGCGCACGAAATGGGACATTCGATGCACAGTTATTATAGCGAAAAGGCTCAGCCCTTTGCAAAAGCAGGGTACAAAATTTTTGTTGCGGAAGTAGCGTCGACCTGTAACGAAGTGCTGTTGTTAAAGTATCTTTTAAAGACGGAAAAAGACGTAAAACTTAAAAAGTATTTGTTGCAGTACTATTTGGATATGCTCCGTACTACAATGTACCGTCAGGCTATGTTTGCGGAATTTGAACAAATTTCTCACGATATGGTGGAAAAAGGACAACCGTTAACGGCTGACGTTATGTGCGAAAAGTATTTGGAACTTAACAAAATGTATTACGGCGATGCCGTTCATCATAACGATGAAATTAAATACGAATGGGCGCGTATCCCGCATTTTTACAGAGCGTTTTACGTTTACAAATATTCGACAGGTATTATCTCGGCGGTATGTATAGCCGAAAAGATTTTAAGCGAAGGCGAATCGGCTGTCCGCGATTACAAAAAGTTTTTGTCGCTGGGCGGTTCGATGGACCCTGTTTCTGAATTGAAAGTAGCAGGAGTAGACTTGACGTCTGAAGAACCTTTTAAAATTGTAACAGAGTCGTTTGAAAAGACTTTGGCAGAACTTGAAGAACTTTGTAAATAAATTTTACTTAAAAGGCGTTTCATATAAATGGAACGCTTTTTGTCTTGTTATTTGCATTTCTAAAACAGTGGAGATAAAGGAGTAACGTATGTATTTATCTATTCTTAAAAAAGCAGTTCCAATTCCAAAATTGACAAATTTCGACAGATTTTTGTTTGTTGGTCCGCATCCCGACGATATAGAAGTTAGTTGCGGCGGCACTGTTGCTCGGCTTACTTCTTTAGGTAAGACGGTAACGTTTGCAATAGTTACCGACGGTAGCGTAGGCAGTATAGATAATTCGCTGTCAAGCGATGAAATTGTTAAAATAAGAAAAAATGAATCACTTGATTCCGCCAAATTACTCGGCGTACAAGACGTAAGATTTTTGAATTACGTTGACGGCGGAGATTACACCGTTGATTCCGTCAGTAAGAATTTAACTGAAATTATACTCGAAGTTAAGCCGCAAGCAGTGTTTTGTCCCGATTATACGGTAAGAAGCGAATGTCATCCCGACCACTTGAAAGCGGGGCAGGCGGCAACAAAGGCAGTATTTTACTCTTCGTGGGATAAGTTGACCGAACGCTTTAATTTGCAGGGCAGTGTAAAAGATATTGTTATTGCGTATTATTATACGTCAAATCCCAATGCCTATGTAAGCGTTACTAAAACAAGCAAAACGCATATCGAAGCCATTTCTGTGCACAAGTCGCAATTTGCCGAAAACGATATTCGTAGTTTTAAGTTGTATTTTAATATGCGCGAAAGACGTTTCGGCACGCGTTGCGGTAAATTGCGCGCCGAGGGTTTCCGTGTTCTGGCTTCTACGCATCAGCATTGTTTTCCGGAAGCGGACGAGTTTTAACAGATAAAATGATAAAGAAAACCGATGCTCGTTTTATTACTTCGTCAAAAAAACTGATTTCGGTATTGTAATTTAACAGCTGTTGTGATAAAATATATCATACTGATATTACAGACTTATCAATAGAACTAATTTATTATTTCCGTTGTAGACTGTTATGTTTATTGGTAAATAAAAGGAGAGAGTTTTATGGCGGAAGTAGTCGTAAAAAAGTCAAATAAACTGGGCGGCAAAATTTGGTTTTCTATTGTGTTGTTCGGTCTTATGGGACAGTTGGCTTGGATGGTGGAGAACGTTTATTTTTCTACTTATATCCAAAAGATGATAACAACCGATACTTGGGCGACAAGCGCGACGGTTGCGGCAAGTGCGGTAGTGGCAGCTTTGGTAACTATCTTCGGGGGAGTATTATCCGACCGCTTGGGCAAACGCAAAGTATTTGTATGTTGGGGCTACATTATCTGGGGCGCGGTAACGGCGGCGTTCGGGTTGTTCGATACCGCAAGCCGAGACAATATAATTGCGCTTGTCGTTATCTTTGTAGTAATGGACTGTGTTATGACAGTATTCGGCTCTATGAGTAACGATGCGGCATTTTCTTCGTGGGTTACCGACGTTACGGATATTACAAACCGCGGCTTTGTCGAAGTTATACTGTCCATTATGCCTGTTGCGGCGTTGATGCTGATATTTGTCGTGTTCGATCCTCTTACATTACCCAAGTATACCGACGGCGAATTGACGCGTTCGGCAATGTGGTGGTTGTTCTTCTTGATTTTGGGTGGCTTGACGGCAATTTCGGGAGTTATAGGTTTGTTTACGTTAAAAGACAGTCCTCGACTTAAACCCGACAGATCAGGTAAGTATATTCAGGAAGTTGCATACGGCTTTAAACCGAAAAATATCAAAAAACACAAAATGATTTATATCTGCCTTATCGGTATGATGTTTTCGGGACTTGCAATGCAGTTGTGGCAGCCGCAGATGATAATGCTGATGCAGTATACAGTAGGATTTGAAGACGGTTACGTTATTCCTCTTGCCGTGGTAGTACTGTTGTCGGCAGGTTTGGCTGTTGTCGGCGGTAAGCTTATGGATAAGTACGGCAAAGACAAGTTCTTTTATCCTGTTGCAGTAATGGGCGTACTCGGAGGAATACTTGTTTACATTATCAAGTTTACAAACTGCAATCCCGTTTGGCGTTACGTTCTGTTTATTCTAGGCGGCACAATGATAGAGGGAGCATCGTTACTTGCGGCAGCATTGTTTAACGCTACTGCGCGAGATTATACTCCCGAAGAAAAGGCGGGGTGTTTCCAAGGTATCCGCATAATTATCTTTGTAATGTTGCCTATGATTATAGGCGCAATAGTCAATCCGCTAGTTGTCAACGGTTTCGGTCCTGTAATTGACGGTTTCGGAAAATCTCCTGCATCAGGATATATTGTTTTGAATCAGCTTATAGATGCAAATACGGGCAAACCGATAGGCTACGATTTGGGCGATACGGTATATCCTTTTGAAATGTTTTTGTTCTCTTCGCTTGCCGCGGCGTTTGTGTTTATCCCTGCGGTAATTGTAAAGAAGGAAAACAAAAAATTCCGTCAGCAAAAATTAGCGGAACTGAATGCCGAAGTAGTTGGAGATATACAAGTTGAGCAGACCGAAAGCATTACGGAACAGTCAGACGGACAAACTGCAACAACGGAAACTCGTCTGGAAGAGCAAACAGAAAAAGAAACGCCTGAAAACGGAACAACAGAAGAGCAGACAAAATAATAAAAAAACATATTCAATAAGACATCGACAGTTAATCACTGTCGGTGTCTTTTATCGTATATCGATAAAAACGGCTTAGCATACAAAACTTTTATTTATATTTCTTGATTTAAATTTACAACAGATAACGAATATAGTTTTAAAACGATTTATTAACTTATCAAAATATAAGTGGGCTTTTAAACTTAATATTGTTCTACAAAAAACACGTTTTGTGTTGAAAAATTTGTACAAAAGTGTTATTATACTTTAGCGACGTAAAATAAATTATGGTATAAAACAAAACACTGTATTTTTGTGTTCTAAATAAACTGATTGAAGGTTAATTGTGAAGATTAAAGTAAAAAGACTCTCTTATGACAAGGTTGTCAATTTAAAAAAAGAAAAGCCCATAACTCCCAAGCGTACAAGCAGGCTGTTCAGGTGGTTAATGAAATTGCTGTCCGCAGGCGAATTAAAATCTGCAAATTTTACATACAGCAAAGTCGGAATGGACCAACTCGGCAAGAAAGAGCCGTGTCTTTATTTGATGAACCATTCGAGTTTTATCGACTTAAAGATTGTTGCTACAATACTCTATCCAAGAAGATTTAATATCGTGATGACTTCGGACGGGTTTGTCGGCAAGCGCGGTTTAATGCGTAATCTCGGGTGTATACCGACAAATAAATTCGTTACCGATACGGCGCTGGTACGCAATATGTACCATTGTTTAAAAGAACTCAAAACTTCCGTCTTGCTGTATCCGGAGGCGAGTTACAGTTTTGACGGTACGGCTACGCCCTTGCCTTACGGAATAGGTAAGTGCATTAAAATAATGAATGTGCCCGTAGTGATGATAAAGACCGAAGGGGCATTTTTGCACGACCCTCTTTACAATTGTCTGCAACAGCGCAAGGCGGACGTTTCGGCAAAAATGGAGTACTTGCTTTCTCCCGAAAAGATAAAAGAAATGAGCGTTGATGATATTAACGCCATTCTTCAAGAGCGTTTTACTTTTGACAACTTCCGCTATCAGCAAGAGCATAACATTGTAGTGGACGAACCGTTCCGCGCTGACGGACTCGAGCGTGTGTTGTACAAGTGTCCGCATTGTTTGGCGGAAGGGCAAACCGTAGGACGCGGCATAAGTCTGAAATGTAATAATTGCGGTAAGTCTTATACGCTTGATATACACGGTTACTTGACGTCGGATGACGGCGACGGTAAGTTTGACCATATCCCTGATTGGTACCAGTGGGAACGTTCTTGCGTAAGGGAAGAAATTGAAAGCGGAAAATACAAATTAGATATAGACGTTGACATATATGTTATGAAAGGTACAAAAGCGGTGTACGATATAGGGAGCGGTCATTTAACGCACGACAAAAGCGGATTCCGTTTGGTAACCGACGACGGCAAACTGGATTACGGACAGCCGCCGCAATTATCGTACAGTATTTATGCCGATTATTATTGGTACGAAACAGGCGACGTAATTTGTATAGGCAATATCGAATATCTATATTATTGCTTTCCTAAAAACGTCAAGGGCGTTGTTGCCAAAACGCGGCTTGCCGCAGAAGAATTATATAAAATTGTAAAGTAGTATTTGTTGTTAAAATATAAGTAGGGCGCACGTCAAAAATTAGGACGTGCGCTTGCCTTTTGTGTTGCATTACTTGTTTTTATTTATTTTTCGCCGAATAGCAGTTGCCCGTAAGTAGGCAGAGGCCAATTAGATTTGGGGCAGATTTTTTCCGCTTCGTTGACAAGCACTCGCAATTTACTTACAGTAGGCAATACCGTGTCGCTGTAAGATTTTGCTTTTGTTTCAACGTCGTTGTTTTCCTTTTCCAGTTCGGTTAATATAAGTTCGGCAAGTTTGTCGCTCTTTTTTAGTATGTTATCAAGCAGCATTATTTTATTTTGTTCCGTTTCGCAATCCAGATTTAATTGAGATTTTTGCATTGCTAAGGTAGTAAGTTCTTTAACGTAACTTTCGATGGCAGGTACAATTTGACGTTTGTAGATTTCACAAGTTACAATGCTTTCCAGTCTTACAGTATTGCAGTAGTTATTTAGCAGTATCTGTTTGCGCGCAATCAGTTCTTTGCCGTTTAGTACCTTGTGCCGTTCAAAGAGTTCTATGTTTTTAACGTCGGAAAAATCTGCAAGAGACTGCGCCGCAGAGGCGTTGGTAAAACCGCGTTTCTGCGCTTCCCGTATCCATTCGTCAGAATACCCGTTGCCGTTAAAAATAACGCGTTTGTGTTGACTGTATGTATCGGCTATAATGTCGTTTACGTCTTTAAAAACATTGTTTGACTTTTCAAGTTTATCGTTAAACTGCCTGAAACTTTCTGCTACAATGGTGTTAAGAACTGTGTTTACGTCGGCGATGGACTGAGACGAGCCTACCATTCTGAACTCGAACTTATTGCCGCAAAACGCAAAAGGAGAAGTGCGGTTGCGGTCTGTGGATGTAATGACGGGCGGAAGCAAGTCGCTCCCGACGGTAAAATTGCCCGAAACGATTTTCTCAAAAATATCGCTCAAAGTTTCGCCTAAAAATACCGTAAGTATTTGCGGAGGCGCTTCGTATCCGCCCAGCCGCATATCGTTGGCGGCGGAAGAAACGGAAGCGATAAGCAAGTTATTGTAATCGTCTACCGCTTTGATAACGGCAGTAATTATAAGTAAAAACAATGCGTTGCGTTGCGGCGTTGCGCCTTGCTCTAACAGATTGTCTAGTGTGTCGGCTTTGAGCGACCAGTTGTTGTGTTTTCCGCTTCCGCTGATATTTTCAAAGGGCTTTTCGTGAAGCAGGCATTTAAACCCGTGCTTTTCTGCCGTTTCGCATAAGGTTTCCATTATTATTTGGTTTTGGTCGCACGCTTCGTTAGACTTGGAATAGCACGGAGCAAGTTCGTACTGACAGGGCGCAACTTCGTTGTGTTCCGTTTTGGCTATGATGCCTAACGCCCACAATTCTTTGTCTACGTCGTTCATATATGCAATAACTCTGTTTGTCGGCGGGCGGAAGTAGTGGTCGTCGAATTCCTGTCCTTTGCAGGGTTTGGCACCGAACAACGTTCGCCCTGTATAAACTAAGTCTTTGCGTTTTTTGTATAAATTCCTGTCAATCAAAAAGTACTCCTGCTCTGCGCCGACAACGCTGTATACGTTGTTGGAGTTAAATCCCAAAAGTTTGAGCAGTTTTACCGCTTGCCCGTTAAGCGCGCAGGAGCTTTTTATAAGCGGAGATTTCTTGTCTAATTTTTCTCCGTATGCACCGCAAAACGTGGTAGGAATACGCAGACAATTACCCTTTATAAATGGGAAAACCGCGTAGTCCCATTTGGTAATTCCGCGCGCTTCAAACGTCTGGCGCATACCGCCGTTAGGGAAACTCGACGCGTCGCCTTCGCCGTTAATAAGCTCTTTTGCGCGGAACTTGTAGACGGCGTTACCATCGCTGTCAACAGAATACAGACTGTCGCGTTTGCCCGCCGTAAAGTTGTTTAAAGGCTGAAACCAATGCGCATACCTTCGCGCGCCCTTTTTTATTGCCCATTTTTTAAGCGCGGTAGCGTAAATTTCTATATCTTTTTTAGATAATTCGCCGCCTTGCTCGCGGGCGGTTTTTATTGCTTTGTATGTGCGTTTGGGAAGATATTTGCGCATTTTTTTATAGTCGAAAACGTTTGCCGCAAATTTATCTGTAATATCTTTTTTCATACATATAAGATATGCCGTTTGCATAGAGTTAGTTACCGCTTTTTGTTAGTTATTTTGTATTGTTTAGAAGGAATTAAAACCGTTTTTTTATGCCGAAGCAGACAGCAAAAATGCCCCGATGTTATTGTCGGGGCGTTAAATATTTTTTATTAAATTGCTTATCGAGCCTTATTGAATAGTAGACGTTTTGCGCTACTTTTAGTTGCTTTAACAAATTATAAATGTTTAATCCGCTATATTAAACAGTAGTGCTTTATCCGAGTCCGCAAACTGTTTTTGCGTTGATTGTAAAAGTATTCAAACGGCAATTTAAAGCAACCGTCTGTTATACTGGATTACGGTTCGTTCCTAAAATTGTTACCGCCGTAATTTACGGTAGTACAATGAGTTGCTGTTTAATCGTAACGATTACTTGTCCCACAATTCTTTTTTGTTGTAAATACTGTCTGCTTCGGTAAGTTTGCGTATGACTTTGCAGGGGTTACCTGCGGCAAAAACGCCTTCGGGAATGTCGCGCGTAACTACCGAGCCTGCGCCTATAACCGAGCCTTTGCCTACCGTAACTCCGCCGCATATTGTAACGTTGGAGGCAATCCAACAGTCAGATTTTATCACTATCGGACGCGCATATTCGCGGTCGGTTAAGGTGCCTCTGTCGTTTGTATACATATTACGTTCGGAAGGTAACAACGGGTGTACAGGCGTTGCAATGCAGACGTTAGGTCCGAAAAAGACATTGTCGCCAATTGTTACGGGCGCGCAGTCTAATACGGTAAAGTTGAAATTTGCATAACAACCTTTTCCGAAAGTAGTAAATTCGCCGTAATCGAAATAAATAGGACCTTGCAGATATACTCCGTTATGTTCGGGAATAAGAGATTCGATAATGTCCTGACGTTTTTCGTCGTCTTCGTCTAACTTGTTGTAACGGTTGCAAAGTCTGTGCGCGTATTTGCGCATTGTAAGCAATTCGTCATCGCTTGCGTCGTATATCATACCGTTTAGCATTTTTTCCTGTTCTGTCATATGGTTTTGCTCCTAGCCGTTTGGCAAATTAGTTTGTCAACATTGTACATTATTTATAAAAAATTGTAAATGCTTAATAACGATTATTCGGCAATGTAATATAAGAATTTTGAAAATTTTAAGCGCGTAAATTATACTATTTCGTATGTAATTTTTGATAGGTATAATGGCATTTAAAAAAAGTAATTATGTACGAAACTTGAGTGCGGCATTATGTAGCAATTCACTGCCGTATTAGGAGTAGGATTTAAAATATATAATAAAAGGGCTGACATTGAATTTGTCAGCCTGTAAAAATTGTTTTTATTTTAGTTTGTAAGTTGCCGTATAATTTGCCTGACAAATTACTTTTTAATCGGAACTAACTTTTCTAATCCGCCCATATACTTGCGCAGTACTTCGGGGATTGTAACCGAGCCGTCGGCATTTTGGTTTTGTTCTAGTAGAGCGGGGAACACGCGGCTTGTTGCCAATCCGCTGGCGTTGAGCGTGTGCATAAAGTCAAGTTTTTTGTCCGCGTCTCTCCTATAACGCATATTGCCTCTGCGCGCTTGGTAGTCGCGCGCGTTGGAAGCGGAAGAAACTTCCTTGTAGATATTCATTGACGGAATGTAAATTTCTATGTCGTAAGTGCGCGCCATACTGTCCGAGCAATCGCCCGCCGCAAGTTTACTCAGTTGATAGTGCAGACCCAGTCCCTCGACAAGTCCGCACGCCATATTTACCATTTCTTCAAAGGCTTCGTCGGATTTGTCCGGAGTGGTGTACTGGAACAGTTCTACTTTGTTAAATTGGTGTCCGCGTATCATTCCGCGTTCTTCTGCGCGGTAACTGCCTGCCTCTCTGCGGAAACAAGCGGAGTAACCGAAGAATTTGCGCGGCAGTTCGCTTTCCGGTAAAATCTCATCGCGGTAAAGGTTTACAAGAGCCGTTTCGGCTGTCGGTAACATAAACTTGCGTCCTTCGCCGTTGGCGATTTGGTATACGTCGTCCTCGAACTTCGGGAACTGTCCGGCAGTTAAGCCGCATTCGTAACTTAGCATATAGGGCGGCAACATAAAGGTGTAACCTTTTTCAATGTGGCTGTCGATAAAGTAGTTAAGCAATGCCCATTCGAGCCGCGCGCCCATACCCGTATATATCCAACTGCCGTTGCCTGCTAGTTTTGCGCCGCGTTCGTAGTCGATAAGTCCGAGAGATTTGGCAAGTTCAACGTGGTCTTTCGGTTTAAAATCGAAGTGCGGTTTTACTCCGAAAGTTTTGATAGGCTTGTTGTTTTCTTTGCCGCCTGCAAGTAAATCTTCGTCAGGCAGATTAGGCAGTCTGAGCAAAAAGTCGCGTATTTTGTCGTTGACGGAATTGAGCTCGGCATCTTGTTCGGAAATTTTATCACCGAGAGTTTTCATTTCGGCAATGGTGGCGGATACGTCCTGTCCTGCTTTTTTAAGTTTAGGTATCTCTGCAGAAACACGGTTGCGTTCGGCTTTCATAGTTTCTACGCTTGCAATAATTGTTTTGCGTTGTTCGTCCAACTTTAAAAAGTCGGTAAAATCTATATCCTTGCCGCGTTTTAAATATCTTTCGCGTATAGCATCGGGATTTTGTCTTATAAGATTAACGTCAATCATAATAATATCTCCGTTTAATAAGTATTGTTTACCAACGCATATTTTATCACAACAATGCAATATTTGCAATAATTTAAAAATCAAAAACTTTTTTGGCAGTGGATGTTTTCAATAACGGTATATGTTAAAATCAAAAAATTTCCAAGTAAAAGTATTCTGAACGCGTTTTACTTGTTAATACTATTTGTACTGTTAAAATTATTGACAACGCCCAGCGCAAGAGAGATTTTAAAATTTTTAGAGTTGTAACAAGTTTGAGTATAATGCGCTGCCGATTGTTTTTAAATCATAACAAATTACAGAAACACATTTGTAATAGTTAACAGTATGCAATAATACAGAGCTCCTAGAGTGTTTTTTACAGTGTGTAGCATTTTAAGCAGAATTTGTCAAAACTTACTTCCGTGTAGTAGATATTATAATTGCATTTTCTGCTTGTTACATTTTGCATATTGTGTTAAAATAAAACAAGCATATAATATATGGTACGGAGACAGTTATGCAACTTAAAGTATACAATACGCTAACGCGCAAAAAGGAAGTTTTTCAGCCCATCAAGGCAGGGCAGGTCGGTATGTATTCCTGCGGACCTACCGTTTACAAGCCTGCGCACATAGGCAATCTTCGTGCGTATGTCTTTATGGACGAGTTAAGGCGTATTTTGGAATACAACGGTTACAAAGTCAAATCGGTAATGAACATTACCGACGTCGGGCATCTTGTTTCGGACGGCGACGACGGCGAAGACAAAATGAGCAAGTCCGCCGTTGCAACGGGTAAAACTCCTCTCCAAATCGCGGAGGAAATTACCGCAAGGTTTATGCGGGACGTTGACGCGCTAAATATTAAACGCCCGACTTTGTGTCCTAAGGCGACAGATAACATTGCGGAAATGATAGCCGTAGTCAAGGCATTGCTCGATAAAGGCTATGCTTACCAAACGGAGGACGGCATTTACTTTTCGGTAGAAAAGTTTGCCGGTTACGGAAAACTCTCGGGCGTTAAGCTCGAAGACCAAAAGCACGGCGCTCGCGTAGAAGTAAACAGTTTCAAACATCATCCCATAGATTTTGCTTTGTGGAAGAAAGCAGTGCCAAACCATCTTCAGCAGTGGGACAGCCCTTGGGGAATGGGTTTTCCCGGTTGGCATATCGAGTGTACTGCAATGAGCCGTAAGTATCTCGGGGAAACTTTCGATATTCATACCGGCGGAGTGGACCATATTCCCATTCATCACGAAAACGAAATTGCGCAAGCAGAGTGTTGGCTTGGACATAAAGCGGTCAACTACTGGATGCATTGCGAATTTATGCTGATTGACGGCGGAAAAATGAGTAAGTCGCTCGGCAACGACTATACTGTTGCGGATGTCGCGGCTCGCGGGTATACGCCTATGGAATTGCGCTATCTGTATCTCAATGTTCAGTACCGTCAAAAACTCAATTTTACTTGGGCGGCAATGGAAGCGGCAAAGTCGGCTTACGGTAAACTGTGCAATTTGCTTTTGGCACATAAAAACAACAATGTTCAAACGGATAGGGCGGTACTTGACGGATATAGGCAAAAATTTGAAGAAGCAATTAACGATGACTTGAACGTACCGCTTGCTATGGGCGTTTTGTGGACTATGTTAAAGTTGCCTAAGTCTAACGACGTATATAAACTAGCGTTGGAATTTGACAAAGTGTTTGCGCTTGACTTCGATAAGGTTAAGGAAGTTGAATCTCCCGCTTTGGTAATACCCGAAGATATTAAAGCGATTGCAGAACAACGCCTGCAAGTCCGTAAAGAAAAGAACTGGGCGGAAAGCGATAGACTGCGCGACGAACTTGCACAAAAGGGTTATGCTGTAAAGGATACGCCAAACGGCTACGAACTCGTCTTAAAACAGTAAAATAAAAAACGTAAATAGCAAATCAAAACACTGCAAATCAGGCAGTGTTTTTTGCTTTACAGGGATGTAATGATTTTTTACTATAATTTGCTGTCGAACAATTTGCATAACCGCACTTTATAACAGAAAGTGTTTTTCGGCAATTTTAATTAAATATGATATAAGGCATTGTAATCAAAACAAG
>Ga0137307_100708_pt2 | contig 24195 bp, 20 predicted proteins | sample NAcewD2O_March_2_FD_97180 | JGI IMG/M metagenome (GOLD analysis project Ga0137307, IMG submission 97180) | Mouse cecal microbial communities from Vienna, Austria - N-Acetylglucosamine amended D2O_March | ecosystem: Host-associated > Mammals > Digestive system > Large intestine > Cecum | place... | reverse complement strand
TGTTTTCGGTTGCTTGCTCAGAGCTGATCCGCATGCAGAAGGAAATCGAAACGGGGATCAACATACTGCCATATGAGAAATACCCTCAAAAGGGAGCCTTTAAAATATGTTTTACAAGTACGAATAGGAAAGCCATAGAAGAGACAAAGAAATATTTAGGAGACAGTATGAACGATTATGAGATGATGAGGGCGGCAGGAGTCGGTATCGCCATGGGAAATGCCTGTGCAGAGCTGAAGGATATGGCGGATCATGTCTGCGGAGACGTTTGGGATGACGGTATTTATTATGAATTCAAAAGAAGAGGCTTTATCTGAAAGCCTGAAAAATCTGTAAGAAAAATAAAGGGGCATATCACTATATGCAGCAGCCCCTTATTTTTGTCAAAAAATTTTGAAAAGTAGCGTCAAATTCCTAAAACGGTCAGTTTATAAAGTTTTTAGAACCTGCAAACCCGCATAAATACTGGGTTTTCATAAATTGTCAGAAAAAATTAGCACTCAATACTTGTGAGTGCTAACAACTTGTGTTATAACAGGATTAGCGACAAGGCAATCACGCCGCCGCAACGGTTAAAGCCACACAGAAAGGGGTGCTTTCATTATGAATATTTCAAAATTTACACAAAAGTCAATTGAAGCCATAAACGGCTGTGAAAAGCTGGCATATGAGTATGGAAATCAGGAGATAGAACAGGAGCATCTGTTGGTATCCCTTCTTTCTATAGAAGACAGCCTGATTTTAAAGCTGATAGAAAAGATGGAGATACAGACGGAGCATTTTGTGGGCTATGCAAAAGATATGCTGAATAAAAGAGTCAAGGTCCAGGGCGGTCAGGTATATATGGGACAGGCGTTAAATAAGGCGCTTGTTTCCGCAGAGGATGAGGCAAAAGCCATGGGAGATGAATATGTTTCCGTGGAACATTTATTTTTATCCCTGTTAAAATATCCCAATGCCGCCATGAAGGAAATGATGAAGGAATACGGAATTACAAGGGAGCGGTTTTTACAGGCGCTTTCTACCGTAAGAGGAAACCAGAGAGTGACCAGCGATAACCCGGAGGCTACCTATGATACCTTGGAAAAATACGGGCAGGATCTGGTGGAAAAGGCAAAAAACCAGAAATTAGACCCGGTAATCGGACGGGATAATGAAATCCGTAATGTCATCCGAATTCTTTCCAGAAAAACAAAGAATAATCCGGTGCTGATCGGCGAGCCGGGGGTAGGCAAGACAGCAGTGGTGGAAGGACTTGCCCAGCGTATCGTCAGAGGGGATGTGCCCCAGAGCCTGAAGGACAAAAAGATTTTCTCACTGGATATGGGAGCCTTAGTGGCGGGAGCCAAGTACAGAGGCGAATTTGAGGAGCGTTTAAAAGCGGTTTTGGATGATGTAAAAAACAGCGACGGTCAGATCATCCTGTTTATTGATGAACTGCATACCATTGTAGGTGCGGGCAAAACCGACGGGGCGTTGGACGCAGGTAATATGTTAAAGCCAATGCTGGCAAGAGGCGAGCTGCATTGCATCGGCGCCACTACTTTGGATGAATACAGGCAGTATATTGAAAAGGATCAGGCCCTTGAGAGGCGGTTCCAGCCCGTTATGGTGGATGAGCCTACGGTAGAGGACACCATTTCCATTTTAAGAGGCTTGAAGGAGCGTTACGAGGTATTCCACGGGGTAAAGATTATGGACAACGCCTTAGTCAGCGCGGCGGTGCTTTCCAACCGCTATATTACGGACCGGTTCCTGCCTGACAAGGCAATCGACCTGGTGGATGAGGCCTGTGCCCTGATTAAGACGGAGCTGGATTCCATGCCTACGGAGCTGGACGAATTAAACCGCCGTATTATGCAGATGGAAATAGAAGAGGCGGCGTTAAAGAAAGAGGATGACCGCATTTCAGGAGAACGCCTGGAGGCTTTGCAAAAGGAGCTGGCAGAGCTTAAGGAAGCCTTTACAGGTCAGAGGGCAACCTGGGAAAATGAGAAGAACAGCGTGGAAAAGCTTCAAAAGCTTCGTGAGGATATTGAGGCGGTAAATAATGAAATCCAGATAGCCACGAGGGAGGGAAATCTGGAAAAGGCGGCGGAATTGAGCTATGGCAGACTGCCCTCCATGAAAAAGCAGTTAGAGCTTGAAGAACAGAAAGTCAAGGAGGAAGACCGGAGCCTGGTTCACGAAAGCGTGGATGAGGATGAAATCGCAAGGATAATTTCCAGGTGGACGGGGATTCCCGTTGCAAAACTGACAGAGAGTGAGAGAAATAAAACTCTTCATTTAGAGGATGAGCTTCACAAGCGTGTAATCGGCCAGGAAGAGGGAGTGACAAAGGTGTCGGAAGCCATTATGCGTTCCAAGGCAGGCATTAAAGACCCAAGCAAGCCCATAGGTTCCTTCCTGTTTTTGGGGCCTACAGGGGTAGGAAAGACGGAGCTTGCAAAAACATTGGCACAGGCTTTATTTGACGATGAGTCCAATATGATCCGCATTGATATGAGCGAGTATATGGAGAAATATTCCGTATCCAGACTTATCGGAGCGCCTCCCGGATATGTGGGATATGAAGAAGGAGGTCAATTGACTGAAGCGGTCAGAAGGAAACCCTATTCCGTGGTACTTTTTGATGAAGTGGAAAAGGCTCATCCCGATGTATTCAATGTATTGCTGCAGGTTTTAGACGACGGACGGATTACCGATTCTTTGGGAAGGACAGTGGATTTTAAAAATACGATCCTGATCATGACCTCTAATATCGGCGCTCAATATTTATTGGAAGGCATTGATGAAAAAGGGGAAATTGCTCCTGATGCGGAAAATGCGGTATTAAACGAGCTGCGCGCCCATTTCAGACCGGAGTTTTTAAACAGGCTGGATGAAATGATTCTCTTTAAGCCGCTGACAAAGGGAAATATCGGTGGTATTATTGACTTAATTATAGAGGATTTAAACAAACGTCTGGGAGACAAGGAGCTTTGCATAAAGTGCACCGATGAGGCAAAAGCTTATATTGTGGAAAACGGTTACGACCCTGTTTACGGCGCAAGACCCTTAAAGCGTTATATCCAAAAATATGTGGAGACCGCTGCGGCCAAGCTGATTTTGGCGGATGAGGTGGAAACAGGGGATAAAATTCTCATTGATGTGGAAAATGACAAGCTTGTCGCAAAGAAAATGTAGTTTAAAAAGAAGCTGTAAAAAATGAAAAGGTATGCAACTGCCACGAAAGCCGGGCTACATCCGGCTATGGGCTAAATGAAAAGGCGTACAATAAAAATTAGGAAAATACAGCCTTCATAAAAGGAGAAGCCATGAAAGTAACGTATATTTACCATAGTGGTTTTCTGGTAGAAACGGAGCCGGCGGTATTTCTGTTTGATTATTACAAAGGAGAGCTGCCGGCTTTTCCTGATAATAAGCCGTTGATTGTTTTTGCCAGCCACAAACATCCGGATCATTTTGCTTTTAATATATTTGATTTAAAGGACCACCCCGGCAAGGCGGCGTATGTATTTGGAAATGATATTAAATTAAGCGAAAAATATCTTCAAAGGCACGGCATAAATCCGGCGGTTAAGGAAAAGATCCACAGGATGTCCCCACATACGGTATTGAGCCTGCCGGTAGGTGTTAAGGGGGAAGAAACAGTTACGATCCATGCTTTAAAATCTACTGATGCGGGCGTTGCTTTTTATGTCAAAGCGGGAAATATACGGATATACCACGGAGGAGATTTAAACTGGTGGCATTGGGAAGGAGAAGCGGACAGCTTTAATAAAGACCAGGAAACCGGATATAAAGGGGAAATCGCTTATTTAAAGGAATTACTGGAAAAAGAAGGAAAAAAAGAACTGGACGCCGCCTTTATTCCTTTAGACCCCCGATTGAAGAAGGCCTGCACCTATGGCATGGATCATTTTCTCTCACAGATTCCGGTAAAAGAAATCTTTCCCATGCATATGTGGGATGATTACGGAGTCATTGACCGGTATCTGGAAAGTCAGACGGGAAAGGAATATGCAAAAGCTTTTTACAGACAATACGACAACAGCAGACTGCGATAGTATAAAACACATTTTTTTCACAAAACCATCATAATTTTATAACAAATTATCACTATGCTAACAGCATAGAGAAAAGAAAGAGAGGTTTTGGTATGTACGAAGAAAATCAAAATGTTCAAAACGAATTCCGAAGTTCCGCCGGTTATTACGGTGCAGCTCCCGATATAAATCCTGCAGAAAATAACGGTGGAGAGAAAAAAGGAAAAAGAAAAAAGTCCCATCCCCTTTTGAAAAAGAGCTGTTCGGTCATTGCCAGCGGCGTGGCGTTCGGATTGGCGGCTTCTTTGGTCTTCATCGGAGTGGTAAAGGCAAGCGGCATAGACCGGGCTCTGGAGAATATGCAAGCTATTTCAAAACAGAATGAAAGCGGCAGTCTGGCGGATGCAGACGATAAGGTTAATCAGATTGTAGATGATATAGAGGGTAAGGATATTATAAGAAATGCTGTTCCCACTGCCAATATGTCCCAGTCGTCGGATAATCTTTATACGATTGCCCAGATAGCGGAAGGGGCAAAGCCCTCCGTTGTATCCATTACCAATACCAGTGTGGAAGAACTGACCAGCATGTTTGGGACAAGGGAGTATGAGGCCACCAGTGTGGGAAGCGGTATTATTATCGGACAGAATGAAGAAGAACTGTTAATTGCTACCAACAATCATGTGGTAAGCGGTTCCAGTGAATTGTCCGTTTGCTTCGGAGACGATGAGGAAAAGGTGGCAAGCGCCAAGGTAAAGGGAACGGATGCAGGCAATGATCTGGCCATTATTGCCGTAAGCCTTGATGACATGAGTGATGATACAAAGGCCTATATAAGGATTGCAAAGCTGGGAGATTCCGACAGCGTTAATGTGGGAGACCAGGTTGTGGCAATCGGAAATGCCCTTGGATACGGACAAAGTGTAACGACGGGAATTGTCAGCGCCAAGGACAGGAAGGTTACCATTGAGAATATTACGGCTAATCTGATCCAGACAGATGCAGCCATCAATCCGGGCAACAGCGGAGGCGCTCTTTTTAATATGAAGGGCGAGGTAATCGGCATCAACTCCTCCAAATTTGCCAGCACAAAGGTAGAGGGCATGGGATATGCCATTCCTATCTCCACAGCGCTTCCGATTCTGGAAGAACTGATGACGAGGCAGACCAGAGATGTGGTTGATGAAGAGGAAAGAGGAATTTTGGGGATTTCCTGTCAGAATGTTTCTTCGGATATTTCCCAGATGTACAATATACCACAGGGAGTTTATATTTTAGGAACCGAAACGGACGGCCCGGGCCATAAGGCAGGTTTGCAGCAAGGAGATATCATTACTGCCTTTGACGGCATTTCCGTTACGGATTATAATGGACTGGTAAGAACCCTGCAATATTATAAAGCGGGAGAAACCATAGATGTGACTATCCAGAGAGCAGGAGAAAACGGCGGTTATGAGGAAAAGAAGGTCAGCATTACTTTAGGCGTTAATGAAAATACCGTTTCCGATCAGGATAGAAATAACAGTGAAAATAGCGCTGAAACCGGCAGAGAGGATGACAGGGGAAGCTCCGGACGGGGATTTTATTACAGCGACCCTGATTCCTTTTTTGGAGGGCTGTTCGGCTATTAATGAAAAGAGAGGCATAAAATATGATACCAAATGATCCGGTCATGCTTTTAAGTTATGTAAATTTAAAGCTGAGAGACTATTACAAAAATCTGGATGACCTATGTGAAAATGAAGATGTGGATAAGCAGGCTCTGCTTGATAAACTTTCCGGAATCGGTTATGTTTATAAGGAAGAAAATAACCAGTTCCTATAAATGTAAGGATAGTAAAAGATGTCTCGTTTTCAGTTGATTATCAGAAGAGAAAATACGGATTTGGAAAGTAAGCTTTCTTTTGAAAGAGGAGAAAGCTTACTTTTGCTATGCCAAAAAGCGGGTATTTCTTTAGAAGCGCCCTGTGGGGGAAAGGGAATCTGCGGAAAATGCAGAGTAAAATTTTTGAAAAATCCGCCCCTTCCCCAGCCGGCGGAGCGAAACAGTCTGACTCCCCAAGAATTAAGGCAGGGGATCAGGCTTTTATGCGTGACAAAGCCCTCAGGGGATTGTGAAATTCTGCTTTTTGGAGAAAAGAAGCCGGATGTGATCGGGGGAAAATATGATATTTGCTGGGAGAACATTTTATGGGAAGCGGAATGCGACAATGCCAAACCCGGAGGAACTTCATATAATCCGGATATCTACAATGCAGCCGGACATGATAAGGATGGACGCGCTTTAGACAGCGGCAATATAGCAGAGGGATATTTTATTGCCGTAGATATAGGGACAACTACCCTTGTTATGGAAAAAAGACGGAAATGTGACGGAAGGGTAGAGGCCGTCTATAAGGAGGTAAACGCCCAGAGAGTTTTTGGGGCCGATGTATTGACCAGAATGGAAGCTTCCCTTTCAGGCAAAGGAGAAGAACTTTCCCAAATAATGAAAGGACAGCTGGAAAAAGGCGTTACTCAGCTTTGCAACGATGGAAAAAAAGCTGATTTTATGGTAATAGCCGCCAATACCACCATGATCCATCTCCTTATGAATTATTCTGTAAAAAATCTCGGCCGTTCGCCCTTTATACCGGAAACCTTAGATGAAATCCTTACGGAAATCGGGGGACTAAAAACCTATATCATGCCGGGCTTCTCCGCCTTTGTAGGGGGAGATATAGGAGCCGGGCTCTATATGCTTCATTTTTTGGGAGAAAGCAAACAGAAAGAAACAAAGGATGAATGGAATTTATTCATAGACCTTGGAACCAATGCAGAGCTGGTATTGTTTGGTAAGGATAGGGGCATCTGCTGCGCCACGGCAGCAGGACCGGCATTTGACGGAGACGCCGGTACCGGATTTTTCGGAAGCGACATGATTGCTGTTTTAGCGGGACTTTTGGAAAAGGGAATTGTGGATGAGATGGGAACCTTGAATGACGCCTACTTTGAAAAAGGAGTTTCCGTACCCCTTAAAAACGGAACGATGCAGATTTCCCAAAAACAGATCCGGAACCTCCAGCTTGCCAAAGCCGCAGTCAGAAGCGGCATAGAAATCCTGCTTTTGAAAGCAGGCGTTGAAAAAAGCGAAATCAAACAAGTGTTTTTGGCAGGAGGCTTCGGCTACTATCTGGACGTACACGGAGCGGTAACAATCGGACTTCTGCCCGAAGAACTGGAAGAAAAAACAACTGCCTGTGGAAACACCGCCCTTTTAGGCGCCGCCGTTTACGGCTATAAGATCCTAACAGGAACATGCAGAGACCTTCCCCTGCAGATGCAAGCAATTAATCTTGCAACGGAGGAAGAATTTGCGGATAGTTATGTTAACTATATTAACATACAGAAGACATGACGCTCAGAAAGGCGTTACCAAAAAAATCATCCTAAATGAATCCCCTTTTCCAGTCCTTCCGCAATTTTCTCAAAAGCCTCTCTTTGAACCAGCTCTTCTTTATCAAAGGAGCGCAAAACGCCCAGAAAACCGCTGATAATGAAGGAAGTAAGTATATGGTGTTTCCAAAGCTTGTCTTCATCCCGTTTAGGAAGCGTGGAAGCCAGCTTGTCCAGAATTGCGTGGATAGCATGAGTACCGATATCCTCTATGATGTGTTTTAAGGAGGTATCCTTCAAGGAAGAAAGAATCATGCCCTCGTCCAAAGGCAGATTCAATATCCGGACCCAGATTTCAGGGGCTTTCGGAATCAGTTCTTCTACCTCATATTCCAGTATGATATGGCATACCTTTTCGGAAAGATCTTCTTTGAACTGTGTTTCCAGGTCATAAATATCCTGATAATGCAGATAAAAGGTGCTTTTATTGATATCTGCCCGTTCGCACAGCTCTTTTATGGTAATCTTGTTGATATCCTTTTCATAAATCAGTTTCAGAAATGCGGATTGAATGGCGGCTCTTGTCCGCCTTATACGTCTGTCGTTTTTCATTTTTGCCTCCAGGGGTCAAGCGAACATGCTTGCATAAATGTAGAGTGCTTTGTATCTGACACTATAATAGACGAATTAATACAAAAAGTCTAGTAAACATTACAATAACGTATAATCGTTGATTGAAACAAGCTTTCGGGCATTGTAACATGGAAACAGGCAAGTATCTATCAAGATATAGAGGCATGTTACGATAAAACATATGCACTACGATGAGAAGTAAATACAGTGGAGGGTATGATGAACAGCGCAGAGTTTTTTAAAGGGGAAGCTTTTGATGCTTATACTTATTTCGGGGCTCATTCCGAGGGGAAGGGAGTTACATTCCGGGTATATGCGCCTAATGCGCAGGACGTGAAGCTGGAGGGGGATTTTTCAAAGTGGCAGGAATATAATATGTATCCCTGCGAGGTTCCCGGTGTTTACCAGGCCTATATTGAAGGGGCAAAGCCGGGAATGTATTACAAATATGTGGTTTATACGAAGGCGGGAGACCGGGTGGAGCATTCCGATCCTTATGGATTTGCCATGGAGCTTCGGCCAAAATGGGCTTCCATCATAGTGGATTTGGACGCCTATGAATTTCAGGATGAAGCATGGATGCAAGAAAAGCGGGATAGAAATTATAACCGTCCTATGAATATTTATGAATTTTATCCCGGCAGCTTCAGGCAGAAGGAGCGAAAAGAGGGAGAAGATGTATCGCTGTCTTATTTAAAATATGATGAGATGGCGGAAGAACTGATTGCTTATTTAAAGGAAAACAACTTCCAATATGTGGAATTTATGCCCCTTAGCGAGCATCCTGCCGACTGCTCCTGGGGGTATCAGAACACAGGATTTTATGCACCGACCTCCCGATATGGAACGCCGGAGCAGTTGAAGAAGCTGATTGATTTATGCCATCAGAATGACATTGGCGTCATATTGGATTTTGTGCCGGTACATTTTGCCATAGACAGTTATGGTCTGGGAAAATTTGACGGAACGGCTTTGTATGAATTTCCCAGTAAGGATGTGGCGTTAAGTGAGTGGGGAACTTACAATTTTAATCATGCAAAGGGCGAGGTGGCAAGCTTTCTCCAGTCCTGTGCCTACTATTGGCTGAAGGAATTTCATGTTGACGGTCTGAGGATGGACGCCATCAGCAGAATGATTTATTGGCAGGGAAATCCTGACAGAGGTGTCAATACTTGTGCGGTCAATTTTGTAAAAAGGATGAATCTTGGTTTACATAATAGGATTCCCGAGGCAATCCTTATTGCAGAAGATTCTACGGATTTTCTGAAAGTAACGGCTCCCGTAACCTATCAGGGACTGGGCTTTGATTATAAATGGGATATGGGATTTATGAATGACACTCTGGAATATTTTAAGCTGGAGCCTGTCCACAGACCTGCCCATTACTACAAATTGAGCTTTTCCATGCAGTATTTTTATCAGGAATTGTTTTTGCTGGCTTTGTCCCATGATGAGGTGGTTCACGGCAAAGCTACCATCATACAGAAAATGTGGGGACAGTATGAAGATAAATGCCGTCAGATCAAGGCTTTCTATGCTTATTTCTATACCCATCCCGGCAAGAAGCTGAATTTTATGGGAAATGAAATCGGACAATTCCGGGAATGGGATGAAGAACGGGTGCAGGACTGGGATTTGATAAAGTATCCTTTCCATGATGCATTCCATCATTATTATGCGGAGTTATGTAAACTGTATGCGAAAGAGAAAGCTCTTTATGACGGAGAATACAACAGAGAATGTTTTGAATGGCTGGAGATTCATGCAAAGCAATTCTCTACCTATGTTTATGCCAGAAAGGGAGGCGGGGAGGTAATCATTACCGCATTGAATCTGTCAGACCAGTTCTGGAAGGACTTTACCTTCGGCATCTGGAAGGGTGCAAGGCTTGTGGAACTTATTAACAGCGACTGGGAATGCTATGGGGGACAGACAAAGCCGGAGGACGATAACTGCCATGTGCTTCCGGAGGAATATAACGGAAAGGAAGCCAGGGCGGTAGTGGATCTGGCTCCCTTCAGCGCACGGATATTTAAGGTAAGCTGGGAATAGTACGGCGTAATCCGGGCGTGAAACGAAAAAGGGAATCGGATATCTGCTTTAGATATTGCTTATGGTTTGACTGTTGCAGTTTGTGGGGGATTATATTGGTGTGATATACGCTGATGTTTTTGTTATAGCATCATAGAATATGTGTAAAAACTATTTGTGTTTAAAGCTGTTTATCGTTATAATTTTACAATTAAAGTTATCATAATCGTGAAGGGTACGGAGGATAAGCCATAGATGAAAAAGCTTTTTCAGGCTGTCAGGCAGAATGACCTTGCTACGGTCAGGGAACTGCTTGAGAAGAAACCGGAGCTGATTGCATGTGCAGCCAAGCAGCCGACTAAAAAAGACGACGGCCAGTCGCCCTTGCAGGTTGCTTTAAAAACAGGAAATTTTGATATTGCCCAGTATCTGCTGGATGCAGGGGCTGATGTGAATTTTATGGAAGCGGATACCTGCGCGAATGAATGGAGGGCGCCGGTTCTTCATGATGCCATTAATGCGGCAGTCATGAATTGCAGATGGAATACCAATTCCCCTTATGGCGGGATGGAAGTTTTTCCACAAGGGAAAAGGCGGACAGGGCCTATGGCATTCTCGAAAAAATGATTGAAATGGGGGCGGACGTAAACGGCAAGGACTCTTACGGCAATTCATGTCTCTGGCGTTTCTGCCTTCAGGCAAGACAGATCTTGCCCACATATAACCATGTACAGCATAAGCTGGGGAATGACAGAATCGTAACAAAAGAACTGAAAGATGATTTATCCCGAATCTTCCTGCTTTTAAAGGAACATGGGATGGACATGGATTATGTTACGCCCAATGCTTCATGTAAGGCAGAGGAGCTCTACAAAGAGGAGCCGCTGGCATATTTTTTAAATTTGAAAACAAGGAGGAAATGGAAATGGTTTACAAAGAGTATCAGGACTTAAAGCTTTCCGCATTGGGACTGGGGACTATGCGCCTGCCGGTCATTGACGGGGATGATGCAAGGGTCGACGAGGAAAAGACGGCGGAAATGGTGGCATATGCCATGGAAAAGGGTATCAACTATTACGATACCGCATGGGGATATCATAGCGGTAATTCCGAAACCGTTATGGGAAAGGTGCTCAGTCAGTATGACAGGGAAAGCTACTATTTTGCTACAAAGTTTCCCGGCTATGATCTGTCCAATATGGATAAGGTAGAAGAAATCTTTGAAAAACAGCTTGAGAAATGCCGGGTGGATTATTTTGATTTCTATCTGGTGCATAATGTATGCGAGATGAATATTGACGCATATCTGGATGAAAAATACGGAATTTATGATTATCTGGTAAAACAGAAAGAAAACGGGCGCATCCGCCATCTGGGATTCTCCGCACACGGAAGCTGTGAGGTAATGAAGCGCTTCCTTGATAAGTACGGAAAATCCATGGAATTCTGCCAGATTCAGTTAAACTGGCTTGACTGGTCTTTCCAGAACGCCAAAGGAAAAATGGAATTGTTAAAGGAATGGAACCTTCCCGTATGGGTTATGGAGCCTTTAAGAGGCGGCAAGCTGGCTTCCCTGAAGGCTGAGGATGAAGGAAAGCTAAAGGCATTGAGACCGGATGAGAGCGTTCCCGCATGGGCATTCCGGTTTTTACAGGCATTGCCTGAGGTAACTATGGTGCTTTCGGGTATGTCCAATATGGAGCAGCTAAAGGAGAATATACAGACCTTTGAAACGGATAAGCCCCTTAATAAAGAGGAGTGGGACGGACTTTTAGGCATTGCTGATGAAATGTTAAAGCAGAGCAACCTGCCCTGTACGGCTTGCCATTACTGCGTCAGCCATTGCCCCAAGGGATTAAATATTCCGGAATTGATAGATATGTACAATGAACATTGCTTCACGGGAGGCGGTTTCCTTGCGCCTATGTTAATAGCAACAATACCGGAAGAAAAACGTCCCGGCGCCTGCGTAGGCTGCAGAAGCTGTGAGGCGGTATGTCCCCAGCAGATTAAGATATCGGAGGCGATGTCTGATTTTACGAAGAAATTAGGCGGCTGATGGCACAAGAAAAATTTCTGTAGGAAAATTGGCAAAAAGGAAATATAGTAATAGAAAATGGCTGAAATATGGAGAAGGACTTTTCCTTTCTCCCGTGTTTCAGCCTTTTTATAAAGAATTTTAGAAATATTATAAAGGATGATTAGTGGATAAAATGTCAATAGAGATATATTTTTTGCAGAAAAAACTGAACGAAAAAACATAAAAAATATATTGACATATAATGCGGCAAGTGCCAGAATCTGACCAAAGTATATATTTCTGACATTCTTTTGCACCGTCTTAGTGCATTCTAATTTCTTGCCGGAAGGCATCTTGAAATCAATGCTTTTAAAATCCAGACAAATAATTTAAAAGCAGGAGTTTCAGACGAGGCAGGAAATGCAGGGCATGAAAGGCGGAGGTTGTGAAGATGAGTATTTATGAATTTGACGAAGAGAGAGAAATGAGATTGATTCGTGCGGATGAGCGGGAGCTTGGACGGGAAGAAGGATTAGAACTTGGTCGGAAAGAGGGATTAGAACTTGGTCGGAAAGAGGGACGGCTTAAAGTAGAGCGCATATTGATGCTAAACAAAATCCTTTTGTCTGACAACCGCATTGATGATTTAAAAAGGGCAGTAGACGATGAAGCGTACCTTAAAGCGCTGTGCGAGGAATACAGCATTTAAGGAAATTCCAATTCTATACAAAACCCTTCTCCGCGATCAGCTCCTTCCCCCAGACCGACTTCCACACACATGGCATCGGCAAATTTCTTTACCAGATATAACCCCATTCCCGTGGCATTCTGACGGTTTTGATGGTTTCCTGTAAAGCCTTTGTCAAAAATGAACGGAGCATCCTCGGGCAAAACTCCCTTTCCGTTATCGTAAACGGAGAGTATGGTCTTATGGGAGTGCCTATTTATGGAAATGCGGATTTCTCCCTTATGGGGAGCGGCGTATTTTATGGCATTGCTAAGGAGCTGGGCGATCATAAAGCTTAATACTTTTTTATCCGTTACAACTGTAAGAGGCTGAAGGTCTGAGAAAACTGCAATGTTTTTTTCCTCTATATACGGCTGGAAATCTGATAAGACCAGGGAAACGTATTGATCCAGCATTACATTGGAAAAATGATAGTCCACATGGTCAGCCTGTAAGCGGGCATAATATAAAATCCGCTCCACATCTTCAGAAATCAAATGGAAAACATAACCCATGCGGCTCCTTACGTAAGGACTCATTTCTTCGCTGTGATTACCCATAACAAGGGCGGCAAGGGAAAGAGGCGTTTTCATTTCATGGGTCCAGGCCTCGATATAGTCCCTGTAATTTTCCAGACTCAATTGTTTTTCGTTCATGGCGTCGGTAAGACTTGTAAACTGGTCGTACAGTTGCTTCATAGCAGGCTGTAAAGGCGCTTTCATAAGAGCCGATAGCTGTAGAAATGATTCTTCATCTATTTTTTCCAGAAAATTATCCAGTGCCTTCAGCTGTTTTTGCTGCTGTCGGTTTTCCATGAGACAGCCTGCAGCAAGGGCAATTGCGGTAAAGAGCACAAGGAATAATCCCACGCTTTTTAACATGCCCGGAGTTAACAGCCATGTGACAAAGAAAAAAATCAAATCTGTTATGAAAAAGAGAAGCAGCCAGTGCCCGGTTTTATGCAACAAATTTTTCATAGCTTATCCACCTCCAGATAGTAACCCTGTCCCCGGATGTTTTGCACAGCTTTACCAAGTCCCAGAGCGTCCAGTCTTTTCCGAAGCCTTGTGATATTGACCTGTAAAATGTTTTCATCACAGAATTCTTCCGTACCCCATACGGCGTAAAAAAGTTCGGCTCTTGTAACAAGGGATGGGTGGCGTTCCATTAAAAGCTGCATGATTTTCCCCTCGGTTTCCGGCAAAATGACATAGGTGTCCCTAAACATCAGCTTATAGGTATCGGTATCAAGAGAAAGGCTTCCAGCCAGAATCAGGCTTTTTACCTTCCGGAAATTTTGTAAAAGCCGTGCCCCACGGGCTAAAAGGCGATCCGGATGACAGGGCTTTACTAAAAAGTCGTCGGCTCCCAGGCCCAGAGCGGTAAGCTCGTCTTCGAGGGTATCCCTGGCAGTCAGAATCAGAATGGGAAAAGAGGCATGGGCTTTTAGCCATTTACACAGTTCAAAGCCGGATTTGCAGGGCAGATTGATGTCCAGTACACAAAGATCCGGGTCAAAGTCCATGATCTCCTGTTCCGGTGCGGCAAAGGAAGAGATACCGCCTACCCGGTATCCCTTCTTTGCAAAGGTCATCATAAGTTCTTCTTTCAGATACATATCGTCTTCTACGATCATAATCCGTGTCAAGACGTATTACCTCCTTACAAAATAGTTTCATGAATCATTGCCATTCCGGTTTTAATGCCTTGCAATTATCTGGATAGTTTTAATTCCATAATTTCCCGGCACGCTGTCCGTTTTACCACATGAATATACACAAGTTCCGTCAAAATAAACAGCAGGAAGGCAGCAGCCGCCATCAACGCCACCAATAAAAAGGCGGCAGTGGAAGGAAGTCTTAAAAAGCTCCTGAACATGGAGAATACGGCAAAAATACCGTTTATGGCAGCTATCACAAGCGCCAGGTTAAAAAATGTCTGTATCTGGCTTTTCGCTGACTGACATAAAGCGTTTCTGTTTTCGCCAAGCATCAGCAGGGTTATATAGCGGTGCTTGTTCTGACGCTGCCATATCAGGTATTTCAGCCCGATTACCGTGTTGGCAATCAGCAGAAACAAAATGCCAAGGTAAAGTGTCAGGTAGCTGGATGCCACCGTATAAAAAAGATTCCTTCCGATTCCGCCCAGATAGCTGTCGTACTCCAATCCACGGGCTGAAAGTATTTCTCCCATGTCGGAAAGTGCTGCCAGAAGCCCTTTTTCCGCAGTAAAGCTCTCGGACAGATGAAGGTTATAACAGAAAGGTTCGGAATCGTCTGCGATTTCTTCAAATACTTCGTCAGGGACGATCAGCGCGGTATAAAGGGAAATCATACGGTCGGCCACGATGTTGTCGTAGTATAAGCAGGGCAGAAGACTGTACTCTGCGCCGTTTACCTTTATAGTCACATTCTGATTTAAGGCGGCGTTCATGATATTGGTAAAATCAGCTGTAGACATAGATGAGAATAACGCCATCTGATCCGGGTTTAATGAAACAGGCACTTTTCCCATTGCGGACAACAGACTGTTATAACTGGACTCCGATAGAATGTAATCGCAGCTGTCTGTGATATTTTCCATCATATTATCCCGCAGGTCTGATTGAGGAAGCTTTGCCATCGCATTTTTGACAGGCTCCAAATCCCGGGAAGTATGAGTATAGGACAAGTACATGGGATAAGCGGTTTCTATCATGGGGGCAATTTCCTCATCCGAAAGAAAGCTTTGGATTTGTGCGTCGCTTCCCTTGACGGAAAGGTCTGTGGTTCTTGTTTCATGGCTGCCTGCCGCTGTTCCGATACCAAAGGAGATACAGGCTAAGGACAAGAGCAGTAGAAGGGAGGAAACGGCCAGCGATTGGTGCTGGCAGAACACATTTTCCTGAAGCTGTCTGGCAGTAAATACCGAAAGCCCTGCCTTGCGCCTGCTTTTCTTTTCAATTCCTTTTCCGATTACATATCCAAGCCCCTTGTAAAGGAAAATGGTGCCTAAGGTTCCAAAGAGGAAAACCATAAAAAATGCCCCAAAGCCGAGGGTATCCAAGACTGCCATGCCCATTGCGTAAGCTATGATGAGAAGGAGCACACCGGCCAAAAAGAAGAACGCTCCGCTTCCTGAAAAGTTTTTTTCATGTTCCTGTGCAAAATCATCAGCCAGAAACGCTGCGGGTTCCGTATGGGAAAGTCTCATACAGATAACGAATACAGATAATAGCTGTACAAGGGTAAAGCCGCATACAGTATAGAGGAGGGCGTCGGGGGAGAAGGATATGCGGTGCCCGATAATGCCTAAACCTACAAGCTTTGCGGTGGTCAGGCTGATTCCTTCCGTCAGAAACAGGGCAAGGGGAATGCCTGTCAGCAGGGAAATCAGACTGTTTAAAAAGGTTTCGCAAAAGAGAATGGCAAACAGGCGGCTGTATTTCATTCCCAGCATAAGATACATGCCAAATTCCTTTCGCCTGCTGTCCGTCTGATATTTGCAGGCAAAATATACCAGAAAGAACACAAAGAACAGTGAAACCATATACACTAAGGGAATCAGTTTAAACAGCTTTGAAACTGCGACGCTTTCCACGGCTGCAAGGTAGCGCATAACGTCCTGCTCCTTTAAGGAAAGAAGGGTATAGAAGGCTATAATGGCAATGATCAGGGAACCGAAGAACAGACCATTGTCTTTTCTGTGTCTGATGGCGTTGCGCCATACCTGTTTAAAGAACATTTGCGCTCCCTCCTCCCAATTGTGCGATTACCGTTACAATTCGATCGTAAAATGCTTCCGTCGTTTCTTCCTGCCGGTTTCGTCTAAGTTCATGAAACAGCCGTCCGTCCTGTATAAAAAGAATACGGGAACAATAGCTCGCCGCGTTAGGGTCGTGGGTAACCATCATAATGGTTTTGTGTTCTTCTTGATTCATGGCGGCAAGCATATCCATAAGGATTTTGGAATTTTTACTGTCCAGTGCGCCTGTAGGTTCATCCGCCAGTATGATTCCGGGATTGGAAATGAAAGCTCTGGCTGCTGCTGTCCGCTGTTTTTGTCCGCCGGACATCTGAGGAGGGAACTTTTCCAAAACCTCTGTAATGTCGAAGCGCTCTGCAATTTGCAGAATATCTTTTTGTGCCTGCTCTAAACTGATTCCCTGAAGGGACAAAGGCAGGGCGATGTTTTCCTGTGCGGTCATGTTATCTAAGAGCTCGAATTCCTGAAAAAGATAGCCGATTTCATGTCCCCGATAGTCTGCCAGGGCGTTTCCCTTAAGGGAGGAAATATCCTTATCTTTCAAAAGGATTTTTCCGGAGCTTGGTTTAATCATGGTGGCGATGCAGTTTAAAAGGGTGGTTTTGCCGGAACCGCTTGCTCCCATAATGCCAAGGAATTCTCCCTCCAGCACATCAAAAGAAATGCCCTGTAAGGCTTCTGTTTTCTGGGTGCCTTTGCCGTAGATTTTGGTAAGCCGGTCCACCTGTAAAATACGATGATTCAGATTCATAACAATCCTCCTGTTTGTTTGATTTTGCCAGTACCTATAGCCTTGTTAAATGAGGCGCTCTAAACTCGGTCTGACAATAAGGCTTCTGTCTGGTCTCATTATAGGAGCGTGAACGGCCGGATACCACTTACAGCTGTTGTAAGGTTGGTTTTATTATAGCAAAGCCCTGTAAAAGGGCAACATTTTTTCCTTTTCGCCACATATATTGTATAATAAACCATGCAAGAGGAATCTATGAAAGACAGACGCAAATTATTTCGGCTGATGATCGGAGGCGTTGTAACGGCCTATCTGCTCCTTGCAGGCTATTGGGTTTTTACGGGAAGGTTTCGTGAGGATAAAATGAAAGAAACCGTAATATGGCAATCAGAGACGGAAAAGGATGATAAACCCGAGGAAACAGGCGGAAAAAAAATTGCCCTGACCTTTGACGACGGTCCTCATCCCGTCTATACGCCCATGCTTTTGGAAGGGCTTAAGAAGCGGGGAGTAAAGGTTACTTTTTTTCTCATGGGAAGCGCAGTGGAAAAATACCCCGATATTGTGAAGCAGATTGCAGATGACGGGCATTTGATCGGAAACCATACCTTCCATCATGTAGGGCTTGAAAATGCTGATACGGCGTTGATTGAATCGGAGGTAGTATCCGCCAATGAATTGATTGAGAAGATAGCGGGAGAACGTCCCCAGTTTATCCGCCCGCCCTTTGGACAATGCGACGACGGGATTGAAAGCGATACGGGGATGATTTGTGTTTTGTGGAGCATTGATCCCCAGGATTGGTGTACCAAGGACGCTTCCAAGGTAGTCAAAAGGGTTATGGCAAATGCCAAGGATAACGGCATTATTTTGCTGCATGACCAGTACAAAACAAGCGTTATGGCGGCATTTACCATCATAGACGAACTGCAGAAGGAAGGATATGAATTTGTAACGGTAGACGAAATTCTTCTGGATTAAAGCAGGATTTCTATTCCGCTTCGGATTCTACGATAATCGTGGTGGATTTTCCCCTGACGGCCTGTTTTGTTACCGCAGCGGCAAGTCTTGTAAAGTTGCTTCCGGAGGTAGTGGCCCCCGTCAGGGTATCTATGTCTTCGGAATTTTGGGATTCGATCAGTTCGGCAACATAATATCTTGTATATTCGTTGGGATATGTGCCTGAAAGCGTGCCCATATTTTCCATATATGCATTATCCCAGGATTTGATATAGCCGCTGGGGTCTTTGGCGTTAAATTCTGCATAAACAATATCCCCGCCCTTGACAAGAATGCATAAGTATTCCTTCCAGCCGAAAGAATAATCGGACATTTCCGCCGTATAGAAGCCATCCTTCATTTTAGAACCACAGCCACTTATAAGAAGTGTCATGACAATCAGCATCATACAAAAATATTTTTTCATCCTATCATCCTCCTCTATACAGATTCTTTAATTTTAACCTGGGCAACATAGTCTCTGAGCGTTTCGGACTGCGCCAGTGAGTCAGAGGCTATTTTATCAGTTTCTTCCGCTAAAGACTTATTGGCGTCCGCAATATTTTTCAGTGACAACAGCTGCTCGTTGACATAAGCTACGGAATTAGTCTGTTCCGATACGGTGTCGGAAAGTCTGTCTGAAATCTTATGATACTGTTCCGTAACCTCTTGGATTTCCTGGAAAGCTCTGGCCGTCTGGGAGGCGGTTTCCATACCCTTTTCAATAGTATCAGCGGAACGCTTTATAATTTCCGCCGTTTTCTGCAGCGCTTCACTGGTCTGCTGTGATAAGTTTCCGATTTCCGCAGCCACTACCGCAAAACCTCTGCCGGATTCCCCTGCCCTTGCCGCTTCTATGGAAGCATTCAGGGAAAGCAGGTTTGTCTGACCGGAGATGTCCTCGATCAACTGGCTGATTTGGAAGATTTCCTGAACGGCAGAATGAATCTGATCCATGGTATCCAACATGGTCTGCATATTGGCGTCGCCTAAGGAAGTCTTTTTTGCAGCATTTTTGGAACAATGCTCTATCTGTAAAACATGATTCTTGTTTTTCTCAATAGAAGCGGTAATTGCCTGCATACTTGTTTCTAACTGCGCTAAAAGAGCCGCCTGGCTCATGGAACCGTCATGGAGCAATCTGGCGTGATCAGAAACCTCGTTGGAGTTTCTGGTAACCTCTACGGAGGAATAATTCATGCGCAGCATAGTGCGGTTCAGGGCATCGGTAATGGTACTGAGGGATTCTCTGATAGAAGAGAAATCCCCGGAGAAATTATCGGGAATATCAACGGTATAATCCCCTTCTGAAAGGGAACCGAGACACTCTCTGATATTCTGGACATAGCTGTTTAAGCTGGTAATGGTTTTGGATAAAGCCTCTGTTAATATGGCGGTTTCGTCAATATAATCCGAAAGTATGACTTCTTCCGTAAGATTTCCTTCCGAAAGCGCCGTAAGCCGTTTGGTCACTAAAGAGAGGGAATCGGAAATCTTTGCTGCGGCAGGAATGATAACGATAGCGGCAACGATCAACAGCGCAATGGATAGTAACGCCGTCAGAATAATGGAGAAAATCATGGAACTCATAAATTCTCTTTGGGGAGCATTGACAAATAATGCCCAATTCGTTCCGGGAATAGGCGCGTAGCCCACATAATTGTTTACATGTTTTAACCGCATGAGGGCCGAACCGGTCTGATAAGAAAGAATTTTATCATAAATTTTGCGGTTCCCGGAGGAAGGATATAAATCATAAATATTATGAGCTTCTTTTAATTGTTCCAAATCGCGGTCGCCGACAATCAAGCCTTCTTCATTTAAAATACGGGCGCTTCCCGTATCGCCCAAAATAAGCATGCTTAATACATCGTTTAAAAGATCATATTTGTAGCTTCCCACCAGATACCCGGTAACCTCGCCGTCTTTCATAAGGGGCGCGCCTACGCAAAGCTGCATGATATCATGATCGTAATAAGGCTCTCCGATGACAATATTGCCTGTCTGGGTCAGATGGGAAAAATATTTCATATCGGCAATAGAGGCAGGGGCAATGTCGTCCCCGTACATTTTTTGACCGGAGATATCATAAGCAGACAGCCACACAAACTCTATCTGGAGCTTGATTTCATCCAGACGGGCCTGTTTTTCCTCGTCGCTTGAGGAAGAGACGAAGATGTCCTCGTGGGAAATATTGTACATTCTTTCCGTAAGCAGATGCAGATTGGAGCTTATGTTTTGGGAAGCAATGCGCGTGGTGGTCTGCATATTATCAAGCATAATGGAGTTTGTGGAGCGGATGCTGCCCACAGACATGATAAGGGTAATTAAAAATGCCAGTAAAATGGATACTGCCATGACGTAAAAGATGATTTTTTGCTTTATGTTATGGAATTTGTCCAGAAATTTCTGCATGTTAAGAATGCTCCTTCCGAAAATATAATCAGGTACTTATACAGATGTATTCCCGGGGGAAATATTTGCGAAAGTACCTTCGGATATTCTATCATATATAGGAAATCATGCCTAGTATATTAGCGTTTTTTGTAAAAAAGACATAAAATTTTTGCGCCTTTTTAGTGACGGAAGAGGGAGAAAGTGCTATTATTTTTGTGTGAGTCAAAGACCCCGCTGTAAGCGTTGTGGGAAAGAGCATAAATACTCTAAAGAGCATAAATACTCTAAAGAGCACAAGTACTCTAAAGAGCACAAGTACTCTAAAGAGCACAAGTACTCTAAAGAGCACAAGTACTCTAAAGAGCATAAATATTTTCAAGCGTGCAGGCGGGATATAAGGAACTCCTGCGGGAATTAAGACTGCGGTACTGTATTTGTATTACGAGGGAAGCATATCATAATGGACATGAATTTATTTGATTATATGAGAGAAAACAAAATGGAGAAGGAGTCTCCCTTAGCGGCGAGGCTGCGTCCCGCCACCCTGGATGAGGTGGTGGGGCAGCAGCATATTATCGGTAAGGACAAGCTGCTCTACCGTGCCATCAAGGCGGATAAGTTGGGCAGCGTGATTTTTTACGGACCGCCGGGGACGGGAAAGACGACCCTTGCCAGGGTTATCGCCAATACCACCAGCGCGGAATTTACCCAGATTAATGCAACGGTGGCAGGAAAAAAAGATATGGAAGAGGTTGTAGCGAAGGCAAAGGACACCTACGGCATGTACGGGAAAAAGACCATTCTCTTTGTGGATGAGATTCACCGCTTTAACAAGGGACAGCAGGATTATCTTCTGCCTTTTGTGGAGGACGGGACCCTGGTATTAATCGGCGCTACCACGGAAAATCCCTATTTTGAGGTAAACAGCGCGTTGATTTCCCGCTCTATTGTATTTGAATTAAAGCCTTTGGATAAGGAAGACGTCTTAACCTTGATTCACAGGGCTGTTTATGATGAGAAAAAAGGAATGGGAGCATATGAGGCGGTCATGGATGAGGATGCGGCGCAGTTTCTTGCAGAAATTGCAGGAGGGGACGCCAGACATGCCTTAAATGCCATAGAACTGGGCATTTTGACTACACAGCGCAGTGAGGACGGAAAAATCCATATTACCCTGGAGGTGGCAAGTGAATGTATCCAGAAGAGGGTGGTTCGTTATGATAAGACGGGGGATAACCATTATGATACCATTTCCGCCTTTATTAAAAGCATGCGCGGTTCGGATCCGGATGCGGCGGTTTATTATCTTGCCAGAATGCTTTATGCAGGAGAGAGCGTAACCTTTATTTCAAGGAGGATCATGATCTGCGCTGCCGAGGATGTGGGACTGGCAGACCCCAATGCCCTGACGGTGGCAGTCAGCGCCGCCCAGGCGGTGGAGCGCGTGGGAATGCCGGAGGCCAGGATTATTTTATCGGAGGCGGTTTCCTATGTGGCAAGCGCACCCAAAAGCAATGCCGCCAATAATGCCATAGCCGAAGCTTATGGGGAGGTGGAGAAAAGCGGGAACCTTCCCATTCCCACCCATTTACAGGATGCGCACTATAAAGGGGCGGCAAAGCTGGGACACGGCGTCGGCTATTTATATGCCCATGATTATGAGAAGCATTATGTGGAGCAGCAGTACTTGCCTTATGAACTAAACGGAAAAGAATTTTACCGTCCAACGGACAACGGCTATGAAAAGAAGATTAAAGAGCATATGAAATGGCTGAAGGATAAGCCGAAGAAAGTAGAAATGGATTCAGATATCAGCAAAGAATAACGGTAAAGAACAACGGTAATGAATAACGGCAAAGAATAACAGTAATGAATAGCGGCAAAGAACAACGAAAGATATGATTTGAGGTGGAACCGAAATGAAAAAAAGCAGGCAGAATATAAAAAAGAGTACAAGCCAGCGCTTGATCATGATTTCTTTAGATGCGGTAGGACAGAGGGATCTTGCCTATTTATGTACCCTTCCCAATTTTAAAAGACTTTGGGAACGGGCGGCAAAATGCGCCCATGTGCAAAGCGTTTACCCTTCCATTACTTATCCTGCCCATGTTTCCATAGTGACGGGCAAAAAACCGGTCCATCACAGAGTCATCAATAATACCAGGCTGCAGCCCAAACGCCCGACGCCGGACTGGATCTGGCAGAGAAAATTTATAAAGGGAACGACCTTGTATGACGAAGCTCTCAAAAAGGGATGGAAGGTTGCCGCCCTGCTTTGGCCCGTGACGGCAAGAAGCAGCATTACCTACAATCTGCCCGAAATTTTTGCCAACAGATTCTGGCAGAACCAGGTAATGGTTTCCGCATACAACGGAAGCGCTTTCTATGAAATGAATTTGTACCGCAAATTCGGACATATGATAGATGGTATCCGGCAACCGGCATTGGATAACTTTGTTCATGCCAGCGCGCTTTATACCATCAGACATTATAATCCGGAAATGGTGCTCATTCATTTTACGGATGTGGATACCAACAGACATATTTACGGGGTGGACCATCAAAAGGTAACGGAAGCCTTAAACAGACATGATAAGCGCTTAGGAGAACTGATGGATGCCATAGAGGACACCGGGGATATGAATAAAACAACGGTTGTTATACTTGGAGACCACTGCCAGTATCAGACAGAAAGGGTTGTATACTTTAATCATCTGTTGAAAAAGGCGGGATTTTTAAAAGCAAAAGGGGACGTTATTACAGATTATACCTATATTTCCAAAAACTGCGACGGGTGTACCTATATTTATGAAAATCCGAAAAAGAAGGCAACAAAAAGGGATTTCAAAAGACTGACGGCATTATTAGAAAAGTGTAAAAAGAATCCTGTCTGCGGCGTAGACCGTATATTTACGGGAAAAGAAGCGGGAAAACTGGGCGCGGATCACAAATGCGTCTATTTAATAGAAGCAAAAGCACCTGTTTTTTATTTGGATGCCTGCCACACCCTGACAGAGCCGGTAGAAGAAATGAAAAAGGGGAAAATGAGGGCTGTTCACGGTTATCTGCCGGATAAGCCTGACTATGAAACCTTCTTTATGGCTTTTGGCTATGGCGTAAAGGAAGGCGTGGAGCTTCCTTCCATGCATCTTTATGATGAGGGGCCTACCTTAGCAAAAATAATAGGTGTTACTTTACCTCATGCCGACGGCAGATGCTTTGATGAGATATTGGAATGATTCTTGGTTGATTGATTGGATTTTTCCGTAAAGATATTAAAAAAGTTCTTTCATAATGGCTGCATAGATTGCTTCATTTTTTTTCTGCCAGCGGTCACAGACAGCGGAAGCGGTTTTTTCATCGGGAACAGACAGCTTCAGCTCAATCAACGTTTCTCCCCGCTCTGTAGCGGCAAGGAGGGTCTGATAGCTTCCGCCGGCGGTTTTGAAATATTGTCCGGTAACGGCAGTCTCATTGCGCAGTTCCATGG